>JAEEGI010003844.1_pt1 | contig 35539 bp, 45 predicted proteins | sample 8958751 | NCBI WGS metagenome assembly JAEEGI01 (sample SAMN16246545, study PRJNA631951) | gut metagenome | biome: gut microbiome; feature: rumen; material: KS-attached | host: Bos | place: Iran: Karaj | collected 2018-10 | reverse complement strand
TATTATACCATTTTTCTAAATAAAAGTCAAAGGCGCCGCACATAGCGACGCCTTACTTTGTTCAATAAATCAAATTAAATAAATACATAATATTTTATAATATAAATATCATAACATTTTAAATACCGTTTCCAACCCATTCTTTCAAATCATCATTAATTAGAACGAGTTGTTCACCTTGATTACGAGACATTTCACTAACAGTTTTTCCCGCACCCAAATGACGCTGCACAATTTCTTGAATATGAGGAGCATATAAAGTACCAAAGGCTCCGCCACCGGCTTCTTGAAGTTTAGCTACAATATCATTAAAAATAGCCATTTCTGCATCAAAATCAATTTCTGGCTGCGGAATATGAGCATCAGTTTTTTCATCTGTAATAGCATTAGCGCCATAACGCTGTCCGAGTTTATCTACAGCATCATGAATAGCATTTACAAGATTATTATAAGTAAACTCAATATAATCAGGCGTATCTGCAAAACGCGAACCCGCGACAAAACGCGGAGTACCCCGCAAGAAAAGAAGAGTTTTAGTAGTTCCATCTTCCTCTTGGAATGGGCGAGCATAACCAATGATATCACTCATACGATCTACCACAAGACGTGGTTGATTTCCAAGAGTAGGAACAATTTGATTATATTCATTTCCATCTTCATCTTTAAAAGTCTTATCTTGATCATGTGAAATCATAATAAGACCATAACCTAATTGTGGAATTTTACGTAGAGCTTCATCAAATTCTTTCTTTACTAAAGCATATCCCTTACCATAACCAAGGTCACCGATTGAAGAAACTCCGTTATTATTACAAACATATTTTTCGCATAAGTCATAAGCAATATCAACAGTATCTACAACAATATTTTTATAAACCTTGCGGGCTTCATCAGAATCTAATTGCTTAAGAACCTGTTTAAATTCTGCCCATTTTGTAATAGGCTGAGCCATTACTCCGGGGATTGCAAGATAACCAGTTTCAAATGCAAGAAGAAGTGCATCTGGAAACTGTGAAGCAATTGTTGTCTTACCAGTCTTGGGCGCACCATAAAAAAGCATAGTATATCCGCACAAATCTCGACTGACTTTGTGCGGGGTAATGGAAAGGATGTCAAGAGCCATTTACATTATCCCTTTCAATTAAAACTTAAAATTCATTGCAGAGGTTGGAGAACCAGACTTTGTATCAGAAGTTGTTGCTGTGGGGAAGTTAGAAGTATTGTTGCGTTCTTCTGCGCGTGCCTTTGCAGCTGCCTTAGTTTGTTCACGTTCCTTAAGAAGAGTCTTAAAATCTGCAATAGTAATTGTAGACTCATCATTCCATTCATAAGGTTCCGCCGCACATCCTGCAATTTCCCAAGCACGAAGAGTACGAGTTGTAACATTTACAGTAGGACCGCCAAACGCAGATTCTACTTCTGTCTTAATCTCTTGAGTAGTAGAAATAATATTTCCCCAAACTTTGGTTAGAAGAGGATTCTCATTACTAATATCACACTTTTCGAAATATTGAATACCAGCAGGATTATGAATTGAAAGTGTTACTGGGACAAGGGCATTGCGATAAGCAAATACATACCCACGAAGATTAAGATAAGCATCAGCATTTTCAGGTTCTTGTGGAATTGCTGCCGCAATTAACATATCTGCTTCAAACGTATTACGCTTATTTTCATCTGCATTAAGTCCATAAGAACCATTTGCAAAATGAACAAATGAACCTCGAACGCCCTTCGCTTCTACCATTTCACCATTGCGACCAGGAAAATCATTAATTTCAATGTCGCCATCTACACGAATTTGCGGAGCCTGATCCTTGCCATTCTTTTCCCAAGTAATATCATCATTAATAATCTGTTCAAGAATACCATATGTATCATTAGGCTTACCGCTCTTAGAATAAAATGCTGTTACATAAGTAAAACGAACTGGAACTACATTAATACCATCTTCATCAGTCGCAACATTCAGTGTACCACCAATATATTCAGTACCAGGATTTTTCGACTGCTCACCAGCTACTCGCTTTTGAAGTGTGTGACTAAAAACGCGACCTTCAATGTGTACCTTATTTAGAAACTCTTTCAAAATTTTCTCCTTTGTTTAAAATATTATTACACTTCAATTATATATTATATTATATCAATTTTTATTTTATTAGTCAAAATCACCAGTAATGAATTCATTATAAGGAAGAGTTTTTACCCAAGAGACGAAAGATTCTCTTCATTGCGGAAGCCTATGATTTTTACGTTGACGGTACATTGTAGCTAAAACTTCATAATTTAAACAAATAGTACGTTTTTGTAAAAATGATTCTGGTAACATGGCTTTTAACATCTGCTGATAATATTCTCTTTTCTCTCCATGCACTTCATTAGCTCGATCCCGCACAGTTTTAATTACGTCAATATAATCATTAAACGCGGCCATAATATCTCAATCACCATTATCAAAGTTGGGCCATTCAAATTCACTTGCATTAAATTCTTCTTTAAGAATAGTATGCATTGTACTTTCAGAATTTGCAGAAGTCCCAATGCGGTAAGTGTCCCATTCCGATCAGAAGTATCTTGGAGCAGTAATATCAACCCATACTATCACTTGCCGCATCCATTTACGATGTTCTGTACCACCTTTTCAAAGAGACTTGGCTAACTTGTAATCATTTGGGCCTATAACGAAATGTTCATCTCCATTTTCCAATACCCATTTACTATCAATTTTATCATATGATTTTAAAGGATTCCGCATTCCTCATAAAGCAGAATCAAAACCTTGTACATCTAAAGTATTAAAATTCATTCTTACCCCGCATCATACATTGTCATCTGGCCTGAAGGATTTTTTATTACTATTGGTTTATCACCTATAGCTGATAAAGTTTCATCATAATTAAATGTAGGTCTAAAATCTCCGTCTCCGTCTGAATATAAACCAATATATTCACTGTGTCCAATAGAACCGCAGTAAGCCATTGAATCCAACATCTTAATAAAAGATGCAATTCAACGTTCATTCATTTTACAGTGAATAGTAAAATCTCTTTCCATTAGTTATTCCCCGCAGTCTTATTATATCCAAAAGTATTAGAATTATAAAGTTCAATAAAATATTTTTCTTTTTCATTTAATTCATTAGATTTACATTCCAATAGAAGTTCAAAAGTAAAATCATCTAATCCATATTTCTGAGCGGCCGCATATAATAAATTATTCTGCGGCGTGTCTATGCCAATCATCGCTTTTGCATGGTCGTACCAACGTTTACGAACATCAACTGCTTGACCAATATAGCACTCTCCAGTTTTTTGATTCGTAATTTTATAAATGCCGCATACATCTTGTTTACCTAAAATTTTAGGAAACTTTACTTTAGCAATCGGTTGATAGTAACCATTTCAAATTGCCATAGCAATGGTTCTAGGTTTAGAAATTTTATATTGCACTTCCCGCAGTATAGGAATATCTCTTTCTTCTTCTCTTGGAAGAATAAGAGAATAATTTTCTTTATTTTCTTCTACTGTTAATTCTTGTTGCCGAGAAGCAATCGCCGCGCGTCGAGTTTCTTTAATAGATTCTATATCTTTTAATAAATCATTTAACTCAAAATTATATGATGCTTTTAAATCTTCATATTTCTTTTCTTCTTTTTGAAACTCGTTTTCTAAAAATTTTCGTCGTTCTTCCGCGGCCTCTTCAGCAAATTTTTTTGTATTTTCTATAACTTGTAAACGTTCTTGATATTGATTTTCAATTAATTTATTTTGTTCTTTTGTAAATAAAAGTTTTTGTTGATTATTTTCTATATCTTTTTTTAATTCATTTAAAGTATGTTGGTATTCAGCTTCTTGCTGATTTTTTAACTTAATTAATTCATAATATTCTTCTTTAATTTTATTATTGTTATTTTCTATTGGTTTACTAGCAAAAAGCCGACCAAGGAAAAAAGCTGCAATAATTAATGGTATTGCTGCAATAATAATAATTCAATCCATACCAAAAAGGGTAGGTTTTTAACCTACCCCTTTACTCCTTTTACCTCTTCTAAGTATTTAGATTACTCAGCGGCCTTCTCAGGCTTCTGGGCATTAATATCAGCAGCCTTGCCCTCATCGGTTAGACGAATGACCTTCTTCTTAAAGCCTTCAACCTCAACACGCTGAATAAGCTGACCATGACCAGAAATCTCACGCTGAAGAGCAGTTAGAATACCGTTGACACTCTTCTCTGGGATGCCAGTACCCTCAGAAATGGTTTCAGAAGTAACATCTGCACCCTGGTTAGCCTGGAGGAAAGAAAGAACAATCTTGCTGTTTTCGCTAAACATATCTGCCATAATTTAAAATCTCCTTATAACTCTTATAGCTTTTCCTATTACTTATTTTAACAACTATATTATATATAAATTATTTTTAGTTGTCAATAAGAGATAAAAACTTTTTTTTATCTCTCTTATTATGATTATATTATATAATTATTTTTTCTTATAGTCAATTATTTTTATATGAAGATTTCATCATATAAACAATCATTAATATCTTTATCCGGACGTAATCTACGAAATACCGGATGCCGCAATGCACCATCTTTAGTAGTAGACATGCATTGAATTTCTACTACTTCATTAATCCATTTAGCCGGATTAATAGCCATTTCTTCTCTGTCTGCATCTGTTAAACCTGATGCAACAGTACCGACTTCAATAATGTGTCCATCTTTATAAGCACCAACACGAATTGCATTTTTCCAACCATAATATGCTGGTTTTGTAATTAGTTCGCCATCACTGTTTTTAAAAGGCCATGTATCAGCTTCTTTTCCTTCATAATAATATGTAGGATCTTCGAGTCCAATACAAATTAAATCAACGCTATCAAGTGATTCTTTATATTTAAACATTTGACTTGCGGTAGTTCGTTTTCCCGCACGGTATGGGCAATCTTTTTTCTTAAAAACCATACCCTCTCCACCAGCTGCAAAAATATGAGAAAGATGCTCTTCAAAATTATCATAATATGTTTGAGCAATTTCAACATATTTCTGGTTTTCAAAACTATATGCAAGTCTTTCTCCACATAAAAATTTTTCAAGACGATCTATTGTTGGCGTATCGCACAAATCTTGCCCTTCAAAGCGTATAATATCAAAAACATAATAATGGACAGGCTGATATTCAGAACTTTCAAACTGCCGCTTATATGCGTTAGCTGGAGTGCAACCGCTAATCTTTGTTACGTCATTGGACTTACCACCTGGAACATATACTTCTCCAATAAGGGTTGTCCCGCAAGGTAGAAAAAATCTCGCCCATTCTTTAATATGCAAGAAGTTTTCAGATTTCTCTGTATATTCTCCAGTTTTTTTACTAATTGTACGACCAAACATATAAACGTTGCCGTCGTCTGTTTTTTCTAATTGATAAAAAGCACCATCTTTTTTCTCTTGGGCAATCCATTGTTCACTAGACCAAGCTTCTTTAATTTGAGTTTCAGATGGTTTTACTGCATATCGCATCGGGGCGATTTGTTGACTACCAGGGTATAGAGACAATTTTCATACCTTTCCCCGCACGTTTTTGTACTTTAACATTTTCAATGATTATATTATATTTTTTTAATTGTATTTTGTCAACAGGAGAACCGTAGACAAAAGCATTCACTACATAATCATTATCTGAAAGATTAATACCTTTAACTCCACGGGCGGTTTTACCAATAGGATTAACATCTTCTAATGAAAATTGAATTAAATAATTATTACGAGTAAATAAACACGCGTAATCTCCATTAGATTCATACCAAGCTATATATTCATCATCTTCAGTTAAAGTAGCTGCCTTTAAACCATTTTTATTTTGAGTTACCCCTACAAAGATACTCTTTTCAGATTTTTTAACCAAACCTTGTTTAGTAAAGCCAACAATATAGGGATGCTTTTCATTTGTGTTCATAGAAAAAATATTTAAAATCTTTTCCCCTGGCTCGAGATTGAGCAGAGCGCCGCAAGCGATACCCTTATCTTTACTTGTACATTGTTTAATTTCTTTAACCTTTAATCTAAACACTTTTCCAAGAGAAGAGAATAATAGGATAAGATCTTCTGTTGATGCTTTAAAGACTGCCGCATCGGCAACAGTGCTACGATATGCTTTGGCTGGTACTGATTTAATATAGCCAGTAGTTGTCATTGATACAAAAACATCTTCAGGAATAATTACCTTTCCCTTTTTAGCTGCGCCGCTAGAAGTTTTAATTACTTTCTTTTCTTCAATTTGAGTGCGGCGGCTGTCACCAAATTTTTTATCAAGCTCCCGCAATCTTTCAATAAGAATTTCTTTTTGCCTATTTTCAGATTCAATTATTTCTTTACAATAAGCCGCGTATTTTTCTTTTTCTTCCTTCTCTTGGATAAGTTTTTCTTCTTCTAGTTTAGAAAGTCTACCAAGTCTCATATCAAGAATTGCTTTTTCTTGAATGGTATCAATAAAATCTGTTAATTTACAAAGACTAATTCCTTCTCGGACATATTCAATTACTTCATCAATATGTTGAACCGCCCAAATTAAACCTTTAAGAATATGAATACGGGACATTGTTTTTTCATATTCAAATTGAAATTCTCGTTTAATACAAGCAAGATTATGTTCAATATAAATATCAATCGCTTGTTTTAGATTTAAAAGTTTTGGAGTTTTACCTACGAGAGCAACATAGTTTGCAGAAAATGATTTCCTTAAATCTGTTTCAGAATATATTTGATTAATTATTCTTTCAAGATCGGCGTCGACCGCGCACTCGACAACAATTCGTATATTCTTTGAGCTTTCGTCTCGCACGTCTTCAACGCCACTAATCTTTTCTTCGGCTATTGCTTTACGAAGTTGAGGAATAATACCCTTGGGCTTTCCTTGCTCTTCATATTCAATTTTTACTCCATAAGGAATTTCATAGAAAACAATTAATGTTTTACCTTGACGTTGTTCAGTCCTCCATTTACCATCAATAATAATTGAACCTCTACCAGTTGTATTAATAGAAGTAACACTATTAGGATTGATGATACTGCCACCTGTGGGGAAGTCAGGATAAATATTTGACCAATTAACTTCTTCACTTCTTAGTGTCGGAATAATAGCTAAATTAACAATATCTGTAAGATTATAAGGTAACCAATTACAAGCCATCGCAACGCCAATACCGCTTGTAGGATTACATAAAAGATTGGGGAACAAAGCAGGAAGAAGAGTTGGTTCTTCCAAATCTTCTGAATAGTTTGGTTGCATATCTACAACATTTTTATTAAGATTCTGCAACATTCCATTTTGAGCGATAGTTTTTAGCCGTGCTTCTGTATAACGCATGGCAGCCGCACCATCACCACCAATGTTTCCTTTGTTACCATGCCAATCAATAAAAGGATAACGAACGTTCCACTCTTGCGCAAGACGTGTCATTGCATCATAAACACTTGTATCACCATGCGGATGATACTTACCAATAACATCACCTACGATGCGAGCGCATTTCACATGAGCTTTATCGGCAGTATTTTTTTCTTTATACATCGACCATAAAATTCTTCGATGTACCGGCTTTAAACCGTCTGCCGCAGATGGAATACTTCTATCGGTATTAACAGCGTAGGCATAGTCAATGAAGTTCTGCCCCATTTCTTGACAAATTTCATAATTAGACATAAATAATCGCTTTCTCGCTGTTCTCTTCAATATACTTTTTACGCTTTTCTGCAGAAGTTCCCATCAAAGTGTCAAAAAGAAGCGTCGCTTTGCCTATATCATCAACAGTAATTTGTTCGATAATCCGAGTTTCAGGATTTACCAACGCTTCTTCTGTTTCTTCTGGGGACATTTCACCAAGACCTTTTAAACGACTTATTTGGTATTTGTTTATATCTTCAGATTTTTTAAAAGCTTCAAGAGCTTCATTATCTTTAAGATATAAAACTTCTTTATTTGTCCTAAGACGATACAGTGGTGGGACTCCCGCATAAATAAAACCATCTACAATTAAGTCTGGAATAAAGTTCCATATAAACGTATAGAAAAGATTTTTAATATGAGCGCCATCAACGTCCGCGTCAGACATAATAATAATCTTACCATATCGTATACTATTTTTATCATATTCTACACGTTTACCATCAGCACTAATTTGTAATCCAAAAGCCTTAATTAAATTCACAATTTCTGCGTTCTTTAAAATCTTATCTAAAGAAGCTTTTTGTGTATTAAGCATTTTTCCTCGAAGAGGAAAAACTGCTTGAAATTCATTGTTACGAACTTGTTTAAGATTACCTCCAGCGCTATCACCCTCAACTACATAAATTTCACAATCTTTTCTTGCAGCAGAGAAACAATCTGCCAGTTTTGAAGGAAGGTCAATAGTCTTTTTAGCTTTGGCCGGTACAGCACTCGCTTTAGCCTTAACTGCCGCACGAGCTTTCTTTGCAGCTTCAGCCGCACGTCTTGCAATTAATGCTTTTTCAATAATAATTTGACCATCTACAGGATTGTTATCTAACCATAGTTCTAACTGCTCTCCAAGAGTAGAGGATATAAAAGAAGTATCGATCTTCGTAACATTAGTTTTAACTTGCGCATCATAAGCGACACCTTCAGCCGTAATATTACAAACTAAAACCAATCCTTCTTGTAGAGCCGCGCCTTCAAGATTTTTTTCTTTATCTTTTAATAATCCTTGTTCCTTCGCCCATTTATTTAAAGTGCGGGTGATGCAAGATTTCATACCTGTAATATGCGGGCCTGCTGTTGTAAGACCACAATTCACATAAGCAGTAATATTTGAAGAAGCTCGGCCGCAATATGTAGCAGCTACGGCAATCTTTTGTTTTCCTTGTTTCTCTTGGAAAAGCAAGAAATCATTTAAAATAGGTTCTTCTTTTCCTAATTTGCGGGCAAGTAAATCTCCAATCCCCTCATGTTTAATTTGTTGATTATTGAAAACAATTGTAAGTTCTGGACAAAGACACGTAATATCTTCACAGAAGTCTCTTAATTTTTTTTCATCTACTTTTGGAGTATCAAAAAACTCTTCGCTTGGTTGAAAAGTTACAGTTGTGCCATGAATTTTTTTAACTCCAGTAATAAGCTCTTTTTTCTCAAAGACGCCTTCTTTAAACCAAATTTTTTCGCACAGTCCTTTTTGATAACTTTCAACTATTAACCAATGACTTAAAAAGTTTGTTAATTTTGCTCCAATTCCGTTAAGACCAATTGCGGTTCCTTCATATACTCCATCTTCACGATATTTGCCTGATGTATTTATTACATCAAAAGACGCTTGAAGTACCGTTTCACCATCTTCTCGTATTACATTATATGGAAAACCTTGACCGTTATCTTCAATGTTTACAGTGCCATTTTCATTTAAATTAACAATAATTTTATTACCATGACCAATATTATATTCGTCAATAGCATTACCTAAAATTTCAATTGCAAGTTGTGTTGCATCGGATGTATCGCCTGCATACATCCCTGGACGTAAACGCACATGCTCCAAAGCAGATAGCGATTCAATACTATCATTTTTATAAGTATTTCCCACTATTTACCTACCTTTAAAAAATTATAATATTTGTATCATATATATAATATTATAACATTAAAACTAAAATTAGTCAAACTAATAAAAAAAACCTAGCTAAAAGCTAGGTTTATTCAATACCTTCAATACATAAAGACCAATAGACAATATAACCTATTAGTGAAATTCCTAAAATTATTATCATAATTATAAAAATAGAAGGATTTATAAAAAGTAGAACAAAAAGTATGGTTGTAAAAAGCATAACTAAAATAGAAATAATTAATGCTTTTTTATTCATTATTTTTCTCGTTTCTATTAATCAGAGTCTTTTTTATGATGAATTAAACTTCTAGTTTCTCTTCTACGCTTTAACAAATTTTCAATATAAATAGGACGATAATCTTTCATCCGTTCATAATAGTCCCGAGCTTTATCTGCTTCACGTTCCATATAATAAGCTTGTGCTCCAATAGCATCAAGTAATTCATATTGGTTTTGTTCAATTGGATAATAATTACGAATATTATTATATAGCGTGCGGGCGCCGATAGCACGCTGCCGCATCCATTTAGCTTTTTCTTTCGTTGCTTTTAAATTACAATCAAATTCAGCGATGCGGCAACCGTCAAATGAATTATCAATATCTTTATCTTCCTCTTGGAGAAAAACTTCGCTACAAAACTCTCCATATTTTGTTTGTTTTCTTACAGTACTAGAGTAACCTGGAAGATAATCAGAATATATAATTTTACCTTTCATTATAAAACTCCTATAATTGAACAGTTTGGGTTTTATTACTTTTAGTAACAATAAATTGTTCATTTGGATTTACTTTATAACAATCAGCATAGTTACTATTTAACATTTTGTGAATTGCTTCTTGCAGAGTATGAGCAGTCCAATGCCCTAAAAATTCTCCATTTTGTTCTACTCGATACTTGTTACCGCTCAACTGAATCTCCTAACTCTATAATTTTATCATATAACATTGTAATTTTATCATTAATATCTCTATTGTCATGATAATGACCAAAATACCAATGATTAAATCTATCACCAATTAAATCATAAATTTGATTTAAAAATTTTTCCATAGAGTTATCTACCATTGATTGATCAACGAATGGTAAGAATAAATCTTGAAAATATGTTTGTAAGTCTAAAGGACAAGTATGAGAAATAATATAATCTATTTGATTATATTGTAAAAAATCATCTAACTTATTTAATAAATTCAAACATTCTGTATAAGTTAGTTGTTCTCTTGGCTCATAAGGCAAACCATTTTTTATACGATATTGTTTATCAACACTAAATGCTCCAGGGATAAATAGAATATTTTGATTTTGAATATTCAATATATCGCCTTCATCTCGTATATATTTTATATTATTATATTTTTTTTGATAAATCAAATTTGGGGTAGGACTCTCTTCTGTATTAAAACGCCAACCATCTTTCGGAATTTCTAAATAATAGTTATTATTTTCATCGTGAACAATATGATTCGCCCAATAACGATTATCATGATTTCCTCGCATAATATAAATTGTACCAGGAAATTTTTTCATAGCTTTCTTTAAAGCTCCTTGAATTTGATTTCCATATTCAAGACCTACATCACCCACGCATATAAGAATATCTTCTTCTGTTGGATTTTCTATATATTGATTAAGTCTAAAAATAAAATTAGAAGCAAGACCATGAATATCACCAGTGACAAAAACTTTACCCATTTAATTGCTCCTTTAAACTTCTACTAATTAGCTTATAAAGAATATTGTTTAGAAATTCATCTAATTCTGGATCATTTTTATTTTCATGATTTTTCCTAAAATTATCTGCTATTTTAATTATATTATTTAAATATTCATCTGCTTGAATTTCAGCTTGTTCTTTTGTTAAACCCCACCCGTCACGTTTACAATCAAGTAAAGTTTCTCTAATAAAATGATTAGGAATATAGATACAATCTTTATAAGGTTTACCTTCAACATAATATTTAATGAAATAATTGATACGAGCTAAATGACTTAGTTGTTTTGGATCATAACCAAACTTTTCAATAATTGACATTCGAGAAGGATATTCATGACACAAGGCATGTCTTTTCTCGGCCGCCATTCCTTTCATACAACTAACTGCTGCGTATGGATTAATTCTAGCTAAATCTTCTGCTTTATAACGTAATTCTGCCCATAAATCATAATATTTATTGTTAACAATCCAATAATCAGTAAACAAAATTTCAACAAAATTAATATTTGATTTACGAAAAATTTTAAAATAATCTCTAGTATCTTTACAATCGACATGCTCTTTATTATCTGGCATTTCAAGAGTATGACTAATTGCAGCTTTGTTTAAGACTAAATCTTCCAAAGAAGGAATAAGTAACATTTTAGAGTCTACATCAGACTCTTCGTCAACTATTCCATAATTTTGACTACCTTGTAAACAAATTACAAACCAATCTTTATTATAGATATCTATAGCATATAAAGCATGTTCGTGTAACCTATTTTGAATATCTTGACTTGTTTTATACATGCTACGTACCTCCGCGTATAAATATTCTCTAATAAATATATAATTTCTTCGGGCGAACAAAAAAGTTTTGCCCTGCCCTGCATAATAATTTTCTCATTATTTTTTTTAAATGTCAAATGGTTGTGTAATTTTAGCTCTAAAATCTTAGTTGCCTAATTTATTTTTTTATTATATAATATTTTTAGAATTAAAGAAAACAACTATGGAGATATTAAATGACAATAACGAAATTTGATAGAAGAATGCTCGCAGCTGCATATAAAGCGGCATTATTGTCTGATTTTGATAGCTTTCATACAGGCTGTGTAATTGTTTATAAAAAACATATTATTGGAATGGGATCCAATAGTGATAAAACACATCCAATGCAAGCGAAATATAATCAGTATCGTAATTTTAATAAAACAAAGAATTGTATTAAGCATTCCGTTCATGCGGAAATAGATGCCCTTAATTCGATTCCTTATGTTATTGGCAAAGAAGTTGAATGGTCTAAAGTTAAAGTTTATATTTATAGAATTTGTCCTGGTCGAGTTGGTGGTTATGGATTAGCAAAGCCTTGCGAAGCATGTATTCAAGCATTGCGAGATATTGGCATCAAACATATTTATTACACGGGAAATGGAAGTTATATTTATGAGAGATTTAATTAAACAAGTAAGTGTTCAACAATGAATAATAAATATAAGTATGCTAGTTCTTTCTCTTATTTTAGGTATATCTATTGGAATTTTTATTTGAGGGTCGCTAAATAAAACAGAGTTAGTTGCATCCGAACAATGGGGCGGAGCAGTCCCAATGAAAATTTATACTGTTATTGATAGAGATACTGGTGTATATTATGCTGTAACAGAAAAAGGTGGTATTTGTGTAATGCAAACAATGTCTGGAGAAACAAAGCTAGTAGATGAAGGAGAACCACCGATTATTCATCCAAATCAAGGGACGAGTGATGGAAACTAAAAAGAGTTTAAAAGAAGAAAATTTAAGACTTAAAAATTTAATGTATGAATATGAAGAATATTGTCACGTTTTAACTGGTCATACTTATAGTTATAACGCTTTAAGAGAATTAGCCTTAGAATTAATTAATAATATGCCAGAAGAAAAAATTGAGCCATATTCTCAAAGATTAAAATATATAGATGCGATAGCTCATCATACGTCTATAGGAAAAGATCATTGAATTACATCTTTTTGTTCCTAATTGACGAAAATAAAAATATTTAATATAATATTTATATAATTCAAAATATCGAAAGGACTTATTTAATCAATGGCAATGAATGCACTTCAGCGAGCTTTAGTAAATGCGGGCCTCGCAGAAGAACCAAAACAACGTAAGCCGCATACCAAACAATTTAAATGCCATAGGTGCAAGCACGTAATGACAAAAGTGCCTGATAGTAATATTATGTTTTGTGAACAGTGTGGACAATATTTTCTATTTGATAGGGTTATGTAATGACAAAACAAGCTAATAGATATTCTGACTCTTGGGATAACTATGATGAAGATTATTATCCCGCAGGTGATGACCATGAACTTGAGTACTGGGAACCGTATGAAGAAGAAGATGATGAATATGAACATCAATATTCTGCGGTTCAAGGTAATTGGGATCCAAGAGAATATGATGAAGATACTTATGGTATAACTAAAATAACTCGTAAAATTAAGTCTGTTAAAACAACTTATGAAAAAAATCAACGAGAAAAGAAAAAGCAACAAAAGAAGATTCGTGCGGAAGTTCAAGCACGAGAAAAACAAAGACAGAAATATTATAACTATGGAGATTATACAGAGGATGATGAATAATCATCCTCTTTCTTTAGGTGGAATATGTTATATTTTACAGGAGACATACACGGTAATCCAATAGCAAGATTTAGTTATAAAGTTAATCCTCAATTGAGAGAATTAACTTTTGACGATTATATGATTGTGCTAGGAGATTGTGGAGTCCCCTTTTATAATCCTGAATTAAATTTTCATGACATGTGGACAAAACCTGGTGCAGAAAAAGGTGAACATTATCAATTAAATTGGTTAAATAATCGTCCTTGGAAAACATTATTTCTACGGGGAAACCATGATAATATAGATTTAATATCAGAAATGCCGCACACTAAATTAGGTCATGCATATGTGCGGCAAATGTGTTATCAAAATAAGATATATGAAAATATTTTTTATATAGATACCCCGCAATATATGTATCTTCAAGGATGTAAATTACTTTTTATCCCTGGAGCAGAATCGCATGATGTAGATTATTTATTTGAATGGGACGATCCTTTAACTAAAGAATATATTAAAGCTATAAACAAAAAATTTTATAAAACGGGAGAAGAAACTTTTTATAGGGTTAATCATTATTCTTGGTGGCAGAATGAAGGAGTAGATTTAGAAAAAACTCAAAATTTAATTAATCAAATTCCTAAAGAAGTTGATTATGTACTAACACATGCCCCTCGTGCGGCGATTTATAATTATTGGAAATTTCCTAATAGTTCTACAAAAGGATGTCCCGCGCCAAGCGAGCAAATTCTTGAAGATGAGGTTGCCGCTCATATTAAATATAAAATGTGGATACACGGACATTTCCATCATCATATAGAACTTCCTATGATTTACTCTCTTGGAATATATCATGAAATTTATTCTCTCCAAGAGATAGAAGAAAAAAAGAAATATTATAATTGAGAAAATAAATATACTCAAGAATTACTTGATGCAATGAAATAGACTAGAATTTTTTCTAGTCTATTTTTATTTTTTATGATATAATATTTTTAGAAAAAGGAAGGGAGTATTATGTATAAATGGTTACGTCAGAAATATGAAGCACAAGTAGCAGAAGAGTTGCGGGATGCCATCGATTTTGGTGAAATGACGGAAGATGAAGCCGATCTCGAATTCAATAAAAGAATGGAAGAATGGGAAGCTGGTTACGGCGATTATATGTATGACCTTATGAATGATAGGTAAAAATGGCTAATTATAAATCATATCTTCATGTAGAACGTTTAGAGAAAGAAGAATGTGAAGGTCTTCTTCAAAATGATATTGTATACGTTACCGCTAAAATAGACGGTACTAATGCATGTGTTTGGCTTGGAGAAGATGGTCAAGTGCACGCGGGCAGCCGCAAGAGAGAACTTAATGAAAATAAAGACAATGCTGATTTCTACTCTTGGGTTCAAAGTAATAATAATGAAGCTATTTCACTTCGACAAGCTCTAGCAGACCATCCTACTTGGATTCTTTATGGAGAATGGATGGGTTTTGAAAAATTTGTAGGCTCAATTAAAACTTATGACGATTGTGCCAAAGGGCATATGTATCTTTTTGATGTATTTGATACTGAAACTTTAGAATATCTCCCTGATCATGTTTGGCGCATTGCTTTAACAAAATATGGCCTACATCCTTATATGGTGGAACTTCTTGCTACTTTGTCGCATCCGTCTTATCAAGATATTGTAGATGTCGCAGAAGAGAATAAGTTTCTTCTTACTCATGCTGAAAACAAAGGCGAAGGAGTTGTTTGCAAAGCTCCTGGTTGGAAAAATAAATATGGACATACTTGTTACGGCAAAGTTGTATTAGATGAATTTCATCAGCATAAGCGTCAAGGTAGGCATCGACCACAAATCACTCGTGAGGGTGTAGAGCATGATATCGTAGAATATTTTGTTACTGATGCTGAAATGGCAAAAGCCAAAGCTAAAGTCTGCATTGACTGTAATGTAGATGAGTTTAATGTTAAATCTGGCAAAATGATTGGGATGTATCTTAATTATTGTTGGAATGATTTGCTCGAAGAAATAAAGATGATTTGTAAAAAATATAAGAATCCTATTATTGATTTTAAGGTTTTAAATGCAGAAGTAAAGAATCAGGCTCGTAAATATATAGGTCTTATTTAAAGTATAAGACTGTTAAGCTATTTGCTTGACAGTCTTTTTTTATTTTGATATACTTTAAAATAGAGTGAAAGGATTTATATGTGTACTGGAGAATGGATAGATACTACCTTATCTCAAGTTATCACATCTTATCCTGAATATTATAATTATGATTTATATATACGAGAAACAGATGATGTTACCTGTGATGAATTATATTATTTAGGTAGTTGTGATTTAGTTTTTGAAAAATATGAAAAATGTAAAGTATTTTTTACAGATGAAAAATATCAAGAAATTATACTTGAAGGTTGTTTAGATGAATTGGAGAAAAATTAAATGTCTGAATATCTTATTTATGGAAAGAGACAAGGGCAATTAATTAATGGTGTTCCTACTTATGATAAAACTTTTCGTGCATTAAATAGTTCTGGTATAAGAGTGACCAAATTAGAAGAGGCAATGTCTTATGCTACTAGAGAAGATGCTCAAGAAGTTATCAACAAAAAAGGACGCTCTGACTGTATTTTTGAAATCAGAAAGGCAAAGTAAATGTCAAAACAAGAAAATGCTACAATTTATTATTGCGACAAATGTCGAAAACCAATTATTAAAACTCCTAATATTGTAAAGACAGTAGATTATTTTGAAGTAAGTGATGGAGTTCCCGCGCAACAGACAGATTTAACGGATGTTCCTTTTAAATCAAGTGTTATTAATACTTTTCATACGGTAGATTTAGAGATTGAGCAATATGGATACAATCCAATAGATGCAAGTAGTAATTATGGAATAAAATCTGTTCCACGAATTAAACATTTATGTGATGAACACGCACAAGAAATTACTCAAGAATATATAGAAATTGTTCAAAAATTACAAGATTTGTTTGATTTTAAAAAAATCAAGTAGTGTAAAAAGATGTTTTTAACACTTAATTGTAAAGATTGTGAACAGAATGAATGTGTTTTTTCTCCGACAAGTCGATGAATAAAAGGAAAAGAAGGTTGCACTAGAGAAGTTCCAGAAGAGATTGCCATGCAATTTGAACATTATATGAAAGAAGTAATACCTTTTTGAAAGACATATAATTCTAATTATGTGCGGCAGTCTTATATAGAAATTATGAACTTTCTATTTAATAAAATATATTCTGCTCCTATTGGACAAAAATTAAACGCAGAAGGAAAAGTTTCTTTAAAAAAATAACATTTTACTATTTTCTTTTTTATTATTATAATATTATTATAATAAGAAAGGAATGTGTTTATGTTTGATTCTGTTGCTCGACAACAAATTGAAAATTTTCTTTTAGAAAAAGTTAGTGATGATTTTTCTATTTGGCGTTGCTACAATTGGTGTTATGATGCATATGATTCACTTGGAGAAGAAGATTATTCTGATGTTGTTTTTCTTTGTCAAGCAAATAGATATGAAAATGGTGTAACAAAAATAGTTTTGTTTTATGATGATTTACCAGATTGGGTTATTAAGATTCCTATTCTTGGAAATTATATTGAAGAAATAGATGAATATTGTGATTTTTCTTGCTCTGGGACTGGTAGTGGTAATGATTATTGCTTAACAGAAAAAGAATATACTTTTGATGCAATTAATTATGGACTTGGAAGTTGTTTTATAAATACATATTACGTTTGTGAAATTAATGGCGTAAAATTTTATTGTTCACCTAAAATTGATAAAGTTTACCATGATGTTTTTCATTACGGGGATAAAAGAGTTTATTCTAAGCCCGACTCTTTTAATCAAGCTAAAAATCTTGAATATTGTTGTGAGAATGAATGTTATCTTGATATAGAAGATCTGGCTTTTTTTATTGATGCTTATGGTGAAGCAGTTGCAGAAAAATTAATTCGATTCCTTTATGATTGGGATATTCGTGATTTACATCATGGAAATTTAGGTTTTGATAAACAGGGGAATATTAAAATTATTGATTGTTCTGGTTGGAGAGACTAGTACAATTGACTATTTATATTTTTTTATATATAATATAAATATAAATACGTGATGGATAAACAGTTCCTTCAAAAATAACTTGAAATTATTTTTCTCAGCCAATTGTTCAGACTGTTTATAAAATTTCCGTAGAAAGGCGTGTTATGGCAAAGTTCAATGAGAAAGTGCGTACTACCCCAAATGCTATCTCCTATGAAGATGGAGCTGTATATGTTAAGTCGCCAGCGGAAGAGTGGCTCAATTTCTTGTTCTCTTCTTATCTTGAGGACAGGTTTTATGAAAGGGCTTCTCGTCAGGCTGAGCGCTTTGTATCATTGACCCAAGATATGATTGACACTTATGGAGCGGAATTCGTTGCAAAGGCAGCGCTTTTTGCTCGCAATGAACTCGGTATGCGTTCCGTATCTCAATTGGTCGCTGCGATGCTTAATAATGTAGCTTTTGATCAAAAGCGTGCCTTCTTTAAGAATTATTGTCGTCGTCCTGACGATGTTAGTGAGATTTTTTCAATTCTTGATATTATTAAAGCAAAGAGAAGCCATGCTTTAGTCCGTGGTTTCGGCGATTATATTTCTTCTCTTAATGCTTATACTTTAGGAAAGTATAAGTTGAATAAGCATAGTTATAATATGTATGATATTATCAACCTAACTCATGCGAAGAGTTCTGTTATTGATGCATATAAAGCAGGCGTTTTGGAATCTCCTGATACTTGGGAGGTTAATATCTCTACTGCCAAAAATGAAGTAGAAAAGGGTAATGAATGGAAACGTCTTGTGGAAGAAAAGAAGCTAGGTTATTTAGCTTTGCTGCGGAATCTTCGTAATATTCTTACTGTTGCGGACGTAGACCATAATTGGATTATTACTCACCTCTGCCCTCAAATTACTAATGAGCAAGCTATTCATAAATCTTTGGTATATCCCTATCAAATTTATGCAGCTTACAAGAATATGAAGGTATATAATACTGCAGTAGTTGCAGCACTAGAAATTGCTTTTCATAAAGCTCTTTATAATATGCCTGTTTTACAAGGGGATACTCTAATTATTTTAGATGTTTCTGCATCAATGACTTCTCCTGTCTCTCAGCGTAGTGATATCACTATTCGAGAAGCTGGAGCAGTATATGCTGTTTGCATCGCTCTTACTTCAGAACATTCTGACATTGTAAAATTCGCAACAGATGCTCAAAAGTTTAATTTTGATGCTAAAGATAATATCTTTCATCAAATTAAAAAACTTGATGCAGAAGATCGTTTAGGTTATGGTACTAATCTAGACGTTGCATATAATTGTGTAAATCGCAAATATGATCGCATTATGCTTATTAGCGATATGCAAATTATGAGCGGTGGCGGAGGATATTGGCATAATGACGGTATTTCTTCTTATGAAGAATATTGTAAGATGTACGGCCGCACACCTATTTACTCTTTTGATTTGGGAAATTATTATACTCAAACGAGTAATCCCAATAATCCAGATGTTTATCTATGCACTTCTTTGTCCGAGAAGACTTTGAAGTTTATCTCTCTCTTGGAAAATAAGGAGAGCATAGTAGACTACATTAATAACAATTACGATTATCGTATAAGTCATTAATGTTTGTTTCCTTTCTCGGAGGGCGGTTCTTATAAATCGCCCTTTATTTTTTTATGACAAAAAGATTTTTTTATGTTATAATTTTTTTAAAGAGAAAGGAAAAAAATGGAAGATGGTTTTTATATAGTCACTGACGGCGAACATCAGTATGGATATTTTATTCGTGAAGATTTGGCGAATAAAATGGTTGAGCGTCTTGAAGAAGATGCTTGTGATCCAGATAATATTCATTTTTATGTGTGGCATTGTATGTTTGATGATTTCTATTGGGCGGAATAAAAAATGTGGGAAAATCCTTTTGAATTTAATCCATTAGAAGTGGGTAATCCTATGACATTAGGTCTTATGGAAGAAACAGAATTAGAAAATCGAGTTAGAGCTATGATTAAAGAACTTAAATATTATGGCTTATGTATACCTTCTTATTTGGTAACACAAAAACTTGAAGAATATGAAATACCCTATGATCAATTGCCGCAATATTTAATTGATGAAATAGATGAATTAGAGGTTTATTAAGAACGGTCATTTGACCGTTCTTTTTTTATTTGATATACTATTATTTGGATAATAGTTAGGAGTTTTAATATGAAAGTTGCGGCACCTTATACTAATGATACCAGGTGAAAAGATATTCCTGATGAATATAATCTTACTTATACCGAATCAACAAAAGAAAGTACATTAACTTTATTTTGTATGAAATATCCAGAAAAAAGGGTAAATATTCTTTTTAAAGATACAGATATTAATATCAGTGCTATTAAAAAAGCTAAAGAATATAATCAAAATATTTTTGTTCGTATCTCTTTAGGACAATTATCTTTTATTGAGCTTTTAAAACAAGAAAAGATTAATTTTTTCTTAGATTATTCTTATCCTTGTATTTCATTTGATCTATTAGAATATGCTATTAATCTTGGTAGCACAGATGTTTATCCTTATGGAGATTTGTGATATCAAATGGATGCTGTTTCTAAAAAATGTAAAGAAAATAATCTCCGTATTCGATTAGTTTTAAATGAAATTCCTTCATTAAGTCCAGATGCAGGAAAAGATTATACAGCACCTTTTTTTACTCCAAGAGATAAAAGAATACTTGAAAAATATGTAGATACCATAGAATTTAATTGTTTTATGCAAGAAAATAGAAAGCATTATAATTGACATATGTTTAATGTTTGTTATAAAGCATGAATAGTAAAAGAGGAATGAGCGGGTGATTTACAAGAATTAATACCGCAATTAAAAATTTTTATTCCTGTTCATAGTTTATTTCCTAATTTTGTAGAAAGAAGAATGAATTGCAGACATCGTTGTTTTACGGGCGATTCTTGTAAACACTGTAATCAATTAATTGAATTAGCGCAAAACTTAAATGCGGAAGATTTATATATTATACATAAAAAATTGGGCAAAAATGAACAAGAAAGTGAAGTTGAAAATGATATATAAATAACAGTATCATTTTGTTCGTGTATTAGGAGGTATTATACCGAATGACACAAAACAAAAATGTAGTGCGTATTTTAAGTATTATTAGTATTTTAGGTATTATTTTTGTTACCGGATTTGGAATTCGATGTGCGGTTATAACAGCTGAAATGGAAGCAATGCAAGCTGAATATCACGATTTAACAGAAAAATTTCAAATTACAGAAGAAGCGTTAATAATTATTGATGATTGATATACAACAGATGGTTATGAAGACGCGGTTCAATGATGGGAAGATTATAAAACATATAAAAACGATCTTATAACAGCAAAAAGTTCAATAGAGAATAGCGATTATATAGGTTATGCTACTCAAGAACAATTAGATAGATTAATAGAAATAGAAAAAGAAGCCAAAGAAGCTCGTTCTATTAAAATATTAAAAGATTTATCTTCTGAATTAGATCAAATTGAACAAGAAATTATTAATATTAAAGATACAACAAATACACAAACAACTGCGACAATTGAATATAATGTAGGAAATTCTTATAATATACCTAGTGATGGACTAACGCCACAATCTGGGGTAAATTATCATGATGGTCGTACAGAAACATATTATTCATCCAATGTCTTATATCATTATAAAACAAGTGAATGAACAGTAGATGATGAAGGTTTCTATAGAACAGATGATGGATATTATGTAGTTGCAGCTAGCGATATGCCACAGGGAACAACTTTTGAAACATCTAAAGGAACAGCCGTAGTATTAGATTCGGGTTGTTCAGAAGGAGTAACCGACTTTTATGTTAGCTGGTAAAAGAAGGATTTAAAAAGGAGAATTAAAAATGTCTTATGGTATTACATTAAATTGTTCATTAATACAACCAAATGAAGACGAAGATTATCAGATGGGCATTTCCATTAAAAACAGCGATGGAATTGATATTGATTATTCTATTGAAGGAGATAATCCTGCGACAATGATAGATGAAGCACTTGAGGATATTATTAATGATTATTTAACACAATGCAAAGAATTAGAACAAACCAAAAAGGCAAAAGAAGAAGAACCGGTTGAAGAAGATGCTTATGTTAAACAATTACATAAGATTATTGAAGATTTAAAAGCAGAAAATAATTCTTTAAGAACAGATTTAGACATTCTTCAACGTAGAGCAGATGATACTGTAAATAAAAAGATGAATAAAAAATCAAATGCTTCTTATAAATTCGACGATTCATTAATTGATTTTCTTAATGAATTCTTTTATTAAAAAAAGAACGCGGGATTTGTTTTAGAACGGTCCCGCGTTTTTTTATGCGAAAATTTTACTTCTTTATTTTTTTATAGTATAATTATATTATAACAATAAAGGAAGGATTAAATATGATTGGTATGCATTATCGTTGTATTCATGGAAACGACACAACTGAAAATATTGATATAACAATACCTAATGAAGATATTACTCTTCAAGCCTTGTTTAGTCATTTTATTCGATTGACAGAAATGATGGGGTATCAAGCAGGATCTTGGGAAAAAATTATTGATGAAATTTATGGATCTTGTAATCTTCATGTTGATAGTCATGATGACTATAATATTTTTGATTATGCTCTAGACACGATTTCTCTTTGTTAAAGTTTTTTTCTTGATTAATTTTAAAAAATAAGTTATAATATATATATCAAATGAGAAAAGATTTCTCTTTTATAAGTTGAAAATTAAATATTTTAGCAATATCAACTGGAAGTGTGACTGCAGAAACTGTCCAGAGAGACGGCCTAAACGCGGGTGCGGGAAGGGGTGCCGCATAGCGAACAACGAGAAGTCGGAGTAGCTACCGATGGAATGGGTCTGTATAGAACGAAAAGGCTCGTGCAGAGTAAACTTAAGTCGAAGCTAAAATGTTTAATTTTCGACTTATTTTAGAGAAGTCGAAAGGAGAAATGGTGGATTCGACTTCCCCACTGTCCAGGATGAAATCGGGGCGGTTAGTTTAATGGGTAAAACTTCTCCCCAGACGGGTTCTCCGTTCTGATATAAGGTGTGGCAGTCCTTTCAAACTAAACTGCCTATAAACTGTCCAAACCTCGAAAGAGGACAGGGGATCGTAGCCCCTCCCCGCCGATAAACTGGCGGGCGTGGCTGAGCAGGTTTAAGGCTGAGGACAGTTTGTCCAATACACTTGATGACGTTAAAAGCTAGGTGTATAGCGAAAGACCGACGGGTTAAGTAGCGGCATAAGGGTTTTGTTTGGACTTTCTTTTCCAACAATGCTTTCTAGATAAGCAGCCGCACATTAAGCGGTATAAAAGAAATGCCGATAGAGATGGTGACAGATCCAACTGAATGCTGAAGCTCATGCGAACTCGGTAAGCGAGCTAGGGTGTAAACGATAGACCCTCCGAGTATTTTAAATAATTAAAAGAAGAAGAGCCAGTCTTCTCCACGGGGATGAACTGAAATGAAAAATAGGGGACTCGTGATGTGGTGTATAGAGAGTATAGCACATTAATTATTTAATTTATGCGGCAGGTTGCGAGTCCTAAAAGTGCGTAAAGGCGCCGCCCGCACGTGTTTTGGAATCATAGGCAAAGAGCTTTTACACGTTAAAGAAAAAGAGGGTTTTCCAGTCTAGTGAGGACCGACTAGACTTAAAAATAAAATTCAAGGGTTCAAATTCCCGATGTGCTATGATCAGCTGCGGGGACTCGAAAGAGTATAAATTATAGTTCTTGACTGTGAGCACACCGCGTAAGTCAGTAAAGACTCGAAAGAGAACCAAGAACTATTTTCTTCTATTGGAGAATACAAGATATGTACCTGGTACGAATTGTATTTTCCTATAGGGGAAAATCCCCCTATTAGTCGTTGCAGGCACCGTGATAAGACGTTAAACTATTTCCAGGTGCGGAGGTCGCAGTACTCCTTATCCACTGCATATTTTATAAGATGACTGTTCGAGTCAGTCCTGGTCCTCCTCTTTGGGCTGGTCGTTTAACTACGGTAAGACCTTATAAAATATTTTATGCTGACGTGGCTCAATTGGTAGAGCAGCTGATTTGTAATCAGCTGGTTGCGGGTTCAAGTCCTGTCGTCAGCTCCATATCGGGCGTTAGTGAAGCGGTTATCACAATGGTCTGTCTAACCATTATCACGGGTTCGATTCCCGTACGCCTGGCCATATGCGAAATTGGTGTAATGGTAGCATACGACCCTTCCAAGGTCTTGGCGCCAGTTCGAATCTGGTATTTCGCTCCAATAAATAACGGGGTGTGGCTCAGCTTGGTAGAGCATCTGCTTTGGGAGCAGAGGGCCGCAGGTTCGAATCCTGTCACCCCGACCAGCGGGGTTAGCTCAATGGTGGAGCAGGGGACTCATAATCCCTTGGTTACAGGTTCGAGTCCTGTACCCCGCACCAAATTAAAATTTTCAGAAGGAAAAAGCTAAAATGATGGATGCCCATAAAGATATACTTTTTAGCAAAAAGTATGGAGTGTAGTGGCTACTCCATCGTCCTTCTGAATATTAAATGGGACTGTGATGGAATTGGCATACATTCTGGTCTCAAAAACCAGCGTCGAAAGACATACGGGTTCGAGTCCCGTCAGTCCTACCAAAAAAATATTTTCTGCCTTTTGGGCAGATTTTTATTGACAATATCAACTTTTTTTCATATAATATAGAAAAGGAGTTGGTAAAATGAAAAAATGAGAATATTATACTACAGAAGAGTTACAAGATTTTTGTAATGAAAGTTTTTCTTATGCCACTTTAGCCGAAAAAATTGGTTATAGTAAAACAGGTGGGTCTGGTATAAAAGCTGTCAAAGAAATGGTTAATCAATTACATTTAGATATTCAGCATTTTACTGGGCAACAATGAAATAAAGGAAAAACTAAATTCGATGATAGTAGAATTCCCTCTGCTGAAAAATATACTATAGAAGAGATATTTATAAAAAATAGTCCTGTTACTCAAAAAGTAATGCGAGGATATGTTGAACGACACCATCTTCTTGAGTATAAATGCAATACCTGCGGTTGTGATGGCAACTGGCAAAATGGTAAAATTTCATTGCAAATTCATCATATTGATGGAGATAATAAAAATAATGAATTATCTAATTTAATCTATTTATGTCCAAATTGTCACGCATTAACTGAGACATATTGCGGAAAAAATAAGCATTTAAAAATAGGAAGGTAGCATAGTGGTTAGTGCAGCGCCCTGATAAGGCGAAGATCACGAGTTCAAATCTCGTTCTTCCTACCAGAAAATACGGCGGCATCGTCTAGCGGTTAGGACATCGGCCCTTCAAGCCGAAGATCACGGGTTCAAATCCCGTTGTCGCTACCAAATAAATAAAGGTACTATTAATGCAAAAACATTTAAAGTATTGTATATGTGAAGAAAAAATTAATAATAAATGGAGTGGTTGTTTTTCTATCAGAATAAGTACAGATTGCAACCTAGAACGTTTTCGTATTATTAAAAGCTTTGATACTTTTGAAAAAGCGAATAATTTTTTTCATTTTTTAATTGATTAGTGCGGGTAGAGTAGTTCAAACTTGCTCTCCGCGTTTGATATTCCTCGGTAGCTCAATGGCAGAGTCCGCGGCTGTTAACCGCGTTGTTGTAGGTTCGACCCCTACCCGGGGAGCCAATTTGATCCTTGGTGTAATTGGCAGCACTAGGGTTTTTGGTGCCCTCAGTCCAGGTTCGAGTCCTGGAGGATCAGCCATAAACTCGCTCGTGACGCAGTTGGTAGCGTAGTGGACTTTTAATCCATTAGTCGCGGGTTCGAATCCCGCCGGGCGAACCAATAATTAATATCCCTCGGTATTCCGTTAAAGACACGGGGCAGTCTGTAAAACTGTTGCTTATATGCTGGCTTGGAGCGTTACCAAGACGAGGGACCATATAAGGGGATGACTGGTTTCGACAAGGAATAAATGTAATAATTGCGAATCGTGCGGCCGCACGTAAAATAGGTAAAATTAAAATTAATTGGCGAATTTAATTACGCAATGGCAGCTTAGCTGTTCAATTATATTCTCTTTACTCTTGGAGTTTATAATTATTTTTTCATTTTAAGAGTTGCTTTTTATAATTTGTCATAGATTATAAAATTAAGATTATATGAATAGATTTAAAATGTTTTGTTTATGAAAAATTTTAAATTGAATTTTAAAACATAAACTATATTCGTAGACGTTATGAAATTTATTGTTTGGACCGGAGTTCGATTCTCCGCATCTCCACCATATAGGATATTTACTAAACGATTGAAAAGCGAAGTGTGTGATGACCGACAACCGAACGACCGAGTTAACAACAACTGTCGAAGCATTGACCGCGCTAGCATCGGCAATTACATGGACAGTGCCGAATAGTGCGCCGTCTGTTGAGAAGTACTTGAAAGATGCATGGACAGCAATTGATAAGCTAAAGAACGATTGCGATAACAGAACGATTGAGCTAATTAGCTGTCGCGAAACAACGACTTTGCTAGTAGAATTCCTTTGCGAATATCAGTATATCTTGCTATCACACAGATTTAATCTAAATGCAGACGAAGTGGTTTGCAAGCAAAACGAACTGATTGATGAGTATGCCGAACGCATCGCACAGGTTATAACCGCGACACTGAGGAGCGAGCTGAACTCAGACAAGTTGCCTGTTGGGCTGACTGTCTCTGAAGATGGCAAACTTCTCAATTGGCGCGGTGAGAACTACGTGAAGCAATCTACGTTGGAGAGCATCATCCTTTACGGGCGCGAGTAAATCGAAGCGTTAGAAACCAAATGGAAAGCTGTAACGAATCCACGCATGAAGCTGAAATCGTAGATGAAATACATGACTTGTTAGAAATTACTTAATATATACCCCGTTAGCTCAACGGAATAGAGCGCGACGCTACGGACGTCGGTGTTGAGGGTTCAAATCCTTCACGGGGTACCAAAAAAATTATGTGGGTCTGTAGCACAGTTGGTAGTTGCAGAGGGCTGAAAATCCTCGTGTCGTTGGTTCAAATCCAACCGGGCCCACCAAATGAGGATATTATGATAAAAAAATGTTTAATTTGTAATAATGAATTTGAAACTTTACCCTGTGGAGAAAGTAGAAAATATTGTTTTGAGTGTAGTCCTTCTTATCAAAAAGGAGATAATAAAGGACGAGCATCTGTTACTACTTCAATTAGACATGCTATAAAAAAACAATTAGTAAAATACAAAGGTAATAAATGTGAAATTTGTGGATATGATAAATGTATTGGTGCTTTGCAATTTCATCATTTAGATTCTTCTCAAAAAGATTTCGATTTATCTAGTAAATATAATAGCGGAAAAATTAATATGGAAGAGATGTATAAAGAAGTAGATAAATGTCAATTACTTTGCGCTAATTGTCATGCAGAAAAACATTTTTTATCAATAACTATGTCACTGGTTCGATTCCAGTTGATCCCACCATTTTGTTGCTCATCCAGCGTAGTTTAAAAAACGAATGCGATATTCTTTCCTTTTTAAGGATACTACGGGGTTCCAAATTGATGCGGGGTTTTTAAGGTTGTACCTGTCTCACAGAAACAACCTTATGACAACATTGTGCCGCGGGGTAGAGTACTGGTAACTCAACGTCCTCATAAGTCGTGATATAATGGTTCGAATCCATTCCCCGCGTCACAGGGTTGCCGCATACCTGTTCGATAATGTTCAAAAAGACGGTAGAGGGATGACAGCTTCGATGCTTAAGAATGGATGAAATGCCTGAACAGCTAAAACATCCTTCCCTCTTTTTTATTCCTCGATAGCTCAATGGCAGAGTACCGGACGGTAGACGACACCATATAAACCCGATAACCTCGGTCTTGGGCTGTATCGGTGATTGTAGGTTCGAGTCCTACTCGGGGAATCACGTGCCTCTGTAGCTCAGTTGTACAGAGCAAGGGACTTCTAATCCCTGTGTCGTAGGTTAGAGTCCTACCAGGGGCACCACAATTTGCTAAATTTTAAAAAATAATATATAATATAATTAACAAAGTGATAGTTGATTAGTTACTTCTGCAAAAGGGATAGACTGGTAATCTATATTATACTAATCATAGCATTTCCTTTGTTAAAGCATCTCTAAAAAGATGCTTTTTTTCTACCACCAATAGAAATAGCTTAAAATTTTTAACAATTTCGTCATTAGGGTGAAAAATTAAAATTTTTATATTATAATATATATATAAAATAAAGGAAAGTTTTTTTGTAAAAGGAGGTAGAATGAAATTTAAAAAATGGATCGCGGTATTTCTATTCGCTCTAATGTTAGGGGTTTTTCCTACGTTAGCGTATGCTGCAGATTCTGAGACAACCCCCGTTCCAGTAGAAAAAGTAACGGTTCATTTTTGGATGGTAGGGTCGCAAGGGCAGTGGGTTCCCGCGCAAGGTGATTGGATCGCAGTAAAAGGCGGATCCAAGAAAATGGATTATTATAACACACCAGCCAGAAATAATTCTCCTCTATCTGTTGGAAATGCAACTTATACTTTTAATGATTCCTGGATAGATGATTTTGGAAACGTATATCCCGCAGAAAATATTAGATTACAAGGATCTGATTTTGTTGCTTTATTTGAAGGTTATACGGGTCCAACAGCGGAATTAAATGTATATGCTCAGTATACTGTTTCACAAGATTATTATTTTTATGGAAACTGGATAGATAATGTTGCAAATGGCGGAGGTTCGGAAAGTCATATCGTAAATTCTAGCACGGGATATACCCACACTTTCCACACTCCACCAGATATTCCTGTTAGATATTCATTCCTCTATTGGGATGGCGGAGATTATGGTCAATTTACAGACGGATCTACATTTGAAATTTCCCCGGGGAATCTTGGTGGAGATTTATACGCAGACTTTGTTGCAACATATCAGTATACTCCAATTTCGATGGTAAAAGTTGTATATGAAGTAAACGGAGAAGTAGTATATGAAACTCCAGCTTCTACAGAACCTATTAACATTCGTCAAAATGCTCCTACTTTAAATAATGGTCAATGGTTATTTAGTATTTGTCCATGCGTAGGAGAAGAAGCTACTCCAGATGCGGTTGATCCAATTATTACTACTGTAAAAATTGAAGATGAACCTTTTATTAAAACTGTCTACGTATATGGTGTTTTAAATGGCGTTGATGGTAAAGACGGTGTTGACGGCATCGATGGAAAAGATGGAAAAGATGGTGTTGACGGAAAAGATGGTATTGACGGTAAAGATGGTGTCGATGGTAAAGATGGAGTAGACGGCAAAGACGGAGCCGATGGAAAAGACGGCATTGATGGTAAAGACGGCGTCGATGGTAAGGATGGCAGAGACGGAGTAGATGGTAAAGACGGTGTCGATGGCAAGGATGGTGTTGACGGCAAAGATGGTAAGGATGGCGTTGACGGTATCGATGGCAAAGATGGTAAATCTGCTTATGAATTAGCTGTAGAACAAGGATTCCCTGGGACTATTACTGAATGGATAGAAAGCCTTAAGGGTGATCAAGGTCCGCAAGGTGAACAGGGTATTCAAGGTGAAACCGGTGCACAAGGCCCGCAAGGAGAAAAAGGCGATAAAGGCGATCAGGGTGAACAAGGAATCCAAGGAGAGCAAGGCATCCAAGGAGAAAAAGGTGACCAAGGTATCCAAGGAGAAAAAGGTGACTCTGGTAAAGACGGTGCTGATGGCGCCGACGGTAAAGACGGTATTAATGGAGTAGACGGAAAAGATGGCACTAACGGTGTTAATGGCAAAGATGGTATCAATGGGCAAGATGGCGCTCAAGGAGCTGTAGGCCCAGTTGGACTTACTGGTCCTGTTGGACCTGCCGGCCCCGCAGGAGTTAATGGTATTAATGGTGTTACAACAATAAGATATGCTTCAGCGCCAGCTTCTGTTATCTCTAGTGTTAATCCTTTCACTTCAAATGAAGGTGCTGTCACTACAAATGGTCTTCCGACTAAAGGAATTGGTACCTCTACACAAACTATTGAAGATAATACCAATGCTTTAACTTCTGGAGCAGACAAAACTTCACATTGGGGATTACTAAATCTAATCTTTATGATTATTAGTTCAATTGTAGTATTTATTCCAATTGTTTTCAGAAAGAAGAACACAGAAAACTACAATAAGATTATTATTGCACTATTTGCAATTGCAGCGATTGTAGCATTTGTTTTAACTGAAAACATTCTACTTCCAATGGCTTTCGTAGATCCTTGGACTTGGTTAATGGGAATTATATGCCTCTGCAGTATTATCCTAGTAATAGTATCTTACTTTAATAAAAAGGAAACGGTAGAAGAATAAAAAAAAATAGGGCAGTTTTAAAAATTGCCCTTTCCCTTTCTTTTGACGTATTTTAAAATTTTTATTATAATAAATATATAAGATTAAAGAAATACCCCTCTCGCCTATCGGTATGGCCTCGGTCTTCAAAACCGAAAGTGGGCTGTGTCCAAAGCAGTCTTGCGGGGTTCGACTCCTCGGAGGGGTGCCAGTACATTTCCTGTCTGGAAAGGCAGTTTCATATGTCAAGATTCACCAAATCAAATTTTTTTCTTATAATTCGAGAAATCGAAGAAATGGAAAATAGAAATGAAAATATTTGGGTTCCAATTGGTATTTTAGAATATATGTATGATGATGACGTTGGTTTAATTAATAGATATTTTCTTACCCCTTTAGAATCTCGAAATGTTAATCTTTTATGGCAAAACATTCTTTTAAATTTGAACAAAATATTGACATAAAAAAATTTTTTTAATATAATATATATAGTGTGATGGAAGAATAGTTACTTCGGATAAAGAATATTTTTTGAAACGATATTTAAGTTGGTTCGACCCCAACAATTTTTTACTATTCTTAAAGTTTCCACTGATTTACACAGTTTAATATAGCGTGATAGTTAATTGGTTACTTCATAAAAGGGATATGCAAAGCACCAATTAAAAAATTTCCGCTAAAAATTTTGACGAAATAAAAAATTTTTTATATAATATAATAGTTGAAAAAATTAATGTTGTTTTTCTAATTAGAAAAACTTCACTAGTTTTTTACTAGTAAGGATGGTACTCTCCTTAAGCCGCAAGTTAGTCCGTATTTGCAGATATTAAGTCGATAAAAAAATCTGCCCGTTCCAACAGCGGTAAGAAGTTGGGGAATTCGTTCACCGAGTAGACGAGGTTACTGAAATAAGCCAGAAATTTCAGCGTGAGAGTGACAGGTATACATCGAAAATATACTGTCTGTAGTTCAGGAGTTGTCTACGATGAAGTTGGCAACTTAACAACTCCACCTTAAAATTGAATAAAGAATATCAAAAACTCTGAGAACCATGTGTATACGCAATGTCATGCGGTCATGGATATTATGTCAAGTGAGTCGGAAATAGGCTTGTGGGATACTTCAAGTTTAGACTTTATTGTTCTAAGTAATTAGTTCAATAGGAGCGGATAAAGCCGTAAAGGGTGCCGCAACCCAGAACATAATAGTGCTAAAGAGTTTCGCGGTCAAAAAGTAATGTCTTGTTGCTTCCATAATAGACGCTTTTGTAGAGAATAACCCAGAACACTTGTTAACAGGTGGTGCTGAACAAGAAAAAGCTGGGAATACCAATAAGGAAGTTTCCAGTTGTGACTATGGTAACATGGTCTATAAAACAAGTTCATTGTACGAGTAGCCTAAATCTGGAATGAGAGGTTAAATTCCTACTCCCGCACGAGAGACCATCGTGAGTCATGAAGAATATATTATAATTTAATTTCTGAATGATAGGTGAAAGTTGCGAGTAAGCAATCTCGCTATAGAATGTGCGGCAACTCTAAGGAGTCCGCATGGGACAAGAAGTTATAAAGTCGCTCTTTATAACTCAGACTTGTCTCCTATATGACTGAATATTGAAGCGAAACTTGGTGGTATGACGAAGGTCACTTATAGTTTTTGATATTCTTTATTTTTTTAGATATAATATTTTGACATAATTCAATAGAAAAGATAAAAACTATGAGAAGACTACTACTGCTCTATTGGATATTATATTGAAGTGGGCTTTTTGCCCACTTTTTGTTTATATAGAGAAATGAAAGGAGGACTCAATGATTTTTTCAAAGACAAAATTAATCATTTTCTCTATTTTAACAAGCTTGTTTGTTTGTGTCCCTATTGGTTTTTGTGATGAAATATCGGATAAACAGATTGAACAAAATGTTATTCAACAAGAAATTCTTCAAGAACAACAACAGTTAGATATTTTATCGAATCAATATACTGAAGCAATGATTGAAAAAGAAAAACTAGAAAATGAAATTAATCAAATCAAACAACAAATTGAAGAAAATCAAATAAAATTAGAACATAATCAAAATAATTTAGATAAACAAGTTGTTTATAGTTATAAAAATGGAAACATCACTCTTTTAGATGTTGTTTTAGATGCTAAAAGTTTTAAAGAATTAATTAATAGCTGAGATGCTTATAGCGAAATCATATATAACTATGAAGATTTGATTAAAGAAAATATTGAACTAGAAAAGCAATTATCAGAAGAAAAATCTCAATTAGAAGAAAAAACTAAAGAACTAGAACAACGATTAAAAGAAATAGAAACAACTCAAGCTTTAGCAGATGAACATATAAAAAATCTTGAACTTCGATATAGCCAATTAGATGAAGAAATAGCACAATTGATTATGCAAAATTGGTCAGTGAATGTTGACGAAGAAACGATACAATATGCAATCTCTACTGCTAGAGCCGCAAATCCTAATGCTGATTATAGCGATATAATTAGTAGAGCATATGCAATGTTAGGCAGTCCTTATGTTTGAGGCGGAACTACAAGTGCTGGATTTGATTGTTCTGGTTTTGTTTCATATTGTTTAAGTGGACAAGAAGGAACTCGATTAGGCACAACTGCTGATTTTGTTAATTGAAATCAAACAGACAACCCGCAACCCGGAGATATATGTGTTATTCATGATGGATCAAGTCAACATACGGGTATTTATGTAGGGGACGGCCGCATGATTCATGCAGCTACTTATGGCGTAGGCGTAATTGAAAGTGATGTTCAAGATGGAATGATTTTTGTAACATATAATTAATTTTGACAAAAAATCTTTTTTATCTTATAATATTAAAGAAAGGAAAATAAAATATGGCATTTTTCTCTTGCGGTGGAGCATCAGTTTTAATTAATAATAATGAAGTGGAGTCTAAATGGGTACTTGGTCAAGTTATAAGGAAGCTAACAAAGAATATAAATATTCTAAAGCTATTCCATTAAATGATTTGCCTATTCCTTATAAGAAAAAAAAGAAAAAGCGTCATAAAAAATCTGATCATAAACATGAATATATCGCTGCAATTTTCTATGCAAAAAGCAGTAAATCTATTATAGGCTCTCCTGTTAATTGCGGTTTTGTTTGTAAGCATTGCGGCCGCATTGAAGAGGTTCATTTTCTTTGGAATCAATATTTAGAAACAATTAAGCAGTTTGAATTAGATCATCCTGATTTTATTGAAATATATTTACCGGAAAATTGGAATTGGTTTACCAATAAATATATTCCGTTTGGAGAATAAATGAAAATAATGACTTCTTATTTTTATCAAGTTAGAAACATGAAACCGTATATGATTCCTTTAAGTACAGCGGTATGAGATCCAAAATGATTTCATCAGAATAAAGGACATTCTTTTCAATGAATTGATAAAAATGGAGTATTAAATGGTTTAAGAGCAGATCCTTTTGTTCCTGGTAAAGGATGTGAGGGATTGTGTAGTGGGCCTCCGTGCGGAAGTGAACCTCGATATTGTAATTTTTTACAAGCGTATAAAAATCAATTAGATAATTTAAATTATGATAATATATTGTGAAGATTTCAAACACTCGGTTATCTTATACAAAATGAATTGCAATTTCAAGAAGATCCAATTTATATATTATTAGTGCATGAAGCCTATAATAATCCTTGTTCTGAAAGATGAATGATACAAAAGTATTTTAATGAACATGGATTAGAGTGTAAAGAATTTAATAAAGGAGAGTTGGCCGAGTAGGTCGATGGCGCTCGCCTGCTAAGCGAGTATACCTTACAATGGTATCCGGGGTTCGAATCCCCGACTCTCCGCCAGATAATTGGAGACACAATGTGTGAATATTGTTATTGTGATCATAGAGTTCATGATGGTGCTATTGGAAAACGCATTGGAGGGCAAATTTATCCTGTTTTTATTATGAAATATGATAATCCTATAGATAATTATTGATATTATTTTTTAGTAGAAATGAAAACTGACTATTCTAATGACTGACAAAATAAAACAGGTTATCCTCGTCTTTTTAATAGATTAATTCCATTAAATTATTGTCCTGATTGCGGGACTTTGTTAGTTTAGGGCAATTTATAATAATGTCTTTCATGTCTTTTTTAAATATTATAAGTATTGGAAAAATACAAAATAATAAAAGAGAGTGATATATGTAAGAGGTTTGAAATATGTCATTAGTAAAATTTATTTCTGGTCTCTCTTCTGATTTACCTGAAAAGGCATATGAAGATGGGGCCATTTATTTTGTCTTTCCAGATGGACAACACGACAATGGGCATATTTATTTAGATATTAAAGGTTCTCGTCATGCTATATCTGCTGCATATGATGACAGTAGCATCATTGATAGATTAGAAGAGCTAGAAAGAGTAAGCTTAGTCCATTGTACCGGTTTATCTTTATCAACAAGTTCTATCGTTATGTCTACAAATACTTCTACCAGTATAACAGCAACTATTAGTCCAACAGATTGTACTGATTTAGTTCACTGAACGGTTAATAATAATACAACTTGTGAAATTGTGTCTACAACAAATACAAATAACACAAGTACAATAATTATTACTGCATTAAATGAAGGAGTAGCTACCATAACAGCTACTTGTGGAGAACAGTGTGCTACATGTACTGTTGAAGCACAATCTGGCGTGTTAGTTGAACATACTTTAGTAGAAAACTATACATGTGACGGAACTTCATTTATATATACTGCACCTATTGATTTAAGTCATGGTCAATATATTGAAGTAAGTTTAAGTGTTGCAGGCATTACTCAAATAAAACAAAATCTTGTTTCTTTTGGTAATGATATTGGTAATGGTGGAACTACTGTTAACGGATATAGAATCCATTGTTATACTTCTGCAACTCAAACAAAAATACAAAACACTATTCGTTTCTTTATTCAAGGTGGTAAAGCAAGTCAATCTAATATTGAATTTAATATTGGAAATAATAACGGAGATATAGTTCTAAAATTAGATGCTATGGGGTTATGGCTTAATGGTTCATTGGTTACTCCCTCTGCTACGTATCAAACTTTGTGAAATACCATTTTAGAACAATTTAGAACCAATTTTACATCATTTG
>JAEEGI010003840.1_pt1 | contig 35555 bp, 24 predicted proteins | sample 8958751 | NCBI WGS metagenome assembly JAEEGI01 (sample SAMN16246545, study PRJNA631951) | gut metagenome | biome: gut microbiome; feature: rumen; material: KS-attached | host: Bos | place: Iran: Karaj | collected 2018-10 | reverse complement strand
CTTGCGCTAAGCATTCCCCTTGACCTTCCGGCACCGGGCAGGCGTCAGCCCCTATACTTCAGCTTTCGCTTTTGCAGAGACCTGTGTTTTTGGTAAACAGTCGCCTGGGCCTTTTCACTGCGACCACGTTGCCGTGGCACCCCTTCTTCCGAAGTTACGGGGTCAATATGCCGAGTTCCTTAACAACCCTTCTCCCGATGGCCTTAGGATCCTCTCCTCATCTACCTGTGTCGGTTTGCGGTACGGGCGCACGCTTACATCCCGTATACCTTTTCTCGCCGCCTGCTCCCTTTGCTTCCTTACTAGAATTTCAGTCCCTTTCGACCGGGTCTACCAGCGCCCGGCTCAAAGTTTGCATTCGTGTCAGTATACTTAAGTGCGTACGGCTACGGAATCTCTACCGTATGTGCATCGACTACGCCTTCCGGCCTCGCCTTAGCCCCCGGCTTACCCGGGGCGGACGAACCTACCCCCGGAAACCTTAGATTTTCGGCCATTACGATTCTCACGCAATTCTCGCTACTCATTCCGGCATTCTCACTTGTGTAAAGTCCACGCCTCCTTCCGGTGACGCTTCTCCCCTTACACAACGCTCCCCTACCATATCCATAGGATATCCCAAGCTTCGGTTATATGCTTCAGCCCCGTTGAATTTTCGGCGCAACATCATTCGACCAGTGAGCTATTACGCACTCTTTCAATGTGTGGCTGCTTCTAAGCCAACGTCCTGGTTGTCTTAACATTGTCACATCCTTCTCCACTTAGCATATATTTGGGACCTTAGCTGTGGGTCTGGGCTGTTTCCCTTTCGACCGTGAGACTTATCTCACACAGTCTGACTCCTGACCTCATTTATCCGGTATTCTTAGTTTGATAGATGTTGGTAGGGTTTCCCCCCCTCGATCATTCAGTGCTTTACCCCCGGTAAATATAGTCAAGGCTAGCCCTAAAGCTATTTCGGGGAGAACCAGCTATATCCGGGTTCGATTGGAATTTCTCCGCTATCCACAAGTCATCCGCCAACTTTTCAACGGGGGTCGGTTCGGTCCTCCAGCGGGCTTTACCCCGCCTTCAACCTGCTCATGGATAGGTCACCCGGTTTCGGGTCTATTACATGCAACTCTGTCGGGCTCTTCACCCTCGGTTTCCCTGCGGCTCCGCTACTTAATAGCTTAACCTCGCTGCATACAATAACTCGCCGGACCGTTCTACAAAAAGTACCACATCGCGCCTTAACGCGCTTTGTGTGCTTGTAAACATAAGGTTTCAGGTTCTATTTCACTCCCCTCCCGGGGTTCTTTTCACCGTTCCTTCACAGTACTTCTCCACTATCGGTCATCAGGTAGTATTTAGGCTTGGAGGATGGTCCCCCCACTTTCTCACCGGGTTCCTCGTGCCCGCTGATACTCCGGATACCGTCCGCTCGCAGCTTTTTCGTCTACAGGACTCTCACCCTCTTCGGTTTGCTTTCCCACACAATTCGACTTCCGCCGCTCACTTGATGACGGTCCTTACCCCGCATGTATTGCTACATGCGGTTTGGCCTCTTCCGCTTTCGCTCGCCACTACTCGCGGAATCTCGGTTGATTTCTCTTCCTCCCGGTACTTAGATGTTTCAGTTCCCGGGGTTCCCCTCGTATACCTATCTATTCAGTATACGATACACGGTTCTTCACCGTGTGTGTTGCCACATTCGGAAATCCGCGGATATAATGCTCATTTGCAGCTCCCCGCAGCTTATCGCAGCTTGTCACGTCCTTCTTCGGCTCCTGATGCCAAGGCATTCACCTTACGCTCTTCTTTGCTTACACTCCATACAAGACCCTTTCGGGCCTTTTATAGCTGTCCTCTCAAGAATTGCTTGAGTTTCAAAACAAATTCGGTTTCATATTACTCGCACTAAAAAGGTTTTTCCTTTTTCTTGCTTTTTCTTTAACCTCTCGGTTAAATTGTAGTATTTTACCCTCAATTTCAGGAAAGACCTTTGATTGTGCACGTCCCTTTCGGGCCGTGCTCTGATCTCTTGTCTTTTTATCCTTACTATCTGTTCGTTTCTATACTCTCTTCTTTATTCGGTTTTCAATGAACAGGATCTGACCATTTCAGGCCAAATATGGTCGGTCTGGATGGACTCGAACCATCGACCTCGCGCTTATCAGGCGCGCGCTCTAGCCACCTGAGCTACAGACCGTAGTGCAAGTGCGGTTCAAGTGCCTCTTTCCTCTCTCCGCACTTCTTCGGTGGAGATGAGGGGAATCGAACCCCTGACCCCCTGCTTGCAAGGCAGGTGCTCTCCCATCTGAGCTACACCCCCGGGGGTTCTTCCGCCGCTCTCCGCTCCCCTTTACGGTCACTGAAAATTGAACAACAAACTCATTACCCTGCATTCCTTTGCGCGCCTCGGCCGTACTACTTCGATCTACGGCTCAGAACCTTGGTCCCTTGCCACTTTCTCCATAGAAAGGAGGTGATCCAGCCGCACCTTCCGATACGGCTACCTTGTTACGACTTAACCCCAATCATTGAACCCACCTTCGACTGCTGCCTCCTTGCGGTCAGCTCACAGGCTTCGGGTGTTCCCAACTTTCATGGTTTGACGGGCGGTGTGTACAAGACCCGGGAACGTATTCACCGCGGCATGCTGATCCGCGATTACTAGCAATTCCGACTTCGTGCAGGCGGGTTGCAGCCTGCAGTCTGAACTGGGACGACTTTTACGGGATTTGCTCCGCCTCGCGACTTCGCTTCCCTTTGTTTTCGCCATTGTAGTACGTGTGTAGCCCAGAATGTAAGGGGCATGATGATTTGACGTCATCCCCACCTTCCTCCGTTTTGTCAACGGCAGTCCGTCAAGAGTGCTCTTGCGTAGCAACTTAACATAAGGGTTGCGCTCGTTGCGGGACTTAACCCAACATCTCACGACACGAGCTGACGACAACCATGCACCACCTGTGTCCTTTCCCTTCGGCCGTAGCCTCCGCGTCACCCGGTCTTTACTCCGGGGTTTCGGCATGTCAAATCCTGGTAAGGTTCTTCGCGTTGCGTCGAATTAAACCACATACTCCACTGCTTGTGCGGGTCCCCGTCAATTCCTTTGAGTTTCAACCTTGCGGCCGTACTCCCCAGGTGGAATGCTTATTGTGTTAACTGCGGCACGGAAGCATTCGCCCCCACACCTAGCATTCATCGTTTACAGCGTGGACTACCAGGGTATCTAATCCTGTTTGCTCCCCACGCTTTCGTGTCTCAGCGTCAGTTGTCGTCCAGTAATCCGCCTTCGCCACCGGTGTTCCTCCTGATATCTACGCATTTCACCGCTACACCAGGAATTCCGATTACCCCTCCGACTCTCAAGAAAAACAGTTTCAGACGCAGTCTGTGAGTTGAGCCCACACCTTTCACATCTGACTTGCTTCCCAGCCTACACACCCTTTACACCCAGTAAATCCGGATAACGCTTGCCACCTACGTATTACCGCGGCTGCTGGCACGTAGTTAGCCGTGGCTTTCTATACAGGTACCGTCATTATCGTCCCTGTACACAGAGCTTTACAATCCGAAGACCTTCTTCGCTCACGCGGCGTCGCTGGGTCAGGCTTCCGCCCATTGCCCAATATTCCCCACTGCTGCCTCCCGTAGGAGTCTGGACCGTCTCTCAGTTCCAATGTGGCCGTTCAACCTCTCAGTCCGGCTACCCATCGCTGACTTGGTGGGCCGTTGCCCCGCCAACTATCTAATGGGACGCGAGTCCATCCTTATGCGCAAAAGCTTTGGCATCACCGCGATGCCCCGGTGATGCATTATGCGGTATTAGCGTCAGTTTCCCGACGTTATTCCGCTCATAAGGGCAGGTTCCTCACGCGTTACTCACCCGTCCGCCACTGATCAGCCCCCGAAGGGACTTCACCGTTCGACTTGCATGTGTTAGGCGCGCCGCCAGCGTTCATCCTGAGCCAGGATCAAACTCTCTAAATAATTGTATCGATTCACCCCTTCGGGTGCACCTATCTTATTCAGAAAGTCTGCTGTATTCTGCTGACTTCTTCTTTCCCGCGCTTCCCTCCCTCATCGGAAGTTCCGCGCCGGATTTACCTTTTGTTGAGTATCTTACTCTTTGTTATTGACCGATTTTCCTCGCACAAATTCTTGCTTGTACTTCTCGTCTGTTGTTCAATTTTCAATGACCGTTCGGGGTCGCGTTTTTCGCGACAGCCTGCATATTATATCACTTTCATACCCCCTTGTCAACACTTTTTTTCAGGTTTTCAAAAAATTTTTGTCTTTTTTCGGACGGGAGAATTTCCGAAGTGAATTCCGCAGTGGAATTAAGGCTGGGATAATCCATCAAGCCTCTTTCTGCTGTGCCCGGATCATTCTGTTTCAATCTGTTATCCTCTTTTCGGATCACCGCTGAAGATCATTCTGTAACATTAGTCTCTCCTCTTTTAGACTGAATGCCTCTGCTTCTTCAATGGAAACACCAGCTCTTTCCAACTGTGGTTTTTTCGAATCCAAAAACGGTTCTCCTTGTTTACTTACCTGATATCCTGTTGAGCACACGCAGCAAAGCGAGCTCGTTCGTCACGTCTTTTCCGCCGGCCCTCAGTCCCGCCGCCGCCTTTTCGCATCCCGACGCGTATCTCGCCGCAAGCTCTTTTACCAGCAGCGATCCGGATCGGATGTTCTTCTTCCCGAGCATAAGCTCTGCAACAAGCTCGGGATCATAAACTCCTTTCTCTTCCCGATCGCCGGCTGCCGCGTTGTCGCCTTCCTTCGGATCTTCAGGTGAATATGAGGCGCATATTATCTGATAAATCCTGATGCCGGGCGGTATTCGCGAGGCATCGGCGTCGATCGGCTTGTCTGTGACAAGGCATTCGTCCTTGACGGCAAACCCCGATTTCAGAAGATATTTTCGAAGATCGTATGAATGCGTCATCGGCTGCAGTATAAGCCTTATCCCGGGATTCCTTATATAATCGTTTCCTCCGAGTATTTCCGAGATCAGTTCTCCTCCCATACCGAGTATGTAGATATCCTCGGGAGAAAAACTTTCAATTCCGGTCAGACCGTCGAACAACCCGCAGACGATCCGGTCTTCCAGTCCTGCGGCACGGACATGTGCGCCGGCCCGTGCCAGCGGACCCCGGTTTATATCCGAAGCGATCCCTCCCGGAGAGATTCCTTCAGAGCAGAGATGGATCGGAAGATATGCGTGATCGGTCCCGATGTCTGCGAAACGCCTTCCGGGCCGCGCGAACCCGGCGCAGGCGAGCAGTCTGCGGTCTTTCAGCCTGGTTTTCATTTTTGCTCCTTTCCGACAGTGTAAATCCCGGGAACACTTATGAGATTTTTCTCACGGCCGTTCGCCTCGTTCCCTCATTCAGGATCATCGATGCATCCCGTCCCGAATGTCATACAATGACTTCCCATTAGGATCCTGTCTCCGCTTTTGAGACGGTATCTCTGTTTGTGATCAAGCTGTTCCCCGTTAAGGAAGGTTCCGTTGGTTGATCCGTAATCCTTTATCCGGAATCCGCCCGGACCGAATGTGATTTCTGCGTGTTTCCTGCTGACCGACGCGTTACCGAATACCCTGTAATCAACTCCCGGAGCCTTTCCTATGATGAAAGGAGTTTTTCGGATAACCGCCGGCGCTTCTCCGTTCAAAGGCAGGATATACGCCTCCGGGACCGGCCGGCTGCGGCCGGAAACGGCTCCGCCGGCATTGCGATTCATTTTTATTGATTTTAATAATTCCCGAAACCCTTTTGCGGAAAAAAAGCCTGCGGTTGCAGTACGTTTTCCTCCGTTTTTCTTAGAAAAAACATCGGCGCCGGATTTCCCCTCTTCGTAAAAGCGGACGGTCTCTCCCTGCCCGCTTCCGGAACTCCCCGCAGGCGTGCACTTCAACTCGGGGAATCGGTCGGAACAGTAGCCGGGCACTTCTTGATCGCCGGGGTTCGCGAGCCCGACAAGTGCGGCGCTGAATTCGGACGGAGAAAAGCCGGTCGATGAAACGAGAAGTGCCGCGGCTTTTTCCGCTTCGGTCAAAATGACTGACGGAAGAGCAATCGATCCCCGCAGACCGCTATAAGGCCGGGACCGGTCCTGCTCCGGCTCTTCCGGGGATGAAACGGCAGGACCCGGTATCCCGCTTTCGTAATCCGATTCGGTAATTTCGGACAGGAGACCGAGAATTCCGATGCGGGCGGAGGCGGCGGGACAGCAGCCATGGCAGTCAAGCCCGTTCTCCGGAATGCAGATCAGTTTGGTTTCTTTCCTCGAAGGATCGTAAAAGATAAAATCCGGATCAAACAGTATCGGATTGCTCTCAAGAAAGAAATTGTCAGCCGAGAGCAATGCCGAGCAGAGAGACCTGAGCAGGTTGTACAGATCCCCCCGCTTCCCGACCGAAAGATAATCTTTCAGCGGAGTCAACCTCCCGATCTGCCATCTGAGCAGTATCTCGCTGTCATATCTTGAACACTCCGGCTTTATGAATCCCGGGATGTCGGCGTTGATCAGCATATCCAGCGATACCCTGTCGGCAGCGGCTTCCTTAAAAGTATATTGCAAACAGGCCGATCCGTCAAGAGTTTTGACGGTCTCGAGGATAATTTTCTTCATCTTTTCTCATGCCTTCTTCAAAAACCGTATCTGCAGAGGCGGATAATGTTGAACGCGTATCCGTCAAAGACGAAAGCCGCCCCGTCCGGAGAAAAGCTCCTGCAGCCAGAATCGGCACTGACCGGCGGACGGCTTTTCCCGTCGCTCCCGGTCTGCGCAGGTTTTCCCTCTTCATCGATATAGATCCACCCCTCTTCGGTCAGGATCGCCGCAAGTCCTTGTGAGAAAGAGGAAGCCTCGACGCAGTTGATAAATAATGAAACACTACCCTTCTCCGAGGCAAATCCCCACTGTCCGTCTATTTTTACCGCGACAGGTTCGCCTCCTGACAGCGGAAGCGCTGCCCCGTCAAAACCTCCCGCAACGACCGCTCCGTCTCTTCCGATTATGTAAAACAGTCCCTCCTTCTCGGCAACCGCCTTGCCGGCTTCGGCGGCAAAGCCTCCCGAATCGAGCAAAAAGCCATCATATTCAAATCGGGTGACCGCTGAAAATCTGTCTGATACAAGCGCCCATTTCCCGTCTTTTTCCACCGCCGCGATACCGTTCGAAAAGGCGCCGGCATAGTCGAACTCAAAATGGTGCTCTCTTCCCTCTCTGTCGATATATCCCCATATCCCGTCGCGGCATGCCGGCGCGAGACCGTTCCCGAACGGTCCCAGATATGAATAGCGGATCTCGGTCGACAGCCGACAGTCTCCTTTTGTATCGACGTAATAGAGATCGTCTCCGGATCTAACGGGGATCAGACCGCTTTCGGCGTCTGCCGCCCCGACCCAGTCATAGTCATAATTCAGTATTTTTTCTCCGGTCGAGGATATTATCCCCCATTTCCCGTCAGACTTTGCCGGCGCGGCGTATCCTCCTCTGAAGAGATGCCAGTCTCCCGCGTCTTCCAGTGAGACCCAGATCTCTTCGCACCGGTTTTTCAGCAGTTCCCTGTACTGCACAAACTCACTGCAGGCGGCTCCCGCTCTCTCGGCTTCCGACAGGACCTCAAGCGCCTCGGCGACATTTCCGCGTGAAGAGTAATATTCCAGAAGCAGGACGTATGCTTTGGGATCGCCGGGATCGGCGTCGGCGGCATATCCGCAGTATGTTACGAAGGAACCGTCGTCGCCGAGCCGCAGATAGAGTTCTGCCGCTTTCAGCAGGATACCGTGATCATTCCTCCGTACTGCCAGAACACCGAGATAACATTCCAGAGAATCGATGTACATTTTCCTGTTCTCATAATTCTCTGCCTTTGAAAGCAACTCGGTAATCTTTTCATTTTCTCTTGCGACCGATACGGGTATCATGACCCATGTCATCGCCGTCATCGCCGCCAGGAATAGCGATGCGAGCAGGACAGCGGTTCTTCTTTTCATTTTTTAAAAATCTCCGATCAGCTCCGCCGCCGATTCAAATATGGTTCCGGCAAGGATAAAAGGCGCAAGTGGAAAGCTGTCCTTCAGCTTCGCTCTGCGCATAAGGAGCATAACAAGTCCGAAAGCGGCGCTCAGGAAAAAAGAAACTGTAAGCAGCGGAAAGATCTTTCTCAGTCCGAAGCAGAACGCCAGCAGGGAGATCAGCTTTATATCCCCGCCTCCGATCCCTCCCCGGGCAAAAAAACGAATGAGCAAAAGGACCGCTGTGATCACGATCCAGCCCGCAAGCCGGTCGATCGGATCATATTCGATGCTTCCGGTGATCAGCCCGGCTGCGACGGCGCCGAGCCACAGGAAACCGAATCCGAAGGTGAGTTCATTCGGTATTATCCTGTCACAGATATCGGTGACCGAACAAAGCAGCACGAGCCGGAATATCATAAGCCTGCCGGCAAAGAACAAAAGATCGATCTCTGGTCTTTTCCACAGAATGAATCCGCATGCGGCGGCCGCTGCCGCCAGCCCGGCTGCCTCCCCCGCGCACGCCGCAAGGAATATCCCTTTTTTCTTTCTCTTTCTGACAAAAGCCACACCCGACAAAGACTCTGAATCGCACCTCTTTAAAAACCTGTATTTAATATACAGACAATCGAGGGCTCCGCATATCGCCGTGCAACCGAACAATACCGCAAGTATCATACTATCCTCCGCCAAACATTCTGCTGATTAAAAAAGTTGCAACCCGGTCCGCCGTCATCCTTTTTCTTGATCTTAATCTTTATCTTAATCTTGATCTTCCGCGGATCCCGGTAAAGCCTTATACCTGTATTTGACAGTGACCGAAACGCCCTGCCTTTTTGCCGCTTTTTCCGCGGCTGACTTAATGATCTCCGAATATGTTTCGGCCTCCTCCGGAAATATGACGATAATGCAGGCAGAATAACCCGAAAGATCAGGTCCGATCTTTCCTCCGATCTCTCTTTCAAGAAGATCCCCCTTTTTCAAGGCCGAAATGCTTTTTTTCAGCTTTGAAGCGGCTTTTGAGATCGCTTTTGCGACGGCGCTCTCGTTTATCCTGTAATTTTCCGCATTCGCGCAGACCCCTTCCTCGGGAGGAATGAATTCCGAGTAGGTGGCCGAGAAGGGATTTACCGAGATGACCGATGTAAAAGCCGAAGTTGCCAGATCGTAACAGTCGATGCCCTTGCCTCCTTTGATTGCATCGGAAGGATTCTCTCCCTTGATCTCGGCGACAAAGTATTTTCCTCTGGCAAAATTGTCCAGCTTCCATACCGATCCGTCATCTCCTCCGCCGTCTGTGTCCGGGATCTCCGGAAGCCATGCCGCAGTGGAGGCTGTCTGACAGACCTTTATCTCACCCGGAAGGAATCCGAAACCGAGAAGCTTTATACGGTAGAAAGCCACTACCTTGACGGTTTTTCCGTCGGCGAGCACCGACGACAGCCCGAAATCGATCCCGTCCAGCCCGCCGTCGACACCGATCCTCCTAAGTTCCGCGTCGGCGTCCGCCGCCTTCCCGGACTCAACGATGTATTTGGGAAAGAGCATCCGGCAAAGCGGTATCGCGGCGGCTCTTGAGACCGCCTCATAAGCGCCTCTGTTAATGAGGACACCGGCCAGAGTGAAGAGCGCGGATCTCGGATCGTCGGCAAACGCGGAAAGATTCTTTCCGAGTCTCGAAGCCGCCGATACCACAGAACTGTATCCGCTTTCGTCCGAGAGAGAGGACAGTTCTCCGGTGACCCCGGACAGCACGCCTTCGATCCCGCCGCTTCCGGATAATTCTCCGATCATCGAAGCGAATTCCGAAAACGAGTCAAGAAGCTCCTCCGCCTGCCTGATCTCCTGTGTCGATCCGCCGCTCTTTGAAGTAACGCCGCTCAGTTCACCGGCTTTACCCGCGAGATAGCAGTACTGTGAGATCTCACGTGCGGTCTGATCGAGTGCCGATCTCACCGTGCTTTCGGTCCTGACCGCTGCGACCAGCATTATAACCGCCAGGCAGGCGAGTATAAACGGAAAGACCGCCAGGGCCGCCTCTATCGAGTAATATCCGCACTGGGCTGACCTGTCCCGCCCGCGGTCCGAAACCGGCCCTTCCATTCAGTACGACGCTGCTCCCCTGCAGGAAAAGGTGCGGCTTCCCTTTCCGATCTTTGAAATTTCAAGCCAGAACACCCGTTTGTTCTCCTTTTCTCCCATAAAGAGCGGCACCTCCCCGAATGAAGTCCTGACCGAAACGACCGCGCTGCACGTCAGAAGAGTCCTGCATTTTGAAATGTCAAAAGTCTTATTTTCTACCCGGACATCCAGCTGCATCATTTCGGCGACCCGTTTCAGCATCGTGTTCTTCTTTGCCTGATATGATATGAGGATAAACATCCTCAGATAATCCTTGTAGCTCATCGCGAACCCCGAACCTGTCCTCACCGTCGAAACCGAGCTTTTCTCCCCTTCCGAGGAGGTGAGTCCCGACGCAAACTTTTCGATCCGCTTTGTGACCTCCGCCGCCAGACTGTCGCTTTTTTCCCTGATCAGCCTGTCGATGTCCTCCTTAAAGCTGTCCCGGTATCCGTCGATCTCCTTTTTTACCGTTCCTTCGATCTTTTTTTTCACCGAACCGATTATTCCGCCGTTTCCGTCTTTTCCGTAGAGCTTTTCCCTGATCAGCGACTCGGTGCCGTCAGTCCCGGAGAGCGCCCCCGCGGCGGACCAGATCTCTTTTGCGATCTTCGCGGAGTCTTCTCCTACAGCCTTTGCGGCGGCTTTCAGGCAGATACCGTACAGTCCCCCCGCTTTATCCTGAAAATCATTCAGAAGTTCGTCAAGTTCTGTTTTTATCCGGTCGACTCCGATCCTTTCCGAAGCGGTGCAAATCATTCGCGCGAAATCGGCGATCGGTACTTCCAGCATCGTCTGAATTTCTCCGTACAGCTCCCCGAGCATTCCGTCGGAGTAATCCTCGAGCTCTGCCGCGAGCCTGTCGATGTTTTCTGCCGTCAGATTCGATGCGTATACCGAAACATCTTCAAAAATATCGTTTACGGCTTTTCCGGCGGCCTCGGCTGCCCCAGAGATAATCGCGTTTTTCAGTCCGGAAAAGCCGAGATTCCATGTGGACCGGCTCTTGTATACGGGGACGCTTTTCCCGGATGACAGAAGAGACAGATCGACTCCCGACTCGGCTAGCGCCCAGGCCGCGAGCAGCACATTCTGAACTATCGGTGCTCCGAAGCCGGTCCATCCCGCGACAGCCTCTGCGACCGCGAGAGTTTCGGCTCTGGATTCGGAATCGGTCATAACAAAGAGGAGATTCAGCGCGAATCTTACCGTGAAGATCATCGCTTTTACCGACGTTACGTTTGACTTCGGCGAATCGATTCCGCAGAGAATGTATTCCATCTCGGCACCGAAGCAGGGATTCGAGTTTAACGGATGCCCGCTTATGCTTACCGGAGACTCCTTCGTTTTGTCGTCACAGGCGTCGGTCAGACAGCTGAACATTCCCGAAATATATTCCTCAACGTACAGAGTATCAAGCGAGGCGGAAGCGATGTTTTTCAAGCCTGTCAGGAGCGACGTCGCCTTCCCGAGACTGTCGGCGGCCGACCCGGCGAGCTCTTCGTCATTTTCGCCAGAAAGAGAGATGCTGTCGAACGAGGCGGTGATCTCGGCCGCAGAGCAAAGAGCACCGATGCCCGCCGCGATCTCTTCACCAAGCATAGATCTTATCCCGTCCGGTAGCTTCAGATCCGGACCTCCGGCGCTCATGTCTGCGGAGCCCGCCGTTTGAAGCAGCTGCTTCAGTTCCGCCGCCTCGGCTGTCTCCTTCTGTGAATGCGCGGACGAGCTCTTCTCCCCGAAGGCTCTTTTCAGGTCGGAATAAAATGAATAATCTTTAGACAAAGCAGCGGTAAAAGACATCCTGTCGGAGGGCCGCAACAACCTTTCCGCCCATCCCGAATAACCGTTCGATGATCTTTTTTCCGCGTCGGAAAAGATAGAGTCTGCTGCCGTGTATGCTGACGGGATCAGCTTCTTCTGGATCTCCCCGAGCTTTTTTCTGACAGCCTCCCCTGGCCCCTTGTCCGCCTTCAGCTCCGCTCCGCAGAGAGTTATCCCCGAGACACGGGAGATCAGACGGTCCAGAATGCTCCTGTCCTTTTTGAGCGCCGCCGCAAGCTTGTCAAGCGCTTCGGTATCGATATCGTCCGATGAGAAAAGATCCGATTCCATACCGGATTTGAAGCTACCTTCATCCAGCCTTTCAACCGTGTTTTTCCAGTTATCCCTCGCTTTTTCGACGGTTGACAGTTTATCTCTAAGCGCCTCAAGAGAATCTTCCGCCGCCGAAAGCAGATCTCTTTGATTTTTCAGAGGCAGATACAGCCCTGAATAAAGCAGTTCTGTTCCTGCGTACAGCAGCACTTGCTGATATTCCCGGAGGTTTTCCAGGACAGCGTCTGCCCGCTCGGAAAGCAGAGAGATCTGCTGTATGCAGACGACGGCGCGTTTTCCAGTCTTTTCCAGATCGGAGGAGGATATGCCCTGCTCTCCGGGAAGGTCGTCACCTGTCTGTTTTTTTGACGCGGTCAGGAACAGATCTCCGGCAGCGCAGAGTCTGCTTATGCTGTCGCTTCTGTCATAAACCTCGAAAAGAAAGCCGACGGCTTCGGCAAGGCCGGCCTCGCAGCCTTCCGGATCTGATGCGTCGGCATTCAGATCATGACCGCCGCTTCCGATCTTTCTTGCGACGAATTCCGCGGTCTCAAGGCAGTCCCGATCGTTCAACAGGCGATACAGATCCGAAAGAGATAATTCATCGGTCTTTGCGAGATCAGCGGAGTCGCCTCCGAAAGGAAGTGTGAAAGCGTCTGAAAAGAATTTCTCTGCCAGAACAGACAGTATGAACAGCCTGAAGATGTCTCCGGCGGCGTCAAGGATCTCTTCCGTCCTCTCTCTGTCGGCTGGGAGCTTCGCGGATGACTGCGCCGAAAGATAACTGTTCAGCGCATCCCATGCCGCTTTTGCCAGAGGCTGTACGCCGGAATATTCGGTATCGTATTCTATCTTCTTCTCCGCGGCCGCAGTCTGTCCGGAGATCCCCCGGAAGCTATCAAGTTTTGTCAGCAATCCGTCTGCCAGAAGCAAAGGCCCCCTGTATTTCATATATTCGACTATCTGCTTTTCCATTACCGCGGGATTTGCAATTGCCGAAGATCCCGCGGATTCGATACTGAAATCGACCGCGGTCATATCCACAAGACCTCCCCAGCTGTCTTTGACACCGAAAAAACCTGTTAGAGCATTCAGGAAAGAGCGGCTGTAGCTGTCGCACAGGTCCAGATATCCGTCGGCCTCGATACTCTCGCGAAAATAGCGCGATACATTCTCGGTCAGTTCATCGTCGTCGGAGGATACCGCGAAAAGGCCGAACAGCCCGTAGAAAAGCCTGTCATAATCAGCAAGCGCGGAATTCAGCGCCAGCTCACACGCTCCCGAGGCTGCGGTTCTTGCCGCTGAGATCCTGCTTCCGTCGAGGACGATCCCCGCGACGGTCAGCATCGGCATGATCAGCACCGCAAGAAGCACAGACACCGATCCGGTGATAATTCTTTTTGATCGATTATTTAGTAAAGGCATTTTTTTGTATTATTGATCGGTTCATCCGATCAGTCCGCCGGACGAGATCTTAAAGCTCTCAAAGAAACGCGAAAGTCTTCCGCCCGTATCCCCCTCCCCCGAACCGATCCCGAAACGCTCGAGGAGGTCGCCGGCTATATCGCATACCGTGTCGGTGTTTCTGACAAACTCGCCGGGATCGACGACCGCCGCGGTCACCTCTGTTTTTGAAAGCGACGGTGAGGTGATGCCCGCCTTTCTCAGGATGGCGGGGAACCCTCCTCTTCTGTTTACCGAGGCGGTCACGGTTTTAAGTACTCCGTTCTGTCTGACGCTTATCGTGCAGACTGTCTTCTCTCCGCGGAAAAGCATACATCCGTCGATTTCTTTCTTCATATTCTTTTCCATCTGTGAAAAGGCGTCCTTTGACGAGCCCGAAAGATATCTGTAGGGCTTGTGCACCGCGGAAAGTGCGTTTACGGCTGCCGATTCAAGGTTGGCGTCGGTAACGAGCGATTCCCGTCCGTCGAGACCGTATTTCAGATAAAGCGCATAGTAACCCGGACACGCGAATTCTTCTGCGGCGACCGACGCGTATTCCGAAGCAATTCTTTTTACCGACGCGTTCTCAAGAAAGAAGAAGAAGGTCAGAAGCAGCAGAGAAAGGACGGCAAAACACAGCGGAAGAACGATTACGGCCTCAACGATCTCCGCGGCCCCGGATGAGTCCCGCCTGTCAGTGTCGCAGGGAGGCTCAGAAATCATCGATCGCACCGTTGATCCTGTTGAAGAGCCGGGCAACTATTCCGAGAAGCTGATTCCTGAAGATCACGGCGAGCGCGATCACCACGATTATTATCAGTATGATCGCGATAATATTTGTTTCCCCCGATTCCGACAGCATCCCCTTTTTTATTCCGGCAAGTTCCCCGGATCTCCGGGAAGCAGCACGGGCAGTCCTGCCGTTCGGTATTTCTTTGGCTTTCCTTTGAATGATCGTCATTTTTTCTCCTTTCGAATCGATCAGATCAGTCCCGAAAACAACGGGACGATTATGATAAGCAGTATTCCGATAAACATCATCATCAGCGGGACCAGCAGTCTGCCTTCCGCTTTTTTCCCTTCAACCACAGCTCTGTTCTTTTTCTCAGCCCAGCACTCTCCTCCCAGATATCTGAGGGAAGTTGACAGCTCGCCCGAACCTTTTTTCAGATTCTGTGTAATAACCGACGCAAGCTGTCTCGCCTCCCTGATACCGCATCGCTGTGAGAACCGGTAGAGTGCGTCCTCCTCGGACATTCCGTTCTTCATTCTGAGAGAGGCTTCCCGCATTTCAAGAAACAGAGGCCGGTCGGATGTTCGGGAAGTGATATCCCACGCCTCCCTGAGGACTGTCCCCGCGCCGATCAGAAGCGTCAGCTTTGAGATCACCGCAGGGATATCCGACAAAACGGCATGATCTTTTTCCTTTATCTTTCTCTTTATTTCAAAGATCATATAGAGAGCCGGAAGGAGCGGAACCGCGGCTGCGGTCAGGATCAGCAGCGGCTCACCGGTCAAAGAGATCAGAAACATGATCAGGGGAATGATCAGGAAGGCAAGGGAAAGCGAAGAAGAACATAAGCAGTAATAAAGAAAGGATCCTTTTTCCGGTCCGTCGGGTTTTGAAAAAAATGATTTTACCGACGGCAGATTCTCCCCGGGCACAGATCTGAAAAAGGCAAGGATGCAGCATCCTATATGTATGAAGCAGGGCAGCAGAATATAGTCCCGGTCGGCCGCCTGTGAAATATCGCCGTATTTTTTATAACCCATGATACACATCGCGAGAGTAAAAACCGCGATGACGGTCCCCGCCGCGGCGAAGGCGTAACGAAGCGCAATACTCATTCTATATCTTAATATCTGTAATTCTCCGCCCAAGAAGATAGGCGCAGACAAAGATGACCGCAGCCGCGATCCTTATCGCGATATTCAGGGCCGTATTACCCGATACTGCCTCGTTTCCGAGGGTCTTCAGCATCAAAACGACAGCAAAGGGCATAAATGACAGGATGTTAAGTTCATTTCTGCCCGAGGCGACAGCGGCTTCTATCTCCATCTCCACAGAGATCTTTTCACCTATGATATCCCGGCTGAAGGCGACAGTCTGCCTAAGGTCTCCCCCGCTCGCGACACAGGCTGAAAAAGTATCGGCGAAATTCCGGATGTCCGCCTCACCGCTTCTTACGGCGAGATCCGACAGAAGCTCTTCGATCCTGATCCCGTTCTTCAGTCCGGACGTTATGAACAGGAGTTCGCGCGTCATCAACGCGTCGCTTCCGTGCTCCTGACGGATGTCTGAAAAGGCGTCGTCGAACGCCCCCCAGATATTCCTGCCCGACAGAAACGACGCCGACAGCGACTCAAGCATGTCCTTGAACTGGACAAGCAGCCTCCTTCTCCTCTTTTTTATCAGAATATGTCGGGCTATGAAAAAGCCCGCGATACCGGCCGGGATCGCCGATAACGCCGAAACGATCCAGGATCCGAAGAAGACGAAAACGGCTGCGAAGCCGGCCGCGGCGCCAGCCGCGAATCCGGCAATTCCCTCTCCCGCAGACATTTTATAGACCGAATAATCACCCGGCGGAGGCTGGAGTTGCATTCTCTTTTCTGCCGGTTCCCACTGCGTTCGACCAATAAAGATATCCTTCAGTTTATTCTTCATATTAAACCTTTTTCTTCCGATGCTGTTTCGGTGTCATGCTTTTTTGGCGGCAGCCGGGCATGATCCGCTAAAGACCGCCTGACTGTATTTTGTTTAAGTCGTGGATCGCAATAACGGGTGTTGTTTCGGGCATTCGAAACAAAACCATGGGTAGCTCTTAAAGCAGGCTGTATACGTCAAAATGAGCTGTTTTGCCTTTATCATATTTCAGAGCTCAATCCCGCCGCGGCCAGCTTCTCCCTGTTTCTCAATCCCGCGCCGGTCTTTACGAGCCCTCCGGTTATCCTTCCGTCGCAGAAGCCCTCCTCCCGAAAGACAAACAGCCTTTCGATCTCTATCTCTCCCGACAGGGGATCCAATCCTCCTATCTCGGATATCTCGACCGTCCTTCTGCTTCCGTCTCTCATTCTGGAAAGATGCACTATTATGTCGATCGCAGAAGCGATCTGACGTCTGACCGCCTCGAGCGGCAGTCCGGATCCGCCCTGGAGGACCATCGTCTCAAGCCTGCCAAGCATATCCGCGGGGCTGTTTGCGTGACCGGTCGAGACCGAACCGTCATGCCCGGTATTCATCGCCTGGAGCATATCGATCGCCTCTTCTCCTCTGACCTCTCCGACTATGATCCGCTCGGGCCTCATCCTGAGCGACGATCTGATGAGATCGCTGACGGTGACCTTTCCCGCACCGGCGCTGTTAGCGTTTCTGACCTCCAGCCTTACGAGATTCTCGATGCCGTTCAGCGTCAGTTCGGCGCTGTCCTCTATCGTGATGATCCGCTCGTCCGGGGGAATAAACCCTGCGAGGGCGCCGAGAAAGGTCGTTTTTCCAGAACCGGTCCCTCCGCTGATGAAAATATTGTATTTTGCCCTGACCAGCGTCGACAGAAACTCCGCCGCCTCTTCGGTCAGCGAACCCAGGGCGATCAGGTCAGGAACCGTCAAAGGCTTGTCGGGGAACCTTCTGATCGTCATGACCGCCCCCGAGAGCGATACCGGCGGAAGGACGACGTTGACCCTGGAGCCGTCCGGAAGGCGGGTATCCACAATCGGATTTGCCCTGTTGACCTCTCTTCCCCCTCTTCCGACAACTCTTTGGATTATGTCCTCAAGTCTTTTTTCACTTTCGAACCGCAGCCCCGTCTTTTCTGTTTTTCCGTTTTTCTCGATAAAGACGGCTTCCGGACCGTTCACCATTATTTCGGTGATGCCGGTATCCTTCAGGAGCGGATCGAGTATCCCAAGGCCGCGCATTTCCGCGAATACCGCGGAAACAAACCTTGCAATCTCAGAAATGGTCATTGAGCCTCTCAGGATCTCGCTGCTCATTGCCTCGCGCTCTATCTCGGTCATAAGCTCTTCGTCCCCTAGCGTTCCCGCAGACTGTTCCGCCTTTTCCCTTATCCGATCGGTCTCGGCTGCCAGCTTCCGTTCGTCCGGGAAGTCACTGACGCTCATCCGGTCCCGTCCTCCGCCAGACCTGTCATGCGTTTATCCGGTCGCGATCTCATACCATCCTTCCTTTTTTTCACTGAGTCTTTGAGATATTGTTCCGACACCTTCTTTTTCGATCATCTCCGCGAAACCTACCGACCCGGAAGCAATTTCGACCGGCAGGTCCGCCTTCTCTCCCCTTATGATCACCCTCACCTTTTCCAGATTGCCGCTCTTTCTGATCCTGTCAAGCCGGCCGAGCGCTCCGAGGGTGAGATTGATCCTCAGGACAGCCGATTCATCTGCCGCTGACGTCATGATTATTCTGTCCGCGGCGTCAAACAGCCGCAGATTCCCCTCGCAGAGCGAAAAAGGGATGTCAAGCAGGACAGTTCCGAATTCCGATAAAAAGCCCCTGACCAGCACAAGTCTCTCTTCAGGCGTCATTCCGTCGGTGTCCTCGGGATAATCCGGAGGCCCGGTCACAAAGAGACCGCAGGCGCCGTCGGCCGGAAAAACTGCCGACCTGATCATCCCCGAAAGATCCCCCCTCCTGTTTTTGACCGCGAGGATCAGCGCAGACAGTCCGCTCTTCTGCCCGTATCCGAGCGACTCCGGACTTCTGCAGCACTCGAGATTGAGAAGGGCGCAGTCCGGGCTCCGCGTTTCTCTTCCTTCAGGCAGGCTTTCCTGCCGAACGTCTTCCTTTTTGTATCTCTTCGCAGATTCTCTGATCCCGAAGGCCTCGCAGAGTGAACTCGATCCCGAGCCTCCGCAGGGAGTGGAAAAGATCACCAGCCTTCCTCCGGGGCTGTTCCCTGCTCCGGCGCCCTTCCGCCCCTCGGAGATGTGCCGGAGGAAGTATCTGAGTATCACGTCCGCTCCCTCATATTTTGAGACAGAATGAAGATCCGGCTTGTCATTTCCTTCCGAGAGCCGGAGAAGAAGCGTCCCCCGTGGAAGCATTTCCGGCAATATCCCGAATCCCGGCTCAGACACAAACAGATCAGGCGTTTCTTCCGCCGCAGCGGAGCATGCCGCACCGGGATCGGTGAAGAAAGAAAACAGGAATAATCCGCGGAAGGATCTTTCCGCGACACCCGACAGTCTTGACTGAAAAGACCGGTCGCGGTTCAGCATGAACACCTTATTTGCTATCGCAGATAATCCCCCTTTCTCTTTGCAGGATTGAAATCAAGCGCTTCCATGATCAGTCCCGCCCTCCCGGAGCGGAAGGCTTTAAAGACTGCCTCTCTTGCCGGATCCGGCTCGTCTCTCAGGATCTTTTCTTTTCTGATATCCGCGGAGGGGAGAAGGATCCCGGCAACTATCCTGCAGTATAGGACAGCGAGCATATAGATATCGCCGGCATAAGAAAGATCTCCGGCGGTTCCACTGACAGCCTTTGAGCCTCCCGTCCGGGATCGCTTCCTGTACTCCGGAGGCATATACTCCGCCGGCATCTCATGACCGTTAGACAGGTTGTAAAAAATGCTCTGCGGACTGAAGACCGACACTCTGCCCTCAGCTGTCAGCCTCAGGCTCCGGTAGGAAATATTGCCGTGGCAAAGACCTGCGCGGTGAAGCCCGGTTATATAATCAAATGCATCTCCGATAACAAAAGCCGCTCTTTTAGCGGTCTCCTCTGTCACTTTCCCGCTTCTTCGCCCCGGATTTATCCTCTGTCCCGCCCTCCTGACGGCATAGACCGTTCGGTTGTCGGCAAACAGATCGGTAAATCCGTCTCCCGCCGGATCGTCTCTGAAAAGCGAAAAGCCGGTGACCGATGAAGAAAACAGTTCGCAGAGATCCGAAAACTCCCACTCTTTTTCACCCGCGTCAGCCGTTATCCCGTCATCAGCTCGGCGGCAGATCCCGGGAGGAAAGAATTCGCAAAGCTCGAGACCGGTAAATATCCCCGCCCTGTCGAGTGGATAGACGAGACAGTCGCCTTCCCTTGTGCAGACGTCTCCGATCTCATATCTGCCTCCCGCGACCGTGCCCGGAAGAAGCCTTTCGGGAAGGCGCTGTGTCACACCTCGCTCAAAGGAAATATCGCGTGGTTCGCGACCTCTGCCTGCGCCTCCGGTTCCCGATGCTCTGAAAAAGAAAGCGACGTCCCGGATCCTCTTTCCCGCGGCAGTTTTCTCTTTTTTTCCAGGCGCGGTCCCGCTCCGCTTCTTTTCGGGTGATCCGCAGAGACCGGCTTTTTCCGCCGCCTTCGCGAGGGCGGCTGCAAATTCGCCGGCTGAGGCGAACCTTTCCCCGGGACAGGGATCCATTGCCTTCATGACGGCATCCGAGATCCCTACGGGGATCTCAGCCATCAGCTCGTGCGGGGGGACGGGATTTTTGTATTCTTTCGGCGACGTATCCGGCGGTCGCTTCCCTGTCAGCAGAATGTATGCCGTGGCGCCGAGCGAATAGACATCGCTCCTGATACCGCCGTCGGCGATCCGCGGGTCATAATTCCCTGCCGCCAGTTCGGGAGAAGAATAGCCTTCCTTGAAGATCCTGTCCGGACCTGCCGGAAGCCCGGATCCCCTCCCCGAACTGCCGAAATCTATCAGTCTGATCTCACTGCCGCCCTCTCCGTCATCGACTGCCATTATGTTGTCGGGCGCAAGATCCAGATGTGTCCTGCCTGACGCGTGAAGAGCCGATACGGCCCTCGCGGCCCTGATGATCAGTTCCGCCCTGCCAGGGAGATCCGTCCCGCCTTCAACGATGACCGAGGCGACAGTACGCCCTCCCAGATATTCCATTATCATGTAAACCGTCCCGTTCTCCTCAAAAAGATCGAAGAGAGCGCATCCCACCGAGGCGGGGGCCGATATTTCGGCCGCCGCCTCCGAGTAAAATCTTTTTTTCACCGCGATCCACCCGGTGTCCGAGCGGGAATTCAGAGGCTCCACCGACGTCCCGTCGCAGGATCGGCGGACCAGCGACGGAACGAAAAGCTCCTTTACGGCGATCACCGTTGAGGTCAGCCTGTCGAATCCGCGATAGACCCTGCCGAAACCTCCTCTTCCCGCTTCGCACCCCACGATATACCGGTCGTGCAGCATGCTCCCGGCTTTCAAGCTGTCACTGTCGTCGGAAAGACAGCCCACGGAGTTTCCGCAGACAGGACAGACTCCGAAAACATCAGGATATTCCTCAAAGCAGCGCAAGCATCGAATCATCCTTCATAAACCTCTCTTTTTTGGGCAGCGTCTGCCTGCCGCGACGTTTTCTGAAAAAATTGCGCGCAGGATCCCGGCGCTCAGGCGTCGGGTTCCGGGAAATAATCGCCGCACAACGGCTGGATCACATACCTGCCACCTCCTATCTCTATGAGATCTGAACCGGTGACCGCAGTCGGTGCAAGGATGATCCTGCCGTTGCAATAGACAAGACCTCTGCTGTCGCCCGGTTCGATATAATATCCGTGCCCCGAGGGATCGTAAACGATATTCATATGCTTCTCCCTTGATACACGTTTATCATTCTTTATCGAAATATCGTTGGCTTCGGAACGCCCGACGGAATTTCTTCCCCTGAGTATCTCAAAGCTTCTTCCGAAGCAGGGTCCGGCGATCCCGACAAGCCAGCCCGCGACCGGTCTTCTGTCGGTCGTCTCCTCTCCGCCTCTCACCCATACGGTCGGAGAACAGGTGCCATCTGTCGCGGGAATCGCGTCTTCGGTCGGCGGGACCGCGTCACCGATAGGAGCTGCCGCGTCATCGGTCATGGAAGCTGCCTTCCCCCGTTCCCTTAAAGACACCGGAGTCTTTTTAACTTGACTGGCTTCGCTGCCTTTTCCGACTGATTCGCCTTTTTGACTGAATTCTTCGCGACTTTGGCTATCAGCTTCGCAGTTATTGCTGCTTGCTTCGTCGGCTTTGCCGTCTGCTTCGCCGCTTGGGCAATAATCTTCGCCGTGTTTACCGTATACTCCGCCGTTTTTGCCGTCCGCCATGCCTTTTTGGCTGAACGCTTTGCCATTCTGTCCGTCAAGTTCGGCCAGCAGGCGCTCTATCTCCTCTTTAGACAGGATTTCCGTCGGTTCGCATACCGTCTCCGCTCTCCCCTGCCCGTCTGCTCCGCCTGTCGCGTCATGGCCGGCATTCTGCTCGGATCCTATGGGATCCTCTGGAGCAGCCGAGGGTTTTGATACTTTTCGGAAGGCCTGAAAAATGCTTATTTGCCTCCCCTGTTTTTTTCCGGAGCCGCTTCCCGACTCAGGCTCCCTGCAGTGCGGGCAGCGCGAAAAGAGATCGCTGTCGTAATAATGTCCGTTTTCGCATCTGATCACTTTCATTTTTCCAAACCTTCATCCACGGTGATTTTGTTCTTATTTTGTTAATCTTTTGTTTTGTTCGAGGACATTATATCGCTTTTACGCGGGTTTGTCAATAGATTTTTGTAATTTTATTGAATTATTTATTAAAAAAATATTAAGAGATTTTTAATTTCCTGCTTTCTTCTCATATGTTTCTTATGATAGACTCTCAGGCAACTGCGAAAAAAGCAGGCGCTGCTTTCAAAACGCGGCATCACGCTCAGTCAACGAAATTGAGGCTGAATCACGGCTTATTTTTTTTTCGGTTTTTGCAGCCGCTCGTCTTATCGTCCTTTCCTTTCTGCATGCGGATAGTTTTTTCTACCAGAACTATCCCGAAAAAGGTGGCTTAAAAAGCTTAAGCGTGTTTCTTAATTTCTCCGGCTCATTTTCTCAGCACGGGATCTTTTTTTTCGCAGGCAAACTCGGATAAAGGATGATAATGCTATATGCAAAGATCGAAACATGCCTGCAGGCTTTAATAATACCGGTCTTCCTGCCGAAAAACAAAAAACTCCTAAAGTAATCAACGAAAAAAATCAAATATCTTGACAATTAAACACAATACTGTTATAATATTATAAAAATCAATTAACAAAGGAGAATTATAAAATGGCATTCTGTCCTAAGTGCGGGACCCAGGTCCCCGACGATTCGCAGTTCTGCCCGGCATGCGGAGCCCAGGTCGGCGCCGCGGAACAGGCACCGCAGCCTGTAAAGGAAGCGGAAGCCCTCCCGGTATTCGAAGAAGAAGAGCTCACCTCCGGCCAGCCCTGGTCGATCCTTGCCTACCTCGCCCTCGCCGTCCTCTTCCCGATCTTCATGGCGAAGAACAACAAATACGCAAGATACAACTCGAATCAGGGTCTTCTCCTCCTTATCGCGGGAGCCATCGGCAGCGTCATCACTCCCATACCGATCGTCGGATGGATCTGCGGACCGGCTATTGAAATCGTCGTTCTCGTATTCACCGTCCTTCAGGTGATCGCTGTCTGCAAGAAGCAGGTCAGAAGAGTTCCCCTGATCGGTAAGATCCAGATTCTCAAGTGATCGTATCCAATAAAACGCGGCAACCTTCCGGCTGCCGCGTTTTATCGTTTACGAGAAAACCTGCCTGCCCGGAAATCCGGGCAGGCAGGTTTTCTGTTGTTACAGAGCTTCTCAGAGACCGCGCTTCACGTAGTGGGTGTGCAGGACCTCGTGAGCCTTGTGGCTGTTCGGCTTGCCGAAATACTCGTCGTAGAGCTTCCAGACGGCCGCGTTCTTCTGAGACTCGCGGATATCGCAGTTGATATCGTCGTTGTAGAGAACGGCGGCGCGGAGCGCGCGGAGATCGAGGGTATTGCGGACCGATGCGGGCTGATAGGGCTGGCCTCCGCCGTTGACGCATCCGCCGGGGCAGCACATGATCTCGATGAAGTGCACATCGAGTTTGCCCGACTCAACGTCCTTCAGGAGCTGCTTCGCGTTCTTGGTTCCCGATGCGACAGCGACCTTGACGTCCATATCGCCGACCTTGTAGGTGGCGGTGCGGTAGCCTTCGTCTCTTCCGTTCTGGCGTCTGATCTCGGGGGTCTCGAGCGTTTTCTCGAGCGGCTTGCCGAGGATGATCTCCGCCGCGTAGCGGAGAGCGGCCTCCATAACGCCGCCGGTGGCACCGAAGATGGCGCCGGCGCCAGATCCGATATCAAAGGGCTTGTCGAATTTCTCGCCCTTGAGGGAGCGGAAATCGATGCCGGCCTGCTGGATCATCCTGCCGACCTCGCGGGTGGTGATCGCCACGTCGACGTCGGGATATCCCGATGCAGACTGTCCGTCTCTGCCGACCTCGAACTTCTTCGCGGTGCAGGGGATGGCGGATACGAAGAAGATGTCCTTCGGATCGATGCCGTTCTTCTCGGCGAAGTAGGTCTTCATGACGGCGCCGAACATCTGCTGAGGCGACTTGCAGGTCGAAAGATTGTCTGTGAAATCGGGGAAATAATGCTCGCAGTACTTGATCCATCCGGGCGAGCAGGAGGTGATCATCGGGAGCTTGCCGCCGTTCTGGATGCGGCCGATGAGCTCGTTGGCCTCTTCGATGATGGTGAGGTCGGCGGAGAGGTTCATGTCGAAGACGCCGTCAAAGCCGAGCATCTTGAGAGCCTCGACCATCTGCGGCTCGGTGTCGGTTCCGGGGGCGTAGCCGAAGCATTCGCCGATCTGGGCGCGAACCGAGGGAGCGGTGCAGATGTATACCTTCTTTGTGGGATCGGCGATCGCTTCCCTGACCTTGTCGGTGTCGTCTCTCTCATAGAGGGCGCCGACCGGGCAGGCTACGATGCACTGTCCGCAGTTGACGCAGGCGACGTCGCCGAGGTTCTTCTCGAAGTCGCAGCCGATGTGGGTATCGAATCCGCGGTCGTTGGCTCCGATGACGCCGATGCCCTGCATCGTCTTGCAGGCCGCAACGCAGCGGCGGCAGAGGATGCACTTGTTGTTGTCGCGGATGATTGCCGGAGAGGTGGTATCGAGCTCGTAGTGTTTCTGCTCTCCCTGGAAATAGTCCTCGTCCACGTGGTACTCGTTGCAGAGCTTCTGGAGCTCGCAGGTGGTGGATCTGACGCAGGTCAGGCATTTCTTCTCATGGTTCGAGAGGACGAGCTCGAGGTTGGTCTTTCTGGCGGCGTTGATCTTCGGAGTGTTCGTGAGGATCGACATTCCCTCGGAGACCGGATATACGCAGGCGGTGACCATTCTGTAGGGCTTTCCGCCTTCAGAGACCTCTACGAGGCAGAGACGGCAGGCGCCGATCTCATTGATATCCTTAAGGTAGCAGAGAGTCGGGATGTCCACGTTGGCTTTGCGTGCCGCCTCGAGGACGGTCGTGCCGGCCTCGACTTTATAGTCTCTGCCGTTGATCTTGACGTTAACTTCCATATCTTCGACTCCTTTCTTATTCTTTCACGATGGCGCCGAACTTGCATGTCGCCATGCAGGCTCCGCACTTGATGCACTTCGAAGTATCGATCGTATGAGGATTCTTGACGGTTCCGCTGATCGCTCCGACCGGGCACTTTCTCGCGCAGGCGGTGCAGCCGCGGCATTTCTCGGCGACGATGCGGTACTGAAGCAGGTTCTTGCAGACGCCCGCCGGGCACTTCTTGTCGACGACGTGGGCGACATACTCGTCGCGGAAGCGGACGAGAGTCGAGATGACGGGATTCGGAGCAGTCTGGCCGAGTCCGCAGAGGGAGGCCGACTTGACGTAGGTGGCAAGCTCGTCGAGCTTGTCGAGGTCCTCGAGAGTGCCGTTGCCGGCGATGATCTTGTCGAGGATCTCAAGCAGTCTGTGGGTTCCTATGCGGCAGGGGGCGCACTTTCCGCAGGATTCGTCGACGGTGAAGTCGAGGAAGAAGCGGGCCATGTCGACCATGCAGGTGTCCTCGTCCATGACGATGAGACCGCCGGAACCGATGATGGAACCGATCTTGGCGAGGTTGTCGTAGTCGATGGGGGTGTCGATGAGCGACGCGGGGATGCATCCGCCCGAAGGTCCGCCGGTCTGGGCGGCCTTGAACTTCTTGCCGTTGGGAACTCCGCCGCCGATGTCCTCGATGATGGTCCTGAGGGTGGTGCCCATCGGGATCTCAACGAGTCCGGTGTTGGTGATCTTTCCGGTGAGGGCAAAGACCTTGGTTCCGGCGGCGCATCCGGGGCACTGGAGCGACTGATACCAGTCGGCGCCCTTCAGGATGATCTGGCAGATGTTGGCGTAGGTCTCGACATTGTTGAGGATGGTCGGCTGGGCGAAGAGTCCCTTGACCGCCGGGAAGGGCGGACGGGGTCTCGGCTCGCCGCGGTTGCCCTCGATGGAGGTCATGAGAGCGGTCTCCTCGCCGCAGACGAAGGCGCCGGCGCCGAAGCGGAGCTTGAGATCGAAGTTGAAGCCGGTGCCGAGGATGTTCTCGCCGAGCAGTCCGTAGGCCTTGGCCTGATCGATGGCAATCGTGAGACGCTTGATGGCGGTCGGATATTCGGCTCTGACGTAGATGTAGCCCTCGTCGGCGCCGATGGCGTAGGCGGCGATTGCCATCGCCTCAACGATGGCGTGCGGGTCGCCCTCAAGGACGGATCTGTCCATAAAGGCTCCCGGGTCGCCCTCGTCGGCGTTGCAGCAGACGTACTTCTTTACCTGTCCGCGGTTGGAGCAGGCGAATTTCCACTTCAGACCGGTGGGGAATCCGCCGCCGCCTCTGCCGCGGAGGCCTGAATCGAGGACCTGCTTGATGACCTCGTCGGGGGTCATGCCGGTCAGGACCTGATTTATTGCCTGATAACCGTCGCGGGCGATATACTCGTCGATCGATTCGGGATCGATGATACCGCAGTTGCGCATGGCAACTCTCTTCTGGAGCTTCATGAAGGTGGTCTCCATAAGGTTGGAGACCGGCTCGCCCTTCTCGGTGAGCATGAACTCCTTAATCGGAGTTCCGCCCTTGATATGCTCCTCGAAGACCCTCCTGACCTTCTCGGCGGTCATCTTGACGTATGTCGTTCTCTTTTCACCCTCGAACACCTCGAGGACGGGCTCGTGCTGGCAGATACCGATGCATCCGACCTGCTTGACCTTCACCGAGTCGGCGCAGCCGGCCTCGGCGACGAGCTTCTTTACCTCATCGAGAACGGGGGATGCTCCGGCGGCGATGCCGCAGGTGGCCATTCCGACGGTGACGAGGAAGGGCCAGGTCTTTCCGTTCACGCTGTCTCTGATTTCGTTGATTTCGCTAATCGTCTTCATGCTCTTTCTCCTTTGATCAGCGGTATTTGGCAAGGATGCCGGGGACCTGATCCTTGGTGAGTCTGCCGTAGACGTCGCCGTTGACCGTCATGACGGGAGCGAGTCCGCAGGCGCCGATGCAGCGGGTTGCCTCGAGAGAGTATTTGCCGTCGGGGCTGGTGGAACCGACCTCGACTCCGAGCTCCTTCGAGATCTCCTCAAGGACAGCCGCCGAGCCCTTGACGTAGCAGGCGGTGCCGAGGCAGACGGCGATCGAATACTCGCCGTTGGGGTTGAGCTTGAACTGGGAATAGAAGGTGGCTATTCCGTAGATCTCCTCGACCGGGGTGTCGGTCTTTTCGGCAATGATCTTCTGGACCTCGAAGGGCAGATAGCCGTAGATGTCCTGTGCCTCCTGGAGTATGGGCATCATCTTTCCTTTGACGCCGTCATACTTTGCGATCACTTCGAGCAGCTTAGCTTCCTGTTCGGGTGTCCCGTGAAAATCGACTGTCGTCAGTTTCTTCTTCATGGGGTTTTGAGCCTCCTGTAATAATATTCAATAATAGACAGTTTTTCATCCCGCGTGCGCCTGCGCGCGGAAAACACAACAAATCCCGGACGGGGGTTCCGTCCGGAATCTGCGGTTCGAAATTATCTCTTCGAGAACTGGGACGCACGGCGCGCAGCCTTGAGTCCGTATTTCTTTCTCTCTTTCATACGAGGGTCGCGGGTAAGGAAGCCGGCGGCCTTGAGAGCGGGCTTGTTGGCCTCGTCGGCGAGGACGAGGGCGCGGGAAAGGCCGTGTCTGATGGCGCCGGCCTGGCCGGAGAGACCTCCGCCGACGACGGTGCAGACGATATCGAACTTTCCGGCGGTGCCGGTGACGTCGAAGGGCTGGTTGATTATGAGCTTCATGGTCTCAAGTCCGAAGTACTCGTCGAGGCTCTTTCCGTTGACGGTCACAGAGCCGGTGCCGGGATAAAGGCGGACACGGGCCACCGATTTCTTTCTTCTTCCGGTTCCGTAGAAGAAGGGCTTTGCACTTTCATACATTGTTCTGTTTCCTCCTCTTTCCGTCAGTCGACAGCGATCGGCTTCTGCGCTGCGTGGGGATGCTCCTCACCGGCGTATACGTGAAGCCTGGTGAAGGATTTGCGGCCGACGGTATTGTCGGGGAGCATTCTCTTGACGGCAAGCTCCATTGCCTTTTCGGGTCTCTGCTCCATGAGCTCCTTATACTGTACCTTCTTGAGTCCTCCGATGTATCCGGAATGACGGATATAGTATTTCTGCTCGAGCTTTCTGCCGGTAAGGATGGCCTTGTCGGCATTGACGATGATGACGAATTCGCCGCAGTCCACGTGGGGAGTGAACTCGGGGCGGTGCTTGCCGCGAAGGATATCGGCGGCCTTGACGGCTGTCTTTCCGAGAGGCTTGCCGGCGGCGTCGATAACGAACCAGCGGCGCTCAACCGTCTCGGCTTTTGCCATAAAAGTGGACATTAAAACTTCCTCCATATAACAGCGGGTATCTCAGATGCGCAGGGCGCAGTATACCCCCCTTGAATTGATACCCGCAAATTATATCACTGACGGGGACTGTTGTCAACAGTTTTTTTCAAAAAATCCGGTTTTTTTAATAAAACTTTTGAATTTCGCCTGATTTCTCGCTTTTTCTCGGTTTTTCGCTGTATTTCTGCGCCTCGTTTTCCGAAAAAGAGAGCGCAACCAAACAGGGGCACCACCGGATCACCTGTGCGTGCCGGAGAGTTCCGGCGCCGTCACGCCTGCCCCTCGGGCGACAGCCTGGCGTAGCTCGCCATCAGCTTTTTGGTGCCTTTTTCGTCGAAAGCGACCTCGTATAGCCTTTCGGATCCGATCACCCTGACCGAAAGCACCGTCCCCGCACCGAACGCGGGATGCGACACCCTGTCGCCCGGAGAGAAGACAGTCGACGGGACGGTCCTCGGCCGCGGAGGTGTCGGCGGGGTCCTTTTCGGGAGGGGCGATGGGAAGTCCCGGTCGTCGAAGCGACCGCCGCGGTCGCCGGCCTGTCCGCTGTACCCAGACCTTCTTCCCGAAAAAATGCTGTCCTCCCGGAACCCGTCGTATTCGCCGAATGACCGCGCGCGTCTTTCGAATCCGCTTCGCTCGGATACGTCGCCGGGTATGTCATCGAGGAATCTCGATGGGCGGTTGAACTGAGTCTTTCCGTAAAGCAGCCTCGATTCCGAGCAGAATATATAGAGTTTTTCCTTGGCCCTGGTTATGGCGACGTACGCGAGCCTTCTCTCCTCCGCGATCTCGGCGGGATCGTCGGCGGACATGGCTGAGGGAAAGACCGTCTCCTCCATTCCGGGGATCATGACCGCCGGAAATTCAAGTCCTTTTGCAGAATGGACGGTCATCAGGACGGCGGCGTCTGCTGCCTCGTCGTATTTGTCGATGTCGGACACCAGCGCGTTCAGTTCGAGGAACCCCTCAAGGGTGGGGGAGTCCTCATTTCTCATATAATCGACGGCGGATGAAATGAACTCGTTGACGTTGTCGAGCCTGTCCTTTTCCTCTTCCCCGCCGTCGATCAGCATGCCGCGGTATCCGGTCATATCCAGCACCTGACCGATGAAGGCGTCGAGCGGGCAGCCCGACCGGTAGATGTCTGTAAGCGCGTTTATCACACCGGCGAACTCCTTCAGCTTCGCCGCCGACCTGGAGAGCGCGACATAGCTGTCGGCGCGGTCCATGACGTCGAACATCGACTGCCCGGTCTCTCCGGCGATGGCGGCGACCGCCTCGACGGTGGCGCTGCCGATCTTTCTCTTCGGTTCGTTTATGATCCTGCGCAGTCTTACAGAATCGTCATGATTGGCGATCAGCTGCAGATAGGCGGTTACGTCGCGTATCTCCTTCCGGTCGCTGAAGCGCTGCCCCCCGAAGATCCTGTAGGGCACCCCGCTCCTGGCAAAGGTGCGCTCCAGAGCGTTCGACTGGGCGTTGACGCGATAGAGCACCGCGAAATCGCGATATGAGTTTTTTCCCGAGGCGACCGCAGTCTGTATGATCTCGACGATCCTTGAGGCCTCCGCCTCTTCGGATTCGCACCTTTCTATCCGGACCTTGTTCCCGCTTCCGGCGGATGTCCAGAGCTTCTTGTCGGCCCTGGAGGAGTTCTTCGATATCACCGCGTTTGCAGCCGCCAGTATGTTGGAGGTCGAGCGGTAGTTCTGCTCGAGCTTTACGACCTTGGTGTTTTTGAATGCCTTCTCAAAACCGAGGATGTTCTCCACCGTCGCGCCTCTGAAGCGGTAGATGCTCTGGTCGTCGTCGCCGACCGCCATGACGTTTCCGTGTTTCGAGGCAAGAAGCTTTACCAGCTCGAACTGGGCAGGGTCGGTGTCCTGGAACTCATCGACGCAGATATACCGGAACTTTCCGGAGTAGTATTCCCTGACCCTGTCGTTGTTTCTCAGCATCATGACGGTCTTCATGATGATATCGTCGAAATCGAGGGCATTGGCCGATTCAAGCCTGTCGCGGTATTCCGAATAGACCTCTGCGGCGGTCTTTCCCCTGTAATCCCTGCCGAATTCCGAAAAAAACTCCTCGGGCGTCATAAGCCTTTCCTTCGCACGGCTGATGAGGGATGCGGCGGCCTTGACCGAAAGGCTGCGGTCCTCGATCCCTTTTTCCTTAAGGATCGCGGAGAGGACCTTTTTGGTGTCGTCGGTATCGTAGATCGTCACACCGGGACGCACTCCCGCGGCCTCGGGATTGGATCTGATCATCCTCATGCAGACCGAATGGAAGGTGCCGGCCCAGATCCCCGAAGAGAGCTCGGGATCGTCCAGAAGGGTCTCCAGGCGCGATCTGATCTCGTCCGCTGCCTTGTTCGTGAAGGTTATCGCGAGCATGTTCCGGGGCGGACATGGGTCTTCGGCAAAACGGTCGAGAAGGAACCGGAGACCGTTTTCGTCGAGCTCGTCCGCGGCATCCTCAAGCTCCGCCACCGCCGCCGGCGTCAGTCCTTCAGGGATACGCGACGAATCGCAGGCGTTTCCGTATCTGATGATATGGCCCACCCGGTTTACGAGCACCGTGGTCTTTCCGCTCCCGGCTCCGGCGAAAACGAGGAGCGGCCCGTTTACCGAGAGGACCGCCTCCCGCTGGGGAGGATTGAGCTTTGAATAGTATTTCCCGAAGAGTTTTCTTTTTATCGAAAGATATCTTTTCTCAAGATCGTTCATGTCAAAAATGATCCAAAAGATTCAGGGAACCGCCGGTCAGTCGAGCATGTATCTGGCGTCGCACTCGCTCTTTATGAAGTAGTATGCCGAAAGCGACGCGACGAAAAGGATGAGCGAGAGGACGAGATGCACCGCCCAGAAGATCCTGCCGATGACGAGATCCTTCAGGGTAGTCACCCAGGGATAGGCTATCCCGGCGGCGGCGGACAGGACTGTCAGAGCCCCGCAGACTCTCATCCTCACTGCGACCGAGCGGAGGATCTCGAGTCTTCTGTTCTCCCGGTATTCTTCTGATGCCGAGGCCGACAGATAACCGCAGTGATCGGCGGCGATGCCCGACAGCCGCACGATCATCAGGAGGGCGACGGCGGCGAACAGGATGTTCGAGGCGACGTCAAAGGGATAGTATTTCATAAATGCGTTCCATGCCGCGGCAGAGCGCTGGACCTCGTAGTCGTTGTACACCGAGTGGAACCGGTATGAGAAGAACCAGCTGACCGCCGCCAGAACCGCGTAGACAGAAGACATGACGGTGCCGTCGATCCATCTCCTTCCGAGCCTCCGGACGGTCAGGAAGAAGCCCGCTCCGGCGGCGGCGCAGAGCAGATCGGGAATGACGTTCATCCCGTCGATCTGAAAATCTGCCGAAAGGAGGAAGAAGGCGCTGAAGAAAATGAGGATAAAACCGATCCGCCTTCTGATCTGAACTCCCGGCCGGTCGGCGATCCGCTCCCTGAAGATTCCGGCGGCGGCCTCGAAGAATTCCCCGTCGGAGCAGATCTTCGAGAAGTATCCGACCGCGGACACCAGCCAGACGATCCCCGCTACGAAGCAGAGCATTATGGCGGCGGTGCGGAAAAATGCGGTGAAGACAGACCAGTCGAACCGCGAGTCGTCATACCCCTGACCAGAGAGGACGGCGAATTCGGGCAGGCAGGCGAGCGCCTCCCTGACGATCAGAAAAACGGTCGTCATGATCCTGACGGTGCGCGTCCTGGCCCCCTTCAGCGCCTCTGTACCCCCGCCCGACTCCGAAAAGACGGTGATGCCTTCAAAGAGGTCGTTAAAGCCGGGGACGGCGAGCAGCAGCTCGACGACGGCAAATACGAATGTCGCGAGCAGCATCATCGTCGATCTCTCCGAAAGATCCATCCCGGCAAATATCACGATGACCGAGAAAGGCTTCAGCGCGTCGACGAGCGCGAGGCGGAAGAAGGATCTGTGAGCCGAGTCAAAATGCCCGTTCACGTCGCAGAACCTGCTGAGCGCGACGCAGAGTATGACATATCCGATCCAGTCGGGAAGCGGGTCTATCACCGCGTAAACCGGATTGAAGAGAAAGAATGGTGCCGCGAGAATGATCCCGAAGCGCATATACCGCCTCGCGTTCTGCGTTTTGTCTGTTCCGGTCATGTTCGTCATTCTTTTACCTTTCAGGTTTGTTCCGCCCGCGTTTTCCGACGCGGCATTTTCCGGAGGAAGCTGTCCTCAATCGCTCTCACTGCTGCCGGCTCCGCAGCATTTCTTGTATTTCTTCCCGCTGCCGCAGGGGCAGGGATCGTTCGGTCCGACCTTCTTACCGGTGCGTCTGATCGGAGCCGCCGGCTGTCCCGCCGGAGCCGGCCCCTTCGGCGCCGCAGTTCTTCCGCTGCGGAGATTGCGTAACCCTCCGCCGGGGGCGTTCTGCTTCTTCTCGATCCGGCAGGTCAGCACCCTCAGCACCGTCCTGTTCCTGACCTCGTTTATCATATCGGAATACATGTTCGTGCCGAGTATGCGGTATTCGTTCAGCGGATCCCGCTGGGCGTAGGACTGGAGCATGACGTTCTGCTCGAGGTCCTCCATCATATCGATGTGATCGAGCCAGAGCTCGTCGAGGACGTCCAGGAGGATATACCGCTCGACCGACCGGTAGAGTCCGTCGGTGTCTTCCGAGAGGCGCTTGTCGAATATCGCGATCAGGTTCTTTTTTATTACCTCAGCCACTTCGCCGGCGCGCTTTTCGGTAAAGCCCTCGGCAAAATCGAGCTCTCCCTGCGCCAGACCCCATCCGAGGTATTTTCTGGTCAGCGCCGCGATGTCTATCAGCCTCTCGCGGCCGTTGTCGCTCTCTACCGTCGCGTCGGCGACCGCGTCGTCCACCGTCGAGAGGATCATGCCCCTGACATTTTCGGTGATATCCGCCTCAAGCAGTATATCCCTGCGCTGTCCGTAGATCTGCAGGCGCTGCTCGTTGAGGATGTCGTCGTACTGGAGAACGTTCTTGCGGCGCTTGAAGTTGTCTGATTCGACGCTCTTCTGGGCCTTTTCGATGACGTCGGCAAGTATCTTGAGATAGGAGGTCAGATCTCCGTCTCCGCCCTCGGCGTTCAGCGTCGCAGAGATCGCGGCGAACCGCTTCATACGGCTGTCGCCGAAGAGTCTCATTATGTCGTCGGTCAGGGAAACGTAGAAGGTCGATTCTCCGGGGTCGCCCTGACGTCCCGAGCGCCCTCTGAGCTGGTTGTCGATACGCCTCGACTCGTGTCTTTCCGAGCCGATGATGTAGAGGCCTCCGGCGGCGATGACCTTTTCCCTGTCCTTCTTTATCGCTTCGGCGTAGCTGTCGTGGAGTTCGCGGTAGAGTCTGTTCGCCTCAAGCTGGACCGGGTCCTCGGTGCGGTACTCGCATACCGAAAGCGCGATCTGCTCGGGCGTAAACCCGCCTCTTCTGCGCATCTCGTCGCGCGCGAGCATCTCGGGATTGCCTCCGAGCATTATATCCGTTCCGCGTCCGGCCATGTTCGTCGCGAGGGTGACCGACCCCGACATGCCCGCTTCGGCTATTACCTGCGCCTCCCTGGCGTGGTCCTTCGCGTTCAGCATGTTGAATTTTATGCCCGCGGCCTTGAGCAACTTTCCGAGCTGCTCGGATTTCTCGACCGACGCGGTACCGATCAGGACCGGGCGTCCGATCTCATGGCACTCCTTCACCTTTTCGACGATCGCGGCGAACTTGCACTTCTCGTCGGTGTAGATCCGGTCGTGGTTGTCGATCCTTATCATCGGACGGTTGGTGGGCACCTCGACGACGTCGAGGCCGTAGATCTCGCGGAACTCGTCCTCCTCGGTCATGGCGGTACCCGTCATGCCCGACAGCTTGTGATACATCCTGAAATAGTTCTGGATGGTCACTGTGGCGACGGTCTTGTTCTCTCCCTTGATGTTGACGCGCTCCTTGGCCTCGATCGCCTGATGGAGCCCGTCGTTGTATCTCCGGCCGGGCATGAGACGTCCGGTGAATTTGTCGACGATGATGACCTCGCCGTCCTTGATCACATAGTCCACGTCGCGCTTCTTGCAGCCGTGGGCGTGGATCGCCTGGTTCATGTTGTGCGAGATCTCGGCGTTTTCGGGGTCGTTGAGGTTTTCTATCCCGAAGAACTTCTCCACCTTCTTGATACCGCGTGGAGTCAGAACGGCGGAATTGTGCTTTTCGTCGACGATATAGTCGAAGTTCTCGTCATCCGTCTCCTGCTTGGAATCGAGCTCCTTGATCACCTTGGGGGACAGGCGGTTCGTGCATTCGTTGCACTTCTCATATATATCCGACGTCTTGTCGCTGATGCCCGAGATGATGAGCGGAGTCCTGGCCTCGTCTATGAGTATCGAGTCGATCTCGTCGATTATGCAGAAGCTGTGCCCGCGCTGCATGAGCTGAGAGGCGCTCTTCGTGATATTGTCCCTCAGATAGTCGAATCCGAATTCAGAGTTGGTTCCGTAGGTGATGTCGCATTTGTACATCGCCTGCTTGTCGGCCGTCGTCTGAGAGTTCAGAATGACTCCGGTCGTCATGCCGAGAAAATTGAATATCCTCCCCATTTCGTCAGAGTCGCGCTGGGCGAGATATTCATTTACGGTGACGATGTGCACTCCCTCTCCGGTCAGGGCGTTGAGGTAGGCGGGCATGGTCGCGACCAGCGTCTTGCCCTCTCCGGTCTTCATCTCGGCGATCCTCCCCTGGTGGAGCAGGATGCCGCCGAGTATCTGGACGTAGAAGGGGCGCTTGTGGAGCACTCTGTCGGCCGCCTCCCTCACCGCCGCGAAGGCGTCGGGAAGGATCATGTCGAGCGTCTCGCCGGCAGCCAGGCGTTCCTTCAGGACAGCCGTGACTCCGCCGAGCTCGGCGTCTGTCATCGCTTTGTATTTTTCGGAAAGTCGGTCGACCTCCTGCGCCTGCGGGGTGATCTTCTTTATCGCCTTCTTGCTGTAATCGCCGAACAGGAGTCTTTCAAGTTTCATATGTCGGGGTTCCCTTCTTATTACGCATATATTTTCTATATTATTATATCACTTTTTCCGTTTTTTTTCAATGATTTGTTGATAAAGGGGGGGGTGTTAAAAAAGTCCGACTTTTTTAACACCCCCGCAGAATCTGCGGACAGGATACCGCAGATTCTG
>JAEEGI010003836.1_pt1 | contig 35593 bp, 31 predicted proteins | sample 8958751 | NCBI WGS metagenome assembly JAEEGI01 (sample SAMN16246545, study PRJNA631951) | gut metagenome | biome: gut microbiome; feature: rumen; material: KS-attached | host: Bos | place: Iran: Karaj | collected 2018-10 | reverse complement strand
GATCCGACGCCGCCCGCCCCCGCAGCAGATCCGGCGGGGGCTTTCTGTATTTTTGACGCGCCGATCCGTGAATAATAACTGGTAAAAAAAGCCGAAAGGTGCTAATATTTTAGCAAACGGCAGCCGTCGGCAGGACAAAGGAGATTCCATGAACATCCGCCAGAGGTATTTCGGGGATAAGGATTTTTACAGGCGCATCGTAACGGTCATGCTGCCGATCATGGCCCAGAACGCCATCACGAATTTCGTGGGCCTGCTGGACAATATCATGGTGGGCCGCGTGGGAACGCTGGAGATGAGCGGCGTTTCCGTGATCAATACGCTGATGCTGGTCTACAACTGCTGCGTGTTCGGCGCCGTTGCCGGCGTCGGGATCTACACGGCCGAATACTACGGGGCGGGGAACGAGGAAGGGGTTCGGAACAGCTTCCGCTTCAAGACCGTCTTCGCGGTCGCGCTGGCGGTGCTGGCGGTGAGCATCTTTCTGATCGGCGGCGACGGCCTGATCAGCCTGTACCTGGAAGGCAAGGGCGACCCGGCCGACGCGGCGCAGATCCTTGACTACGGAAAACAGTACCTGCGTATCATCATGATAGGGCTCATCCCGCATGCCTTTACCCAATCGTATGCCGATACCCTGAGGAATTGCAGAAAGGTCATGCCGCCCATGGCTGCGGGCCTGACCGCCATGGCGGTGAAGGTGGTGCTGAATTATCTCCTGATCTTCGGATATCTCGGCTTCCCGCGCCTCGGCATCGTCGGCGCCGGTATTTCCGTCGTGATCTCCCGCTTTGTGGAGCTGGGCGTCATCGTCTCCTGGACGAAGCGGCACCTGCCGGACGTTCCTTTCATGAAGGGCGTGTTCCGTACGCTGAAAGTCCCCGGCCGTCTGTGCCTGGAGATGATCCGGAGCGCCTTCCCGCTGATGGTGAACGAAACCGTCTGGTCGGCGGGGCTGGCTTTCCTGACGCAGTGCTATACGACGCGGGCGCTGAACGTCGTCGCGGCGGTCAGCATTTCCAATACGTTTTACAATCTGTTTTCGGTGACCTTCAAGTCGGCCGGCACGGCCATCGGGATCCTGATCGGCCAGATGCTCGGCGTCCGCGCCTTTGCCAAAGCGAAGGAGGAGGTGCCGAAGATGATCGTCTTCTCGACGATGATCGGCCTGGCGGTCGCCGTCGTTTACGTCGGGATTGCCTTTACAGCGCCGGGCCTGTACAACGTGACGCCGGAGGTCCGGCGGATCGCACGGGACCTGCTGCTGGCGACGATCGTTTTCATACCGGTCAACGGCGCGTTAAGTGCTACGTACCATACGCTCAAGGCGGGCGGCAATACGTTCCTTGTCATGCTGGTGGACTGCGGCGCCATCTGGCTGTTCCAGGCCCTGCCGACGTTCCTGCTGAGCCGCTTTACCGGGATCGGGATCATTCCGCTGTACTTCTTCGCGCAGTGCGGCCTGATCCTGAAGCTGGCGGTCCAGCTCTATTTTGTCCGGAGAGGCGGCTGGGCGCGGTCGCTGGTGGAAGAGGCATAAAACGTTTTCAGGCGGTCGTCCGTCCGTTCGGAAGGAGATTCGATGAGCATCCGGCAGAAATACTTCGCGGATAAGGCTTTTTACCGGCGCATCCTTGCGGTCATGCTGCCGATCATGGTCCAGAATGCCATCACGAATTTCGTGGGCCTGCTGGACAACATCATGGTCGGCCGCCTGGGAACGCTGGAGATGAGCGGCGTTGCCATTATCAATACGCTCGTCAGCATTTACAACGGCTGCATTTTCGGCGCCGTTTCCGGCGTCGGGATCTTTACGGTCGAATACCACGGCACGGGAAATGAAGAAGGCATCCGGAACAGCGTCCGCTTCAAGATCCTGTTCGCGGCCGTGCTGGTCGCGCTGACGGAGCTGGTCTTCCTGACCTGCGGCGATTTCCTGATCGGCCTGTATCTGGAAGGAGAGGGCAGTCCCGCCGACGCGGTGCAGATCCTGGTGTACGGAAAGCAGTATCTCGAGATCGTGATGATCGGGCTCGTCCCGTATGCCTTTACCCAGTGCTTTTACAGCACCCTGCGGGAATGCGGCAGGGCCGTGCCGCCCATGGTCACGGGCCTCATTGCCATGAGCGTGAAGGTGATCCTGAATATCCTGCTTATCTTCGGGAATCTCGGCTTCCCGCGCCTGGGCGTTGCGGGCGCCGCGATCGCCGTGGTGATCTCCCGCTTCGCAGAGCTGGCGGTGATCGCGCTGTGGACGAAATTCCACCTTCGGGAACTTCCGTTTATGCAGGGCGTTTTCCGCTCGCTGAAGGTCCCCGGGGCTCTGCAGCTGGAAATGATCCGGCGGGCCGCGCCGCTGATGGTCAACGAAGCGCTGTGGACGGGCGGAGTGGCCTTCATGGCGCAGTGCTATACGACGCGCGAGCTGACGGCGGTCGCGGCGGTCAGCATATCCAGTACGTTCTACAACCTGCTGTCGGTGACGTTTATCGCGGCCGGCATCGCGATCGGCATCCTGATCGGCCGGCAGCTCGGGGTCCGGGCCTTTGAAAGAGCGAAGGAAGAGGCGCGGAAGATGATCGTATTTACCGCGCTGATCGGCGCGGCGGTCGCCGTCGTTTTCGTGGGGGTCGCCTTCGCGGCGCCGGCGCTGTATAACGTGACGGCGGAGGTCCGGCGCACGGCCCGCGACATGCTCCTGATCACGGCGCTGTTCCTGCCGGTCAATTCCGCGCTGATCTGCGCGTATTACGTGGTGCGTTCCGGGGGCAAAACGGTCCTGACCACGTTCCTTGACAGCGGCCTGATGTGGCTGTTCCAGTGCGTGCCGGCTTACGTGTTGAGCCGTTTTACGGAGATCCGGGTCATTCCGCTGTACTTCTGGGTGCAGTTCGGCATGATCCTGAAGCTGGCTGTCAACCTGTATTTTGTCAGAAGAGGAGACTGGGTGCATTCGCTGGTGGAAGAGGAAGCCGGCGGGTAAGGAAAGAAGATGACGGATCAGGAAAAGACCGCCGTCCGGCGGAAAATTGCACAGTGCGCGCAGAAAGCGCTGTTATATGAGGTTTCGGTGACGCCGAAGCCGGGTCTCGTGGACCGGGCGGACAACGGCGCGCACCGGGACATGGATTTCTTTACCTTCCTGGACAGTGCGGCGGTGCTGACGCCGTACTTCGAAGCGTGCGCGGCGGCGGGACTTGAGGCGGCCGGAACGGATGACGCCGGGGCCTGCGAGGCGCTGCTGGCAAAGCTGCGCGGGCCGGGAAAGGAAGCGGAGCGTGAGATGCTCCGCGCGACCGGCGGCGTCAATACGCATAAAGGCGCCATCTTCCTGCTGGGGCTCTTAACGGCGGCCGCGGGTTATTGCCTGGGCCGGCGGGAGGAGAAATTTGATGCGGACCAGATCCTTAAGACGGCGGGACGCATCGCGGCGCCGGCGCTTGGAGATTTTGCGGATGCTCCGGCCGCGCGGCCCTCTTCCGGAGAGCCGGAGAACGAAGCAGGCGCGGAGACCGCAGGCCTGAAGGCATACCGGGCTGACGGCAGCACGGGCGTGCGGGGCGAGGCGGCGGCCGGCTTTCCTTCGGTGAAGCACGCAGCGCTGCCGGCGCTGAAAAAGGCGCTCGCGGACGGAAAAAGCGTCAATGACGCGGGCGCGGAAGCGCTGCTGAAGCTGATCCTTGCGGTCGACGACACCACGCTCTTAAAGCGCTGCGGCAGCCGGGCGGCGATGGAAACGGAACGCACGCTGCTGCGGGAACTGCTGGCGATCTATACGCCTGCGGAGACGGCCCGGCATCTGAACGATCGCTGGAGCGAAAAGGGATACAGCGCGGGCGGCTGCGCGGATCTTCTGGGCGCCGCGTTTTTTCTGCTGTTTACGGAGAAGACGTTCGCTTCCCGTGTCCGAAATGAAGGAGAAGCTTATGTTTGAAGAACGGGAAATACGGTTTTTTGAAGCGCAGGCGCTTTTAAAGAAATGCGGCCTGAACCCGGTGGACCGGGCGGATTACCGCGTCGGCATCTTCGACGAGGACGACGAGCTTCTGGCGACCGGCGCGCTTGTCGGCAACATGCTGCAGATGATCGCAGTGGATCCGGCTTGTCAGGGCGAGGATCTGTCGGTGCGCGTCGTGACGCATCTGGTGAACGCGGCGGCCCGCCGCGGGATCTTCTGTCTGTACCTGTTCACGAAGAGCGCGAGCGTGCGCTTTTTCGAGGGGATGGGTTTCCAGACCGTCGCCCACGTACCGGGCGAGGTCGCGCTGCTGGAATGGGGCTCGCCGGGCATCCGCGAGTACTGCCGCGAGCTGGCAAAGCTCCGGGATCCGGACGCGGTGAGGGTCGGCGCACTGGTCATGAACGCGAACCCCTTCACGGCCGGCCACCGCTTCCTGGCGGAAACGGCGGCGAAGGAATGCGATAAGGTCTTCCTGCTGGCCGTGGAGGAGGATCTCTCGGAGTTTCCGTTCTCCGTGCGGCTGGAGCTGATCAAAAAGGGAACGGCGGATCTTCCGAACGTGACGGTGCTGCCCGGCGGCCGCTACGTGATCTCATCGCTCACCTTCCCGGCCTATTTCAGCCGGGATGCGGCCCGGTCCCGCCTGCAGAGCAAGATCGACGCGGAGATCTTTGCAAAGCATATCGCGCCGGCGCTCGGCGTCACCGACCGCTTTATGGGCGAGGAACCCTTTTCGCCGTCCACGGCGATCTATAACGAAGAGGTGAAAGCCCGGCTGGAGAAGAGCGGCATCGCCGTCCATATCCTGACGCGGCTGGCGCTGAACGAAAACGAGAAGGCTGTCAGCGCCTCTGAGGTCCGCCGCCTGCTGGCGGAAGGAAAAACGCAGGAGGCCCTCCGCCTGCTGCCGGAAACCACGGCGGAGTACATCAGGAAACATGAAGACGAGGTCATCCGGTGGGTGAAAAAAGAATCGTAAAAGAAGAAAAAGAATGTTCTTGCTTATCAGATAACCCGAGCGACGCGAGCCGGACAATACTTTTTGAGGACATTGCGAACGCACCGTCCGAAAAAAGTTTTGGTCCGGGCGAGGAGCGAAGGGCGGAAGCACATCAGGTCCCTGACCCTGCCGCCCTGGCGGCTATGCTTTCTGCCCGCGAAGCGCGCTGGCAGAAACGGATGGAACTCGCGGCGGAAAGCTCCTCCCTGATCTCGGCCACGCTCTGCGTGCCCCTGCCGCTCCGCACGAGACCCGAAGCCAAAATCCTTCTGGAAGAAGAGCTGTCCCGCCTTCGCGTCGGCCTCAAAGCTGAAGGCTTGGAGCCCGGGACGCCGGAATCTCTGGACGGCGCCGACGGGCCGGCCGTCTTCCTCCCCTGCGGAGGCAAAGCGAAGGCCGTCAAGCGCTTCTGCGTCAGGCAGGAAGAAACGCGGCCGCGCGGCAGGATCCTGGATCTGGACGTTACGGCGCAGGGAGGCGTCCCTATAGGGCGCGCCGAACTGGACCTTCCGCCCCGAAGGTGCTTTCTCTGCGGCCGCCCGGCGGCGGAGTGCGTGGCGGCCGTGCGGCATTCGCCCGAAGAAGTGGCGGCCTTTGTAAACGGGCTCTGGGCCCCCGCGGAACAGGTCTGAAAAAGCAAAAAGGATCATAAACGGAAAACCGGTGATCTGCCTAACAAAACTGTTAGGCAGATTATTGCTTTTTATAGTTGATTTTTCAGGGAAACCCTCGTACTATGTTATTATAAAAAAGAAATCGGCAAAATAGCTTAATACTGTTTGGCGACAAAGGGGAAAAGCTTTATCGGCACGGGAAAAGCCGGAACGGCACCATAACATAGAAGTGAAACAAAAAGACGGCAGGATCCATCTGCCGGCGTTCGGCGCGGAAAAAACAGGCCTTCGGCAGGAAGGCGCTTTGCACCGTATAAGAGGAGACAGGGAGGAAGAGTCATGAAATCGTATCGAATCAGTCCGGAGGGGCTTGAGAAGCTCTGCGCGGCGGTCTTTGCCGCTGACGGCATGGATCCCGGAAACGCGGAAAAGGTCGCGGCCAGCCTCGTGGAGGCGGATCTGCGGGGCGTGTCCTCGCACGGAACGGTCCGTCTGAAATCCTACGTGGAGCGCTCGCACAAGGAGCACTGGACGCAGAACCCCAGGCTTTCCTTTACGCAGACGCTGCCGGCGGTCGCTCTTCTGGACGGCGACGCGGGATTCGGCTCCCTGGTCGGGACCGCCGCCATGGAAAAGGCCATGGAACTGGCGAAGATCTACGGCGTCGGCATCTGCGCGGTCAAAAACAGCTCGCATTTCGGCATGGCGGCGTACTATCCGCTGCTGGCGGCTCGGCAGGACATGCTCGGCTTTGCCTGCACCAACGGCATGCCGAACCTGGCGCCCTTCGGCGGGCGGGAAGGCATGCTGGGAACCAACCCCTTCAGCATCGCACTGCCCTCGGAAGGGGACGAGCCGCTGGTGCTGGACGTGGCCTGCAGCGTGACGGCCCGCGGGAACGTTTCGAACTACAAGCGCGAAGGCAAGCAGCTTCCCGAAGGATGGTGCATGGATCCGGACGGCAATCCGACCCGGGACCCGGCCGTCGCCTTAAAGGGCACCATGCTTCCCTTCGGCGGCCATAAAGGATCCGGCCTGGCAATCTTCGTGGATATGCTGAGCGGCATCTTAAGCGGCGCGGTCTACGGCATCCATCTGCGCGACGGTCAGAAGGAAGGCCACGAAGGCGGCCCCGGCGTGGGACACTTCTTCCTGGCGGCGGATCTGAAGGCCTTCGGCGATCCGGCCGAGATCAAAAAACGCATCAGGACCGCTCTGGACGAGATCCGCGCTTCCAAGCCGGCGCCGGGCTTTTCGAAGATCCTGATGCCGGGCGATCTGGAGGCCGGCAAATATCTGTACAACAAAGAACACGGCATCCTGATGGGAGAAGGCTCCTGGAAGGAGATCTGCGGCGTCTGCGAGCAGTTTAAACTGGATCTGGATCCGCAGCAGTACGTGTGGGAAGAGACGGAGGAGGATTTCTTAAAGAAATGAAGCTGGGATATATCGGATACGGAGAAGCCGCCTATGCGATGAGCTGCGGCGTTGCCGAACTGAAGCTGCCCGATCTGGTGCAGGCGGCCTGCTCGCGGACCTTCTCCTACAAGGGAAAACCGGAGGACGCGGGGGTGATCCGCTGCAGCTCCTACGAGGAGATGGCGGCGCTCTGCGACACCATCTTCTGCATGACGCCGAACACGGCGGCCGTGCCGACGGCGCGGGCCATGGCACCTTACTTAAAGCCGGGCCAGCTGTATGCAGACTTGAGTTCCGCCGCGCCGAAGCTGATGGAGGAAGCCGCCGAGATCATCGAGAAGAGCGGCGCCCTGTTTGCGGATGCCGCCATGCTGGACGGCCTGCCCAAATTCCGCAACAAGGTCAATATCGTGGTGAGCGGGACCGGCGCGGATGAATTCTTAAAACGCACGGCGGCCTTCCTGCCGAACGTGGAAAAGGTCGGGGAGAAGCCCGGCGAAGCCAGCGCCATCAAGATGCTGCGCTCGCTGTACACCAAGGCGCATCTGGCCATCGCCTTCGACATGATCGAAGGAGCGGCGGCCTACGGCGTGGAAGATTACGTGATGCAGAGCCTGGCCGAGACCATGGACGGAAAGGATTTCATCACCGGCATGAACGGACGTATCAGCGGCGGCATCATCCATGCGGCCCGCCGGGCGGACGAGCTGGAGATGGCGGCCGGCATGCTGGAGGACGCGGGCCTGGATCCGGGCCTGACCCTGGCCGCTGCGGAGAAGCTGCGCGACATCGGCCGGCTGGACTTAAAGAATAAAATCACGGGCGAGCGCCCCAAGACCTGGAAGGGCGCGCTGGAATGGATCAAAAAAGTCCGCCCGTAGGGCGGACAGATGAAGCGGCGGCGGCGTTTACTGCTCGCTGACGCTGAAATAATCCTTGGCGTACTCCAGGAAGGCTTCGCCCTCCGGCGAGAGCTTGCGGTCCTTGTCCCAGAAGATCCGGTGGGTCTGGCGGAAGAAGGGGAAGGCGATCGGCACGAAGCAGAGGTCGGTATCCTCGCCGTGCGCGCTGACGACCGTACTGAAGGAAATGCCCTGGCCGTTTAAGACCATGCGGCGCCGCACCATGTAGGAATACTCGTAAACGTTGGTAGCGGGGATGCCGGCCATGGAGAGGAGCGTGCGGGCCATCTCGTTTAAGGAGGTGTCGGCAACGTTCAGGAGGAAGGTCTCGTTCTTCAGATCGCGCAGATCCACGTAGGGGAGCCGGGCCAGCGGATTGGACGGGGAGACCATCAGCAGCGGCTTGTCGCCGACGACCAGCGGGATGGAGTCGAAATGCGTGCTCTGCACGGTGCGCTCCTCCGTAAAGAGAAAGTTATAGCGGGGGTAAAGATTGGATTTCGGCACCTGCGAAAGCTTTAAGGTCGTGTTGGACAGCGTAATGTGCGGGTAATCCTGAGAAAAAGCGGACAGCAGGTTGATCCACGGATGGGAGAGCGTCATGGCCAGCCGGATATGCGGCTCTTTCTCGTGAATGGACTGCTCCAGTTCCAGCTTGGCGTTGTCCACGCTGCTTAGGATCTGGTTCGCGTAGCGCAGAAAGATCTCTCCCTGGGCGTTCAGGGAAATGCTGTTGTTGGTGCGGACAAAAAGCTTCATGCCCAGTTCCTTTTCCAGACGGGAGATGGACGCGCTCAAAGCGGGAGGCGTGATGTACAGCGCCTCCGCGGCGGTAACGATCTTGCCGTATTCCGCGACGGTCTTGAAATAGGTCAGCTGAAGGAATTCCATAAGAGAGTCTCCTTTCCCGGGGCAAAAACCGGAAGCGTGAACCTATTATAACCCCTTCCTGCGTAAGATGCAAGTTATTCAGGAAAAGATGTTTGGCAATGGAAAAGCCGTTATAAAGTGATATAATCCAAAATAGGACAACAGGATCTTAAACAGATCAGCGAAAAATAAACAATTTCAGAAGGGAGGGATGGCTTTGAACATCAAACAGACTGCGGTCGCCGGTACGATGGAATCCAGCGACGTGATGGTCACGGTCAAGCCTGCCGAAGGGCAGGGCCTGGTGATCCATCTTCAGAGCAACGTCCTAACGACGTTCGGCGATCAGATCCGCGCCACCGTTCAGGAGGTTTTCTCCGATTTCGGGATCCGGGATGCAGAAGTATTCCTGGTGGATAAGGGGGCCATTGACTGCGTCATCCGCGCCCGCGTGCAGGCAGCCATCTGCCGCGCCTCGGGCGAGGGCTTTAACTGGAAGGGAGAAGATAAGTAATGGGAAAGATCGCATTAAAACGGACCTCTCTTTACGCCAGCGGCGCCAGCCCCGTCAACCTGCTCCAGGCGCGCTTTTACAATGAGGACTGCCTGGTTTACGATCTGGAGGACTCGGTGCCCGTACAGGAAAAGGACGCGGCCCGTCTCCTGGTCTACAACCTGGTCAAATATCAGCGCCCCGTCGGCAAGTACGTCATCATCCGCGTGAACGGCATCTATTCCGAGTATATCGACGAGGATCTGGAAGCGGCCGTCCGGGCTTGCCCGGATGCGATCCGCATCCCGAAGGTGGAGCACGCGTATGAGGTGCAGAAGATCGCAAAGCGCATCAGCGAGATCGAAAAGGCGGCCGGCATCGAGGAGGGCTCCATTGAGCTCTGGTGCAATATCGAGTCGTATCTGGGCGTCCTGAACGCCCGCGAGATCGCGGAATCGGATCCCCGCGTGGTGGCCCTCGCGCTCGGCGCGGAGGACTTTACCGCCAGCATGAAGGCGGCCCGCACGAAGGCCTCCCTGGAGATCTTCTACGCCCGCAACGCCATCCTGATGGCCTGCCGCGCCGCCGGCGTGGAAGCCATCGACGCGGTCTTCTCCGACATCAACGACGTGGAAGGCTTAAAGGAAGACGTGAAGCTGACCCGGAACCTGGGCTTCGACGGCAAGACGGTGGTGCATCCCCGTCAGGTGGACGTGGTCAACGCCGCCTTCACCCCCAGCAAGAAGGAGATCAACTACGCGCTCCGCGTGCTGGCCGCGGTCGAAGAAGGCAAGAGACAGCATAAAGGCGCCGTTACCCTGGGCGGCGATATGATCGACAAGCCCATGGAGCTTCGCGCGCAGACCACGCTGGCGCAGGCAAGAGCCGCCGGCATCAACGTGTAAGGGAGGAAAAGGGCTATGATCAATGCAGTAGGACGTGAACTTCCCGAAAAGATCGGCAATTACGTCGTTAAGCCTTTCATGGGGATCGGCAAGGCGGTCGATGATCTGCCGCCGGTGGTCTCCAAACGCCGCCCTTCCCTGCGTCCCGAATCCGGGACCAAGCTGCTGCCCACGCTGGAAGACGCTATCAAGGCCTGCGGCCTGAAGGACGGCATGACCATCTCCTTCCATCACTGCTTCCGTGAAGGCGATATGGTCATCGGCCAGGTGCTGACCGCGATCCGGGGTCTCGGCATCAAGAACCTGCGCTTCGCGCCGAGCGCGGTCGTCAACATCAAGAACCCGTCCGTCACGGAATTCGTGAAGGACGGCACCATTACGAATATCGAAGCCAGCGGCATCCGCGGCGAGCTGGGCGATGCGGTCATCGACGGCCTGATGGAGAATCCCGTCATCCTGCGGCCGCACGGCTCCCGTCCGCGCGCCATCGAGAGCGGCGATCTGATGATCGACGTGGCCTTCCTGGGCGCCTCCGCCGCCGATGAGTACGGCAACGCGACCGGCCAGATCGGCCCGAACGCCTGCGGCTCCATGGGCTACGCCTTCGTGGATGCCCACAACGCGGGCAAGGTCGTCATCGTGACCGACAACCTGGTCGATTACCCCTGCGCCCCCATCAGCATCTCGCAGCAGTACGTGGACTACGTGGTCAAGGTGGACCAGGCCGGCGATCCCGCGAAGATCGGCGCCGGCGCAGCCCGCATCACCAAGAACCCGCGCGACCTCATGATCGCTAAGCGGACCGTCGACGTGATCGCGGCCTCCCGGATGTTCAGGCAGGGCTTCTCCTTCCAGACCGGCGCCGGCGCCATCGCGATCGCCTGCACCAACTTCCTTTCGGAGAGGATGGAAGAGGCCGGCATCACCGCGAGCTTCGCGCTGGGCGGCATCCCGGCGGCCATCATCGACATGTACAAGAAGGGCCAGGTGCGGGTCGTGGCCTGCTCGCAGTCCTTCGACGCGGTCGCGGCGAAAGCCATCGTGGAATGCCCCGGCGTTATCGAGATCGATAACGCGGTCTATTCCAACATGTACAGCAAGGGCTGCATGCTGGATAAGCTGAACTTCGGCGTTCTGGGCGCCCTGGAAGTCGATACCGACTTCAACATCAACATCCTGACCGGCTCCTCCGGCGAGATGATGGGCGGCCTGGGCGGCGGCCCCGACGTGGCGGACGGCGCGGATATCTCCATCGTGACGCTGCCCGTGGTGCGCGGCCGGACCCCGTCCATCGTGCCGAAGGTCTTCACCTGCTGCACGCCCGGCACCTCGGTGGCCGTGGTCGTCACGGAAGCCGGCGTAGCCCTGAACCCGAAGCACAAGTACTATGAGGAGCTGAAGGAAGACCTGACGGCGGCGAACGTGAAGCTCGTCGACATCCAGGATCTCTGCGAGCTGGCCCGCTCCATCGTGGGCACGCCGAAGCCCATCGAGTGCACCGACAAGATCGTAGCGGTGGTGGAATACCGCGACGGAACCGTAATTGATGTCATCAGGCAGATCAAACGCTGAGGCATTCAAATAGAGAGCAATCAAAAACAGGAGGAACATTATGAACAGCATGGATGAAACCAGAAATTTCCTTGAGAGTATCGGCCAGCCCAGAGGCGACCTGTATTCCCTTCCCACTTCCGAGAAGCGTTTCGACGACGGCTGCCAGTACCGTTTTGAGGTGCCCGGCATTCAGAGCCCCGGCGTTATGCGTACGCTCCTTGAAGAATTTGACAGACTCGGCTTCTACATTCACCGCGTCACCCAGACCAAGGGCATCTGGACCCTGACTGACGCCGAGATCACCCAGATGGTCGAACTGGCCAAGGAACATCAGGTCGAGCTGATCCTCGCGATCGGACCGCGTGCCACCACCGATACCTCCGCTTCCGTGAAGTCTCCGGAAGGCGTCCGCATGGGCTACCGCCTGCGCGGCCAGGATCAGATCGTACGCGCGATCGAAGACGTCCGCCGTGCCGCCCGTCTGGGCTGCCGCACCTTCCTGGTGTATGATGAAGGCTGCCTGTGGGCTCTGAACAAAGCCCGTGCCGCCGGCCTTATCCCCGCCGACAGCAAGTTCAAGATCTCCGCTCACTCCGGCCACGGCAACCCCTGCTCCGCCAAGCTGCTGGAAGAGATCGGCGCCGACTCCTTCAACATCGTCCGCGACTATCAGCTGCAGCATCTGGCAGCGGTCCGCGCGGCCATCAACATCCCGATCGACTGCCACACTGAGAACCCCGAATCCTCCGGTGGCTTCATCCGTCACTACGAGGTGCCGGAGATGATCCGCGTCGCGGCTCCTATCTATCTGAAGACCGGCGGCTCCGTGGCCAAGACCCACAGCTGGGATTCCACCGATGCCGACGCCAAGAAGCGTGCGAAACAGGTCATGCTGGTCAAGCGCATGATCGACGAGTACTATCCGGAAGCCCTGTACTCGCCGAAGGGATCTTTAAATCACTAAAAAACCATAAAAGGGGCAGACGGGGGACGTGTCCCCTGTCTGCCTCCTTTGTAACAGGAAGAGAAAACAGGAGAATTACTGCATATGGAAATCAGAACGATTACCGCTCCGTTCACGGATGAGGTCCTTTCCTCTCTGAAGGCCGGAGATATTGTCAACGTTTCCGGAACCATTTATGCCGGCCGCGACGCGGTCCTGCCGAGACTCGTGAAGAAGATCGAGGACGGCACCTTCGCGGAGACCGGTATCGACCTTCAGGGCGGCGTGATCTTCCACACCGCCGTCAGCCGCGCCGGTGTCGGCCCCACCTCCAGCAACAAGGCGGAGCTTGAGGGCACCATGCCGCAGCTGACCGCCGCCGGGATCCGCATGTTCCTCGGCAAGGGCGAGCTGAAGAAAGAAACCATTGAAATGTTTGATAAATACAACGCCGTTTACGCGGTCATCGCCCCCGTGACGGCCCTTTTGAACAGCAAGGTGCTTTCCCAGAAGTGCCTGTTCGCCCCCGAGCTGGGAATGGAAGCCTTCTATGAACTGAAGGTGGACGGATTCCCCTGCATCATCGCAGCCGCGCACGGCGAGATCCTGAAATGACGGAGGAAGACGAGATGGAATTCAATTACAATGAAGTCGTTGCAAAGGTAGCCGACTGTCTGGTACGGGCCGGCTCGACCTTCCGCCAGGACAAGAAAAACGCCTACAAGTGCGCCATCGCGAACGAGGAACTCGAGCGCGCGAAATGGAACCTGGAGACCATTCTGGACAACGCCGAGGTCGCGGAGCATGACAGAAGCCCGCTGTGTGACGATACCGGCATTCCTCACGTCTTTGTCGAAGTAGGTCCGAACCGCTGCCTCACCGGCGCCATGATGACGGCGATCCAGGACGGCGTGCGTCAGGGCCTGATCGATCTGCCCGGCCGTCCCATGGCGATCATGGGCGACGATGCGGGCCGCATCGACATGTCCGGCGGCATCAGCCCGAATTCCGAGGACCTGGCGCTGGCGCCGTTCCTGGTAAAGGAAGTCGAAGAAGACGTTCTGCGCGTGCATATCCTGATGCTGGGCGGCGGTCCCGCCATCCGCGGCATCACCCACCGCATTTTCCACAAACACAACCTGCAGGTGGTGCTGGATGAGATCGTAGCCCGTGCCAAGGACGGCACCAGGCTGCTGGGCTGCACGCCCTGCGCGCTGGCGGTCGGCGTCGGCCGTTCTCAGTTCGAGGCCACTTCCATGATGATGGAAGCCATGGTCTACGGCGATTTCAGCAAGCAGAACGAGATGGAAAAATATATCACGGAAAAGGTCAATGAAAGCGGCGTCGGCCCCCTGGGCTTAAAGGGCAAGACGACGGTGCTGGCCACCTTCATGAAGGTCGGCCCGCAGCGCGCCAGCGGCGTGCGCGTCGTGGCGATCCGTCCCGGCTGCTGCTTTGAGCCGAGACACGCCTCCGTGGAACTGTAAACACGCAACGGAGTAAGCTTATGACGACGAATGTGACGGATGTTTTCGTAAATACCCTTTACGAAATGGCAAACGGCCCCATCCCGGCGGAGGTCTATTACGAAGCCCGCAAATGCGTGCTGGACCTTTTAGGCTCCATGATCGGCGGGACCAGCTGGCTGAAGGACCGCCTGAACCGCTATCTGGACCTGATGTCCGAGCGCGAAGGCTCCACGGTCGTTGGCTTCGGCCGCCGGGCCTCCCTGCAGAACGCGGTGCTGGTCAACGGGATGTGCGCCCACGTGTTTGATATCGATGACGGTCACCGCTTCAGCACCGTTCATCTGGGCTCCACGGTCGTTCCGGCCGTTCTGACGGTCTGCGAGCACTTTGATCTCGGTATGGAGGATCTTCTGCGGGGCGTTATCATCGGCTATGAGACGGGCATCCGTCTGGGCCGCTGCCTGCAGCCGTCGCACCGGAACCGCGGCTTCCATTCCTCCGGGACCATCGGAACGCTGGGCGCCGCGATGGCGGTAGCCACCGCCATGCGCTTCAGCCGGGAAGAGATGAAGGCGGCTTTGAGCGCGGCGACCTCCTCGGCCGCCGGCAACAACCGTATGATGCTCGGCTCCTCCACCCTGAAGCCCTACAACATCGGCCGCGCCGGCCACGACGGCATCACGGCGGCGCTGATCGCCAGAGCCGGCTTCGTCGGCCCGGAGAACAGCTTCGAGGAGCAGTTCGGCTGGCTGTCCACCATGGCAGAGAAATACGACGCTTCCGGCCTGGATCTGGCGAACGATCCGAACTTCAACATCCTCGGCGCGTACCACAAACCCTATGCGGCCTGCCGCCATACCCACGCGGCGATCGACGGCGCCCTGGGCCTCCGGAAGGAATATCCGATGGATCTGAACGAGATCGAGCGGATCATCGTCCGCATGTACGGGCAGGGCGTCAAGGGCCATGAATTCAAGGAGATCCCGACCACGGTGTCCGGCAAGATGAGCACGCCTTTCTGCGTCGGCCTGGCGCTGGTGAAGGGCTCCGCCGGCATGCGCGACTTTACCGAGGAGAACATCCACGATCCGCTGATCCTGGCCTTAACGGAAAAGACTGACGTCATCGCGGATCCGGAAATGACCTCCTGGGTCCCGAAGAAGCGGGCGGCCAACGTGGAGATCATCTTTAAGGACGGCACGCACTGCTTAAAGCAGGTGGACTTCGCCAAGGGCGAGCCCGAGATCCCCATGACGCTGGACGATTTCAAGACGAAATTCCTGGATCTGGCCTGCTACGGCGGCAAGACGGAAGAGGAAGCGGAAGAGATCGGAAAGCTGGTGCTGGAAGGAAACGGCAAGGTCCGCGCGCTGATGGAGAAGCTGCAGTAAGGAGCAAGAAAAGGAGATTATAATATGGCAAATGAATTCAAGCCGGTAAAATTCGGCTGCGGAAGATACGTACAGGCGCCCGGCTCGATCGAGATCGTGGGACGCGAAGCGGAGCTGCTGCACTGCAAAAAGGCCCTGATCGTTGCGGGTAAGAAGGCCTATGAAGCGGCCGGCGCCCAGCTGGAGGCAAGCCTGAAGAACTACGGGGTGGATTTCGAGCTCTTTATCATGACCACCGACTGCACCTACGAGACGCTGGCGTACTTAAAGAACGAAGTGGTCCCGAAGGTAAAGCCCGACTGCGTCATCAGCCTGGGCGGCGGCAAGGTCATGGATATGGGCAAGGCCACGGGCCACGGCTGCGATATCCCGGTCATCAACGTTCCGACCTCGGTGGCGACGGTCAACTGCTGGTCCGCCATGTCGGTCATGTATACGCCGGATCACAAGCCCATCGACCGGATCTGGCACGCCAAGGAGAACAACGCGGTCATCATCGATACGCAGATCATCGCGAACGCCCCGGTCAAGCTTTTCGCTTCCGGCATGGCGGACGCCTTTGCGAAGTACATCGAGACCGGCCTGATGATGGAATACAACGATCTGTTTTCCACGCCGGTCGGCATGTACTGCTCCAAGGTCCTGGCGGGCACGACGAATGAGATCCTCTTAAACAAGGGCGAGAAGGCCTACCGCGACTGCGCGGCGCATCAGGTAACGGAAGAACTGGAAGCCTGCACCTTTGCGAACGTGGCGACCACGGCCCTGGCGGCGGCGGTCAACTACAACAACCACAAGGCCCTGATCAGCGGCGGTAAGAAGGGCGCGACCTTCGCCCACGCCATGTACTACGCCTGCAAGACCATCTACACCGAAGAGACGGCCGAATGGCTGCACGGCGAGATCGTGGGCCTGGGCTGCCAGGCGGCGATGTACGCTTATGAGCGTCCGGAGTTCGAAACCAAGAACTTCAGCCGCTATATGGCGGCGATCCATCAGCCGATGAGCCTGCGGGATATCGGCATCAACCCGACGGACGAAGAGGTCCGCAAACTGGTGGACTGCATGATGGTCGTCTGGGGCAAGCATCCGGCCGAGCACTGGCAGATCATGTACGACGCCCTGCAGTACATCAAGGGCTGATACCTGCTTTTTTCAAAGAGGAAAAACGTGCGGAACCCCGTCGTTTTTCCTCTTTTCCGTCATGGGGAGGAGTTCGTTATGCCCCAAATCTATCTGGCGGTCCGGGGACTGGGGTAGCAGTCTATGAAGGCGCCTGTTCAGAAAAACATCAATTTCACCGAAGGAGCGATCGTACCGAAGCTGCTCCTGTTTGCGGTACCGATCATTCTGAGCGAGCTGCTGCAGAGCTTATATACCAGCGTGGACGCCCTGGTGGTGGGAAGAAACGTCGGCAGCGCGGCGCTGGCGGCCGTCAGCGTCTGCGGCCCCATCACCAACCTGCTGATCGGGTTTTTCAACGGCATGTCGATCGGGAATACGGTCATGGTCGCGAAGGCCTTCGGCAGCGGAGACGAAGAGCAGACGAAGAAGGCGGTCCGCTATGCGTTTACCTTTTCCATCGTGCTCGGCGTCGTGGTCTCGGCGATCGGGATCCTGCTGGCCCCGGTGCTGCTGTCCCTGACCGGCTGCAACGAAGAGATCTACGCGGAAGCCATCGTCTATCTGCGCATCTACCTGGCCGGCCTGATGTTTACCGTGATCTACAACTGCGGGACCGGGATCCTGCGCGCCGTAGGCGATTCCCGCAGCCCGCTTTACGTGCTGGCCCTGACCAGCGTGCTCAATATCGCGCTGGATCTGCTCTTCGTAGCCTCCCTCGGCTGGGGAACGGCCGGCGTCGGCATCGCGACGATCATCGCGCAGGGCATCTCGGTCCTTCTGGTGCATCAGATGATCCGCCGTCAGATCCAGACGCACGCGGTGGCGCTGAAGGAGACCTGGACGGACGGCCGCCGGCAGATCGCCGCGTCGGTCAGCGTCGGCTTTTCCGCCGGTGTGCAGAACGCGCTGATCTCCTTCTCCAACATCTTTGTCTGGAACTATATCAACGCCTTTCCGACAGCCGTCAGCGCCGGGATCGGCACGGCGGTCAAGATCGACCGCTTCGTGATCCTGCCCTGCAAGGCCATCACCATGACCACGACCACCTACGTCAGCCAGAACCTCGGCGGCGCGCAGTATAAACGCGCCCGGCAGGGCATCTGGTACGGCCTGGCCTTATGCGCGGCCGTGACCGCCGTGCTGGCCATCTCGCTGGCTTTCTTTGCCGAGCCGGTAGCCGGTCTTTTCAGCGAAGAACAGGAAGTGATAGACGCGGCCGTCAGTATGGTGCATTTCCTGCTGCCCTTCTACAGCGTCATGGTGGTCCGCGAGGTCCTGCTCGGCTACTTAAGGGGTTACGGGAAGAGCCGCATGCCCATGATCCTGACCCTGGCGGCCATGGTCGCGATGCGGCAGCTGTTTCTTGCGCTGGCGACGGCCCGCTGGCCCGGCGAGATCTGCGTCATCAACGCCAGCTTTCCCTTCGGCTGGAGCTTCGCCATGCTGTTCCTGCTGATCTATATGCTGCTGATCCGGAAGAGGATGTGGCGGGAGGCGGAGAACGCTCCGGCCGAAAAAACGGCGGCATAACGCATGCGGAACAGTACAAAGCCTCTTACGGGGCTTTTTTTTTATGCACATCTGTGCTATACTGAAGCCAAACAATCATTCACAGGAGGGAATACCGTGAAAAAGCAGATGATTGCCATGCTGCTGGCCGGCGGACAGGGAAGCCGTCTCGGCGCGCTGACCCAGGGAATGGCAAAACCGGCCGTGGCTTTCGGCGGGAAATACCGGATCATCGATTTCCCCTTAAGCAACTGCGTCAACTCCGGCGTAGATACCGTAGGCGTTCTGACCCAGTACCGTCCCCTGCAGCTGAACTCCCATATCGGGATCGGGATCCCGTGGGATCTGGACAAGCAGTTCGGCGGCGTGACCATCCTGCCGCCCTATGAAAAGACCGGCGACAGCGAGTGGTATACCGGAACGGCCAACGCCATCTATCAGAACCTGGAATTTATGGAGCAGTACAATCCCGACTACGTGCTGATCCTTTCCGGCGACCATATCTACAAGATGGATTATGAAGACATGCTCTCGCGGCACGTCAGCGCCGGCGCGGAAGCGACCATCGCCGTCATGCCCGTCCCGTGGGACGAGGCGTCCCGCTACGGCATCATGATCACGGATGCGGAAGGACGCATCACGGATTTTGAGGAAAAGCCGAAGAATCCGCGCAGCAATCTGGCCTCCATGGGCATCTATATCTTCAACTTCAAGACCCTGAAAAATGAACTGCAGGAGCTTTCCAACGTACCGAACTGCGACTTCGGCATGCACGTGATCCCGCACATCCACAGACGGGGCGGCAAGCTCTATTCCTACCAGTTCAACAGCTACTGGAAGGACGTCGGGACGCTGGGCACCTACTGGGAAGCCAATATGGAGCTGACGGATCTGGTGCCGGAGTTCAACCTCTATGAGGAATTCTGGCAGATCTACACCTCCGCGGAAGCGTATCCGCCGGCCTATATCGCCGAAGGCGGCAAAGCCGAATCGTCCATCGTCGGCGACGGCAGCAGCATTGAGGGGTCGGTCAAGCATTCCGTGCTGGGCGCGAACGTTAAGATCGCACCGGGCGCGAAGATCCGGGATTCGGTCATCATGAACGGCGTGGTGATCGGGGAAGGCGCGGTGATCCGCAAGGCGATCATTGCCGAAAACACGGTGATCGGCGCCGGCACCCATATCGGAGAGGGCTTCTTCGCTGCTTCCCGGCTGGATCCGCGCGTATACAACAACGATATTACGGTGGTCGGCGCGAACAGCGTCATCCCGGAGAACGTAAGCATCGGCAAGAACGTGGCGATCATGGGCAAGACCGTGCCGGAAGACTATCCGAACGGTGTGCTGGAATCCGGTGATTACATCATCAAGAAGGGAGGCCGGGCATGAAGGCAGTCGGTATCATTTTGGCAGGGGGCGGCTCCAGCCGTCTGGAGAGCCTGACCGCGAAACGGGCCGTGGCGGCCATGCCGCTGGCGGGCACCTACCGCAGCATTGACTTTTCCCTGAGCAACATGAGCAATTCGGGCGTCGGGACCGTGGCGGTGGTCACGCAGTACAGCTCCCGCTCGCTGAATATTCACTTAAGCTCCTCCAAGTGGTGGGATTTCGGCCGCAAACAGGGCGGCCTGTACCTCTTAAATCCGACCATCACGCCGGAAAACACGCACTGGTACCGCGGCACGGCGGACGCCCTGATCCAGAACCTGGACTTTATCAAGGAGCGTCACGAGCCCTACGTGATCATCGCTTCCGGCGACGGCGTCTACAAGCTGGACTACAACGAGGTGCTGGAACGCCACGCCGCCACCGGCGCGGAGATGACCATCGTCTGCAAGCGGATGCCGAAGGCCGAGAGCGAACGCTTCGGCGTGCTGCAGCTGGACGGCGACGGCCGCATCGTTTCCTGGGCGGAGAAGGATGAACATTCCTCCCCCAACGAGCAGATCATCAACTGCGGCATCTACGTGATCCGCCGCCGGCACCTGATCCAGCTGCTGGAGGAGGCTGCCCGCGAGGACAAGTGCCATCTGGTCACGGAGATGATCATCCCGCATCTGGCGGAGCGCAAGATCATGGCGTACATGCTGGAGACTTACTGGACGAATATCGCGTCGGTGAAGGCCTATTTTGACTGCAATAAGGATTTCCTGGATCCGAAGCTGCGCAGTTTCTTCTTCAGCGAGCATCCGGTCATCCACACCAAGGTGGACGACAACCCGCCCGCCAAGTTCAACGGCTCGGCCCGCGTTTCGAATTCGCTGGTGGCCGGCGGCGGCATCGTCAACGGGACCGTTGCGGATTCCGTCCTGTTCAAGAAAGTTTATGTGGGCGACCGCAGCAACGTGAAAAACTGCATCCTGATGGACGACGTCTACGTGGGCGACGACGTGGTGCTGGAGAACTGTATCGTGGACAAGAAGACCCGGATCGCAAACGGGACCCGCATGGTGGGTGATCCGGACCATATTCCGATCCTGTCATGAGCGGATTTGAAGAAAAAACGGCAAGACGCGCCGCAGAGCCCTTAGAACTCTGCGGCGCAAAGCACGTCCACCCGGAACTGGTGCGGAAGGTGCTGGAATCGATCCCGGATGAAGAGGAACTGTATTCGCTGGCGGACTTTTTCAAGGTCTTCGCGGATTCCACCCGCATCCGGATCCTTTACGTGCTGCTCTGCTCGGAGACCTGCGTCTGCGATATCGCGCAGCTTTTAGGCATGACGCAGCCGGCGATCTCGCACCAGCTGCGGATCTTAAAGCAGATGGATCTGGTGAAGGCCAGACGGGACGGCAAAACGATCTTTTATTCGCTGGCGGACGACCACATCGTGTCGATCTTAAGCCAGGGGATGGAGCATATCAGGGAGTGACACGGCGCCGAGCGAGCCGGACAATACTTTCGAGGACCCTTGGAACCGGGTCCGAGAAAGTTTTCGTCCCGGGCGCGAGGCGTTTATTGTAAAAACACAGCTTGTCAAGGAGCACTGAGATGACGACGATCAACGAAAGACTGGCGGCCCTGCGGGCCGAGATGGCAAAAGACGGGATCGACTGGTATATCGTTCCTTCGGGCGACTGCCACGGTTCGGAGTATTTAAGCGATTATTTCCGCACGATGCGTTTTATCAGCGGCTTTACCGGCTCGGCCGGCACGGTCCTGGTGGGGAAGGAAAAAGCCCTGCTCTGGACGGACGGCCGCTATTTCATTCAGGCCGAACGGGAGCTGTCCGGCAGCGAATTCGAGCTGATGCGCATGGCGCAGGCTGGCGTGCCCACCGTTCCGGAATTCCTGAAGCAGGAACTGAAGGACGGCGAGGTCCTGGGCTTCGACGGCCGCATGACCACCGTGAAGCTGGCGGAGGACTGGAAAAAAGCGCTGGAAGGCAAGGCGGTTTCCTTTAAGGCGGGCCGGGATCTTCTCGGCGCCGTCTGGACCGACCGGCCGGCGCAGAGCTTCTCTAAGCCCTTCCTGCTGGACGTTAAATATACGGGCCGGACGGCGGCCGAAAAGATCGCGGCGGTCCGGGAAAAAATGAAGGAAGCCGGCGCCGCATTGCACTTTATCTCCTCTCTGGATGACATCGCCTGGCTCCTCAACCTGCGCGCCGACGACGTTCCCAACAACCCGGTCGTTTTCGGCTTCGTGAAGTTGAGCGAAGAGGACGCCGTGCTCTACTGCCGCCGCGAACGTTTCGGCGAGGACGTCAGGAAAGCGCTGGCGGAGCAGGGCGTCGAATTAAAGGAATACGAGGAGATCTGGACGGCGGCGGCCGACGCGGGCGAAAAGGCGAAGGTCCTGTTCGATCCGGCAAAGACCGCGTATCTGCTGGCGGCTTCGCTGCCCGCGGACGCGGAGAAGATCCAAAAGATCAACCCGACCACGCTCATGAAATGCGTCAAGAATCCGGTGGAACAGGATGCCCTGCGCGAGTCGCACCGCAAGGACGGCGTGGCCATGGTCAAGTGGCTGTACTGGCTGATGCATCACCCGGATCCGGAGTCCTTAAGCGAGATCGACGTCAGCGACTATCTGGAAAAGTGCCGCCGGGAGCAGGGCGCCTTTGAGCTGTCCTTCGGCACCATCGCGGCTATGGGCCCGAACGCCGCCATGATGCACTATTCCGCCACGCCTTCGAATTATTCGATGATCAAAAAGCAGGGCTTCCTGCTGGTGGATTCCGGCGGCCAGTATTACGACGGCACCACGGATATCACGCGGACCGTCGCGATGGGACCGCTTACGGAAAAGGAAAAACGCCACTATACCGCGGTGCTGCGCAGCTTCCTGCGCCTGGGCGCGGCAAAGTTCCTGAAGGGTTCGACCTGCTATTTCCTGGATATCCTGGCCCGCGGGCCGGTCTGGGATCTGGGCATCGACTACCGCTGCGGCACGGGCCACGGCGTCGGCTTCTGCCTGAACGTGCACGAAGGACCGAACGGCTTCCGCTGGGCCAAGCCGGCCGTGCCGGAGGGACTGGTGGAGCTGGAGCCGGGCATGGTCACCACGGACGAGCCGGGCATCTATACGGAGGGCGAGTACGGCATCCGCATCGAGAACGAGCTGCTTTGCGTGGCGGACGAGGTCAACGAATACGGCCAGTTCTACCGCTTCGAAAACCTGACGCTCTGCCCCATCGACTTGACGCCGGTGATGACGGAGCTGCTGGCTCCGGACGAAAAAGCCGCGCTGAACGCGTATCACGCGATGGTTTACGAGCGCTTGCGGAGCGGCCTGACGGCGGAGGAAGCTGCCTGGCTGAAGGAGATCACCGCGCCGGTCTGAAGCCGGAGCAGACAAAAAGAGAGCGCCGCAGCCCAAAAGCTGCGGCGCTCTCTTTTTGTCTGCCGGAAGACCCTTACTCGGAGATGATGATCGGCAGATCGTTGAAGGCCTTCTTGACGGAGAATTTCTTCGCGGACTTGGCCCATTCGGCGTACACTTCGTTGAAGTGGGCTTCCTTCTGCCGGCTTTCCAGCGTCGCTCTGGCTTCGGCGGCGGCGTCTTTGTCATCGGCGGAGATGCACTGCACGACGTACCAGCTGTCGCCGTCCTTCTGCCAGGTCACGCGGCCGTCGGTCAGCACGCGGCCCAGACGGTTCTGCGGACGGTTCATGGTGTCCTCATCGTTCCAGCGGTAGGAGACGTCGCCGGCCGTGAGAGTGGAGAAGGTGGACTTTAAGGTCTCGAAGCTCGTGCCGTTGACCAGCTCGTTGGTCAGATATTCGGCGATCGCTTCACCGGTCAGCTCGCTGCCGCCTTCAGGCGTGATCTTGGCGGAAGAGGTGATCTGGAAATAGTGGACGGAGAAGCTCTTGGCGTCCTCATCGCTGACGTTCACCGTGGCTTGCTCACGCACCGCGTTCCAGACCTTGACGGCCTTCGTCCGCTGGGCGATGGATTCCCGCAGCTTCGCATCCGGATAGCTGCCGATGGCGCTCTCGGCAAAGAGGGAGTCGGCGTAGTCGGTCCGCAGCTCGGCGATGATGGCATCGATCTTGGCGTAATCGTCGTCGGTCAGCGTGATCTTGTATTCGTCGGCATGGTCCAGCAGGATGAACATCTGCAAGAAGGCGGCCATGGTATCTTCCTTGGCCGATTCCTCATAGGTCTGCGTCCGGCGGCCGCTTTCCAGAGACCAGATGTTGGAGACGCGGTAATAATACTGGTAAATATATGCGATGTAGCTGTAGCCCATCTGCTCGTAGCGCAGCCAGAAGTTGGCCTCGTCCAGGTAAACGGTCTGATCGCCGTAGGTGGCCGCCACTTTCTCCGCGTAGGAGTCCGGGTTGCTGCCGCAGCCGCTCATCAGCAGCATCAGGGCTAAGAACAGTGCAAGGATCTTGCTGTAACGCTTCATAGTAAAGAACCTCCGAAAAATCGTTAGCCGCTCTATTATAAGGCTTTCTTCCGGAAAGCGCAAGAACTTTTCACGGGAAAGTGAAAATTCACATTTTGCGTTCCAGCCCGGCAGGAAACTTCCGGAGAGCGCTCAGCGCAGCGCCTCGAACATGGCCTTTAACGCGGCCGCATCCAGCGGGACGGGATTGTTGTTCATGAGCGGATGCGCGGCGCAGGCGGCGGCCAGGGCGGCGGTATCGACTTCGCCGAGCTCGGAGAGGCGCGTTTTCAGGCCGGCCGTCTTTTTGAAGGCGGCGATGCGCTCCGCCAGCTCTTCGCTGCCGGAAAGCCCCGCCCGGCGGCAGAGCGCTTCCAGCCTTTCGTCCGCATTCAGGCGCACGAGGCTGTCAAAGGTGAAGGCGCAGGCTTCGCCGTGCGGCAGGTGGTAAAGCTCGCTTAAGGGGTAGCTGCAGGCGTGGCAGGCCGCGGTCTTGGTCTGCGCAAAGGACAGGCCGCCCAGGAGCGAGGCGTAGGAGAGCGCGGCACGGGCTTCTTTGTTGCTGCCGTCGCGATAAGCCGTTTCCAGATTATCCAGGATCAGGCGCACCGCCTCGGCGGCGTACAGTTCCGGGATCGGCTGGTGATATCTGCTCCAGTAGCCTTCGACGGCGTGGCAGAGGGCGTCCAGGCCGGTGATCATGGTGGTGTACGGAGAGACGGAATAGGTAAGAGCCGGATCCACGAGGGCCGCCTTCGGCATGAAGGCCGGGTGGTTGATGGTCCGCTTTTCCGCTCCGTGGCTGATGACGGAGACCTGCGTGACCTCGCTGCCTGTGCCGGACGTGGTGGGGACGCAAATGACGGCGAGCGGATCGGACGGGAAGGGGACTTCGCCGTGATAGTACGCCTCCGGATCTGCGCTGCCCGGAGCGATGGCAGCCGCGAACTTGGCGGTATCCAGCGCGCTGCCGCCGCCGATGCCGACGACGGCCTGCGCCTTGCATTCCCGCGCCAGGCGGGCGGTCTCAGCCGCGCCGGAAAGCTGCGGATTGGGTTCGACTTCCGAAAATACGGCACGGATGGCGGGGATCTCCTGCTGCAGCACTTCGGCCCGGGCGGCAAAGTGACGGCCGCAGACCAGCACGCAGCGTTCGATCCCGAACTCCTTCAGGACCTCCGGCAGCGCCAGAAGGCAGCCTTCGCCGAAGCGGATCCGGACCGGCTGCGCGTAAACAAAGTTATCCATAGATCCTGTCCTCGATGGCATGAAGCTGCGCGGCGAATTTGTGCATGTTGGCAGCGCGCCAGTCCTCCAGATCCTGGCACCATTCGGTGTTCAGGAAGGTCTTGACCATCTCGACGGCCATCTCGGGCCCGACGATCCAGCCGCCCATGCAAAGGACGTTCGCGTTGTTGATGGCGCGGGCCATCTTCGCGGCGTACAGGCTTTCGCAGGCGACCGCGGAGACGCCTTTGAACTTGTTCGAGACGACGCACATGCCGGCGCCGGTCCCGCAGATCAGGACGGCCTTATCGTATTCGCCGGCGGCGACGCGCGGCGCGGTCTCGGAGGCCACCTGATAGTAGGGGTGGACTTCGTTCAGATCCGTGGTGCCGAGATCGTCGAATTCATAGCCGGCTTCGATGAGCCAAGCTTTGACGGCTTCCTTGACGGCGAAGCCGGATTTATCGCTTCCGATGGCAAGTTTCATGTTTTCTCCTTCCTAATTCCTCCCGGATGCGGGAGAGGTTCAAGATATTATAACCGCCTTGCTGCCTCGACACGAACTTTTTGGAGACCGTTCAGAGACCTCCCGGAATAGAAGAGCAGTCAGGTCTCTTCAATGGTCTCCCAAAAGTTGTGTTCGGGCGCGCTCGGCGCGTTGCTGATTCGTTACATTTCCAGCAGCATCCGCGCCTTCTGCAGGATGTTCTCCTGCGTCAGGCCCAGCGCTTCCTTTAAATACGGCAGCTTGCCGACCTCCCCGAAGCGGTCCTGAACGCCTACGGCCGCCGCCGGGATGCGTTCGCCGGCCAGGGCTTCCAGCACCGCCGAGTGAAGGCCGCCGATCACGTTGTGGTTCTCGACGGTCAGGACGCGGCCGGTCCTGCGGGCGGACTCGATGACCGTCTCCCGGTCGATCGGCTTGATGGTGTGGATATTGATGACTTCAGCTTCGACCCCTTCCCGGGCCAGCTCATCGGCGGCGGCCAGGGCGTCGGCGGTCAGAAAGCCGCTGACAAAGATCGTGAGATCCTTCCCGGGCCTTAAGAGGTCCGCCTTGAACAGCTCGAAGCGGTAATCCTCTCCGAAAACGCGCGGAGTTTCCTTGCGGAAGAGGCGCAGATAGACCGGGTGCGGGTACGCCTGCAGCACGGGCATCATGGCCCTCAGCTGCACGTCGTCGACCGGTTCCACGATCACCAGGCCGGGGATGGAGCGCAGCACGCCGATATCCTCCATGCTCATGTGCGTGCCCCCGTTTAATTCGGCCGCGATGCCGGGGTCCGACCCGACGATCTTCACGTTCATCCCCGCGTAGGCGATGGAGATGGCGATCTGGTCGCAGATGCGGCGGGAGGAAAAGGCGGTGAAGCTTTCGATCCAGGGCGTAAAGCCGTAGCTCGCGAGCCCGGCCGCGATGGAGGCCATGTTCTGCTCGGCCACGCCGCAGTCGAACATCTGCTTCGGGAAACGTTTGTACAGGGCAAGCGTACCGCTGGCCTTGGCCAGATCCGCGTCCAGCACCACCACGTGCCGGTCCGCTTCCATGAGCCCGGCGAGGCATTCCGCATAGACGGCTCTCATTTCCATGATCCTATGCCTCCTTTCCGCACGCGGCAGCCTTATCCTGAGCGGCCGCTTCCCGCAGCGCCCGGATGGCTTCCTCCGCCTGCGCCTCGCTGAGCGGGCAGTTGTGGTTGCCGGTGCCCATGTCTTCGATCCACTTCACGCCGCAGCCCTTCTTCGTGTTCAGGATCACCATGGTCGGGCGGCCCGAACCGCGCTGCTTTTGCGCAGTCTGAACGGCCAGCCGGACCTGCTCCAGATCGTTGCCGTCCTCCGCTTCGATCACGTTCCAGCCGAAGGCCTGCCATTTGGCGGCCAGCGGCGCGATATCGTTCACCTCCGCGACGGACCCGTCGATCTGCAGCTTGTTGTAATCGGTAAAGGCGATGAGATTGTCCAGCTTTTTGGCGGCTGCGAACATGGCGGCCTCCCAGATCTGGCCCTCCTGGCTCTCGCCGTCGCCGATCAGGGCGTAGACGGCCGCGCCGTCCGCCTCCAGCTTCGAGCCGAGCGCCGCGCCGACGGCGCAGGAAAAGCCCTGTCCCAGCGAGCCGGTAGTCATATCGATGCCCGGCGTGCGGTTCATGTCGCAGTGGGAGGGCAGGTCCGTGCCGCCCTGGTTCAGGGTGAGCAGCATTTCTTTCGGGAAGTAGCCGCGGTTCGCCAGCGCTGCGTAAACGGCAGGCCCCGCGTGCCCTTTCGAGCAGATAAAGCGGTCGCGGCCCGGCATTTTCGGCTGCGCCGGATCGATATGCATGGCTTCAAAATACAGAACGGTCAGCAGCTCCACGACGGACAGGCAGCCGCCGACGTGCCCGACGCCCAGGTGACCGATGGCGCGGAGCGTATCGCAGCGGACGTCCAGCGCGCGGTCTTTCAGATTCGGCTCCAAGAGCAGACCCTCCTTGTTGACGGAATAGTTCAGGATCCTCCGATCCCAGTCTCCAGTTTAGGTCTTCGCCTGCGGAAAGTCAAGGCGAAAGGCGGCGGCCGCGCGGTATTCCCATTTTTCTCTTTCAGTTTGCCGTTGACACGGGACCCTTTCAAAAGGTATGATAAACGGGAATGAAATCGATCGTTTCGGGAGGTCTTATGGAGACTTTTTGCCCTGTTTATCTGCCTGTCGGCGTCGGGACTTTTCACATGGAAAGCGCCCGCGATCAGTTTGCGCGTTCCGTGAAACTGGTAAAGAGCGTCGATGAACGCTTTGCCGTCCCGGCGGAGCCTCTGCTTTCCGTGGAGGCGCTGCGGGATTTTCTGAAGCCGCTGCGGCCGGATCTGGTGGTTTTCCAGAACCTGACCTTTGCGAACGCGGCCTATATGTCCGAGCTGCTGCGCGTCTATGACGGGCCGGTCCTGCTCTGGACGCTGCGCGAGCCGGTGATCGACGGCGGCCGCCTGCGCTTAAATTCCCTGACCGGCGCGTATTCGGCGGCGCATACCTTACGGAACTTCGGCGGCCGGCCCTTCGCCTACGTTTTCGGTTCTCCGGAAGAGGAGAGCGTGCGGCAGGCGATCGCCGAAAACACCGCCGCCGCCGCCCTGAAGAAGGCGGTGCGGTCGCTTCGGATCGCGGCCGTCGGACATACGCCCCAGGGCTTCGGCTTCGGCCGCGCGCTGGACGCGGAGCTGATGCACGTCTTCGGTGCGGAGCTGGAGAGCATCGAGGCTCGCGAGCTGATCGGGAAGGCGAAGAGCTTTACGGACGAAGAGTGCGCGGACTGGCTGGAAAAAACGGCCTGCGCTACCTGCGGGCTGGAAAACACGCCGCAGAAAAACCGGCTGGACCATGCGAGACTGTACAAGGCCTACAGCGATTTCGTGCGGGAGCGCGGGATCGGGGCGCTCGCCAGCCGCTGCTGGCCGGATTTCTTCACCGAATTCGGCACGCCGGTCTGCACGGTGCTCTCGCTCCTCAACGACGAGGGCGTCGCCGCCGCCTGCGAGGCGGATCTGTACGGCGCGCTTTCGATGTGGATGGGCCGGCAGCTCTCGGGCGAAGCGGTCTTCTTCGGAGATCCGGTCTCGCTGGATGAGACGGAAAACACCCTGACCTTCTGGCACTGCGGCATGGCGCCCTGCTCGATGGCCCGGAAAGATACCGGCGCGTCGGTGGGCGTGCATCCGAACCGGAAGATCGGCCCGGCTATGGATTTCGGCTGCGAGGCCTTCCCGGAGGCGACGATTTTCCGCATCGGACGCGAGCCGGACGGAAGCTTCCGCTTCTTCATTGCCGAAGGTGAAGCGCTGGATAAGCCGAAGCAGTTCATCGGGACGTCGATCGTGATCCGGACGGACGCGGACTGCCGCCGTCTGGTGGAGGAGAGCGTGGAGGCGGGCTTCGAGCCGCACTACGTGGTGATGAAGGGCCGTCACGCCGGGACCCTGAAAGCCCTGGCGAAGATGTACGGCTTTGAAGTATACGAATATTGACGGAGAAAGCATGAACAGCAAACTCAAAAACGGAACCTGGACCATAGAACTGAGCGGCCGGTCCCTGACGCTTCACAGTCCGGAGCAGCCCTTCGCCACGGCCGTGCGCCGCGAAAAAAGCTACGAGACCAACCGCGGTACGGTCAAGGAGACCGTGGTGGAAAAGGAACGCATCCCGCTGACTGAGATCCGGCAGCCGGAAGATGCGGCAGACGTTCTGCTCCTGTCAGGCGGCGGACGTCAGCTCGGCCTGACCCTTTCCGAGCCGGAACCCGGCATGATCGCCGCCAGTTTTTCCGGCGAAGACGGCTGGGGCTATGAGATCGATCTGCCCGCCGTGCCCGGCGAGGGCGTCTTCGGCGGCGGCGAGCAGTACCGCAAGGTCAACTTAAAGGGCGAGCACGTGGTCAATTTCGTCTCGGAGCACATCAAGGCCTCCACGATCCTCGAAAAGACCCTGCTGCCGCGCTTCCTGTATAAGGAAAAAGAACACTCGCAGATCGGCAGCTACGCGCCGATGCCCGTCTTCGTCACGGACAGCGGGCTGATGCTGTATTTCGAGACGCCGTCGGACGGCATCAGCCGCCTGGAGGAAGAACGCAGCCGTTTCAGCTTCGACGCCTGCCCGGCCAGGCTGATCCTCTCGCAGGCGGGGAGCTTCCGCGAGCAGGCAAAGCGCCTGGCGCGGATACGGCCCATCGGCCAGGGGCTGCCGGACTGGTGCCTGGACGGCATGATCCTGGGCGTGCAGGGCGGCACCGACCGCGTGCTGGAGAAAGCCTTCGCCCTGCAGGACGCCGGCGCGAAGATCAGCGCCGTCTGGTGTCAGGACTGGTGCGGCGAGAACCGCACGGTCATGGGCAAGCAGGTCTGGTGGAACTGGGAGGAGAGCAAGGAACTCTACCCCGGCCTTGCGGAAGCCATCCGGAAGCTGAACGCGCGCGGCATCCGCTTCCTGGCCTACATCAACCCCTACCTGGTCAAGGGCGGCCGCCTGTACGAGGAATGCGCCGAGAAGGGCTACCTCATCCGCCGCCAGGACGGCAGCATCTACCATATCAAATCCACGACCTTCGATGCCGGCATGCTGGACCTGACCGATCCGGCCGTCGTGCGCTTTATCAAAGAGACCCTGATCCGCGACAACATGCTCGCGCTCGGCATCTCCGGCTGGATGGCCGACTTCGGCGAATACCTGCCCACGGACTGCGTGATCCACGAAGGCGAGCCGGCGGCGCTTCACAACGTCTGGCCGGTGCTCTGGGCGCGGATCAACCGCGAAGCGCTGGAGGAATTCGGCCGCGGGGACGAGATGTTCTTCGTGCGCTCCGGCTATCCGGGCGTGGAGCGCTGGGCCCCGATCCTCTGGAACGGCGACCAGCACACCGACTGGACGAAGGACTACGGCATGCCCTGCGTGCTGCCCGCCAGCTTCTCGCTGGGCTTCTCGGGCGTCCCGCTCGTGCACTGCGATATCGGCGGTTTCTTCTCCTTCGGCAAGCTGAAGCGCGGTCCGGAGCTGATCACCCGCTGGATGGAGATGTGTGCCTTCTCGCCGCTTATGCGCAGCCACGAGGCGCTCCGCCCCTGGGCCAATGCCCAGCCGTACGACGAGGCCGTCCTGCCCTACACCGTGCAGCTGACGAAGACGCACGTGCAGTTAAAGCCTTACCTGCAGAAGCTGCTGGCTGACGCGAAGGAGGGCATCCCCGCCCTGCGTCCGGACTTCTGGGAGGCCGGCAAGTTTGCGGAGAGCCGCGATCCTTACGCCTATTTCCTGGGCGACGACCTCTTCGTCTGCCCGGTCATCGAGAAGGGGAAGACCGCGCGCCGCGTGCATTTACCGGAGGGGAGATGGATCGGCCTCTGGGACGGCGCGGAGCACTACGGCCCGGTAGACCTCAACGTGCCTGCCCCGCTCGGACAGATCCCCGTATTTTACCGGAAGGAGAGCGGATTCAAAGAAGTGTTTGACAAAGTTAAAAATATATTAAATACAGAGAGGTAACAACGTGGAGCAAAGCTACATCGCCCGCACCAGCGGCATCCAAATGAAGGACAAGATCGGCTACGCCATGGGCGATCTCGCATCCTGCCTGGTCTTTGGCCTGACCCAGAGCGTCCTGAACAAATATTACACCGACGTCCTGGAGATCAGCGTCTTAAGCGTCATGATCATGACCATCGTTGCCCGCGTCTGGGACGCGATCAACGACCCCATCTGGGGCCGCCTCATCGACGGCGCGAAGCCTAGGAAAGACGGCCGCTACCGGCCGTGGATCCGCATCTTCGCGGTCCCCGTCGCCGTCGCCGCCGTCCTGATGTTCCTGGACGTGCGCGGCTTTTCCGCCGGCGGCCGCCTGGCCTGGATCTACCTGACCTACATCTTCTTCGGCATGCTCTACACCTGCATCAACATCCCCTACGGATCGCTCGCGCAGGTCATCACCTCGGACGATAAAGAGCGCTCCGCCCTGTCCGTGTTCCGCTCCATCGGTTCTACCTTCGGCGCCATGCCCGCCATGGTGCTCGCCAGCATCTGCTACGTCAAGCTCGCCGACGGCAGCAAGCAGATGAGCCAGAGCAAGGTCTTCATCGGAGCTATCGTCATCGCCGTTTTGAGCGTCCTAGCCTACCTGCTCTGCTACAAATGGAGCAGGGAGCGGGTCGAATCGCAGCCCGCGCCGCGCCAGAAGGGCGAGACCATGCGGGTCATCAGGATTCTTTTAAAGAGCCGCCCCTTCATGGCCGTGAGCCTGGCCAGCATGCTTTTCCTGGCCGCGCAGATGTTCGGACAGGGCTACAACAGCTACCTGTTCCATCACTACTTCGGCCAGCCGGGCCTGACCATGCTGCCCACCGTTTTCCAGTACCTGCCGGTCGCGGTCATCATGTTCATCGCCAGCCGGATGGGCAATAAATACGGCCGCCGCGAGGTCTGCTCCTACGGCATCCTGCTCGCCGCCGCCTTCTATCTGATCCTCTTCGTGCTGGCCCTCTTCGGCGTCACGAACGTCTGGCTGTATCTGGCCGCCTGCATGATGAGCGGCATCGGCACAGCTTTCATCTTCCTGCTGATCTGGGCCATGGCGACCGACGCCATCGACTACAACAAGGTCACCTACGGCCTGAACGACGAGGCCACCAGCTACGCCTTCTACAGCTTCATGCGCAAGCTCGGCCAGACCGTGGCGACCATCCTGATCAACGTGCCGCTCCTTAAGATCGGCTACAACGGCAGCGAATTAAAGACCGAAGGCCTAAGCGCCGAGGCATTAAAGAGCATGTACAATTCGTCGGTCATGATCCCCGCCGTGCTTTTCCTGCTGGTCTTTTTGATCCTGCGCTTCGTGTACCCGCTGGGCAAAAAGCAGATCACCGAGCTGCAGGATAAGAAAAACGAGGTGCTGGGCTGATGCTTTCGGAGCCGTCAGGGCTGAAATGAAAAAATATTTGAATAAATCTTGAAAAAAATATGAACATATGTTATACTCCTCCTGTCACAAGCGGAAGGAGGAGTATTTTCCTGCCGGCCGACCGTCCGATTTGTAAAAAGGAGATCTCCCATGAAGCGATATCATCGGTCTTTCGCCTTATTTCTGTGTATCTGCCTGACGGTGCTGCTCGGCACGGTGCTGCCGGTGAAGGCGGATATGGGCCCCAAGCCCTCGATCTGGGTCAGCTTCCAAGGCCTGCCGGCCGGGGAATGCTACGCGGCGATCCTGACGGAGAGCGGCCAGTTTTCCATTTACCAGACGCAGGGCATCCCCGGCGATATCGAGCTCAAATTCAAAGCCTATACGGATATCGACGGCTACGTCCTGAACGGCCGCCTGGTCAACGTGACCGAAACGAAAGAACTGAACTGGACCTACATGGCGCCGGATACGTTTAAGATCCTCCTGTATTCGGAGGCCGAAAACCGTTTCTATGAAAGTCCGCTGCTGGAGCGCTACGCCTTCAAGTCCGTTTATACGGCCGTGCCGGAACACCTCGCCCTGACGGTCAGCTCGCATCTGGGAAAGGGCGGTGTCGTGCTGGGCTTTGCGGCGCGCCTGATCGTCACGGTGCTGATCGAAGTGCTGATCGGCCTGCTCTTCGGACTGAAGTCGAAATATCAGCTGCGGGTGATCCTGATCACCAACCTGATCACGCAGCTGCTCCTCAATATCGCGCTCTGGAAATTCGGCATGCCGACGGTCTTCCTCTTTTACCTGATGGGCTTCGGCATCTGCGAGCTGGTGGTTTTCGGCATCGAGGCCGCCGTTTACGCCTCGAAGCTCTATGACGAGGAGCATTCGCAGAAAAAGCTGATCCTGTACGCGTTCCTGGCCAACCTGGCCAGCATGCTGGCCGGCTTTTACTTCAGCAACGCTTTCCCGACCCTGTTCTGAGCCGGGACGTCAAAAGGCCTCCGCCGTGCTGCGGCGGAGGCCTTTTTTCGTCCTTGTCCTATTCCATTCCGATCAGATGGTATTCCATCACCTGGCTGCGGCAGTCGAAGTTTTCCAGCTTCAGATAGTACTCCGCGCAGTCGATCAGCGCCTTGGCGGGCGTTAAGCCCACCAGCTCGGAGCCGATGATCCTCACCCCATAGCGGTCCGCCAGCGCGCGGATCATCTCGAACACGTAGTAGAGCGGCGTGCCCTCGTAATTGACCATGTTCATGGAGACCTGCACGAGGCCGCGCTCCTTTAAGTCCACGCCGATCGCCTTGCAGTATTTGAAGCCCCCCGAGGACCCGCGGATCGCTTTGGCGATCTTTTTCGCGATGCTTAAGTCCTGCGTGTCCAGGTTCACGTTGAAGGCGACCAGCGGCATGCGGGCTCCGATAGCCGTGATGCCGGCCGTCGGGTGGATCCTCCGCTCGCCGAAATCCGGCGCCCAGTCGGGCTCCAGCAGCTTTTCCGGCATGCCTTCGAACTGGCCCCGGCGGCAGTCCGCCAGATTCCGCCGCTCGGGACGGGTGGCCGAGTCCTCATAGAGGAAGGAAGGGATGCCGAATTCCTCCCAGATGCGCTTCGCGACGCGTTTGGAGAGCTCCACGCATTCCTCCATGCTGACGTCCGCGGTCTGCGGCACAAAGGGGATCACGTCGGTGGCGCCCATGCGCGGGTGCTGGCCCGTATGCTTCCGCATATCGATCTTTTCCGCGGCCAGACCGGTCAGCTTCACCGCCGCCTCCTCGATGGCCTCGGGCGAGCCTAAGAGCGTAAAGACGCAGCGGTTGTGATTGCCGTCGGACTGGACGTCGAACAGGAAGCAGCCGGGGATGCTTTTCGCGCAGCTTTCCAGCGCGCCGAACACTTCGGGATCCCGCTCCCGGCTCACGCTGAAATTCGGGATACATTCCACTAATTTTGCCATAAAAGGCCTCCTTCAAGAGGGTTTTCAGAACTGGTTATTACACCGCCAGTATACAGGAAAAGGCTAAAAGAAGCAAGAAAAAAGGAGAGCCGGCCGCCGTTTGCGAAGGAAAAAGGCGTCAGGCAGAGCAGGAGGCTGGCCGGATGCCCCGGATCATCGGCCCGGGAGGAAAAGGGCTGTTTTCTCTTTTCATTTCCTTCAAAACGTGTTATAGTAAATACGGATTCCGGAGCAGGTTTATCTCCGATAACGAAACAAAATACGGGAAAAGAATAAAAAAAGCGACAGAGGCCGGTCTGACTGTGCCCCGAACGCTTATCAGGAAAGGCAAAAGCATGATCGATTATTCCGATGCCATGAAGATCCGGCTCGATTACGAGCTGCCGGCTTACCCGAAGATGGATCCGCGCTACCGCCGGGCCCCGAAACGGGAGGCGATTTTATCCGAAAACGACAAAGTCCTGGCCATACAGAACGCCCTGCGCTACATCCATCCGGATCACCATGCGCAGATGGCGAAGGAATTCGCGGCCGAGCTGGAGGAGAGGGGCCGCATCTACGGCTACCGCTTCCGTCCGGAAGGCGCGCTGCACGGCCGGCCGATCGACGAGTATAAGGGAAAGTGCATCGAGGGGAAGGCGATCCAGGTCATGATCGACAACAACCTCGATTTTGACGTGGCGCTCTACCCTTACGAGCTGACCACCTACGGCGAGACCGGCCAGGTCTGCCAGAACTGGATGCAGTACCGCCTGATCAAGAAATATCTGGAGGAGCTGACCGACGAGCAGACCCTGGTCGTGATGAGCGGCCATCCGCTGGGCCTGTTCCACTCGCACAAGCTGGCGCCGCGCGTCATCATCACGAACGGCCTGATGGTCGGCACCTTCGACGACTTAAGGCACTTCAACCGGGCGGCGGCGCTGGGCGTGGCGAACTACGGCCAGATGACGGCCGGCGGCTGGATGTATATCGGCCCGCAGGGCATCGTGCACGGCACCTTTAA
>JAEEGI010003833.1_pt1 | contig 35599 bp, 32 predicted proteins | sample 8958751 | NCBI WGS metagenome assembly JAEEGI01 (sample SAMN16246545, study PRJNA631951) | gut metagenome | biome: gut microbiome; feature: rumen; material: KS-attached | host: Bos | place: Iran: Karaj | collected 2018-10 | reverse complement strand
TCTTGCCGCGCACAATTTCGCTGAAATGCGGTGCCGATATGCCCAGCAGGGCGGCAGCTTCGCGTTGGGTCATTTTCTTTTTGTGAAGGCTCTCTTTGATTGCCTCGGTAAGCATCATCTCTGGCGGAGGAAACGGATAGTTGAGGTCTTCGTATTCTTCCACAAGTTCAGAGAGCATATCCAGTTCGGCCATGCGCGGGTCGGTCAACGGCATATCGTCCGACACCACTTTCAGTAGTTCTTCTATTCTTGCCATTGCGGCCTCGTAGGCTGCTTCGTTCTTAATATGTGCCATATCTCAAATGTTTTGTATGTCTTTGATTTTGTCATATTCTTCGTGTGTCCCGATAAAGCGGATGTAGACCGTGTGTGGTGTGAAGAGTATGATTACCACCAAGCGGTAGTCGTTGCCCTTTATGTTAAACACATAGCGGTCGTTCCCCACTTGTGACACTGTAGCGAAAGTGCGGCGTATGTCGGCGAAATTGTGCCAGTCGGCTTCTTTTGTCTTTTTATACCAGTCATCAAGAGGCCTCATTGCCTGTGGGTTGTTTACAACGTATTGATTTATCGTCTTTTTTGAAACAATTCTCATCCTATTAATACTTATCTTGACAATGCAAAGATACGAATTAAATTAGATTTGGCAAAATTATTTTATATTATTATATAATTTCTAGAGCCAATGTCGAGGATGTTGAGAATGCGGTAGGATTGACGAACTTGATGAATAAAGATTTCGCCATTCTCGTCGTTGAGTATCTTTCCTGACTGAAGTGGGGACAACCCCAGAATGGGCGGCGCGTGCTGGCGGAGAGCAGTAATCAAAAAGAGAGTATCCATACGGGTACACTCTTTCCTTTTTGCAGCTTGCTATTCTTGGCTGGTTGCGACATGATTGTGATGCTTTATTTTGATTACTGTAAAAAAGAGAATGACTTTCTTTCAGTATTTTTTTTCACGATGTGATAATAATTGTGTATTTTTGCAGTATGAAATCACCTAAAGAAATAACTGTCGAACAGTGGTTGATGCGTTTGACGCAGGAACTTATTGACATCACCCCAGAGGAGGACAGCCTGCCGCTGCACGTCATCCACGACCTCATCACAAACAAGGAAATCCAAGCCGTGCAGGACTATGCCAACAAGGTGTCCATCACCCGACTCAACTTTAACGATCACGGTCCAGTACACATGCGTACGGTTTGCCATAATGCTTTGCGAATGCTCAAACTGCTGTACACTGCCGGCATCCCCACCAGTCTCCAGAAAGAGCAAGTGGGCACGTTCGACGACAGCGTCACAGCCGTGGTCCTTGCCTCGTTCTGTCACGACTTTGGCATGACTATCGGTCGTCAGGATCATGAACTTTACTCAGGCATCCTGGCCTATAACATCATTGACGGCATTCTGCTGAAAGACCTGCCTGATGAACGCGATTTGATGCGCCGTGTTGTTATCCGTTCCACCGCCATGGAGGGTATTCTCGGTCACATGGGTACTCGCAAGATTCATTCTATTGAGGCTGGCATCGTTCTGATAGCGGATGGATGCGATATGACCAAAGGCCGCGCACGTGTGCCGATTGTGATACACTCTGTCCCTAAGATGGGTGACATCCATAAATATTCCGCCAACTCTATCGACCGTGTGCTGATTCAGAAAGGCAATGACCGTCCCATCCAGATTGTCGTCCAGATGTCGGCTGAGGTTGGTCTCTTTCAGATAGAGGAGGTCCTGCTACCCAAAATCAACTCCAGCCCTGCCAAGGAGTATATCGAGCTTTACGCCTGCGTAGAAGGAGCTGAGCCGAAACGTTATTTGTAATACGAATAATAAAAAAAACAATGAAAAGTTCCCTGTTTCTCATCCTATCGCTGGCGGTGGCTCTGATTGCCCATTCGCAGGAACCCCAGCCTTTGCTTACACCTCAGCAGATGCCCAATCCAGTGCGTTTCCTCCCTCCGCCACCGGACAGAACTTCAGATGCTTTTGCATACGATGAGGCACAGTACCGTTGGGGCAAGGAACAGCGGTTGGACTCGGCACGGCTGGCCATTGCAGTGAGGGATGCGGACTGGAGCATTGAGTGTATTTGCCGTGAGTTTAGCGAGCCTTTCGGCATGACTATCTCGAAGGAGGCTACTCCTACGATATTCCGTTTGTTGTATGTGGCACTTATTTCGGCTGACATGGTGGGGAAACTGCCTAAAGATTTCTATAAACGTACACGCCCATACGTCTATTATGGGGAGCCTACCATCTACCCACAGGACGAGGAAGAGTTGAGAAACAATGGCTCTTATCCTTCGGGACATACGATCGAGGGTTGGAGCGCGGCACTAATACTGACAGAATTAAATCCCGACAGGGCAGACACCATTCTGGCGCGAGGGTATATGTATGGCGAGAGCCGTGTGATAGCGGGCTATCACTGGCAGAGCGACGTGGATGCCGGACGACTGGCCGCCAGTGCCGCCATAGCCCGTCTGCATGCCGACAGACGTTTTATGAGGTTGTTGAGAAAAGCACACAGAGAATTCCGCTGTCTATCTCGCAAACAGAGATGATACGTGAAATACCCTAATGAAGTAAAAGAGGTGCTTCAGGTGGCTATCACAAAAACCGCTGCAGCAGATTGCAGCATTCGGTTGTGGCGACGGCCACACTGGCGTCATGTTTAGTGAAAGAGGCACCAGGTGCATAAGGCTTACCCCCGTTGATGGATTTATTTGAATCAAGATTCATAAGGGTGTGGGAACCCTCCTTGGGCTTGGTTTTGAATATTTTTTCAATCAAGTCGCTGATGACTCCATAAGTGCCGGCGCGCAATCCGCCTTGTGCATCGGCGAACTGGAGAAAGTCTTGCTGGTCCATCATCTTGGAAAACTCTGGAATGGCATTTTTTTCAATCGGGAGACCCCGTTCACGGGAATAGAGGCTGTAGAGGTCGATATAGTTGGTGTGGGAATAGAAATCGCCTATCGTATGGAGGTCGACACCTGCCATAATGTATCGCTTGCGGTCGGTGTGCAGATGAAAGTTGTTGATGGCATCCTTGTAGGCATTGACAATTCGGTCGTTCCCTTTGTAGTTGTCAAGATGAACTGACGACTTGAACGAGAGGATGATGTCGGAAAAGAAACCTATGCCAAAACGCATCCATCGTACTGCACTATCGGAGAAATCGGCTCCGATGAAGGCATCGCTAAGCATTTTTTTGTGGGTCTTAATACCGAATTTATCCAATCGCTTGACGAATGAACGGATACTGAACTTGCTGTCTGTTTTTTTGTTATCTTGTGTCATGATATTAGATTTGAAACTACAAAAATAATGTTTTTCTTTGACTTTTTATTAATGATTTAGATGTAATTGAGTTTTGCTCGAATAGAGCCGACATGTTTTTTTATTGATATATGTAAAAAAAAATGTATTTTTGCAAAATAATTTATGGCATTGATTGGAGTAATAACGGGTGATATTGTAGACTCTACAAAAATTGAGGGCGATGACAGAACCAAATTGTTATCGGTCTTGAGGTCGTTGTTATCGCATACTTTGGGAGAAGGTGTAGTCGCAAGTGATATATTCAGGGGTGATGGTTTCCAAGTGGTGGTGGCAAATGCTTCACGCGTTGCAAGAGTTGCACTATCGATTAGAAGCGGTTTGATAAGTGGTACGCCAGAACATTCTTCTTTTTTATGGGATGCCCGTTTGTCTGTTGGTGTCGGAATGGAGGAATATGTGGGAGACAACGTGGGTACTTCTGACGGTATTGCTTTCCGTCTTTCGGGTAGGAAACTTGATGAAATGAAGAATTCCCGTCTTTCGATTATCACACAGTCGGACTATTTAAATGAAGAACTGGCGGTAGAAATCCCATTTGTGGATGATATAGTGTCAAGCTGGACCAAAAATCAAGCATATGTGTCGAATCGTTTTTTTGAATTGATTCCCCCTCAGAGTGTCATTGTCGCCAAAGAAATGAGCATATCGACCCAAAGAGTGAATAGGCTTTATCACTCGGCGAAAGTCCCTTTACTGCTGACTTTTTTGAACCGGTTTGAGACTGTTGTAAATTCAATGGTGATATGATGAACGTTTTACTCCGGCTTGTTGGGGCACATATTATTGCTGATTTCTTTCTCCAGATTGATGCAATCAATGTCGGAAAATACAAGAGAGGTGGCGAAGGAATAATGTGGTTACTTCTGCATGGAATTATTCATGGAGTAATTGCTTATTTGTGTCTTGGACAATGGGATAATTGGTTTGTGCCAATTTTTATTATGTTCACCCATATGCTAATTGATTATGCAAAAGTGGAGTATACAAGGTGCTACAGCCAGAAGAAGTGCCAACAGACAAAAGGCGAAACCTTTATTTTTTTGATAGATCAACTGGTTCATTTGCTCTTTATTTTCCTTTCGGTATACTTATTTTGGTTGCTATATGGGGATTTGCCAACTAGTTATTGCGGTATTTCATTATTTAATAACAATCGTATATGGTCGTTTGTAATTGGCTATATGATTATTTTGAAGCCAGCGGGCATATTGATTGCAATTTTGACCAAGCGTTGGCGTAATGAAATCCATGATGACGGAAAGAAAGATGGTGCACTCGTGAATAGAGATAGTGACTCCCTCGTTAATGCTGGTGCATGGATAGGTTATTGTGAACGAATAATTGCTTTGACATGTATTCTAATGAATTGTGTAGAAGGCGTTGGCTTTTTATTGGCGGCAAAATCCATATTTAGATTTGGTGATTTGAAAGAAAGCAAGGACACCAAGTTGACGGAATATGTATTGTTGGGTACTTTGTTAAGCATGGCTGTGGCAATATGTGTAGGATTTTTATTAAAGCCCTTATTGTAAGTAATTGTTAAATCGCCATTCTGTTTATTACAAAATAGTATTGATTTGGGTTAAAACAATAGGGAAAAGCGACAAATAAAAAGGAGTGTTGTATAGTTGTATAAGTGTTGACAATAATTTTAATAACAAAATAATAACAATATAATAATAATGAAGAAAACAGTATTAACAATCATGACACTATCGCTCTTTGCTGTTACAGCTTGTAACAAGGGTACCGAGTTGACCTCGGGTGTCAATCTGGACAACCTGGACACGACAGTTAACCCTGCCGAGGATTTCTATCACTACGCTTGCGGCGGATGGCTGAAAGCTCATCCACTGGATGCTGAACACAGCCGCTATGGTGCTTTCGATGTGTTGGCCGAGACCAATCAGGAACAGTTGCGTACCCTTATTGATTCGCTCGTCAACACCAAAAACGATCCCGGCAGCTATGGCGACAAAATTGCCACTCTCTATTCTGTGGGTATGGACACTGCCACTATCGAGAAACAGGGTGCCGAACCCATCATGCCTTACTTGAACGAAATTGCCGCTATCAAGAGTGTCGATGAACTTCAGCCCGAGATGCGCCGTCTGCACGGTATAGGCATCAATCCATTCTTCGCCCTCTTCAACGAGGCTGATGCCAACGATGCCAACCAGTGCATCGCTTGGCTCTACCAGTCCGGCATAGGCATGGGTGAGCGTGACTACTACTTGGAAAGCAAGGGCCGCGAACCTGAGCTGCGCAAGGCTTACATTGCCTTGATGGAAGCCCAATTTGCCAATGCAGGTTATGACAAAATCAGTGGCAAGACCCCTGCCCAGCTCGCCAAAATGGTTATGGACCTTGAAACCCGTTTGGCCAAGTCCCAGTACTCCAACGAGGAAAACCGTGACCCCTTCAAGACTTTCAACAAGATGAACTTCGACACAGCATCCGTACGTGCCGCTGGCATCGACCTCAAGACCTATTTCTCTGAGATCGGTCTTCCCAAGCTCACCAGCTTCAACATGTGCCAGCCCGAATACTTCAGCGAGGTGGGCAAGGTGCTGAATGAGCCCAAAAGCCTTGATGCCGTTAAGGCCTATTATGCCTGGAATGTCATCAACACTGCTGCACCTTATCTGAGCAGTAACTTCGTCAACACCAATTTCGACTTCTACGGTCGCACCCTGAGTGGTGCTGAGCAGCTGCGTCCCCGTTGGAAACGCGTCACCAGTACTGTTGACGGTGCCATGGGCGAGGCCCTTGGCGAGCTCTATGTGGCCCGTTTCTTCCCCCCGGAAGCCAAGCACCGCATGGTTGAGATGGTCAACAACCTGAAAGAGGCTTTTGCTATGCGTATCCATGATGCCAAATGGATGAGTGAGAATACGAAAAAGCGCGCTATCGAGAAACTCTCTACAATCATGGTGAAAGTAGGTTATCCCGACAAGTGGAGAGACTACAGCGGTCTTGAAATCAAGAAGGACAGCTACTTCGCCAATGTGGTCCGGAGCAATCAGTTCGACATTGCCTACATGGTGTCCAAGATTGACAAGCCCGTCGACAAGACCGAGTGGGGCATGACTCCCCAGACGGTTAACGCTTACTATAACCCCACTACCAACGAGATTTGCTTCCCTGCAGGTATTCTGCAGAAACCCTTCTTCGACATGAATGCCGACGATGCTTTCAACTATGGTGCTATCGGTGTTGTCATTGGACATGAGATGACCCATGGCTTCGACGACCAAGGCCGTCACTATGATAAGGACGGCAACCTGAACGACTGGTGGGAGGACGAGGATACCGTCCGCTTCAAGGCCAACGCCCAGGTGCTTGTCGATTGGTTCAACAAGGTTAAAGTCAGTGACAATCCTCTTACCTATGCAAATGGCCAGCTCACTCTTGGTGAGAACATCGCCGACAACGGTGGTCTGCACATCAGCTATCAAGCCATGCAAAATGCGCTTGCCAAGCGCCAGGTCAACGACAAGGAGATGGATGGTTTCACCCCCGCCCAGCGATTCTTCTTGGCCTATGCCGGTGTATGGGCCAGCAACATCCGCGAGGAGGCTAAACTTCAGCTTACGGCTGCCGATGTTCACAGTCTGGCCGAGAACCGTGTGAACGCCACCTTGCCGCATATCACCGAGTTCCTCGAAGCTTTCGGCATCCAGCCCGGTTGCGCCATGTACCTCGCTCCTGAACTCCGTGCTCAGCTCTGGTAATTGCATTCCTTTCTTTTTCATATCATTAAGAGTCGTCTTTATGACGACTCTTTTTTTATCCCCATAGTACAATCGCAGATTTAAAAAGTTTTCGTATCTTTGCACTACATTCATACTGACTGTATGTTTGGCAACAAGTTGAAACAAAGTTGTATATAAACTAAACACAATAAACATCATGAAACAACTTATCGAGTGCGTTCCCAATATCAGCGAGGGACGCGACATGAATATCATTAACCAGGTGACAGCCGAGATTGAAAAAGTAGAAGGTGTAAAACTCCTTGACGTGGATCCCGGCCAGACCACCAACCGCACTGTCATCACTTTCGTGGGCGAACCCGAGCAGGCATGCGAGGCCGCCTTCCGTGTTGTACAGAAAGCTGCTGAACTTATCGATATGCGCAACCACCATGGCGCTCATCCTCGCCAAGGTGCTACCGACGTCTGCCCGCTTATCCCCGTCAGCAACATCTCTATGGACGAGGTGGTGGAATATGCTCACAAATTAGGCAAACGCTTGGGCGAGGAGCTCAACATCCCCATCTATTGCTACGAGAACGCTGCTTTCCAACCCAAGCGTCGCAATCTGGCATACTGCCGTACCGGCGAGTACGAGAGCCTCAGCAGCCGTCTCGGCAGTGAAGAGTGGAAGCCTGATTTTGGTCCCAACGAGTGGAACGACCATGTGGCACAGACTGGCGCCACTCAGGTTGGAGCTCGCGACTTCCTCGTTGCCATCAACTACAACCTTAACACTACCAGCACCCGTCGTGCCAATGCCGTGGCCTTCGATGTCCGCGAAAAAGGCCGTCCTCAGCGCGAAGGTGGCAAACCCAGCGGCAAGATAATGAAGGACGAGAAAGGCAATACCATTATGATTCCCGGTACCCTGAAAGGCACCAAGGCTATTGGCTGGTACATTGAGGACTATGGCATCGCCCAGGTCTCCATGAACATTACCAGCATCAAAGTTGCTCCCGTACATCTCTGTTTCGACGAGGTGTGCCGTTGTGCAGCTAATCGCGGCCTCCGCGTCACGGGTTGTGAAATCGTTGGTCTCATTCCCAAGAGCGTTCTGATTGACGCTGGCAAGTACTATCTTGCCAAACAGCAACGCAGCTTGGGTGTCAGCGAGGATGAAATCATGAAAGTGGCTATCAAGAGCATGGGTCTTGACGACCTCAAGCCTTTCGATCCCAAGGAGAAAGTCATAGAATTCTTGATTGAAGACCACAGCCAGAAGAAACTTGTCGACCTCACCTGCACAGGCTTCTGCGACGAGACAGCCAGCGAAAGTCCTGCTCCTGGTGGCGGCAGTGTGAGTGCCTACATGGGCGCTTTGGCCGCTTCTTTAGGTACTATGGTGGCCAACCTGACGGGTGGCAAAGCCGCCTATGACGACGAATGGGAGAAGTTTAGCGACATCGCCGTCAAAGGCCAAGCCCTCAAGACAGAGCTTTTGCACCTTGTAGACGAGGATACCAATGCTTTCAACAAGATAATGAATGCATTTGGTCTGCCCAAGAAAACCGACGAGGAGAAGGCAGCACGCACTGCTGCTATCCAAGAGGCCACTAGGTTCGCTACAGAAGTCCCCTTCCACACTATGCAGAAGAGTTTCGAAGCTTTCGAGGTGTGCCGTGCAATGGTAGAGTGGGGCAACCCCGCAAGTGTGACTGACGGAGGTGTTGGAGCACTTGCCGCTCGTAGTGCTGTCATGGGTGCCCATCTCAACGTAAAGATTAATGCCAGCTCTCTGAAGGATGAAACATTCAAAAACGACATCCTTTCAAAGGCGGCTGACCTTGAAGCCCGAGCCATAAAAGAAGAGGCTGAAATCATCAAGATTGTAAACGAAAAGATTGGGCTCTAAGTCTCACACTTCTTTCCCCGGATATATGAACCGAGAAGAGATAATAAAAGAAATTGAGCAACAGCAACAACTGTTGCTCAATTATTTGGAACTTGAAGTAGACATTGAAGACGATTCAGCCTATATAGCACGCGGTAACGGATTTTGCGATGCCAAATATAGTGAGGACTTCCTCCAAAGCCAGGCTGACAAGATTCGGACCCGTATAGCAGAACTTGAGAACTTGCTGAAATGAATCGCCACATCTGTTCTATTTCAAACCAATAGACACATAATTATCGAGCGATAATAAGCATCTTATGCCCCTTTTCTGTTAATCGCATAAATGACAGAAAGGGGGCTTCCCTTTTCCCAATACTTTCTACAAGCAGTTACATGCTTACTCCGAAGAAGCTAATATAGCACAAATACAAACCCATCGCACAAATTAACCCAAATCTGTCAATAGAAAAGCGAAAACTCCTACCGAATGCATGATACCTATATAGTGCATTGTCCTGGAAGACTTTCGCTTAATGGCATACTAGGTTGGCAGATAGGATATCTCTCGATAGGAGATTTCGAGTAGGAACAACCCAATGACCGACTTGGTTTTATCTGAAATAATAATGCCTCAGTCATAAAGGCTAAGGCATTATTTCTGAATTTGTCTTGTTTGTAAGAATACTTATTCAACCACTTCTGCTATCGAACCACGATAAGCTGGGCAAGTGTGATGGGTGCAAGAAGATGCAACCATTGCGATAAGCATGACCAAACAGAGCGTAATAAGTGACTTTTTCATTTTATATCTATATTTATAATGTTTATTGAATTCAATATCAATAGCGTTCAAATATGTCCTTTATCCAAATCAATTTTGGATGACTCCTCAGAGTTGGAGATACCCAATACCCCAGCATCTATCAGACGACCTCTAATGACTTTCTCTCTTATATTTGCGGAATGCGATTTATGAGCTAACTCATAAACTCTCGATGGAGTAGTGAAACTCAAGAATGCAATCTTGAGATATGTCCACCTATTTGAACTATTCCACCAATTTTTTGAAACCTCTTCGCTCATGTAACCAAATCATTATTAATACATTAAAAACTTACTTACCTAGTACCATTACACTACAAAAATACGAAAAAAAATATATATACAAAGAAAAAAAACTTTTTTTTATAAAGTGGAACTAAAGTGTGATTTTATTGTCATCAGTTCAAAGAACATTTATCCATCAATCATTAGAACCACAATGAACGATAATTGAGCAGGGGAGGAGTACAATGTATCGTCAGAATGATGAACAGTAGATCTGCAACTGTAATGTTCGGTGTATTGGTGTTGATAGAGATTGTACCTGCGCCACAGTGTCGTTGTTAAGGATGAAACGATAGGTATGATTATTTTTTAGAAACTATGCATGTATATTGTTAATCCTTGTTTAATATATTGTTATATAATAATATATATGCATATTCAATAATTCTTTTAACTTTTTGGTTCTCATATATGGACTTTTTATGGTAGGTGATGATATATTTTGATTTATAACAACGATATGGCTTAAATGTTCAATCTTGAATCACTCTTTCATTGAATACATGTTATCTGGTTGTTTATTTTTGTAAACATATACCAACGCATGATTTGATTACAAATGTAAAATACGCCTAAAAGGAGGGTATATTACAAATGTAAACTAGGGAACATCTGTAAATCGAGTAAAAAATATTGTATTTGAATATAGATAGTATTATAATACACTATATGTCTGTTAGTAAAATCTATTATATAAAGTAAAAGATGAATAAGTTGAGTTGATGTAGTTATATTATTGAATATTATAGATAAATTATCACATTATCAATAATATAAACCACATAACGTTATGCAGTAATTTAAATATAGAATAGTTTACATATGTAATGGATATATAATTTATTTCTGTGAATCAGGAAAAAGTTGTATCTTTGCAAATAATTTCGGATTATTTACAGATGTAAATCATTATAATTAGTATCAAATAATAATTAGGGTATGATAGACAGAATAAATCTATTATTAAAAGCCAAAAACATTACGGCGCGACAGTTCGCTGAAGAAATCGGCATTCAACCAAGTGGGATCTCTCACATATTGTCTGGACGCAATAATCCCAGTCTTGATTTTGTTTTGAAAGTAATGAAGCGATGGCCAGAAATCAATATCAGCTGGCTTATGTTTGGGAAAGGCGAAATGTATGTTTCTCCAAGTGAGTTTCAACAGACAACTGTTCAACCGCAGTCTATCGAACAAGAAACAGCGGAATCTCAACCAGTTGAGTACGACCTTTTTTCACAGCCTGCTCTTGCTGCAGAAGCTCAAGTTCCTCAGAACGATAATAATTCTGTTCTCAAAGAAAAAATGCAACAGCCTGGAGAACAGGATATATCTTCAAACGACATGAATAAGCCTCTGCCATATATTCCTACCGATAATCCCGCTGAGAAACAAACTGTTGTGACCCAAAAAGTAGTAAAGAATAACGAACCGCCTAAGGCTGATGAGATTTCGACAAAAGATCCTGACAAGGTAGATGTACCCGTTCAAGTAAATGTGATGACGAAGAAGCGGATTGAAAAAATAGTTGTACTTTACGACGACCATTCATTTGCCGAGTATTTCCCGGAATAGTCTTTCATTCCGTGACATGAATGGTGGATAGTACAATATAATAACTGAATCATCGTTATTAATTATTATGAGATACATCGCTTTGCTATTACCACTTGCCTTGTTTTTGGTGACGGGCTGCCAGAAAAAGGAAACGGTTCACGAAAAGCCCTTTTATCCAGCTGTTGGTGCTATTAATGCCCGTTACTCCATTGGCGACACTACAACCGTGGTGTTTGCGCAGGGAAACTTACAATATCAAGCATCGACAAAGACATGGCGTTTTGCTGCTCATCAGTATGATGTTATCGGCACCGGTAACGAGTTAGTGGATACCACATATAGTGGATGGATAGACTTGTTTGGCTGGGGGACATCAGGTTATAACGGCCTGATGCCTTATACGATCGTAGACACGAACAGCTATTATGGTATCGAGGACCAAAATATTAGAGGCACCGATTACGATTGGGGCCGTTACAACTCCATCAGCAATGGGGGCGACAAGCCTCGGGTATGGCGCACAATGTCGTATGAAGAATGGAAGTACCTGTTCTCCTATCGCGATCTAGCCAGTGTCAAACGCGGATTAGCAACAATCAAGAATGCTCGTGAGGATGGTTCGCCGATGAGTGGTCTGCTTTTGTTGCCGGACAAATGGGAACTGCCATCGGGTTGTTCTTTCCAATACGGAATCGGCGAAATGTTCTCCACAAATGTTTATACTATCGAGCAATGGAAAAAGATGGAAGGTGCCGGTGCGGTTTTTCTTCCCACTGGAGGCTATCGCGACCGTGACAAAGTTTCGCTGGTCGGAGAGTATGGATGCTATTGGACGGGAAGTTTTTATGATATAGAAACTGCCTACGAGGTCTATATCCAATCGTTAGGCTATGCCTTGTCTACCGCTGCACGAAGCAATGGCCATAGCGTGCGACTGGTTCAGGAGCGATAGGACTGAACCGGCCATACGCCTGAATACCCCTCGGCATAGAACCATATTTATTTTACGATAAAAGAGAGCGATACCATGAACTATACAAGTGAAGATATTAGGCAGATAGTTGAAAGTCAGCGAACCTATTTCCGTGAAGGGGAGACCCTTGACGTGAAGTGGCGGATAAATCAGCTGAAACGTTTAAAAGATGGGGTGTTGGCGTATGAGCGTGAATTTGAAGAGGCCTTGCATCAAGACCTTGGCCGGAGTGCAGTGGAAGGCTATCTATGTGACATCCTCCCGACCATCACTGAGATTAATGAGACTATCCGGGGTCTAAAGCGTTGGGCACGTCCCGAATGCCATTACAGTGGCCTGATGTGTTTTCCAAGCATCGTTACCAAGGTGTACAAGATGCCATACGGTGTCACACTTATTATCAGTCCTTTCAATTTCCCCATCCTTCTCACTCTCGGCGTGCTGACTGCCAGTCTGGCTGGTGGCAACACCGCTGTCATCAAGGCCAGCAGCAAATCGGCCGCATGTACGGCAGTGCTGAAGCGGTTCATCGCCGAGCTGTTCCCTCCAGAGTATGTCACACTTGTCGATGGTGGACACGATGTGGCAGACATGTGTCTGGCACAACGATTCGACAAGATTTTCTACACTGGCTCGCCAGCGGTGGGGAAACATGTAATGGCGGAGGCGGCGAAGAATCTCACCCCTGTGGCATTGGAGTTGGGCGGAGAAACTGGCAACTGGTGTGTCGTGCGTAAGGATGCCGACTTGAAGGATGCTGCACGCAAAGTGGCCTTCTTCAAGCTATGCAATGCTGGACAGATCTGCATCAATATCAACCAAGTGGCAGTCGCCGAAGAGGTGGCTGAGGATTTCGTCAGGGAATTGAAGGTGGCTTTCGCCAAACAGATAGGAGACTCGCCGCTAACAAACGAGTCGTACCCCAAACTGATTACCGAGTCTGCCTATGACCGTTGCGCAGCCCTGGCAGACAGTCATCGCAACCGCATTGTAATGGGAGGCCAAGGTGACAGGAGCAGCCGTCGCTATTCCCCAACCATTCTGTATCCTATAGGAATAGATGACCCAATAGTGCAGCAGGAACTGTTCTGTCCGCTGCTGCCGATAGTTCCATTCAAGGATGCCGATGTGGATTGGCTCATGAATGTCATTGCCGAACGGGAGCATCCCCTGGCCATGTATCTCTTCACACGCAATCGTCGTTGGGCACGTCGTGTGATGCGTAGCCAACAGTATGGGGGAGGGTGCATCAACGAGGTTTGCATACATCTTATGGTACAAGGGGTTCCTTTCAATGGCACAGGGCATTCAGGCATGGGTGCCTACCATGGCGAATGGGGCTTCCGCGAATTCACCCATCCCTCCACTGTGCTGATGGGTAGTAACAGATTCAACCTCTCGCTTCGTGAACATCCCTATACCGGTAAAGCTGGGGAGGGGAAACTCAAGATGCTAAAGATGTTTTCGAAATGAAACAATTTATTATGAAGAAGATACTACTCATCATCTCTCTTGTTTAGATTGTATGGCTTCTGCCCAAGAGCCGACAATCCAGGACTCGGTCAATCATCAGCCCCCCATCTATGAGCATACTACCCACGATACGCTGTATCAGGTGACTCCCACAGCACAGGTGGCAGTGCCTCAGCCGGCACATGCGCAGCAGGGTATCACCATCCTTGAACCCGAAAGCATGGTGCTGAAAACAGGTATGGAAAACGCTGTCCGCGTCAAGCTGGAAAAGGTCGGCGCAAACAACACCATACTCAAAGTCGTGAACGAAGATGCTTGTGATATGCGCAAAGGCAGCGAACTCGACACGTACTATTTGACTCCCAAAGTGAAGGAGGGGACCGTGATAGTGCGTGTCGGCTATATGGACTTTCTTGGAGCCTATTTCAAGCTTGCCGATTTTGAGTTCACTGTTGTCAGTGAATCGTCAAAGCCAGAGTAAAAGCATATTTTTTTTCTTCGAAAAGGGTCGTCTCCAACCTTTCATAGGGTTGAAGAAGGGTAAGCACATTGCGCAACTCGTGCGTGATGCCAGTGCCACGGAGTTTGAAGAGGGCCTCTTTCTTCGTCCAGAAGGCGGCAAAGGTCTGTTCAGGGCAGGCCGACTGTTTTACTTGTTGCACCTCATCCTCGTTCAGGCAGTAGTTGAGTAATGATTCGGAGGGTGTGACAAATCTTTCCACATCCACTCCGATAGGGGCATTGTCCACCGCCACGGCAATGGCGTTGGGACAGTGGCTGATGTTGAAGTGCACATCTTGATGGTTTACCAGATAAGGCTTGCCATGGGGATTGTATTCAAAGTGGAGCGGATCGTCTTCTGGCACCAATCCATTTCCTACCAACAACTCTTTCAGCATCAAGATGCTCTCGAGTGTGGCAAACTGCCCGAAAGTGTGTTTGAATTTCAGTGCAATAGCCTGGTACTCTTCCGGCACCAGAGGTAACAAGCGCTGTACCTCCTCGGGGGTACAGCGCTCCATGTTCTCAAAAATGGAATATACCATCTTAGATGTTTTTCAGTGCGGCCTGAAGGGTCTGGATAATGCTGCGCGAAGAGAAGGTGGCACCCGATACGGTGTCGACTTTCTTCTTGCAAGCCTTGCTTGCCTTCATGCCGTCCCAAGCCTTCAGCAGTCCGGCATCAGCCACGCGTTGCAGGTATGCCGGGGTCTCGTTGTTGGGAAGCAGTATCACGCATTTCACTTTCTGTTTGGCGTCGAGTGCCACCATCAGCGGGGTCTCTCCGTTGTACCCTTTGATTCCGTCGCTGGCGGGTTTGGAATAGACGGCATATCCCATAACCTTCTTGTTGGCATCAAGAACCACCGTCCATTTGGTCTCCTTTTTCACGCTCTTGGCTTCGGGGAAGGCCTGGACAATCTCAGCCGCCATACCGTTGATGGTCTTGGGCTGCTGTTTCTGCTGGTCGCAGCATGCAGCCGCTTGCTGGTGCTGTTTGTGGTGGGGGCAATTGCCGCAGTTGTGGCCACCGTGCTGTGCCATTGCGGGAGCCATGGCCAACGAGAGGAGGGCGATAAAAACAAGTTTCTTCATGTTCATGTATTAAAATTGATTACTTTGCAAAATACTCATAGAAATAGGGGATGGTCTCGATGCCTTTGAAGAACTGCTCGAGTGGGTAGTTCTCGTTGGGGGCGTGGATGTCGTCGCTGCCCAGGCCGAAGCCCATCAATATGCTCTTAGTGCCGAGAATCTTCTCGAACCCTGCCACAATGGGGATGCTTCCGCCGCTGCGTGTGGGGATGGGACGTTTTCCGTAGGTGGTTTCCATGGCCTTCTCGGCAGCCTGGTAAGCCTTCATCTCCAGCGGGCTGACGTATGCGGCGCCGCCATGGCACGGGGTCACCTTCACGCGCACGCAGTCGGGAGCAATGCTCTCGAAATACTCCTGGAACAGTTTGCTGATTTTGTTGAAATCCTGGTTGGCGACCAGACGAGTTGAAATCTTGGCATAAGCCTTGCTGGGCAGCACGGTCTTCGAGCCTTCGCCGGTATGTCCACCCCAAATGCCGCAGATGTCGAGGCAAGGACGGATGCCGGTGCGCTCTTTGGTGCTGTAGCCCTTCTCGCCATGCACGGCCTTGATGCCAAGGTCTCTCTTGTAGTCCTCTTCGTTAAAGGGGGCTTGAGCCATCAGGGCACGTTCCTCGTCGCTGATAACCAGCACGTCGTCATAGAAACCGGGGATGGTGATGTGGTTGTTCTCGTCGTGCAGCCCTGCAATCATCTTGCAGAGGATATTGATGGGGTTGGCCACGGCACCACCGTAAATGCCGCTGTGCAGGTCGTGGTTGGCACCGGTCACTTCCACCTCCCAATAGCAGAGACCGCGCAGGCCGCTGGTGATGCTGGGCACATCGGGGGCAATCATACTGGTGTCGCACACCAATATCACGTCTGCCTTGAGCAGCTCTTTGTGCTCCTCGCAAAAGCCATACAGGCTGGGCGAGCCGATTTCCTCTTCGCCCTCAAGCATGAACTTCACATTGCAGGGCAGCTGGTTCGTCTTCACCATAAACTCGAAGGCTTTGGCTTGCATAAAGCTCTGTCCCTTGTCGTCGTCGGCGCCGCGCGCCCAAATCTTGCCGTCTTTCACCACAGGCTCGAAAGGCTTTGTCTTCCACAACTCGAGGGGTGCCACAGGCATCACGTCATAATGGCCATACACCAGCACGGTAGGCTTGGCGGGGTCGATGGTTTTCTCGCCATACACCACGGGATTGCCAGCCGAAGGCATCACTTCAGCCTTGTCGCAGCCGGCCTCCAGCAGAAAAGCTTTCCACTTCTCGGCACAGCGCACCATATCGGGTTTGTGTTCGCTCTCGGCACTGATTGAGGGGATGCGAATCAGTTCGAATAGTTCATTCAAAAAACGGTCTTTGTTGGCTTCAATATAGCCCTTTACGTCTTTCATAGTATTGTGTGTTTGTTATTAATAATCATTATCTCATGTTATGCTTCAGCGTAATGTCTGAAGAATGCCACAGCAGTTTCGATGCCTTTGAAGAAGCGGTCCAGACGGTAGTTCTCGTTGGGGGCGTGGATGTTGTCGGCTCCCAACCCGAAACCGAGGAGGATGCTCTTCAGCCCCAGTTCCTGTTCAAAGTCGCTCACTATGCTGATGGAGCAGCCGCTGTGGGCAGGGATAGGCTGCATGCCGTAGGTGTCGCCGAAGGCCTTCTCTGCTGCCTTGTAGGCCGGCAGGTCGATAGGGCAGACGTAGGGCATGCCCTTCTCGTAATATACAAACTCCAGCTTCACGCTGTCGGGGGCAATGCTGCGGAAATACGCCTCCACCAAACGGGCTATGCGCTCTGGGTTTTGGTTGGCCACCAGGCGGAACGACAGCTTTGCCCATGCCACCGAGGGGATAATGGTCTTGAAACCTTCGCCGCTGTAGCCGCCCTGTATGCCGCACACATCGAAAGTGGGGCGGATGCCGATGCGCTCCAGCGTGGTGTATCCTTTCTCGCCGTGCAGCACATCCACTCCTACACTCTGCTTGTACTCCTCGTCGCTGTATGGGGCGCGGTTTATCAACGCGCGCTCCTCCGCACTGCATACCAGCACGTCGTCGTAGAAACCCGGAATGGTGATATGTCCGTCTTTGTCCAACACGGTACCAATCATCCAGCTCAGCACATTCACCGGATTGGACACCGTGCCGCCGAAGTCGCCGCTGTGCAGGTCATGGTCAGGGCCTGTCACCCGCATCTCAAACTTCACCAGACCGCGCAGGCCAGTGGTGATGCTCGGCACTTCGGCACTAACCATGTCGGTGTCGCTCACCAGGATGATGTCTGCTTTCAGTTTCGCCTTGTTCTCCGGCGCTTTGAGCCACTGCTTCAGAGCAGGGGAGCCTATTTCCTCTTCGCCTTCCAGCAGGAACTTCACATTGCAGGGCAGCATGCCGAGGGCCATCATGGTCTCAAACGCCTTGGCTTGCATAAAGCTCTGCCCCTTGTCGTCGTCAGCCCCTCTGGCCCAAATCTTGCCGTCTTTGACCACGGGCTCAAAAGGCTCCGTGTGCCACAACTCCAACGGAGTCACGGGCATCACATCATAGTGGCCATATACCAGCACGGTCTTCTTCGACGGGTCAACCATCTTCTCGGCATACACCAGCGGGTTGCCCGTGGTTTCAATCAACTCTGCATGCTCTGCGCCCGAGGCTGTCAGTAACTCCTTCCAACGCTCGGCGCAACGCACCATATCCTCCTTGTGCTCCGACTCGGAGCTGATGGAGGGAATGCGTATCAACGAGAACAGCTCATCGACAAACCTGTCTTTGTTCTGTTCAATATACTCTTTAATCTGATTCATGTATCAGGCTTTTAGCAAACAACTTATCTTATTGTCACTGCAGTGCCTGTCGCCGACACCATCAGCATTCCATTGTTCGTGCCAAGCACCTCGTAGTCTATATCTACGCCTACCACAGCGTTGGCACCCATACGCATAGCCCGCTGTTCCATTTCCGACATGGCGTTGTTACGGGCCTTGCTCAGCTCTTCTTCATAGGACCCCGAGCGTCCGCCCACAACATTGCGGATGCCTGCAAAGAAATCCTTCACGAAATTGATACCTGTTATTACTTCTCCGAAAACCACACCGTGGTATTCTACAATCTGATGACCTTCAATGGTCGGGGTAGTTGTCATTAACATGGTCGACTTGTATTTATTTTTGGCGCTAGATTGATATCTGACTGATTGTCCGACAGCCTCGGTTGTTAGCACCGTACAAGCGTAGCGCAGTGCGGTGACAGAACCCACTATCTATCAGTGGCGCGACATGGAGTCTGTCTGGCAAATATCAGTCATACTTCACGCTAGTGCGTTAATTTTTTTATTAACGCAATGTGCCCTGTTTTATTGTATGCCCTGCCAGATTTCTTGCGTGATAGCCCCTCCTTGCCTCCACACGATGCAACAAGCCCCACAAACAGGCTAGAACCTTGCCGGCATGTGGGGCGGGAGGGGAGGGCAATGTCATGCTACCATCTCTTCACCGGGAAGGTGAAATAGGTGTCGGGGAATGGCTCGTTAGCCAGTGTGAAGTGCCACCACTCCTCAGGCAGTGGCTTGAAGCCGTGACGCATCATGGCCTGGCGGAGCAGCATGCGGTTCTGGAACTGTGTGGCAGTGATGGTGTCGTTGGGTCTGTACTCCATCGTCTCAGGGTTGCCGCCACAGTCTGGGTGGCTCTCCATGCCGAACCAGTCGAACACGCCGCCCATGTCCACCTCTTTGCCCGTGGCCATGTCGACAAGCGTCAGGTCCACCGTCGAGCCGCGCGAGTGTCCGCTCTTCTCGGCGATATAGCCCTCCTTGAACAGCACCGACTTATCCACATTGGGGTAGAAGTACGGCTTCATGGCCGAGTCGTTCAGGTCCTCAGCCCACCTTACGAAATGGGCCACAGCCATCTGTGGACGATAGGCATCATAAATCTTCAGGCGGTAGCCCTGCTGCTTCAGGTCGTCACTCACGGCCAGCAAGCTGTCGGCAGCCACCTTGGTCAGTAGTGCCAACGGCTCCAGATACCCGTCCACTCGAGCACCTACAAAGTTATACGTGCTGTAATAGCGTATCTCCAGAATGGCATCCGGCACCACATCCGTGATGGGAGTATAATAGGTCATGTTCTCTTCCATGGGAATGGAAACCTCCTTTGTAGCCCTCTTGCATGAGGAGACTGTCATGCCGCATAATAAAAGGATGGCGGCAAGCATCCATAGTCTTGACTTCTTCATGATGGTAATCTCTTAAAATTGCTCCCTGAAAGGGGCGTTCTTGATAATTTCAACTGAGTTTTTTTAACACGAATTGCCGTGTAATGACCATAAATTCATGACAATTAATTATTAATTCTTGAACGTGTTAATTCGTCAACTCGTAAATCAACTTACACATCAACACGTTAACGCATTATTAATCTTTTCAATTCACATTGCAACGCATTTTATTATTGCCGTGTAATGACCACAAATTCATGACAATTAATGATAATTCATGTTTATATTACAACAGGCGGCACGCCTAATTCTCACCTCCGGCGGTACGCCGGGTACGCCGGTTTACCCTTGGCCAGGTTGTCCACCAGTTTGTCGAGGATGCGGAGGTCCCGCATGCGTGGGTCTTCGATCTCCTCGATGCGGACACCGCATATCTTGCCCTTCACCTCAAAGCGGTCGGGATTCATCCTGGGAGCCCTGTCCAGAAACTCCCCGTAAGTACAATCGCTCAGCAGCAAAGCCTCCAAGCCCTCTTTTGTATAGCCTGTAAGCCATTCCGTCACGGCATACACCTCATCAGCCGTGCGGCTTTTCCTCTCAGCCTTTGCAACAAGCAAAGGGAACACCTTAGCAAACTTCATTTCAAACACATCCATAGCGAATAGACATTATAATGTATTGCCCCAAAAGGCTCCTTTTTGAATGCAAAGATACAACTTTTTCCCCATTCCACACAAAAAATGGAGACTTCGATAATTCACATCGGAGAGGTGTGACCATTAATAACGTTGCGGAAGTCGAGAGCAGAGCCGAACTTGTTCAAGCTATGCCGAGACCAAGTAAAGTCATTGAGCATAAAGAAATGCTGATATGGCATAACGAGACCTGAAAAAGCAAGAAAGGATATAAAAGTCGGCCTAATGACCGATTTGTGTTTAATGGCCAAGATAACGCTGATACTTTTTCCAAGCCATTTCAAGACCCTCAATGTTGTCGGCTGGGTCAAACGGCTGGCAGAGCATCTGCTTTTCATAAGGCTTCCAATTCCCACAGGCAATTCCGTCCCGAAGGATGATAGGGTAGAAGATGCCCGACGAGTTGTGGGCATGATGGCGGTAGGTTTCGGGCAACACAATGTCGCGACTCTTATACCCTATAAGGTATTCGTCATACGGAGGAAGAAGCAAGAGGTTTCCATGACGTACTCCATGATGTCGGGCATCTTGGTGGATGAAGAACTCACGGCTGTGCCATTTGACAGAGCATAGCTCGTCGCCGAGGGCGGAGACCCCTTTTCGGCAGTCTCTTACGCTCAATCCCGACCACCATACAAAGTCCTCCAAGGTTGCTGGGCATCGGCTTAAGAAATACTTGCGTGTCAGTCGGGCCAAAGCCTCCTCACGGTCTATGTGCTCTCGATGAGGAATGCGTGATTCAGCAAGGCTGTAAGTCGCTTTCATGGGGAGGAGTTTTCCACTGCACAAAGTACCTGAGAGTTCGGCCATACGGATGTGGTACGACAGTCGGTGGTCGTCCATTTTGATGCCTTGGGCGGCAAGGGCATTGACAAAGTCCTCCTTAGTGGCGCTGCCATAGGCCTCGGCACATCGGGAAATAATCTCTCTGATGCGAACAATCTCGTCGTCGGGGATGAAGATGTGATTCGATGTCATCCATCCTCTGATTACGCGGAGGCTCTTTTCGGCCAGTAAGTCCAACATCCACCAATAATCATCTCCCGCGACCAGTTGCCATGTGCCTCGCATCAGGTGTAGCCGAACGATTCTTCCGCTGTCGAAAGCCTGTTGGAATGCCTCGGAAGAGGGCTTCTTTGTCCGCATAGCGACGGCCCAGCGCATCAGTCTATACTCTTGTGCCTGCATGGCACCGAGGTGCGACACCACCTCTTCGGGGGTGGAGAACTGGGGCGAGCAGAGCTGCTGGTTCAGCAGACGGATGGCTACAGGGTTCATATAGGTAGGTTGGGGGCTAATATTAGGTCATGTGGCAACCACATGACCCATTTGAGCAAACTGCACAAGCAAGCGTCAAAAAAAGAGTACATGTATGATACTTCATGATAAATGTTTAATTGTAATCAAAATAACGCAATAATAGCACTAATATTGTGCTTCTTACTTGTAACTGGAATTTAAGGAGCCTTTTCATTTTTCAATTTTCACTTTTCAATTTTCTCGGTCCCTCAGCAACCCCCTTTTTCAATTTTCACTTTTCACTTTTCAATTGTATGTGTTTCCTCGGCGAACACCCTTTTCACTTTTCAATTTTCACTTTTCAATTTGTAATGGTCCCTTGGCGAACACTCTTTTCAGTTTTCACTTTTCACTTTTCACTTTGTATTGGTCCATAAACCCTCGTTAAGACCCCCACATACATTTTTCAAACTTTTGTCATTTTTTTCTTTCTATTGACAAAAATTTGCGTATCTTTGCATCGTCAAATATAACGATAATGTATGATAATTTACATATAGAGGAGATGCGTAATGCACTGGGAAACAAAACAGAAATCACAATAAGAGATATTGATGATTTCTACTGCAGTTTTTCTCCAGACATCCCGTTTTCAACCGTCAAATGGCGTATTCATTCATTAATAGACAAAGGAATCCTGCATAGAATCGGCCACGGTCGTTATCGTTTTGGGGAAGAAAAGATTTTCTTTCCCGACATCTTCCGTAAAACAATGGATATAGCCCGTATTATGCGCAAGCAGTTTCCTTTCGCGGATTACTGCCAATGGAATTTTTCTGCTGTCAATGCTTTTGCCCATCATCTTCTCAATACCGAGTTATATTTTGTCGATGTCGAGCGCGATGCACGAGAGGCAGTTTATTATGCTATTCGCGACAAATACCCTAAAACCGTCCTCAGCAGCAACCTCAACGAGGAACTTGCATATTATGACGGTTGCATTGTTGTGCGCAACCTGATTACAGCCGCCCCTGTAATCACAGTGGAAGACATACCGATGGCTTCGATAGAGAAGATACTGGTGGATCTCGCCTTGGACAAAATGTTTCCGTTCCAAAATATAGAGATGCTCCGCATCTTTGAGAACGCCTGCTCGTCCTATGCCGTCAATATCAGCCGCATGCTCCGCTATGCCGGTCGTCGTGGCCGTCGTGCCGTGATAGAAGAAATACTTGATGAAATAGACTATTGAGATGATAAAACCAAGTTCTTTCACCCACGATTGGATATGCAAGGTATCCAAAGAAAAAAAAGCCGACCGCATTCTGGTCGAGAAAGCCATCCGGGCTTTAGCTTTGCTCGAAGGTCTTGCAAATTCCTCGCTTCCGTTTGTCTTCAAAGGAGGAACTGCCCTAATGCTGATGTTTCAAAAGCCGCATCGCCTTTCTATAGACATTGACATCATAGTGTTTCCACGGTACAACGACATCGACGCTATTCTCCATTCAATCTGTGACAGCAATGGATTCACCCGTTTTGAGTGCCAACAACGTGCCTCAACGGTCGACATCCCTGCGAAGCATTACAAATTCTACTACCACTCAGTAGTAGAAGACAAGGAGGCCTCCATACTACTCGACGTGCTGTTCGAGGAGAATCCTTATACTGTACTTCTTGACCAACCTGTCGCCAATGACTTTATCGACACCGAAACGCCTGATGTTATGGTAAAGGTTCCCGACTACAACAATCTCCTTGCCGACAAGATGACAGCCTTTGCACCACGAACCATAGGCATTCCCTACATGAAAGGCAACAACAGCTGCGGGATGGAGATAATCAAGCAGTTGTATGACATCGGACGCCTCTTCGACAAGGCCGATGATTTGCTCGCCATCAACTCAACCTATAGTCGAATAGCTGAAAAAGAATTGTTGTACCATAATATGTCTTGCTCTATTGACGATGTGCTTAGCGACACGATGGACAATGCTCTCTCCATCTGTTTCCGATGCAGCCATAAAGGAACAGACTTCGATACTCTCTTGTTAGGTATAAAACAGGTGACCAACCACATCTTTTCAGAATCATTCCATATAGAAAAAGCCATCCTTTTTGCCGCCAAGACCTACTATCTGGCCGCCTCGTTGATGACACAGTCTCCAAAGATTGAGAAATATACACCTTCCCACAACGCAGAAATAGCTCATTGGACAATCGCGGAGTATGAATACACCAAGCTTAACAAACTAAAGAAGACTAACCCCGAGGCGTTCTTCTATCTGTACAAGGGTTTGCAAATGACGTTGAAGTAAATCTAATGTCTATAGTTATCTACTTGTGCATCAATATGCGCAAGGAAAGGTTTCAGGTGAGAATATCCTCCAATGGATTCTCAGAAACCTTCTTTTCACTTTTCAATTTTCACTTTTCAATTTTCTCGGTCCCTCGGCAACCCTTTTTTCATTTTTCAATTTCCAAATCCGCCACAATGGTCTCAGCTCTTATCACTTTTGGACATCAGCAAGGTCGTAGAAAAATGTGCATCACTTTGCCAAACATCCCAGAGTTCTGAGATCTACACCCTGTTTTTTGAAAGAACATACTGCAGTTGATGAGTTCTTTCGAAGTCGTTTTCGGCAACGATTGCATATTTCCATGGCTTACCACCATTGGCTGTAGTGTACTGAGTAACTGTTTGACAATAGTTTTCAGCAGCTTCTTTTTTGTCTTGAACATCCTTGTCTTCAACGGATTTATCGGCCTTCGTCTCTATCATGTAGATGTCAGTGGCAGTTTCTACAATGAAATCTGGTTCATATTGGTGTGCACCATTCGACCAATATATTCTAAATTGATTGGGTACGGGACGAATCCATTTTACTACATCTGCATCGTTTTCTAGTAGGTATGCAAAATCCAGTTCTGTTGAGCTGTCGAATTTATATGTCAGGTAGAAGGATTTTGTAAATCCGGTAAAGATGTACTTTCTGACCAACGACTTCTGGTTCTTGTCGAAAGGAATGCGATAGTCTCGTCTTCCATATGTTGTTTCTTCTGTTAGGTGTTGTGGAAGCAACCCTACAAAGGGAAGTACCTTCAATTTGTCACTGGGCACCTTTTCTAAAACAAAATGACTCATCATTTGTGTATAGATGCGATTGGTAATGGGAACCTTGAATTGATGCACAATGTTGTTTACTTCGTCAGTTGCTTTTGTGTTCTGAGCGATTGCTGCGATAGCTTGGTTAGCCAATTTAAACAGGAGTTCAGCATTCTCGTCATAGTCCACTTCTTCAAAGTCGATTAGTTGGGTGACAATCTCCTGTGCAGGGTCTTTAAAATAGCCGCTATTCTTTGCTGTAAGAATCTCCACATCTTTATCCTTCAGTCCCATTCTTATGATTTCATTGTTCAATTCTGGGAAAGAGAATCCGACGGAAGTATCTAAATCAAAATCCTTGAAATAGGCATGAGTTTGAGGCTGGTCAATCACCACACGGGGAATCTCAATCACATTCTTTCGAAAATCCTCAACAACTATGTCTATTACAGCATCTACCTGTTCAAGTTGTTTGTTGGCTTCCTCTTCTGCAAATAGAGGAAACTGTTCTGCGGTTTTCTCGATTATCAGTTGCTGTGTTATTTCTTTGAGCTTCTGCTTATTCTCATCAGTAGAGAGTTCTGCAAGATTCTTGATTGTTGAATTTAATTGAGGAATGGCTTCCCATACAGCCATTTTGGCATCGTATTCTGCTTTGGCAATTGCTTGCTGGTATTTTTTCTCAGCCTTTTTCTTTTCCTCCTCAAACTTCTCTTCGATGTATGTCTTTCCCCTTACAACAGCTCCTGAACTTGGCTTCAGCTCTTCTTCTTCAAACTCAACATAGCTGAGCTTGTTTAGAAGTGAATTGGGGTCTTGAGCCTTTCTGATAACCTCATCAAAATTCTCATGTGCAATGACAGTCAGTTTGTCAACCTCCGCGTCGCCTGTCCTCTTCCCGCCATAAGGCAGTCTCAGACCTCGACCAATGGTCTGTTCCACCAAAGTGATGGCATCCGCAGCACGTAATGGAACGATGGTATATAGGTTGGTAACATCCCAACCCTCTTTCAGCATATTGACATGTACAACCACCTCAATTGTATTGTCGGGGTCTTCCAGTGAGACGAACTGCTTCTCAATATCATCGTCTTTCTTTGTTGAACTGTCTATTTGCAGTACCTTCCCTTTATATCGTCCATCGTATATCTTGTTTTCAATCAAATCAACGGTTTCTTTGGCATGATTGATGTCTCGACATACAACCAAGATAAAAGGTTTTACAAGGGGTAAATCATGCTCCTTGGCGTACAGCTCCAAATGTAGCTTAGTATGTTCGTGTATACTTATGGCATCTTCAAGTTTCAGCACATCCAATTCTTCCGGTGTCTGATTCCCTTTTTCAAAGTTGCGCCGTTTGGCGATAGTGGGATTCTTTACATATTTTCCTTCTTCCAGTGCTTGTGCCAGATTATACTCGTATACGATATTCTTAAAGGCCTTGCCTTTTTCATCGTATGGGGTGGCGGTCATTTCCAGACCTAAAATCGGGCGCAGTTCGTTGATGGCCTTGCGTGATGCATCTGCGTGATATCTGTGCGCCTCGTCCATCAAGATTACCAGGTCATTGAGTTCACTCAGATAATTAAAGTACGATTGTCCAATGTATTCCGACAGCCGCTTCATTTTGGGTGTGCCCCGGTTTCCCTCTTTGCTGTCGGTATTAAACTTGGAGATGTTGAAAATGTTTATCTGTATTTGGTTATCCGAGAACAGGGAGTGTGCTTGGTCGTAGTTGTCGCCAGTAATGACTATCGGCTGATTATGCACAAATTCGGCTATTCCCTTGAAGACATACTTGGAATAGGACGGGTCACCGAAGTCACGCTTCAGCTTCTCATAAAGTGTGAGATTGGGAGCCAACACAAAGAAATGCCGGATGCCTTTCTTCAAATAAAGATAGGCAATGCAAGCGCCCATCAGTCGGGTCTTGCCGATACCTGTCGCAATAGAAAAAGCAAAAGAAGGGAACTCGCGTTCGAAATCTTTGCAAAGAGGGCAAACCGTCTGTGCTTTTACTAATTCAGACTTAATGAATGTCCCCAATGTGTCAAGCTGAGGCTTGGAAAGCGACAAAGAGTCTGTCAGCCTCACCACCACATCAAGAGCCTTACCAAGAGGCTCCCGCAAAGACATCCGCTGTTTGATATTGTTGGCTGTTGGGTTCATTGTTTATTCCATTTGATGTCGTCTTTGAAGGCTGCAAACAATTGTGGGGTGTCTCTTATTATCCAATATTTGAATCCCAAAAATTCTTTATCTATGTTTAGTTCTTCTTTTATGCAATTCATATTTACGTCAGAAGAATCCATACAAAAATCAATTGCTTTTTTCATGAAACCATTAATAATCATTTCCACTTTATCGTAAAAGACTTCTTCATGTGGGTTACGGCTATCCGATTCTGCATCTTTACCATTAAAAATCCTTTCCAATAGTCGAATTGTCTGTGTTACTGCCATTGAAGTATCATTGCTTTTGAATGAGGCCGTTTTGGTGGATGTATCGATTCTTTGCTCTATTATGTCTTCGACATTGTGCATAGTTGGATTCAGTATGTCATCAAATAAGCCGAGTTTTCTGACGTTACAATAACCACAGGACAGAAAAAGATTGTTCCAGTCTTGCCTATTATTGTTTTTGCTGTTTAAATGTTCAATATGATAATTCGCTTCAACAATACATTCGCAAATATAGCATTTCTTATGGTGGTCAACCAATAACTGTCGTTGAACATCCACTCCATCGTATGCAGTTGTTCTCACTAAGGATTGAGGCACATCCTCGCTTTTCTTAATCCTAATCATTGCATCAACTCTTTAATTTTGGCGATATGCTTAAGTTTAGTTTGCAAGTATTCTCCAATTAATGACGGAGAGACCGCTTCTGGTATATTGTCGAAGTCTTTTAGGTAATTTCTTAAGGTTGCTTTTTCCGATACCGATAAATCTTCTTTGTCTAACAATTCCTTGATGATATTGAGACGATGCTGAATATCACTTGAGATGGCTGTCACACCGAAATACCCCTCTGCTAATGATTCATATGAATATTGAGCTAGATTATTAACTGGCTTCTGATGTTCCAAATCGTAGGCTACTGCATTGGGCATAGAACTAAGCACAAATGGGGAGTGGGTCGTTACAATAAATTGGATGTTAGGGAATACCTTTGTAAGGAATGGCATAACCATTTTTTGCAGATCCAAGTGCAAATGAGTCTCAATTTCATCAATTAACACGATACCTTCTTTCAAATATGCCTTGGATACTTGGTTCCCATTTTGCATCCTTAATATCAAGTCTGCTACAATGTTCAGAACAGCCTTAAAACCGTCAGACATCTCATTGAAACCGAACTTCTGTCCATCTTTTGAGATTATGAAGGTGTAACGATTGTCTTGATTAAAGCTTAGTGTAAGATTATTATCTTCAAAAATTTCTTTCAGAAGGTTCTCAAAATCATTAAACCATATCTTAATGTCATTTGCCTTTTCGTTTTCCTGATTACTGATGGACAGGAGTTCTTGAAACTTCATGTCCACAAGGAATTTAATAAACTGTTCTGAAGATGACTTTCTAATATCATTGATAATGACTTGAGGTTTTTGAGGAGAGTCTGGTTCTATCATTTTAATGCTTCTATCCGCTTGATAGAGGGCAGTGACAAAATCTTCTTGTTCGAATTTTGGATAGCCGTCCAAAACACAAGTTACATCACCATACTCTTTTACAATTTGCACACTATCGCTACTTAGGTTGGCTAACAAAACACCTAAGGTACTTTTATTCGTCCCCCGGTTTTTCATTATTTGCAAAGCATCAGCTATCATGTTCAGCAATACAGTTTTCCCACTACCATTCTTGCCAGTGATGATAAGGTGGGGGTACCTATCGTCGGTGATGGGAATATTGATACCTGCTAGCTGGTACAGTTTAGTTATGCGGATATTTTTGATAAAGTGGTTCATAAGGGTGAATTAATTTAATCAAATAACGTGGGTTGGTTGTTTTTATTGTTCTCTTCTGCTTCTTGGGGGGCGGGTTCGGGGAGGTAATCTTCATCGGGGTCTTCTTCGTCGTCCATTTTGGGCATGTCGATGATGTTGAGATTGTAGTTGTCTTTGTTGAACTCGCAGCGGCCGAGAAGCATTTGGGGGATTTTCTTTACCGTTATGTTGGGGTGATGTGTGGTGCACTCTTTTTGGAAGGCGGTGCAGCAGATGAGGAGGCTTTCGCCCTCTTGCATTGTCTCGCTGATAGCATCGAGGCTTTCCACCGTCAGGAACTGCGTGGTGGTGTAGATATAGTCGTGTTCCGAGCTTTGTCCTTGCTTCCAGTAGAGGGCTGTGTCGGGCTGGTAGGTGTATCCCTCCTGCTTGGCCATAGCTGCGGCCAGCATATCGGCATTGTATTCCTTGTTGATGACAAGGTTGCCAAACTGGTCTTCTTTCAACAGACTTGGTGCCAACTCATAGAACTTAAATCCGCTTCCGCCTTTCCAGTTCTGAGCCTTGCTGATGCCGCCTTGGTCGGTGCCGTCGGTCACCATTTTCAATCGAGGATAGCAGTGTGTGTAGGCGTGATTGCCAAGTTCAATACCAATATACCGACGTCCCATCTTTTGTGCGACGGCTGCAGTAGTACCAGAGCCAAGGAAACTATCTAGGACAAGGTCACCGGGATTGCTCCCCAAAGTGAGTACGCGCTCAATAAGGCGTTCTGGTTTTGGGGTTTCAAACACGTCGTCATTATTAAAAGGTTTCACTTCCTTTTTAGCGTCTTGATTATGCCCAACCTCGGAATATTTCCATATCGTCAATGCTGTCATTCCTTGTTTGACTTCTGATAAGAATTTTTTTACAGCAGGTACATTATTTCCATCCTTACCAAACCAAATTCTATTGTCTGCAACTAATTCTTCAAAACGTTCTTTACTTGACACCCATGCTCTACTTTCTGGGGGAGTAACAATTCTGCCACTTGGCAATGTAATCGGATAATCGCAATTTGCATTATATGTCCTTACTGAAAAATCCGCAGTTTTCCATGGCCCTCTTGGATCGTTATCCAAATTTTTATATCGACTATTCATCTCCTCTGAACGTGGTAGTAAGTTGGGGCGCCATGTCTCTTTATTCTTCGCATATACTAAAATAAAATCATGACTGTCAGACAGCCATTTGGCATCATTTTGAGGAGAGTACTTCTTCTCCCAAATTACATTGGCGACAAAGTTCTTCCTTCCAAAAATTTCATCGCAAAGCACTTTGCAATAGGCTTGCTCATTGTCATCAAGTGAAATCCATAACGAACCATTTTTTTTATTCAACAAGTTATAGATTATTTCCAATCTCTCACGCATTAAAGACAGCCATATTGAATGTTCCACCCCATCCTCATAATGTTCAAAAGCGCTCCCAGTATTGTATGGGGGGTCAATGTAGATGCACTTGATTGAATTAGAATATTGATGTTCTAATGCTTTTAATGCAAGAAGATTGTCACCGTGGATAAGCATATTGCCACTCTCGGTGTCACCATAGCTATATTTAGGGTCTTCAATAAGGATGCGAGGTTCTATAGCCTCCCGCTCATCATCCTTACCAATCCATGTGAGTTCTAATTTTTGCTGTTTATTTTGTGCCATTTTTATAAAAGTTGAGACCACATATTGGGATTTGTGATAAGATTTGCCACAATATTCGAAAGCACATCTTCACCAAAACTTTTTATTTTATCTATGATTTTTGTTTTTGCTTTGTCAGGATTTTTTTCTTCTTTTGCGATTGTTTGAATTTCTTTTAATTGACTTCCCGTCAAAGCATCCTTTATTGAATCCAATACAAATGAAGCACTTTGTTGTTGGCTTTGGTTCTGAGAAACAGAAACAACCACACCAGAGTTTTCCTTTGATTTGATAGGACACGGGGTTGGAATGTCTCTAAGTGATTTTAATATGGCAACCATTGACGAAATGCTTCTCGAACTAAACTCTTTAGAATATTTCTCGAAATCCTCAATTGCTCTGTCGTTAGGGAATTGCGAAGCGATAAATCTTTTTGATTTTTCTATCCATGCGGTAAAGGCATCCCCATTTTCAATATAATACGTTGGTTTATATATGATGTTGATACCATTCTCTTCCCCCATGTGGAAAGGTGTTGATTCTACTTTAAATGTAGACCCTTCGTTAATTAAATCGTCAATAGTCATGTTATTTTCCATTTTATTGTAAACAACGTTTCCTCTATGGTTTTCTTTTGCCGTAAACGTTCTTCTACCTCGTCGAAGAGTTTGTCTTTGCGGGCATCAATTTCGTCCTGTGCTTCGAACAGGCTGCGACGTTTCTCGCTGCGTAAAGTCTCCATCTCTTTTATTGCGCGTTGGGCGGCAACCTTCTCTTCCAGTCCATTCAACTTCCGGGCTTCGGCCTTGCGTAGCCGTATTTCGGCATCGAGGTCGCTAATCTCTTTTTCGAGTCCAATCTTCACATCGTCGGCCCATAGACTCAACTTCTCTATCTCGGTGTCGAAAAAGACCTGGTTGCGCTTCTGGTTTTCCTCGCGCACAGCCTCCTTTTGCCTTTTGAGGTCATCCTCCAACATTGAGGACATTAGGTTGCCCACTGTTGCATCCTGTCCTTCTGTGGCGTTGAGAGAGAACATCCGTTCTGCCACATCGGCGGGAATCTGCTTCCCGTCGTCAGTATAGCAAGAGATGAGTAGACTGTCTTCCGGTTCGGAGCTTTCGATGGTATAGCGGTCAATGCGCATCCATCCTGATCTGCCCACCAGTTGCTCCAGCAGTACCACCTTTACGGGCGTATGGCTATAGTCGAACACCACTTCGTGACAAGGCAACGAAACCGACTTCCATTCGTCAATCATATCCTGCGCCAAAGGCGACCCTACACGATAAATCTGTGCGTGGTCGGGGAGTACAGCGTCGCTGCGTTTCTCTTCGCCAGTGGCAGATACCATACAGTAGCTATCGCCATTGTTTAAGGTAAACGAATGCCGTTCCTCGTCAAAAACCGCTTTGCCAGCAAGAGAAAAGCAAGTCAATGCCCAGAGGCGTTTCTCAAAGAGGCTTAGGTTGCTGAGACTTTCGGAGAGATGGCTTTTAAGCTTCTCGCTTACCGACTCGTCGAAATTCTCCAACAGGGTGGTTCGTGCTTTAATCATCTTGTCGGAGATTTCCGAACGTAGCTCCTCTTGTAGTTTGTCAAAAGCCAGTTCTATTTCCTCCGTCGTGCGGCATTCGTTGTAGATTTGCGAAATACGTTTCTCAAAATCCACTCCGTTGCCGATGCTTCCCAACACCTCATCGCTGGCGCCAAAGACACCACTAAAGAGTTGAAACTTCTCGTTCAGCAGTTCATACACTCGTACATCGGCGGCATTGCGCTTGTTGAGGAAATTGATGACCACCACGTCGTGTTTCTGTCCGTAGCGATGACAACGACCAATGCGCTGCTCGATGCGTTGCGGATTCCACGGCATATCGTAGTTTACCACCAATGAGCAAAACTGGAGGTTTATGCCCTCGGCAGCCGCCTCGGTGGCAATCATGATAGTGGCATTGTCGCGGAAATACTCTACCAAGGCGGCACGTTTGTCGGCAGTGGCCGAACCTGTAACCCTGCTGCTTCCTTGGTATTTCTCCAGCCATGATTTGTAGATGGCGGTCGACTGCTTATCATTGTTGGAACCGTTGAACAGTACCACTTTTCCATTATACCCCTTCCTTTCCAGCAACTCACGTAGGAAATCCTGTGTGCGACGCGACTCGGTAAAGATTAAAGCTTTCTTTTCGGCTCCCAGTTTTTCCAACTCTTCAAACCCCTTGTCGAGGGCGATGAACAAATGATTGGCTTTGCTGTTCTTCTTAATCTTGGCCGCCAATTCCTGAAACCCGCGCAGGTCGGCCAACTCTTTGCGGATGGCAGCCACTTCATTGGGGTGTAACACCCCCTCGTCGCCGGGTTCTGAAGCTATAAGGGACTCCTCGTCTTCATCGGAGAGCCAATAATCCAAATCATCGTCCAAACCATCAAAATCCAGAGATAGTTGGTTGCAGTCCTGTTCAACTGACTGATGACGCAATAAATCTTCAAGTCGATCAATCAAGCGAGAAAGGGTTCCGTAGATGGCATAAGTGGACGAAGCCAGCAGTTTGCGCAGAATCATGGTCATCAGCTGCCGTTGGCTGTTGGGTAGCGCATAGAGCACAGGACGCTGCAGATAAGCTGACACCAGTTCATACAACTGTTGTTCTGCATCCGTGGGATAATACTCCTCGCAGATGGCAATACGCTTGGTGTATTTGATGTATTCCAGCACTTGTCGGCGCAGGGTGCGCTTGCATACGGGCTGCAAACGGTTACGCAACAATTGGTAATCCGACTCGGTCAACACTTTTCCAAACTGGCTTTTAAAACTCTTCAAGTCGCCAAACACGAACTCATCGATGATGGAGACAAGTCCATATAATTCAAGGATAGAGTTCTGTAAAGGGGTGGCGGTAAGGAGTATCTTCTTGCGCTTGGAAAGAGCCTCTTTGAGGGTGTTGGCTATACGGTTGGTCGGCTTATAAACATTGCGGAGCCTATGTGCCTCGTCGATGACCACCAAATCCCACGATGTCGCCTTAAGGTAAGCTGCTTTACTGCGTGCAAACTGATAGGAACAGATGATGATGCCGTCGCGACTGAATGGGTTTAGAATACCGTGCTCCACCGCTTGGTTGAAACTCTTTGACTCCAGGATATATGAAGGCAGAAAGAACTTCTCCATCAATTCGGCGGACCATTGTTTCCGCAAGTTGGCAGGGCAAATAATCAGAAGTGTGCGCTTGTGTTCTGCCCAATGCTGGGAAAGGATGATTCCGGCCTCGATGGTCTTTCCAAGGCCCACCTCGTCGGCCAGCACGGCACCATTGGACAATGGGGACTTAAACGCGAAAAGAGCAGCGTCTATTTGATGCGGGGTCAAGTCAACTTGGGCATTTTGCAAGGACGCTGTCAACTTGTCCAAACTATTGGCAGGCAAACGCCTTGTCAGATAGTGGGCAAAATATTTCGCGTGATATGGTGTTATCGAAACCATCTTTCCTTTAAAAATCAGCTATATACGAATATTCAAACGGAAATGCAAAGATACGAAAGTGTTATGACATAATGAAAAAAAAAGGAGTTCTCCGATTAATAATTATTGTCAAGACTAATGAAAGAGGTAAAGAAAAACTAAAAATCAACAAGTTTGATCTGGTAGTAGTCATACGGAAAAGTGGAACGAATTGAGCCAACAAACACATGTAAGATATCTAAAATGACCATGGATGTTGCGATGCTCCCTTCGCAGCGGATGTTCCAGTCGTAGTTCGTTGCGGCAGATTTGTAATCTGACGCAAACTATTATAAGGATTTTCAATCCGGAATGCAATAATCCGAAAATTCCTAAATGACAGATGACAGATTTTTATGAAAAAGAGCGTGCCAAAACTGACACGCTCCAATCATGAAAAGTACACAGAAACATTTATGGCTGAGCCATTTTATTTTTCAGATACAACCATCTGGACACATTGAAACACGGGCATGCGGTTGCAGCGAAATCGTTGTGACCCAAAACCACCTTGATAGATGGATATTTGGCCTTGAGTTCTTGGATGAGCTTGAACAAACTCTCCTCCTGCCTTGGGGTCATTGTGTTGGCATGATTGTTTTTCTTGTCAAGGCCACCCACATAAGCAATGCCAATTGAATTGGAATTGTGTCCTTTGCAATGGGCACCCACCTTTTCAATAGGTCTGCCCTCATGCACAGAACCATCCAAATAGATGACATAGTGATAACCGATGTCCGAAAACCCGCGTTCCTTATGCCAGCGTCTGATTTCATCAACAGTTACAGCCCTACCTTCGGAGGTTGCTGTGCAATGGATGATGATTTTGTCAATCTTTCTCATAGGTTCTTCCTTATTTTGCGGGTGCCTCGGTGTCGCCTGGCAATTCGAGATTGTTGTTGGTGGCCTCGTGCATTTCCTTTAGTACAGGGCATTCGGGATAGTACCTGCAGGTGGTCACCTTATCTATTGCCGACCTCAGTTTCTGGAGTTCGCTGGCAAGTGGATTGTACACCTGCTCTTTGAATTCCTTGACGTATTCCGAAGAGAGATTGAACTCCTCGCGGTTGGCCTCAACGCGGGCCTTCTTGATTTCTTGGCGGTATTTTTTGGCGCTCACCAGCCAACCGCAGTTGCCCAGCAGGGCCAAGACGGCTAAAATGATGGGGGTTACGTTATCCATGTTTTGTAAAGTTTATAGGTTATTGTTTATAGGTTATTGAAAGTTGAGAGTTTAGAGTTTAAAGTTTAGAGTAGTGGAAAGTTGAAAGTAAACTCTGCGTTTTCTGCGATTTCTGCGAGAAATCGAGCGTCAAAGCAAAGGGCTGCCCTGTAAACGGCAACCCTTTAAGAGACTCAAATTTCTAAAATCGTGTTATGAAACAAAGCTTACAGAGTGAATTCTGCGGTGATTACAGCGTCCTCATTTGCCGTGATATCCCAATCTTCCTCGAACCATTCGCCTTGGTTCCAACCTACGAAGGATGCACCTGGGTCGGGTTCTGCGTGAAGGTGGACGATTGTTCCGCGCTCATATTCGACTTGTTGTTCGTCTATGATAGGATTGCCGTTGGCAGTAA
>JAEEGI010003828.1_pt1 | contig 35628 bp, 30 predicted proteins | sample 8958751 | NCBI WGS metagenome assembly JAEEGI01 (sample SAMN16246545, study PRJNA631951) | gut metagenome | biome: gut microbiome; feature: rumen; material: KS-attached | host: Bos | place: Iran: Karaj | collected 2018-10 | reverse complement strand
TCAACATGAACGAGTTGGAGGGAAGAATACGGCAAGTGATTGCCCGTCAGCACTATATCGCCCCCGATGACAAGGAGGCCATGAGGCTGCTCAACATGGAGGTGATGTTCAGCATCATCGACAACCTTTTCAGGGGCATCAACTTCCTGATCTGGCTGGTGGGTATCGGCACCTTGTTGGCAGGAGCCATCGGGGTGAGCAACATCATGTTGGTGGTAGTTCGCGAGCGGACCGTGGAGATCGGCATCCGCCGGGCCATCGGGGCCACGCCGCGCGACATCCTCACGCAGATCATCCTCGAGGGCATCGTCCTCACCACCGTCGCGGGCATGTCCGGCATCGTCTTCTCCGTGCTGCTGCTCAACCTCTTCGAGGTCATCACCAAGCACCAGGCCGTCTTCCAGATACAGTTCGGCACGGCCGTCGCGGCCCTGCTCCTGCTGATGATCCTCGGCCTCCTCGCCGGCATCGCCCCCGCCTACCGCGCCATGCACATCAAGCCCGTGGATGCGATGAGGGACGAGTGAATGAAGAATTAAGAATTAAGAATTAAGAATTAAGAATTAAGAATGACAAAAGATACGGTCGAAGCACCATTTCCCCCCTTTAGGGGGGATGCCGAAGGGCAGGGGGGTAAACCCCTTTAGGGGGGATGCCCGTAGGCCAGGGGGGCATCAAAACTGCTTCCTTGAGCAGCCCGAAGGGGCAAGACGCGCGAAGCGCTAATAACCCCACACAAGCGCAGCGCAGTGTGGGAGTTGACACTGAAGACTGCTTCGGACCGCTGAGACAACGATAACGAATAAACGAAAAAACAAACATACAATGAAAAAGAAACTCAAATACGTCATCGGGCTGCTCATCGCCCTGATCTTCATCGGAACCTTCGTGTTCCTCTTCAAGAAGTCAAGACCCGAGAAGGAGGTCTTCAACGAGTACGAGGTCGCGTACATGGACATCAGTCGCAAAACACTGATCACCGGACAGATAGGACCGCGCAACGAGGTCGCCGTGAAGCCGCAGATCAACGGCATCATCGCCGAGCTGTACAAGGAGGCCGGTCAGGAGGTGAAGGAGAACGAGGTCATCGCCAAACTCAAGGTCATCCCCGACATGAACTCGCTGAGCGCCGCGCAGAGCCGTGTACGCTTGGCCGACATCAACTACAACCAGGCCAAGGCCAACTACGACCGCGAGAAGGCCCTGTACGACAAGAAGTTGGTCAGCAACGAGGAGTTCGAGCAGGTGACGCAGGCGTTGCAGCAGGCCCGCGAGGAGAAGTCGGCGGCGCAGGACGCATTGGAGATCATCCGCGACGGAGTCTCCTCAACGAACGCCAAGTCCAGTTCCACGCTCATCCGCTCCACCATCTCGGGCTTGATTCTCGATGTACCGGTGAAAGTCGGCAATTCCGTCATTCAGGCCAACACGTTGAACGACGGCACCACCGTGGCCACCGTCGCCGACATGAACGATCTGATCTTCAAGGGGAACGTCGATGAGACGGAGGTCGGCACGTTGCGCGAGGGCACCCCGCTGAAGATCACCATCGGGGCGTTGCAGGACTACAGCTTCGACGCTGTGCTGGAGTACATCTCTCCGAAGGCCGTGCAGAACAACGGCGCCAACCAGTTCGAGATCCGAGCCGCCGTCAAACCGCAGAGCGACAACAAGATCCGTTCCGGCTACAGTGCCAATGCGGAACTCGTGTTAGAGAGCGCGGAGCACGTCCTCGCCATTCCCGAGAGCGCCCTCGAGTTCTCTGGCGACTCCACCTTCGTCTATGTCAAGAAAGGCAACGATTACGAACGCCGCGCCATCACCACCGGCCTCAGCGACGGCCTCAACATCGTGGTGACCAGCGGGTTGAAAGAAGGCGACAAAGTGCGTGGCACGAAGATAATTCAGAATTAAGAATTATGAATTATGAATATTCCAAGAGGGCTGCAGGCCCGACACATGTCAACCCAGGGCTCCGCTTCGCTTCGCCCTGGGACACGACAGCCAGGATGAGCGAAGCGAAGCCCTGGGACATTCAGAACGATAATCACGAATAATATGAGAAGAATAACATCACTAATCGTAATCACGCTGTGCCTTACCACAGCCTACGCCCAGCCCACCCCCTGGACCCTCGACGCCTGCGTGCAGTACGCCCTCGACCACAACCTGACGGTCAAGCAGAGCGAGCTGGTGAAGTCGCAGCGGGAGGTCGAGCTGAACACGGCCAGGAACAGCGTGTGGCCGGCGTTACAGGCGAGTGCGTCGCAGAGTTTCTCCTTCGGGAGGGGACTCTCGGAGGACAACACCTACGTCAGCTCCAACACTGCCAACACCTCTTTCGGCATCGGAGGGAGCATGAACCTCTTCACCGGTTTGCGGGTCAAAAACAGCATCGAGATGGGGAAGCTGAACCTGGAGGCCGCCACCGCCGACTGCGACAAGGCCAAGGAGGACATCCGCATCGCGGTGACGCAAGCCTACATGCAGATCCTCTACCAGATGGAGCTCTGCGAGGTCGCGAAACTGCAGATCGCCATCGACTCGGCGCAGGTGGAGCGGTTGACCGCCTTGAACGAGCTCGGCAAGATCGGTCCGGCGGAAGTCGCCGCGAGGAAATCCACCTTGGCGCAGAGCCGTCTCACCTACACCCAGGCGCGTAACGGTCTGGTTTCCGCTACGTTGGAGATGACCCAGCTATTAGAGTTGGAGAGTCCGGAGGGGTTCGTCATCGTGAAGCCGGAACTCGACAACGCGATACCTGACAAATTGCCCTCCCCGGAGCAGATCTACCAAGATGCTTTGGGCAACCGCGCGGCCGTGAAAGCCGAGGAAATCCGCACCGACTACGCAAAGACCAACATCGCGTTGGCGAAAAGCGGCTGGTACCCCACCCTATCCATGAACGGCGGACTCGTCACCGACTACTACGCGCTGCTCGGTCACACGGGCAAAGGCTTCGGGGCACAGTTGCGCGACAACTTCAGCCCGTACGTGGGGTTCACCCTCAACGTGCCGGTTTTCGACCGGTTGGAGACCCGCAACAACGTGCGGATGGCCAAATTGCAGCTCGAAAGTCAGCAAATCCAGATGGAGAATGTGAAAAAAGGATTGTACAAGGAAATCCAACAGACCTACTACAACGCCGTGGCCGCCAAAGAAAAATTCAACAGCTGCCAGTGGGCGAAGGCCAGCGCCCAGGAAGCCTACGACCTTGAACTCGCCCTATATGAAAACGGGAAATCGACGGGGACAGCCTTCAACGAGGCCAAAAACAACCTGCTGCAGGCCATCACCAACGAATCCCAAGCCCGCATCGAATACATGTACACGGTACTCTTGTTAGTGCTCTACACTGGAAATTAGCTATTAGCTATTGGCTGTTAGCTGTTGGCTGTTGGCTACCTGCACTTGCGAGGAGCTAATACTTTTGACTATGACTTTGGCTTTCGCGAACGCTGTTTCCAGTTGCCTATTCCCTCTAAACTCTAAACCCTAAACCCTAAGCTATCGCCTCAGCACCAGATAGATAAAATACGGGGCGCCGGCCAAAGCGGTGATGCTCCCCACGGGCAGTTCGGCGGGAGCGGCAATGGTGCGGGCCAGCGTGTCGGCGACGAGCAGGAAGAAGGCCCCGAAAAACAGCGAATACGTGAACAGCTTCCGGTTGTCGCTGCCGAACAGGATGCGGGCGACATGCGGCATGATCAGCCCGATGAAGCCGATGGAACCGCAGAAGGCGACCACCACCGCAATCAACACCGAGGAGGTGACCAGGACCACGTAGGTCGTCCGCTGCGTGTTGACCCCGAGGGTTTGCGCCATCTCCGTTCCCACCTGCATGATATTCAACGCTTTGGAATGATAGAACAGCACACCGACACAAACCGCCATGATGGGCAGCAGCCAGGCAATCTCCAGCCAGGAGACATGCGTGAGGCTTCCCATCGTCCAGAAATAGATTTTGTGCATCTCCTTCTGGTTCACCACAATCAGCAGCGTGATAAGCGCGGAGATGAGGAAATTAAGCGCTATGCCGACGAGCAGCAGCGTATTGGTGTTGTGTTTCCCCTTCAGACGGGCGATGCCGAGAATCACCAACAAGGTGAGCAGCGCGGTGACCAGCGCCGGCAGAGTGACACCGAAAACCACGGCGTCCCAGCCGAGGATGAAGGCCACGGCCGCACCCATCGAGGCACCCGAAGAGATGCCGAGGATGTACGGATCGCACACAGGATTGCGGAAGATGCTCTGGAAAACCCCTCCGCATAAAGCCAGCGACGCACCCGCGAGAACGCTCATCACGACTCGCGGAATGCGTAGCTGCCATAACGTAACTTGATAATAATCAGCAATCTGGACATTCCCGAAGAGGCCAAACTTCTGTCCGACACTCTGCAGGACGACCTTCACTGGAATGGGAATCACCCCGATGCACGCAGCCACAAGCATGCCCCCAAACAACACAACCGTTAACACAACGGGCAGTATCCACTGTCTCTTCGCTTGTCCCATGAGATTGGCTGTTGGCTGTTGGCTGTTAGCTGTTGGCTATTAGCTGTTGGCATCGGTTGATTTACTGGATCTTGTCGTCTTATCTTTTCTTCAGGCCGAGGATTTCGCGGGCCTCGTCGGAGGTGGCGATGGGACGGCCAAGCAGTTTGGCCATGCGGACGACCTTATCGACGAGTTCGCCGTTGCTCTTGGCGAGCACGCCGCGCTCGAGGTAGAGGTTGTCTTCGAAGCCGACGCGCACGTTGCCGCCCATCACGATGGTGGGAGCGGCCAAGGTGAAGGCGTGGCGACCGATGCCGGTGCTCGTCCAGGTGCTGCCGGCGGGGATGTTCTTCACCAACCAGCAGAGGTTGTCAACGGTGGCGGGGGTGCAGCCGGGGACGCCGAGCACGAAATTGAACTGCATGGGGGCGCCGGGAACCTCGCCTTTGCGGGCCATGGTGAGGATGGTGTCGAGGTGACCCATCTCGAAGCACTCGTATTCGGGCTTGATGCCGCGCTCGATCATGCGTTTGCCGAAAGCGCGCATGGTCGGCATCGTGTTGTCGAAAATCTCGTCGCCGAAGTTACACGTACCGCAGTCGAGGGTGGCCATCTCCGGAATCGGGGTGGTGTCGGTCGATTGCAGACGCTCATCGGGGGTCATGCCCACGGCACCGCCGGTGGACGGGATCAGGATGACGTTCGGGCAAGCCTTGTAGATGGCATCCTCGCATTCTTGGAAGCGGGCACGGCTCTGTGTGGGCGTGCCGTCGTCCTCGCGCACGTGCAGGTGCACGATGGCGGCGCCGGCATCCACCGCGCTCTTGGCCTCACGCACAATCTCCTCAACGGTATAAGGCACGGCCGGGTTCTGTTCTTTCGTTACTTCTGCACCGCAGATTGCGGCGGTTATGATTAATTTCTCCATAACTATAATTCTTAATTTTTAATTCTGAATTCTTAATTCTTCCGTTGGCACTGTTTCGGAACCACGCAGGTGCCGGAAGCGCGGCAGACGACGATGGGTTCTTCCAGGACGTCGGCGGCGGAAGCGCTGATGTCGGGACGAGGACGGACGACCTTGCGGGCCTCGAAGACCATCTTGCGGGAGGTGTTGCCCACCTTGGTGATCTCACCGACAGCCTCGATGTAGTCGCCGGCATACACGGGGGCGAGGAACTCCACGTTGTCGTAAGCGCAGAAAAGGCCTTCATCGCCGTCTTGCATGATCAACAGCTCGGTGGCCACGTCGCCGAAAAGGGCGAGCATGTGGGCGCCGTCAACTAAGTTTCCGCCGTAATGGGCATCTTGAGAACTCATTCTCAAACGAATCATTGATGTTTTCTTTTCTTCCATAAGATATTGTTTTTCAGTTATTTGAAATTATTTGAATTTTAAAATCCGATTTTGCAAAGGTATATAAAATTTGAATATATCCGAAAAACCGAATCAAATCCGAGAAAGCATACGTTTACGACGGATTATGAGGTAGATGAGCAATACGCACACAACCAGCGCCGAAGAAATCAAAACAACGGGTATCCAGTAGGAGGTTTTAGTTATTTCGCACTTGGCGTCCCCCACCTTGACGACATAGACACCCGAACGTTTCCCCAAGTTCACCGGCACCTTGTTTTTCCCTTGCCGAAGGAATACATACTGGCTGTAAACAGGTGTGCCCTTGGGGTCATAGATTTCCATCAAGGCGGCGCATCTTTCTTCCGCTGTGACATGCAGTATGAGATTTTCCCCTGAAGAAGTCCTCCGCTGGCGGAAGGACACGGAGAGGACCTTGTCGTTTCTGAGGTTGAATGCATCTGTGGTCTGTTGCCAGAACTGATCCTTTCTCACCGACAGGAAATGGTCGAGTTTCCGGCAGCTTTCCTCCCATTGCGACACACTTTGGGGAATGCCGAAGCGTTGCACCTGCATGGGAATCTCGCCTTCCAATAATTGGCAGATGGTATCCAAATAGGGTTTCATGTTCTGGTAACTGAAGACCGTTTGGTTGAGCTGGTTTAGACGTAAAAGGAATTGGTTCTTAAAGGTGTTGTTTTTGATTAATTTCCGGTAAAAAAGCGTGGTGAATTCGCTGGTATTCCACTTATGATTTGTACATATGGCGGCTTCATAAACCCCATAATACGGATTTTCGAAGCAACAGTCGCCATCGTAGAAGACCCAATGCCACTGTTCGTTGGGAACCTGCCAACACCGTGCGTTGTTGGACGGCCAGTCCCAATTGGCGGAAAAGAGTTCGTAGATGAAATAGTCAATGATGTTGGGGATGTCGATTTTCTTGGCTGCGAGGTTGTACTGCGCCGGATCTGAGAGGTCGGCCTCCTTCATCCAATTGTAAAGAGAGACCCATTCGTCAGAAGTGCCGACATCTGCGGTTAACCAAACTGAGATGATGTTGACGTTGTTGCAATCCACAACGTAATGGTTTTCCAAGTAACGCTCATCGACTTTCTCTTCGATAAAGTAGATGCCCCAGTATTCGCCGTTGAGGAAAAGGACGACGGGGCGGGAGGCTGTGGTGCCCATGTTGAGCGGGGCGGCAATCTTGTTCGCCAGCCAGTCGTTCACCCCGGAGGGCGTTGATGCATTTCGGAACGGCCTGAGTATCAAACGCTTGTATTTCTCCAGCTCGGTCTCTTCAAAAATCCGGTATCTGAAGTTCTTCTTCCCGTATTCCTGCCGAGCATAGATTTTAAGGCCCTTCTGTTGGGCGCGGCGAGCACGACTGCCACCGTGAGTGCGCAGTCCCGCCATTTGGTTGAAACCGCGGTTCCCGTCGTCGTAGAATTCCACGTTCACCTCCCGTTCCCATTCGCGGCCGTGCTGGGCATAGTTGCCGGTGTTGTCTTGGTCTTTCGGATTGAACAGGTCGCCCGGTACGAAAATGCCCGTGTCGTGGGCGAAGAGCGACAGCGAATCGGCACAGATGGAGACCACCGGAAGGCCGTGCGGGTCGCATCCCAACGAACCGATGAAGTAGGATTGCGTGACCACCGGACCGACACGGTTGCCGTCTTGATCGAAAGCGGCGGCGCGGATCACGATGCCCTTGGTCACGGAACTGGGGATATAAAACTCGTTTTTCGGCGAAACCGGGATCTTGTAGATGTTCGAGCGGGATTCCAAACGCTTGCTCAGCATCAGAGGCTCCGAATAGCGGGCGGATTTCCCGGTCGGAGAGCCGCCGTTCAACGTGTAGCGGATGACGAGATCGGGATTGTCGCAGGAGAGGGTGACGGGAAAGGCATCAGGATAGACTCCCCCACCCTGCGAAAAACGGACATCCACCTGTGCCGGCAACAGCAACGGCAGCAGGAAGAGTGGCAGCAGAAGGGCGAGGGCGGTTTTTTTCATTTAGGGAGGTAGGAATTAGGGAATAGGGATTAGGGAATAGTAGAGTAGGAAGTGGGGAATAGAGAGTAGGAATTAGGGAATAGAGAGTAGGAATTAGGGAGCAGGGATTGGGGAGTAGTGGATTAGGGGACAGGAGTTTGGTGTAAGGTTTTGGCGATGAGTTCTGAGGCGTGGCCGTCGCCGTAGAGTTCGACGGGGAATTCCGGGGTTTTGGCGAAGAGTTCGTGGACGGCCGGGAGGATGACGGCAGGGTCGGTGCCGACGATGCGGTTGTAGCCGCAATCCACCAGCTCGGTCCATTCGGTCTCGTTGCGCAGCGTGACGCAGTATTTTCCCATGTAGTAGGCTTCCTTCTGCAATCCGCCGCTGTCGGTCAGCACCAGAGAGCAGTCGCCGAGCAGATACAGCATCTCCAGGTAGCCCACGGGCGCGATGAAGCGGATGGGGGACTGTTCCAGGGCGAAGCCGATGGTTTCCATGCTCTTGCGGGTATGCGGGTGCAGGGGGCAGACCACCGGGGCGATGGCGCAGATCTGTTCGAGGGCGTCCAGCAAGTTCCTGAGCGTCTCGCTGTCATCCACGTTTTCGGCACGATGGAACGTACAGAGGATGAAGGGGACTTGGACTGCGGCGTCGGCCTTGCGCCTGTGTGGATAAAATTTTTTAGCAGCATCCTTCATCACATCCCCACACATCACGATTTTCGCGCCGGGAGCCAGGCAGCCGCCGTCGTGGACGTTGCGCACCGCCGATTCCGACGGGCAGAAGAGCAGGTCGCTGAGGCGGTCGGTGAGCACGCGGTTGATTTCCTCGGGCATGGCTTCGTTGAAGGAGCGCAGTCCGGCTTCGACGTGCGCCACGCGGATGTGCAGTTTCTTGGCCGCCAGCGCGCCGGCGAGCGTGGAGTCGGTGTCGCCGTAAACCATCACCCAGTCGGGCTTCTCGGCCAGCAGCACCTCCTCGATGCGTTCCATCATGCGGCCGGTGAGCGCCCCGTGCGGGAGCCCGTGGATGTCGAGGTTGTAGTCGGGTTCCGGGATGCCCATCTGTTCGAAGAAAAGCTGCGACATGTTGCGGTCGAAATGCTGTCCCGTGTGCACCACAATTTCCTGAATATCAGAAAATTCCGACAGCGCGCGCGAGACCACGGCGGCTTTGATGAACTGCGGCCGCGCCCCGAGAATGGTGACGATTTTCTTTTTACGATTGTCCAAAACGATAGGGTTAAAAAGCGGCGCAAAAGTACAATTTTTTTTGGATAGGACGGTCTGTAGGGAAACCCAACAACGTGGGAAAACCCAACAACGTGCGGCGACCAGCCAACCGCCAAATTTCGTATCTTCGCGGCGATTTTGTTATGAACCTGCAAGAATTAAAAAATAGGTACTATAATACTGAATCCGAGGCACTTGCGAAGTCATTGGACGCGAATGTCTCCGGTTCGGTTATTGCCATAAACGGCATCAAAGGCTCCGCACTTGCCTTCATCGCGGCACAGACCGTGGAAAAAAGCACCACAACCCAGCTGTTCGTCTTCCGCGACAGCGAGGAAGCGGCTTTCTTCTACAGCGACATGGAAGTGCTGCTCAACGACCGCAGTAACACGCTGCAGGACAAGCGGGTACTCTACCTGCCGTCGTCTTACAAGCGAAACAGCCGCTGGGGCGAGACCGACTCCTCCAACGTGAAACTCCGTGCCGAAATCCTCCACAAACTGTCAATGCCCGACGCGCGACCGCTCATCCTCGTCTCCTACCCCGAAGGCGTGGCGGAAACCGTTGTCACCCAGGACTATATCGACCGGAAATCCTTCTCCGTGAAGCGTGGCGAGGAGATCCTCACCGACGATTTCCTCAACAAACTCTACGAATTGGAGTACCTGCCCGAGGACTTCGTCTATGAGCCGGGACAGTTCGCCTGGCGCGGTAACATCTTTGACATCTTCTCCTATTCCGAGGAATACCCTATCCGTATCGAGTTCGAGGGCGACCGCATCGACTCCATCCGCTTCTTCAACCCCGACACGCAACTCTCTGTGCGAGAGGTGGATCAGATCTACATCATGACTCCCATTTCGCAGAAAGAATCTGGCGATGGCGAGCGCGTGCCGTTCTTCTCCGCACTGCCGGGAACGACCGTCGTATGGCAGATGCACGCCGCCAACATCGCCTCCACCATCCACACCTCGTATCAGGATATTGTTGATAATGAATATTTTACCGCTGACGAGATTCCCATCATCAACAAGAAAACCTTCCTGAAAGAGGTGGCGAATTTCCAGCGGGTGTATGTCAACACCAAAGAGATCGACTCCCCTGCCCTCTCGCTGGACTTCAACATGCAGCCGCAGCACGACTTCGACAAGAGTTTCGACTACCTGCTGCTGGAATGGATTGACAATCTGGAACATGGCATCCAGAATTATTTCCTGTCGGAGACGCAGTCGCAGCTCGACCGTCTCTACAAGGTGATGCTCGACATTCTGGAGAAATACAACCGGCAAAACGAGGCCGCGTTCAAGATCGAGCAGCTCTACACGCCGTTGCGCGAGGTGCTGCACGAGGGCTTCACCGACGCGGACCAGAAAATCGCGCTCTACACCGACCACCAGTTCTGGAACAAGTTCCAGCGGATGGTTTTGCGCGACCGTTACAAGAAGAGCGAAGCCCTGACACTCAGGGAGATATACGACCTGCAGCCCGGAGATTACGTCACCCACATCGACCACGGCATCGGCGTGTATGAGGGGTTGCAGAAGATGCAGATGGGCGACAGCACGCAGGAGGTCATCAAAATCAGCTACAAAGACGGCGACACGCTCTACCTGAGCATCCACGCGCTGCACAAAATCAGCAAATACGTCGGCAAAGAGGGCACCCCGCCGACCATCCACCGCCTCAGCTCCGGCAGCTGGGAGAAGCTCAAGGAGCGTACCAAGAAGCGGGTCAAGGAGTTAGCCATCGACTTGATCAAGCTCTACTCCGAGCGCAAAGCCAAGAAAGGGTTCGCCTACTCGCCCGACAACTTCCTGCAAAGCACGCTGGAGTCGTCGTTCATCTACGAAGACACCCCCGACCAGATCAAGACGTTGGCCGAGGTGAAGGCCGACATGGAAAGCGACCACCCGATGGACCGCCTCATCTGCGGTGACGTGGGCTTCGGCAAGACCGAAATCGCCATCCGCGCGGCGTTCAAGGCCGTGTGCGACAGCAAGCAGGTGGCCGTTCTGGTGCCCACCACCGTGCTCTCCATGCAGCACTACTACACCTTCCGCGAGCGTTTGGCCAATATGCCGTGTAACATCGCGTATATCAACCGGTTCAAGAGCGCCAAAGAGATCAAAGAGACGCTGAAGCGGGTGAAGGAGGGCAAAGTCGATATCCTCATCGGTACGCACCGCATCCTAAGCAAAGATGTGGTTTTCAAGGATTTGGGATTGCTCATCATCGACGAGGAGCAGAAGTTCGGGGTGGCTGCGAAAGAGAAGATCCGAGAGTTGAGGACCACCATCGACACCCTCACCATGTCGGCGACACCGATCCCGCGCACACTGCAGTTCTCGCTCATCGGGGCCCGGGACATCTCCGTCATCACCACTCCCCCGCCCAACCGCCAGCCCATCGACACGCAAGTACACGTCTTCGACGAAGACATCATGCGCGACGCCATCCAGTTCGAGCTGGACCGTGGCGGACAGGTGTTTGTCATCCATAACAAAATCCAGAATATCAAAGAATTAGCGGGGTTAATTCAACGATTGGTTCCGAAGGCGCGGGTGGCCATCGGACACGGTCAGATGGAGGGCGACCAGTTGGAGAAGATCATGACGCAGTTCATCAACGGCGAGTACGACGTGTTGGTTTCCACCACGATTGTGGAGTCCGGCTTGGACATCGTGAACGCCAACACGATGATCATCAACGACGCGCAGAACTTCGCGTTGAACGTGCTGCACCAGCTGCGCGGGCGCGTGGGCCGCAACAACCAGAAGGCATACTGCTACCTCTTCATCAAGCCGTGGGACACCCTCAACGACCAGGCGCGCAAGCGTTTGCAAGCCATCGAGCAGTTCAGCGACATCGGCAGCGGCATCCACATCGCCCTGCGCGACTTGGACATCCGCGGTGCCGGCGACATCCTCGGCGCCGACCAGAGCGGTTTCATCAACGAGATGGGCTACGAAATGTACCAGAAGATCCTGAACGAGGCCATCCAGGAGATGAAAGACGCCGGCGACGAGGGTCTTGGCGACCTGCAGATGGCCGACAACAGCGCGTTGTTGCGCCAGGAGTGCTCGTTGGAGACCGACATCGAGGCGCTGTTCCCCTCCACGTACATCTCCAACGTCACCGAGCGCATGAACCTCTACAAGGAATTGGAATCCATCCGGGAGCCGCAGAAGTTGGAAGAGTTCCGCAAGAAGGTCACCGACATTTTCGGGCCGATGCCGCGCGAGACCGAGGAGTTGATGCAGACCATCCCGTTGCGCATGCTCGCCGCCGACCTCCACTTCGAGAAGATTGTCTTGAAAAAGAAGGTCTTCCACGGCTACTTCACCGGCAACTCGCACTCCCCCTACTTCCAGTCCGACGAATTCGGCAAATTCCTGCTGTTCATGCAGGCGAACCACCCGGTGGTGCAGCTCAAGGAGGCCAACCACAAGCTGGTCTGCAGCATCCACAACATCCCGACGTTCAAGGCGGCGTACCATTGGTTGGGGAAGATGCGGGAGGCGGTGGAGAAGGATGCTTAATCTTGCTTCGAAATATCAATTATTTCGAAAAATCGAAATTTTGATATTTCGACAACACCAACACTACCCTTTCAAACTCCTCGTTCCGTTGCATTCCGGGTAACCGCTGCAGCTCCAGAATTCGTTTCCGGCGTTTACCCCCCTCTTGGCGACTCGCTTGATCATGGGTTTGCCGCATTTCGGGCATTTCGGGGCGTCCGCTTGGGCGCTTTGCGCCGCACGGTAGGCAAGCCGGTCGGCGGTGAGGGCTTCCGAGAAGCCACCTTCCTCTTTGAAAGTGTCCAGCTGGTTGCTCAACTGCTTGCCCAGCATCATGATCAGGCGGTTGCAAAGGACCAGCAGGCAGTTGGCCTCCACAATGGAGTCTCCGGAGCGAAGCCACCCGTCGAATTTCCTTTTCTGCTGCAGGATGTGGATGCTGCTCAGATGCTGCACATCGTCCTTGTAGGCAGGCGGGTCGAGCTGGACGGCCGTGACAGCCCGATGTTCCTCCGAATATACCGACCACGGCACATTCTCCCCGTGCAGTAGCCAATTCAGGTAGTCGTTGGCCAGCTCGGCGAGGCTGGCGCGCGCCACATCGGTGAGCCGCATCTCCGTTTCCTTGGAGGTGGAGCGGCGGGAGCTTCCCTCCGCGATGTTGGCGGGCACCGACCGCGCCGCCTGCGTCATCTGGTCGTACTGCCGACCGCACGGGTCGTTTTTGCGATTGAGATAGCACATACAGAAATCCTGCGTAGCCAGCTGAATCACATTCGCCAACACCCAAGTGTCTAACCAATAGTAGCCGAATCTTCTAATTTCCATAGTGTTCAAATTTCGTTTATAGGTTTAATAAAAATCAGACTGCAAAGATACAACAAAACGGGGCGGTTGTCAAGGGAAAAAATATTTTTTTGATTCTTATTAAAACGCAGATTAAACTCATACGAGATTATGATGTCTAAATGATTTGTTGTATAATGCTGAGTTTGTATTAAAAACGATAATAATGAAGAAATTATTTACGTATTTCTTGATGTTAATCGCCCTCTCTTCTATGATCGGTTGCGCCACACAATACATGTCCACAATTGAAGGCGGCGACTATGACGCGAATAAAGACGCGACCGATTATTATATTCTCCCGTTAGGACAAGTTTCCCTGCCTGGCAAGTGGGAAAAATGCGGATATAACAAAGAAGCTCATCAGCAGTTCTTCATGAATCAAGACAGCGTGATTATCGCCGCTTCGTTTAGTCCAACCAGTCGATATGAGTTTAACAAAAACGGTACGTTGAAAGGGTTGGATTTTCTATTATCTTTTTATGAATGGGAATCGGAATACTTCAAGTCGGAAGGGTATGAGAGTGAAATGATAGAAACAAACAATGAATACCAATACATTCTCTACCGAATATACGGAAACACAGCCAACACATACTTCCTTGTCGGATTAAAAAACGGAGTAAATGTCACTAATCTTTCAGTCAACATTACAGACAAATGGACTGAAGACGAGAAGATACTCTTCCTGAAGAATCTCTTTCTAACAAAGTAATTCACCATCTCTCCACAACAAAAATCTTAGTATTAACGGTGTAACTTTGTCAATACTGTTTTTCAGAATAAATAAAAAGTAGTATTTTTGCGGCAGAATACGGTTCACTACCGAATGGTCCAGTCAGCGGTGAACCGCATAAATTATTTGTTCACATCATGTTGTAACGCTCATCTCTGAACTTTGGCTGCAAAAATAACGAATAGTATGAACATCAACGAAATAACATGGCAGTACATCTCCACCCACGCCTCCGACGACGTGGCACTGCTCGCGCTGCATCCCTCCAAGGACCCGCAGGTCGATATGGCTGTGGCACTGCAGCAGATCGCCGGGCGGCAGAAGGCCAAGGAGAAGCTGCCCGAATGGTATGCCACCGAGGGTGTCCTCTACCCGAAAAAGGTCTCCATGGAGCAGTGTTCGTCGTCGCAAACGGCTGAGTACAAGGCCTCCATGGTGGAAGGAGACTCTTTCGCGGACTTCAGCGGTGGGTTCGGGGTCGATACCATTGCCCTCGCCCGGAAATTCGACAAGGGCTGGTACGTGGAACCGCAGAAGGAGCTCTGCGATCTTTTTCAACACAACTGCAAAGTACTGGATATCAACAATGTTAATATCGTCAACGGCACGATGGAGGACAACCTCGCCGCCATCGGGTCCGTAGATACAATCTACCTTGACCCGTCGCGCCGCGACACGCACGGGCGGCGCGTGGTCTCCCTCGCCGACTGCACCCCCAACCTCCTCGAATGGAAGTCCGCCCTGTTAGCGAAATGCAACACCCTGATGGTCAAACTTTCCCCAATGATCGACATTTTCCAGACATTGCGGGATTTGTCCGAAACGGTCGCCGTCCACGTGGTTGCCGTGGAGGGCGAATGCAAGGAGGTGGTGTTTTTATTGAAAACGGAGGACGTAACGGTTGACGACACCCGTAGAGACGCGCCATGGCACATCTCTACAACGGACCCGACCATCATAGCCGTAGATATCAACAAAACCAACAACACCCGTGTTCAAAGTACCCTTGAAACCGAACGCACCACCCCACCCCGCATCGCCACGGAATTGGGCGCATACCTCTACGAACCCAACGCCGCCTTGATGAAGGCCGGCATCTTCAACGCCCTGTCGCAACAATTCCAGGTCGCGAAATTAGCGAAGAACACGAATCTGTTCACCGCCGACGAGCTGCACGAGGATTTTCCGGGTCGCATCTTCCGCATCGAAGCTGTCCACGAGTTCCACCCGCGCAAAACGGCCAAGGAGCTGTCGCACCTCGCCAGTGCCAGCATCGCCGTGCGGAATTTCCCGCTGACAGCGGAGGAGTTACGCAAAACATTGAAAATCAAAAACGGAAATGCGTGCTATCTGTTCGGGTGCACGCTGTCGGGCGGTATGAAATGCGTGATCGTTTGCGAGAAGGTGACTTTTAACTGTTAGCTATTAGCTGTTGGCTTTTAGCTATTGACATTGGTTATCTATGGTAGGTGTTTGACTCACTCTTTTAGGGAGACTGTGGAGATTCAGATCATTCTTAATTCTTAATTCTTAATTCTTAATTCTTAATTCTTAATTCTTAATTCTAAATTCATAATCACCTCCGACATCACCCGGTAAATCTCCCTCAGCCGCTCGTCCTCCAGCGACTCCATCTGCTTCCGCATCACGTTCTCGTCGCCGCGCGCGGCCGGACCCGTCTGCGCCTCCGCCGGGGTCATCTGCGACACCTTCTCAACGGTCTGGCGCAACAACGGCAACAGGATTTCAAACGGCAAATCTTTCTCTTTCAGCAGCTTATACGCAATCTGATACATGGCATTGCTGAAGTTGCAGGCGAAGACCGCCGCCACGTGCATCTGCGCGCGCTGCGACTCGGAAACCTCGTAACAAAGCGGGGAGAGTTCACGGGCCAACTCCCACATTATGGGCTTTTGTTTTCCCACGAAGTCTGACTCCAGACACAGCGGCACTTCTAACGTCCTCATATCCTGTGATTTCGTGAATGTCTGCAGTGGATAAATCACCCCGTAACCGTCGGCATGATCTTTCAGACACTGGCATGAAACCGAACCCGAGGTCATAAAGGCCATCGGCAGCTTAAATGGAAGCTGAGGCAGTATTTCATCGTAGGCTTTGTCCGCCAATGCAAAAATAAATATCTGGTTATCAGGGCTCAAGTCCTTGACATTGTCGATAGCTTCCGCACCGCACAGGTCGGCCAAAACGCGAGCGTTCGCCAAAGTGCGGCTATAGACTTGCGTGATCGGGAAGCGCGACGACCTTTGCAGCCGCTGCGCCATCCACGTGGCCACATTGCCGGAACCTATCAGCGTAATCATCAGTAAGTGAATTTACTACCGCCCAAGAACTCGCGGAGGATGGAGGTGCCGGGCAGGGAGAATTCCGGAATGGTCTTGAAGAAGAGCAACAATTTGATCAGCCGTTGTGCTTCCGCATACTCCGGCACCGTCTCGGGCACGGCGTACAGGATCGGCAGTGCAAATGGCTTCAGCACCGACAGTTCGAACACCAACGATGTGTTGATCATCACGTCGGCGTTCTCCTGGAACGGGAAGATGTTCTTCTCTTCGCCGCGACGCACACTCGGCCAACGGCGTATCGTATCGACCGCCGAATAACCACGATAGTTGAAATCGCGTACAATTCTGCGTATCAGGCGGTTGTCGGAAGTCGGAATCGGATTCTGACGGTCCAACGACAGGGAGGTCAGCGCAGAGACGAAAATCTTGAATTTCACATCGTCAGGCACTTGGGCGGTCAGTTCGGGATTCAAACAATGGATGCCCTCGATGACGAGGATGGAGTTCTTGCGCAGCTGCAACGTGTTGCCGTTCCACTCTTTCTTGCCCAACGCGAAGTTGAAGGTGGGGATTTCCACCTGTTCGCCCTCCAGCAGCCGCTTCAGCGTGTTGTTGAAGAGCGGCAGATCGATGGCATGCAAGTCCTCGAAGTCGAACTCACCGTTCTCGTCCTTCGGGGTTTCGTCGCGCTCCACAAAGAAGTCATCCACGGAAATCTGCACCGGATGGTAGCCCAGCACGGCAAGTTGGACCGACAACCGACGGCAGGAGGTGGTCTTTCCGGAACTCGACGGCCCGCTGATCAGCACCATCTTCACATTGCCGTTCTGATAGATCATGTCGGCCACCCGCGCCAGATGCTTCTCTTGATAGGCCTCAGCCACCAAAACCCCGGCCTGAATCATCTGTTTGGCATTCGTGTATTTGTTCAAATCGGACACATAAGGCACCCCCATGGAGGCCACCCATTGTTTGTCCATCTTATAGACAGAGAACAATTTGGGGTACAAGCGGGTTTTGGCCATCGCATTGATGTTTTTCTTGGACGGCAGCTTCAGCAGCAGTCCCTCCTCGTATTTCTCCAGCCCGAAGGTCGTCAGACAGCCGGTAGAGGGCACCAGAAAACCGTAATAATAATTGATGCTGTCATCCAAATGATAAACAGAGGTGTAGATGCGGTCGCGGTTTTTGAAGAACTCGTACTTGTCCTCCAGACCGTGTTCCTGGAACGCCTTGATAGCGTCGGATGTGAGCATCTCCTCGTGCACGAACGGAAGGTCGCGTTGCACCGTGTCCTTCATGAAGAGATACAACTTGTTCGCCAACTGTTCCGTGATCGGGCCGTCCAGGTTCTCCAGCGTGCAGTATCGACCGCCGGAAATGGAGTGCTTGATATGCAGTTTCACCTCTTTGGGCAGCAACTTATCGACCGCATGGAAAAGCAGGAAGAAGAGCGAACGCATGTAGCCGTTGCGCCCGTAGGAGCTGTAGTAGTCGAAAAACTGGATCTGCGAGGGTTTGGTGATCCGGAACGACATGTCGCGCTCCTTGTTGTTGACCAACGCGCCGAGGAAAGGCGTTTCAGGGTTGAATTTCACCTTGAGAAGTTCGACCAACTCCTGCAGGGTGATGCCGCAAGGCACGTCAATATGCGTGTCGTTGTTTTTGCAATATACGGGGATCTTACTGTTCATTTTCGATTGTGATTTTTGAAAAGGCAAAAATACAAAAAAAGCAATAAAGGCAACCGAGAATTCCTAATTACGAATCCGCCAGGCTTCCCAGTCGATCTCCGACTCGATGCGGTTCTCGACATCGTCGGGAAGCAGCGGGAAAAAGTCAATTCCCGTGAGTTGCTCGACATAATCCACGGTACGACAATAATGGTTCAGATTATGATGAGTGGGATCGTTGGGACATACGAATCCGACGGCTTTCCACGTGCCGCGCATGTCGCAGAGCACCACTTTGTAGAAGGAGTCGGGGACAGCGATGCCGCTCTCCCCTATCACCTCGGGATGCGACGAGACCATCGGGCCGCATACGACATAGACCTTGCCATAGAAGTTAGCCCAACCACGCACACGGTTCTCCAGATAGTTCCAGTCACCCTCGTTGAAGGTATGGTCCTGCGGACAGATGTTGCTCAGGTAGAAGCACTCGCGCATCGCCGTCTCGTCCCATTTCATATCGCCGGCCGGCACCAGATGGCCGCGGTCGTAAGAGGTTCTCTTATAGTCCCACCACTGTGCGGTCGCGCCTTTCACCAGCGGGTCGGGGTCAAACTTGGTGTAACGCTCCACGGGGCCTTTGGTCTGCTTGTCCGTGAGGGTGTAGGCCACCCAGTTCGCCAGAAGCCAATCTTCGTTATAATCCACGGTATATGCCTTATGCTCAATTTGTTGCGAATATTTGCGGGGATTTGTAAAGACCGGTATTTCGAGTTTCCCTTCGGGGACAACCGACGTTCGGGACTGTGTCGCCGTTGCAGACTCGACTTTTTCAGGCTGTTTCCCTTTGGGTGCGATACAAAGTGCCACCACCGCGAGAGCCATCACCGCCACGCCCGCCAAGATCACGATTCGTTTGTTCTTCATATTCATCGATTCTTCATTACATCGCAAAAAAAAACGGGGCGAACCCCGTTGTAACATTCACTAACGCAGTTTCTTCATCAATTCCACCGCCAAATCGGAGATGGGCAGACGATACTGCTGCATCGTATCGCGCTCGCGCACCGTCACGGTGTTGTCCTCCTTGGTCTGGTTGTCGATGGTGACGCAGAAGGGCGTGCCGATGGCGTCCTGGCGACGATAGCGGCGGCCAATGGCGTCCTTGTCCTCGTACTGCACCATGAAATCCTTCTTCAACATGTCGAAGATCTCCTGACCGATTTCCGGCAGACCGTCCTTCTTGACCAACGGCAGCACAGCCACCTTGTAGGGGGCCAGTTTCGCGGGCAGACGAAGCACCGTGCGCGTGGAACCGTCCTCGAGCGTCTCCTCGGTGTAGGCATGACTGAACACCGCAAGGAACATGCGGTCCACACCGATGGAAGTCTCAATGACATAAGGCACGTAGTTCTCGTTCACTTCCGGATCGAAATAGCGCAGTTTCTTGCCGGAATACTGTTCATGCTGCGACAGGTCGAAGTTGGTGCGGGAATGGATGCCCTCCAGTTCCTTGAAACCGAACGGGAACTTGAACTCGATGTCGGTGGCGGCATTGGCGTAGTGCGCCAGTTTCTCGTGATCGTGGAAACGATAGTTTTCCGGAGCAATACCCAGGTCCGTATGCCACTGCAGACGGGTCTGTTTCCAATAGTCGAACCATTTGAGTTCCTCACCGGGTTTCACGAAGAACTGCATCTCCATCTGCTCGAACTCGCGCATGCGGAAGATGAACTGGCGAGCCACGATCTCATTGCGGAAGGCCTTGCCGATTTGAGCAATGCCGAACGGCAGTTTCATGCGGCCGGTCTTGTAGATGTTGAGGAAGTTCACGAAGATGCCCTGTGCCGTCTCGGGACGGAGGTAGATCGTGTCGGCGCCGTCGGCGACGGAACCCAACTTCGTGGCGAACATCAGATTGAACTGGCGCACATCGGTCCAGTTGCGCGTACCGGAAATGGGACAGGCGATGCCCAATTCCTCGATCAGAGCCTTCAAGCCGACCAAGTCGTTGTTGTTCATCAACTCCGCGAAACGCTTGCGGATGTCATCGACCTGCGCCTGATATTGCACCACGCGGGTGTTGGTCTGGCGGTAGAGCGTCTCGTCGAAGTTGTTGAAACGTTTCTTCGCCTTTTCAATCTCCTTATCTATCTTATCCTCAATCTTTTGGATATGATCCTCGATGAGCACATCGGCACGGTAGCGTTTCTTGGAATCCTTGTTGTCAATCAACGGGTCGTTGAACGCATCCACGTGGCCGGAAGCCTTCCAGATGGTGGGGTGCATGAAGATGGCGCTGTCCAGTCCGACGATATTCTCGTGGTACTGCACCATCGACTTCCACCAATACTGTTTGATGTTGTTCTTCAGTTCGACGCCGTTCTGACCGTAGTCATAGACCGCGCTCAGACCGTCGTAAATCTCACTGGAAGGGAAAATGAAGCCATACTCTTTCGCATGGGCGATAATCTGTTTGAAAAGGTCTTCGTTGTTTGCCATATAACGGTTAAGGGTTAAAGGTTAAAGGTTAAAGGTTAAGGGTTAAAGGAGTTGAGGTTTAGGGTTAAGAGTTTAGGGTTTAGGTGGGAAAGTCAAGGTCAAGGTCTAAGTCTAAGTCTATGTTTCAAGTTATTCGAAAATAAATGAAATCTGCAAATTCTTCGCTTTTAGGCCGGTGACACTGGTGGCGTACATGTTGTCTTCGGGCACAAGCATATTCAGGAAGCCGAAGGACATCTTGAGTTCGGTGGAGAATTTGAAGTAGGTGCAATAGAAATCGAATCCGACGCCGACCTGGGCCTGCACGTCGTGGGGGTTGAGTTTAAGCACCACCTCGCCGTTGTCGGGGGCTTTTTTCTTCTTGGCGGAGATCATGTCGAAGGTGTATTGGCCGCCAGCGACCACATAGGCGCGAACATTGTTCAACATACGCGACGACTTGTACTTGAGAAGGATGGGCAGATCCAAGTAAACCGACTCCAGGTCTTTCGCCGTAACCAACTCGTTACCAGAAGAATAGCGAATCGTATAGTGAACATACCGATCACCGAAGGAAAGTCCGGGAATCATTCGAAGGTCAAAATACTTGCCGAGGCGCAGATTTGTGACAATTCCGAGGCTGAAGCCGCTCATGCCGTGGGTGTTCACGACCATCAGCGAGTCATACTCCGCGAGATCCGGTTTTGAGGAGATGCGGTAGTCGAAGAGGTTGTAACCTAAGCTGAACCCAAAGTGGAAGGGCTTGTTGTCGTATTTCAGCAGATTCGGGACACCGAACTGCGCCTGAGCCTGGAACGCGGCCAGAAGCGCCAGAAGGGTGATCACAATCGTTCTTTTCAATTTCATAATTCCTGAATCAAGGCTGCTCTAACGAGATTACGAGTGTTTTAGTATCGTGACGGACATTTTTATTTTACCGGCGAGTTCTTGACCATTTCGGCTTTGAGCTGTGCCCCGTTGATCGGCACAACGCCCACGTACTCACAGACGAGACCGCCGGCCAAGTTGGAGGCGAGGCAAGTCTCCTCCACCGTGTGTCCCTTCAGCAGGAAGAGCGTGGAGACAGAGATGACCGTGTCGCCGGCGCCGGACACGTCGCTGACGCGGCGATGGAAGGCGGGCTGATGGAAGAACTTGTCGTTCTGCCGGTCATAAAAGGCAATACCTTTCGCCGACATGGTCACCATCACCTTGTCGATATTCTGCTTACAAGCAAAATCCTTTGCCAGATCGTGAATTTCATTCAGCGTCAGTTCCGAATTCTCCTCCACATGCAACCCCTTCGAAAGCTCTTTCATATTGGGTTTGAAGAGGTTGACGTTTGCGTAATTGTTGAAATTCTTCTCTTTGGGATCCACGGCGACGTAGATGTTCTTCTTATGTGCGAAATTGATGATTTCAGTAATCAAATCCTTGGAAAACAAGCCTTTGTCGTAGTCTTCAAAGATAACCGCATCGATGTCATTATGATCGATGATCTGTTCCACGGTGGTCAAGAACTGGCGTTTTTCGCGTTCCTTGAGCGACTGCACCTTTTCATCGTCAACCCGGACGATATGGCAGTCGTTCCCGATGATGCGGTATTTGATGGTGGTGCGGCGGCCGTACATCGGCACGATGGCGTCGGAAGTCAAGTCGCAGTCCTCCATCAGGTTGTAGAACACCTTGGCTTTTGAGTCGCTGCCGATGACAGAGCAGAGGATGGGGTCTGCGCCGAGGCTCTTGAGGTTGAGGGCCACGTTGGCGGCGCCGCCGAGACGGTAACTGCGTTCCTGCACGTTCACGATGGGGACGGGCGCTTCCGGGCTGATGCGCGTGACCTTGCCTGTGAGGTAGCAGTCAATCATCACATCGCCGATTACCAATATTTTAGCGTTCTTGAATTCCTCAAAAATCTGATCTACTTCTTCCTTTTTCATGTCAAAAAAATTAGTCGGCAAAGATACATTTTTTTTGGGTCAGTGGAGAGGAGAAGTATGGGGTTCGGAAGAAATGGAGTTTTTTTCAAGGCGCCTTGTGCTGTCAAGCCACATCGTTGTGCTTTTCAGGACAATCAAGGATTACTTAGTTCAATAGATACATAGTGACTGCAAATAGCTTGTATTTATTTGATTCTACGTGATTTATGATTAATTCCAGGTCCGTTTTCAATAGATACAAAATGACTCTTGCGGCAGCCGCCTCCCATTAAACCTCTAAAACATTATAAATGACCAATTCACATCGTCCTCACCATCCTATACGGCACTACCTTCCCCACCCGCCCCATGACTTCCATAAAGCGTCGGTCGTTTGTGTATCTGCGTGTCATCCCTCGAAAAAGCGCCTCATACACGTATCGGTGAACCAAGGGCCGTGACACATAATGATAAACCCCCGAAACCATTCGCTTTATCTGCGCCCAAAACCCATTTACCGCACAAGCCCCCTCCTCTGCAGAATGCTCCGAACCACTTTTCCAACCGTATGGGTCCTCCGTCCGGAATCTTTTCTGTTCACTTTCCTCTAACGTTTGGTAACAAATGAGTGCATCGGTGAATATCCTCGTCTCTGGTCGCACGAAACGCAACAGCTCGGGATGTAGTTTCGTAGGCCTCCGGAAAATTTTGATGGATACGGGACGCTTGCAATCGTTTCGACACACTTGAATGTTATCCTCTATCGTGTCCACGAATGGATCATTTTTATTTCGCAACAAAACCCTTAGTTTTTGCAGCATAAACCAAGCTGTCTTCTGCGTGACACAGATTTCCCGGGCCAATTGAGTGGAGGAAACACCCTGTTTGCTGTTGCACAACAAATGTATCGCAATAAACCACTTTATCAATTTGAGCTTCGTGCTTTGAAAAACAGTGCCGACAAGGACCGTGAACGTCTTTTTACAGTTTTTGCATGCGTAACGGCCGTCTTTGCGATGATAGACATAATCACATCCACAATAGGGGCACTTCGGCTTCCCATTCCACCGTGCCGTTGCGAGAAACTCATGACATCTTGCGTCAGAGTCAAAATAATCGATAAGACCTGAAATCGTTCTGAATTTCGACAAGAAAGTTGCTTCCATTGTTTAACATTTTTATGAATATATTGTTTTAATTGTCAAAAGCAAAGATACAACAATGAAAGGCTTTTGTCAAGAGTTTTGCAGTTTTTTTTTGTTATTACAAATCAGCACATTACAATTTTATATTTAACTATTCAACTCGGAATAGTTAAATTCAAAGAGCTCTTTTCGCACAAAAACAACTGTCGTGACGCAAAACGGCGTTTTCGTAAAGACTTCTGCAACAAACAAAAGATTGGCGATTGGGCAGGGCTTACGTATCAACTTTTTATTTTGGGCGAGCCGGCGCGCAGCAGCCTTTCCCCACCAGCGTCCCAAGTCCCTATTCATTAACCAATAACCAATAACCATTGGGGAAGCGCGCCGTCGGGCTGTCCGCTCAAATGGCGGCAGGACTGGCCACGACACTCGTTAGTTTCCCTCTTTTAAGGAGACAGAGGGGATTCCGAAACGCTCAAGCCGCCGCCATAACCGCTTCCATCCCTCTCGCACGCCCGTCCGCAACACCATCCTCTTTCGCGGCGCACCAATCCAATCCCATCGCCCGAATTCTTTCCCCGCGCCGCGTACCCCGCGATCCGACCTCTACACGATGGTACGCATCCGTCCCACCTCCAGATCTAGATATGCAACCGCTAACGCGGTTGATGCACAAATCGTTATGTTCAACCTCAATGACTACGGCCTCAAGATTAGGAGTCTAAAAGACGGTTCTAAACAGTCAGTTTGTATCTATTGGAAAATAACGAAACCAATTCCCAAAAATTTAATTATCAGCCATTTTCAAACAATATCACAGTCAAATTGTATCTATTGGTTTTGACAGGGAAAGACCACTATTAGCCACAAGAGCGACCATCGCTTCCCCAACCCCTCCCCCCCCAAAAAAAAGCCCCCCACACCCACCTTCCTAATTTTATTCCTCCTTGTTAAACCCATACCGAAAAAAAACTATCTTTGCCGTCCATTAATAACCACCTTATGAGAAACACCATCCTCTCCCTGGCAGCCTTTCTCGTCGTGCTGATAACGGCGGCCCCCGGCATCTCCGCCCAAAAAAACTCGGTCTATTATTACAAAATCGACGACAACATCTCCAAACCCGCCCTCCGGCTGACGGAGAAGGCCGTTAAGGATGCCGAGAAGGGTAAATTCGACTACCTGATGCTGGAACTCAACACCTTCGGCGGCGAACTGGATGCCGCCGACAAGATCCGCACGCTGCTGCTGAACACCAATGTGCCGACCCTTGTCTTCATCAACAACAACGCCGCATCGGCGGGCGCGCTCATCAGCATCGCCTGCGACAGCATTTACATGATGCCCGGCGCCTCCATCGGGGCCGCCTCGGTAGTCAACGAACAAGGCGAGATCATGCCCGACAAATACCAGTCGTACATGCGCTCGCTGATGCGCACCACCGCCGAGCACAACGGCCGCGATCCCAACATCGCACAAGCCATGGTAGACCCCGATGTGGAGGTCAAGGGTGTCAGCGAGAAAGGCAAGGTGCTGACCTTCACCTCCGAGGAGGCTGTGAAAAACGGGTTCTGCGAAGGATTGGCGAACAGCCGCGAAGAGGTGCTGGAACAGGCCGGCATCGAACAGCCCGAAATCACCGAGCAGGTGCTCTCCCCTGTCGAGAAGATCATCAATTTCCTGGTGAACCCCATCGTCAGCGGAATCCTTATCATGTGCATCGTCGGCGGGATCTGGTTTGAGCTGCAGGCCCCGGGCATCGGACTGCCCAGCCTCATCGCCGTCATCGCCGCCTTGCTCTTCTTCGCACCGCACTACCTCGAAGGCCTCGCCGCGCACTGGGAAATCCTCCTCTTCGTGGCCGGCCTCGTCCTTCTGATGCTGGAGTTCTTCGTCGTGCCAGGCTTCGGCGTCACCGGCATCTCCGGAATCATCCTGATAGTCGCGTCGCTCATTCTTACATTAGTATATAATGTAGGATTCAAGTTCTCTTTCGACCCCGAATTAAACGTTCCCGCGCACATCAGCAAGATGACCATCCTGGTGCTTGTAAGCACGCTTGCGGGATTCTTCCTGTCGCTATGGCTCGGCAAAAAGCTGATCCTGGCGGAGACTCGCTTCGGTTCCCTGGCGCTGCGCACCGGACTGAAGAGTGACAAAGGATTCACCGCGCAGGACATGCGCAACGAGGAATACGTCGGAAAAGAAGGCATCGCGCAGACACTCCTGCGCCCGTCCGGCAAAGTCAACATCGACGGCGAAATCCTCGACGCCACCATCGTCCACGGCTTCGCCAACCCAGGCGACAAAGTGAAAGTCACTCGATTCGAAAACGCCCAATTGTTTGTGAGAAAAATATAGATTTTTTCTTGTATTCAAAAAAAATGTATTTTTACAGCGTGTTTTTTCTAAAATGTCGCAAAGCAATGAAAAAAGCATTAGCCATACTCCTGCTACTATCTGAAATAGCCTTACCCTCGGCCTTCTGCCAGAATGAAAAGACTTCCTTGGACAACCGGCACAGCGTTAGAATCGGCTGGGGAGACATGATCTACGAATCGGCGGTCTTCCGCCCAAGCCTGAACGGCGCGTGGACCAACCCCGACGTCCTGCCGGCCGACTATATACACGACGAAACCTTCGACTTCGGTTATACCGGCCACCTCTTCGCCGAATACCAGTACAGACTGACCAAGGTGACAAGCATAGGGCTGCAAGCCGATTTGGAAGGTATCTTCTGGAAGGAGGGCGCTTTCGACAGGTACCACAACTTGGCGTCTCCCACAGAAAAAATCAGGAACTGGGATCTTGACCTACTGCTCACAGCACGCTTCACCTACTTTGAACGGCCATGGGTGAGAATCTATTCTGGATTGGGCTTCGGCGTGCTCCTCGCCTTCGACAACCAAGGCGGCTTCGGCGCGGCACCGGCTTTCAACTTGAACTGGATCGGCATGGAGGTGGGCAAAGGCCCGTGGGGCGGCACCCTCGAGGTGGGATCCCTCAACGCTTTAGCCAACAAACTCACCATCTACCAAGCCTTTTCCCGTATTCTTTCGTTCAGTGTCTATTATAAATGGTAAAAAAGATGAAAAAGTGGATATATATCAGCCTCGCGGCAATTTTTCTGACAACTTGCCAAAAACCGGAAATCGGAATCGTGGACTTCGACACTTTCCACGCAACAAACGTGAAATATAGCGATGTGATTGTGAACGGAGCACTGAACCCCGAAATCCGCACCATGGAATTAGGCGACGGGGACGATGCGAAAGTGGCCAGTGTTTCCCTGGCTAATTTGGTGGAGAACATGCTCGAAACGATGAAGAGCAACAAAATAATACAAATCGCGGGCACTTACACCGGCCACGACATCGACGGAACCCCCATCACCTTGTCCGGCAAGGTGTTGCTTCCGGCCAAAGGCAAGATAAAGAACATGATCATCGTAAGTCACTGGACCATCGGCGCCAACCGCGAATGCCCGTCGGAGAGTTTCCAAATGGAAGGCATCCTGGCCGCGAAAGGCTATGCCGTGGTGATGGCGGACTACATCGGATACGGGGTCACATCGAATCGCATACACCCCTACATGCACATCGAAAGCACCGCCCGCAGCGTGGTGGACATGGCCTTGGCCGTGAAGCCCTACCTGAAAGCCATCGACCGGAAGCCCGAGAGCGACGAGGTGATCTTAGTCGGCTACTCCCAAGGAGGATCCACCACCTTAGGGGTGATGAGAATTCTGCAGGACGAGTTCACCAAGGAGTTGCCCATCAAAGCAGTGTACGCCGGCGGCGGCCCTTACGACTTGGCGGCCACGTTTGACATAACCATGCTGGAAGACAAAACCGGCATCCCCTGCGCGATCCCCATGATCGTGCAAGGAGTCAACGAAGGTGAGAATTTAGGCCTGAACCTCAGTGACTTCTTCAAACCTATCTTGATGGAACATCTTGACGATTGGATAAATTCCAAGCGATACTCCGTGGGCGAAATAAACGCCATGCTGAATGCCTCGGCCGTGAGTGACCTGATGACCGAGGAAGGACGCGACAAAAGCAGCCCGCAGACCGCAAAACTCTACCGGACATTGATGTGGAATTCCATTTTATTGTTCACACCCCGTGCCCCAGTCTATATTTTCCACAGCATGGACGACAACACCGTGCCGTTTGTCAACGCGCTCAAGGCCGAAGAATATTTCAAAGGGAACGACATCACATACGACTTCGACCACTACGGCAACCACCAAGCCGGGGCGGTTAAATTCATCCTCACAGTATCCAAAGCCATATAAAATAAACATCATGAAACGATCACTAACACTTATTATCCTGAGTTTGCTGCTGTTTGCCGGCTGCGAGCAAGAAGAGACCCTTCGCACCGAGATAAAAGTAAAGTTGGAATCGGTGGGCGGATCCCGGGCGCGTTTCTCCGTGACACCAGCGAATCCCCACGCCTACTACACCTACATCCTCGTGAGTTCGAAAGAGGACAACTACAACATTCCAGAATTTGAAGTCTGCTTGGAAGAGATACAGAATATGGAAGAAGCAATGTCCCACCTCCAGGGCGCCAACTTCATGGATGCCTTTTGTTACCAAGGCAGCAGACAAATCAATTTGAGCGCGATTTACGACGACACCGATTTCAAACTCATCGTGTTCCAAATCCACCCTGAGACACATGAGATTCTGGGAAACCCGGTCATCACTGAGTTTCGCACTAAACCGGTACCGGAGCGGGAGCTTTACTTCGAAGTCAACTTCGAGGGAGAATTGCTGACAATAACTCCTTCCGACAACAATCTCACTTATTTTTGGCAGTTCAAGGAAAGCGACCAAATATACGACGACTACGGCACCGCCACATACTACTTGTATTCGGTGGCGGGAATGTACCAGGAATACGGGTTCATGGATATGTTATACTCGCAAGGCTCGGTCGAATGGGACTTTGCCATGGAGAATAACATGCATGACGGCACCGAATATTTGCTCATCATCAGCGGTTGCGAGGAGGGCGAACTCACCACCCCGACCACCATCGCGAAATTCCGGTACCATCCGGGCCACATCGAAATTTTGGAGATATTTGAGGAAAACGATTGGTGATCACCGCTCTCAAAAAAAACGTATCTTTGCGGCTCTTTCGTCGAAATACGAATCTTAATCAAACATAAAAGGAAAAAAACAATGAATCAAGAACTTTTGAATCTGTATCCCAAAGGATTATGGGACATTTTCGGACACATTTGTGACGCCCCCCACCCTTCCAAGCATGAAACCGCCGTGGTGAAATGGTACAAGGAATGGGCCGCTGAAAACAACATCCCCGTCGTGCAAGACGAGACCGGCAACCTGCTGTTCACCGTTCCCGCCACGCCCGGCTTCGAGAACCGCACGCCCGTCGTGCTGCAGGCCCACTGCGACATGGTGCCGCAAGCCGACAGCGACAAGGCTCACGACTTCCTGACCGACCCCATCGAGCCGATCATCGACAACGGCTGGGTGCGCGCCAACAAAACCACTCTGGGTGCTGACGACGGCATCGGCGTGGCCGCCGCTTTGGCCGCCATCACCGACCCGAATTGCCAGCACGGACCCGTCGAGGTGCTCGTCACCATCGACGAGGAGACCGGCATGACCGGCGCCTTCGGTCTGAAACCCGGCTTCGTGAAGGGCAAAATCCTCATCAACCTCGACTCCGAGACGGAAGGCGAGCTCTACGTGGGCTGCGCCGGCGGCATGGACGCCAACTTCAACCGCACATACACCACCGTCGCCACCCCGGCTGACATGAAAGGCTACAAACTCTTCGTCACGGGTCTGCACGGCGGTCACTCCGGCATGGACATCAACCTCGGCCGCGCCAACGCCAACAAAATCGCCACGCGCTTCCTGCAGAAAACCGTCCGCGACTTCGGCGGCTGCGTCGCCTGCATCAACGGCGGCGGCCTGCGCAACGCCATCCCGCGCGAAGCCACGGCCATCCTGACCGTTCCCGCCGCGAAAGCCGCTGAATTCGAGGCGTTTGCCAAAGAGTTCGAAGCGGTCGTGAAGAAGGAGTTCGCCCTCACCGAGGAAGGTCTCAGCCTCACCGTGACGGCTGTGGACACTCCCGCGCAAGTTATTGAGCCCAAGGCCCTTTGCCAATTCTTGAACATGATTTTCGCCATCCCGAACGGTGTGCAGCGCATGAGCGACTCCATGCCCGGCCTGGTGGAGACCTCCAACAACTTAGCCAACTTCATCGCCGAGAACGGTGAGATGAGCGCCAAATGCCTGATGCGCAGCAGCGTGAACAGCGCGAAAGACGCTTTAGGCGAGAAGATGGTCGCCATCGCCGAACTCGCCGAATGCGGCATCGAACTCACCGGCGCCTATCCCGGCTGGAACCCCAACATGAAGAGCCCGATCATGAACACCTGCATGAAGGTCTATAAGGAGAAATACGGCAACGAACCCAAGGTGATGGCCATCCACGCCGGTCTGGAATGCGGCCTCTTCGGCGTCTGCTATCCCGACTGGGACATGGTCTCCTTCGGCCCGACCATCGAGCACCCGCACTCCCCCGTCGAGCGCGTCAACATCGAAAGCGTCGGCAAATTCTACGATTTCCTCGTGGAAGTGCTGAAGAACGTGCAATAGCCCCGATTTTCCCGGAATTTTATTTACCGACAAACGCAGTTCTGGTTTCTCCGGAACTGCGTTTGTTTTTGGACTTAGACTAATGACTTAGACTATTCCCTACCCCAAATTCCCTATTCCCTATTCCCTACTCCCTATTCCCTACTCCCTATTCCCTATTCCCTACTCCCTAAAGAAAAGAAAAAAAAAGAAAAAAACGCTCACAGAAACCGAAAAAATTGTATTTTTGCGCACTCATTTAGAGGAAGGAAAGTTGGCCGAGCGGCTGAAGGCAGCGGTTTCGAAAACCGCCAGGGTGTAAAAGCTCTCACAGGTTCGAATCCTGTACTTTCCGCAAGAACTCGCAACAATCCACGGACAGTTGCGAGTTTTTTTATGACAAAAACCAGGGAAAAGACATTCCCGCCAATTCACAATCAACAAAACACCACTCACCTACTTCGTCAGCAAAAGCAAGCAGTCCGGCATGTTCGTTGCCAACACAACATTCACCATTTTTTCGTACTTTTGCCCCCTCAAATCCCCCAATATGAAACAAGAAGTCAACCCCAAAGAAACCCCGCGCGCCTTCGCCTTCGAGATGTGGATGACCGCTCCGATGCCGATGGTGACGCTGGTGAAGACGATGAATGTTAGCAAACTGCTGAGAGCCAGCCGGAAGAGCGGCGTCAAGTTCAACACGCTGATGTGCTGGTGCATCGGGAAGACCGCCAGCCTGACCGAGGAACTGCACCTGCTGCCCGAGGACGGCAAGCTCTTCCGCTACGACCAGATTGCCGTCAACGTGGTGGTGCGCAACCGCAAGGGCGGCATCAACTCCTGCGACATCCCCTTCTCCGACGACCTGCAGCAGTTCAACCGCGACTACATCGCGCTGACCACAAAAGTGGCGGAAGAGTGCGAGAGCAGCTTCCTCGACGGCTATATGATTGTCGGCACCTCCGCGATGATCCAGACCGAGCTCGACTGCATCTGCAACCAATACACCGACAAGTTCCTCAACCCGATGGTGATGTGGGGCAAGTACCGCAAAGAGTGGTTCAAGACCAAGCTGCCGGTCTCGTTCCAGTTCCACCACGTGCAGATGGACGGCGGTGATGCGGCACGATTTCTGGAGGCACTGCAGAAAACCATAGAAACGCTGTGATGAAAGCTTCTTCCTATTGGTATCTTGCCAATTTCTGGATTAAAACTGCCCTGTTCAAGAAAAAAGACCCCATTGTCGGGTCAATAATCATAACCGACAGGTGCAATTCGCTGAAAACCTACTCAAAGTACATATAAAACCGCGAACAAGATTGTTTTTCCCCATGAGTTTGATTACGACCTTCACCAGAACTTGGCTCACCCGATCTTTCAAACCGTTTCTGTTTGAAAATGAGTACGACAGTCATCTTCCTTTTGGGGATTGTGACAAACTTGGACTGTATGTCCATATTCCCTTTTGCAAAAGCATTTGCACGTTTTGCCCATATTGCAAAACAATATACAACAAGGAGTTATGCGATAAATATATCGATGCGCTGATTCAGGAAATACGTATGGTTGGCAGTCAATATGACGGCAAGAAAGAGACGACCAGTTTGTATTTCGGGGGTGGGACACCGGCTTTGGTGGCGGACAGAATCGGCGAAATCATAGAGGTAATTAACGAATATTTCATTGTTACAGAAGGTGTTGGCGTGGAACTGCATCCCGATAACGTGACGGTCGATACACTATGGAAACTTAAGGCGGCGGGCGTTACGAAAATCAGTATCGGAATCCAGTCTTTTTCAGAAAAATTCCAAACTGTCTTAGGACGAAAGCAGGTGAATCCTGCCAAATTGAAAGAAGCCTTGGACAAGGTTGCGTTTGAGACTGTTTCGATGGATTTTATATTTGCATTGCCCAACCAAACTTGCGAAGATATCAAATCGGATGTGGATATCGCTTTCAGAAACGGAGCCAACCACGTCGCTATTTATCCGTTTATTGATTTCTCGTTCACCAAAAGTGAAGTGAAACCAATGCCGAAGAAACAAAAAAAGCAACTTTTGGATCAAATAACGGCCTATTTCAAGCAACAAAGATATTATCGTGACTCCATTTGGACGTTCTCAAACAAGAAAGAAGCCAAATATTCTTCTATGACACGGGACAACTTCCTTGGCTTTGGCTGTTCCGCCACCACCCTGTTAAAAAATCAATTCAAAATAAACACCTTTTCTGTTGATGAATATTGCAAAAGGATAAACGGCGGCGAGTTGCCCACCTCCTTGACCATCAGGTTCTCTCTGAGACAACGAATGGTGTATTACCTCTTCTGGACGCTGTACAGTATGCAATTGGATGAGAAAAAGTTTGAACAGTTTTTCGGTGTGCCGCTGAAAAAAATGTATGGCTTTGAATTTTGGTTGGCGCAGAAATTGGGCTTCCTCACAAAAGGAAACAACATCTATTCGATGACAACGAAAGGGGCGTTTTACTATCATTACTACGAGCAGTTCTACACCCTCTCCTATATCGACAAGATGTGGGGGATTATGCGTAACGAGGCATTCCCGAAGTATATAAAAATTTGAACCACTTATTTTCGGAACACTATGAAACCGCTAAAACAATACCGTTTCGGCTTCGACCCGTGGGGCTTGCTCCTCTTCCTGCTGGTGATGCTCCCCAATTTCATTTGGTTCGCCGTTCCCGCACCGAACGACATCCTGCGCGCGGATTCGGCCACGCCAGTGGTGGACGCCATCGGCTCCGTGTTCCAAGTCCTGACCGTCGCGTGCCTCTGCTTCGTCATCCATAAAGACAGAAGCAAACTTCGTTTCTCGTCCCTAATCATTGCCACAATTGTTTGCGTCGCAATTTATTACATCGGATGGATATTGTATTACACGACCAATGTAAACCCCTTTGTCATCCTCCTGCTGACCATCCCGCCCTGCTTGGCGTTCATCCTTTTTGCCATCGACCGGAAGAACCTCCCGGCGGTCCTGTTTGCTACGGTTTTTGCGGTGTGCCATCTGGTTTTTGCGGTCGTGAATTTTATTGTCAAATGAAACACATCCCAAACTTCATAACAGCCTTCCGGTTCCTTGGCGCTTTCGGTCTCCTCTTTTCCGATGTTGGAAGTGTCACCTTTTGGGTAATCTATTTCGCCTGCGGACTGAGCGATATGGCAGATGGTTTCTTGGCAAGGAAATTCCACTGCGAAAGCAAAACGGGGGCACTATTGGACAGTCTGGCGGATTTGGCGTTTGTGGTCGGCTGCTGCATAAAGCTGATCCCTGTCTTGATCCTTCCCCATTGGCTCTGGTTCTGGGGCGCGGTGATCGTCGCCATCAAAGTCATCAACCAGATTTCCGCCATAGTGATGTACAAGAAATGTCGTTTCCCGCACACCATCGCCAACAAAGCGGCAGGTTTTCTGCTTTTCGTCGGAGTTCCATTGACCGTGTTTCTGGAGTCTGTCGTGCCAATAGTCATGATAGCCGTTGTCGCGACCTTTGCTGCCGTTCAGGAGGGACATTTCATAAGAACAAGGGCGGTTTGATTTCGTGATTTATTTGTATTTTTGCAGTTGAAAAAAATACGTTTCATACCGGCAGAATAACAAGATAAACATGCTCAAGTATAAAGTATTCATAAGCAGCGTACAATCGGAGTTCTCACAAGAACGACAGCTTGTTTTTGACTTCATCCGTAACGACGAGTTGATGGGGCAATACTTTGAGCCGTTCATTTTTGAGCAGATTGCCGCACAAGATGCTAATCCTCGTCAATTATATTTAGATGAGGCTTCTTCGAGTCAGGTTTATCTCCTGTTGATGGGAAAGAAGTATGGCAATGTTTTGCCGGACGGCATTTCTCCAACCGAGAAAGAATATCAAGCAGCAGGGGAGGGCAATGCATGGAGAGTAGCATTTATCAGCGACATGGACGGACAACAACGTGAGGAAGCGGAAGAATGCTTCTTCCGAAAAGTGCAGAACGAGCTATCATATCGTGTCTTTTCTAATCCGTCTGTTTTGGTTTCACTGGTCAAACAATTGCTGTATGCGTATCTTAAACACAAAGGCGTTATCCAAACATTAAGTTTCGATGAACAGACCCGCGATGATGCCTCTATGGCCGATATTGATGCAACGAAAATCAAAGACTTTTTGCATCAGGCCCGTCAAAAACGAGGGTTCCCACTGGCCGAAGACTCCGACCCAATCACGGTGCTCCGGCATCTGAGATTGTTGCGGCAGGACAAGCCCAGCAATGGAGCGTTACTAATGTTCGCCAACGACCCGCAATACTTTTTCCCCTCTGCGGTGGTCAAATGTGCGTGGTTTCTCGGCACAGAGACGGTAAAACCTATCGAAGATTATAAAACCTTCGAGGGCGGAGTGGCAGATCAAATCAGCCAAGCCACCAGTTGGGTGATGTCGAAACTGTCGGTGCGTTTTGGCCAGCGAAACGTGGAGGTGCAAAACGAGGTTGAATTTGAGATACCGCGATCCGTCATCTTCGAGACCATAGTGAATGCCGTGGCCCATCGCGACTACAACAGCACGGGGAGCGTGCAGGTTTCCGTATTCCGTAATCGTATTGTGGTACGCAATCCGGGGACGTTGCCTGTAGAACTCACCAAGGCCGACTTGATGAAAGAACATGGCTCTTATCCGCATAACCCGTACTTGGCGGAAGTCTTGTACCAGATGGGCTATATCGAGAAATACGGCACAGGCATCACAGAAAATATCCGCAGGATGCAAGAGGCGCATCTCCTTACTCCGAAGATCGACTTGAGTGCCGAGTTCATTACTACTATTTGGCGCGATAATGATGCAACTAATGATGCAACTAATGATGCAACTAATATTGGAACTAATGACGCATCTGATAATGATGCTAACGGCTTGATAAACAACACTAATAGTACTTCTAATGATGCAACTAGTGATGCAACTCCTAAAGATTATTTAGCTGCCAACAAACGTGTTATTGACAGAAAAGTCGCGAAGAAAGTAAAGAAAAGAATGACGGAGCAACAGTTGAAAGAATGCATTATCGAAGCTTGTTATGTAGAACATTCTGTTGAGGAACTAGCTAAACTGTTGAAAAAATCAGAGTCGCATATACGAAACCGATTCATCACCAATATGGTTGCTGACGGAATTCTTTTGCGAACTAAGTCAGGACACTCTTTAGATCAAACATACATGACAAATCCAAAACTTGACAAATAGAATTGGAGAGATGTTGTTGCGCAAGAAACGGATGGAACACATTGTGTAG
>JAEEGI010003826.1_pt1 | contig 35642 bp, 34 predicted proteins | sample 8958751 | NCBI WGS metagenome assembly JAEEGI01 (sample SAMN16246545, study PRJNA631951) | gut metagenome | biome: gut microbiome; feature: rumen; material: KS-attached | host: Bos | place: Iran: Karaj | collected 2018-10 | reverse complement strand
TCGGCTCGGCGCCGACTTCGGAGGAAGTGATACGGACGTTGAGGCCCGGCGCCATACCCTGGAGACCACGGCCCACGTCGGCGATAGGACGGCTGTCGAGGGCCTTGCCGGCGTCGATGGTGGCCACCGAACCGGTCAGGTTGGCAAGCTTCTGCGTGCCGTAACCCACGACGACGGCGTTTTCAAGCAGCTCGGCGTCCTCCGCGAGGATGACGGGGATGTTGTTGCGACCGGCGATCAGGACCTCCTGGGTCTTGTAACCGATGCAGGTGAACTGAAGCGTGCCGTTGGCGGGGGCATTGATGACGTAAGAGCCATCCACGCCGGTCGATGTGCCAGTCGTCGTGCCCAACACAACCACGTACGCTCCGATGATCGGCTCATTGTTCACGTCCACCACCTTACCGGTAACGGTCATGTTCTGAGCCAGCAGGGATCCCGCTGAAAGGATCACTGCACACACAGCCGCGAGAATGCGGCTTAGTCTTTTTGAAACGAACATAGATGAGATTTTAGGTTAAAAAATTCCAAATCACTATCAGACAGCATTTTTTGGCGCTTGCCCGTTACCATTTGGGAAAAGATTCGTTACTTTTACCTTGTGAGAACAAACCTGAGCATCCTCTATTACCTGAAATATGGCAGTCCGGCCAAGGACGGCAAGCTTCCGCTGATGTGCCGCATCACCATCGACGGCAGGAGCACGAGTTTCAGCTGTAAGCGCCGGCTTCCGCCGGATCGCTGGGATGCCCGCCACGGCATGTTAAGAGGGAACGACCCCGATACCCTCCGCATCAACCGGGAGATGGAGGAGCTGAAGAAGCAACTGATTGCCGACTACAGCGCCATCCTGCGCGAATACGGCCCTGTGGCACCTGCCTCGCTGAAAAACTATACGATGGGAGCGCCCTCCCGCCAGGAGATGCTCATGTATGTTTTCAACCGGCATAACGAGGATTTCCAAAAAATGGTGGGATACGGACGATCCCTGCGAAGTCTCCGCCGCTATGAGACCGTGTACCGGCATCTGCGGGATTTCCTGCTCAAGCGCTACCAGTTGAAGGACGTCCGTTTCAACCACATCACCTTGAACCTGGTCAAGGCTTTCGAGACCTATCTCCGGGTGGAAAAAGGATTCAAGACCAATACGGTCTGGGTCTATATGACCACCTTCAAGCACATCCTGACTCTCGCCCGTGCCAACGGCGTGATGCGTTCCGACCCTTTTGTCGGATACAAAAGCCGTTTTGAACAGGTGGACCGCGGCTATCTGACAGAGGAGGAGCTCCGGAGAGTGATGCTGTATCCGGCAGCTGAAGGAACGGAACGGCTGGTTCGCGACCTTTTCGTTTTCGCCGCTTTCACGGGCCTGTCCTATTCCGATATCAAAGCGCTCCGCTGGGACAATATACGCCCGATGTTCGATGGAAATACCTGGATTGTCACCCGGCGGCAGAAAACCCGCACACCCTCCAATTTACGTCTGCTTGACATTCCCCTAAAAATCCTAAAAGAGTATGGCGATCCTGCACAGGAAACGGTATTCCGGATTCCGAGCAACAACTGCTGCAACGAATACCTCGTCGCCCTCGGTCAGAAATGCGGCATCCGGACCCGCCTGACATTCCACATTGGAAGACACACCTTTGCCACGCTCTCCCTTTCGAAAGGCGTGCCCATCGAGACGGTTAGCAGCATATTGGGGCACACCAGCATCCGCACGACCCAGATCTACGCCAAAATCACCAATCAAAAAATCAGCGAAGACATGGAGGAACTGGCAGGAAAACTTAAAAAATTATTATATTTGTGAGTTATTAGCAGGCAAAACAACCAAACTCACAATACACTTAACCTAAAATTTCATCTATGTTCGTTTCAAAGAAACTTGGCCGCGTACTCGCGGCTGTGTGCGCAGTGATCCTTTCAGCGGGTTCATTGTGGGCTCAGAGCATTTCCGTCACCGGCAAGGTGGTGGACGTGAACAATGAGCCGATCATTGGTGCCTACGTAGTGGTTGCCGGTACGACCGTCGGTACATCGACGGATGCCAATGGCGCGTACCGCATCAATGCGCCTGCCAACGGCACCCTCCAATTCACCTGCATCGGATACAAGACCCAGGAAGTCCAGATTGCAGGCAGGACCCTGATTGAAGTCATCCTTTCCGATGACACCGAAATGCTGCAGGAGACCGTCGTAACGGCTCTCGGTATCAAGAAAGAACGCAAGGCGCTGGGCTATTCCGTGACGGAAGTCAAATCGGAAGAACTGCTCCGCAACAAGCAGACCAACGTCATCAACTCACTGGCCGGTAAAGTGCCGGGCGTCAACGTGACGCAGGCCGGCGGTGCCGCCGGCGCCGGTTCCTCGATCATCATCCGTGGTGGTAACTCGGCTTCCGAAGGTCGTGACAACCAGCCGCTCTTCGTGGTCGACGGCATTATCTACGACAACTCCACCATCAACGGCGGTAACTCCGGGACGGACGGTGTGACGAAGACGGCCACTACGTTCTCCAACCGTGTGATGGATATCAACCCCGAGGACATCGAGTCGATGTCCGTGCTGAAAGGCGCGGCTGCCGCCGCCCTTTACGGTTCGCGTGCAGCGGACGGCGTCGTGGTCATCACGACCAAGAAAGGCGCTGCCGACGGCAATGTGAAAGTCAATTTCTCGTCCAAGTACTCCTATTCGACCATCAGCGGTGCGCCGGAGATCCAGGATGTGTATGCCCGCGGCTCATACGATGCCAACGGCATGCTGCAGACCGACCAGATCTTCAGCTCCTGGGGCCAGAAACTCAGCGGCAGGTCTTACGATAACGTACGCGATTTCTTCCAGGGCGCCAACGTGTTCGACAACAGCGTCAGTGTATCGGGCGGCCACAAGAACGGATCCTTCTTCCTTTCCGCCTCCAATTTCAACCAGGGCGGTGTCGTTCCGGGCACTTCCTATATCAAGAATACGGTCCGCTTCAACGGCGAGCAGAAATACGGCCGCTTGACCGTAGGCGCCAACGTGGCCTACTCCATCGCCGACACGAAGAAGACGCTGACCACTTCCGGTCTGTATGACGGTGGCGGTAACGGTACCATGACGGCTCTTTATTCCTGGCCGCGCAGCGAGAACATGTCGCACTGGCTGAACGAGGACAACACGAAATACCGGATGTTCCCGAATGTCGACCAGTCGGAAGAGATTGAGAACCCGTACTGGATCATCAACCGCAACGAATTGACTGACAAAAATAAACGTATCACCGGAGCCGTCACTGCCAACCTTGACATTACCAATTGGCTGAACCTCTCCTACCGCATGGGTATCGACAGTTACAACAACGACGGATACACCTACATCGCTCCGGGCGGCAATGTCAAGAGCATCTACCAGAACGGCCGTCTGAGCAAATCGGCGGTCTCCTATGACTACTGGACTTCCAACGTGATGGCCAACGCCCACAAGGCGTTCGGTGATTTCGATTTCAACCTGCTGGTCGGTTCGACGGCCGAGTCCACCACGCGTGTGAACAATACCCGCTGGGGCTGGGACTTCGTCACGGCCGGAACGATCTCGTTCGGCAACATCATCGAGGAGAACAAGCGTTTCACGGAGCGTACCACCCGCAAGCGCCTGGTCGGCGTCTATGGTGAGTTCCGTGCCGCCTACAAGAACATCGCCTACCTGACCGTCACGGGCCGTAATGACTGGTCTTCGACACTTCCGGTTGCCAATAATTCCTATTTCTATCCTTCGGTGAGCGGCTCGTTCGTCTTTACCGAACTGATGCCGAAGAATGATTTCCTGACCTTCGGTAAGATCCGTGCCTCTTGGGCCCGCGTCGGTAAGGATGCCGGTGCGTATGCTACCAATACTTATCTGTGGGACGCCCAGGTCGTCAACGGCAATTTCGTCGGTATCGGCAACAGCTGGACGGGTGGTTCCCCGTATCTGGTGCCTGAAATCCAGACCTCCTGGGAAGTCGGTACGGAACTGAAGTTCTTCGGCGGCCGGCTCGGTATCGACTACACCTATTATAATTCGATTACCCGCAACCAGATCGCGGCTCCGCGACTGGCGCAGTCCACGGGTTATATTTTCCTGACCATCAACTCCGGTTCCGTGCAGAACAAAGGTATGGAGCTGATGATTACCGGAACGCCTGTCGAGACGCGCAATTTCTCCTGGGACGTGACCCTCAACCTTTCGGGCAACCGCGGTACGCTGGGTGACTTTGTCGATGGTGTCGACCTCTTTTACGTGACCGATGTCCAGATCGGCGGCGTGAAGGCGGCTTCCATTCCAAACGGCGGTTACTTCCTCGGCCTGACCGGCAACTACTGGCTCCGCGAGACCGAGGCCGTTCCCGACCTGGATGCGAATGGCAACCCGCAGTACACGGATGACGGTGAGCTCATTACAAAGCAGGTTGAAATTGAAGGCGGTCGTTATGAGATCGACCCGGCAACCGGCCTCTACAAACTCAAGGGCTCCACTACCAACGTAGTCGGCAACCGCGAGCCCACCCTGATCGGCGGTCTGAACAACAACATCCGCTTCAAGAACTTGAGCGTCTCGTTCCTGCTGGACCTCCGCTTGGGTGGCGATATCTACAACGGTACGCAGTATTTCCTGACCAGCTATGGCCAGTCGATGCGCACCCTGGAGCGTGACAAGGTCAGCTTCTCCGGTGTCGTCAATACAGGAACGGCTGCCGATCCGATCTGGGAAGAGCAGACAATTACCTACGAAGCCGGCAAGACCTACAACATCAACGGTCGTGACTATGCAGGTACGTCCATGATCCAGTCGTACTACAGCAATTATTGCGACAACGCCTACAACTTCATCGAGAAGGTCAACTGGATGCGCCTGCGCGCCCTCAACGTCTCGTACGACTTCTCCAGCCTGTTCAAGAAACAGAGCTTCATCAAAGGCCTTGTCGCAACGGCCAGTGCCAACAATCTCTGGGTCTGGACGAACTATGTCGGCGGCCTCGATCCTGAAGCGGCTGCGGCCGGTTCCGGTACGGGCGGTTCCGGTTCGGTCGGCATCGAGTACTGCGGTGTCCCGAGCCAGCGGACTTTCTCCTTCGGTCTCAACCTGACTTTCTAACGGGCAGTTAACAGATAAAATGACTATGAATATGAAAAAGATATTTTCCTTCCTCTTTGGTCTGGTGCTGCTTCTGGGTATGACCTCCTGCGCACAGTGGCTTGATGTCAATACGGACCCGGACAGCCCGAGCAACAAGAGCGCGACGGTACAGAACCGTCTGCCCTGGATGCAGTATTATTATATGTACGGTTGGGGTACCGCCAACACCCGTACCAGCGCTATCGTCCAGATGGTCAATACGGCCAGCCGTACGGCCGCTATCGGTCTGCAGGCCAACTGGAATCCCGCACAGGGTATTGCTACGACCGTGTACCAGAACTTTTTCCTGGGCGCTGCCTGCAACGTTCCCGACCTGCTGGAGAAAGCGGAGGCCGAGGGCGCTTATCACTACATGGGTGCGGCCCTTGCCATCAAATCCATGGGCTTCATCATGATGGTGGACCTCTATGGTGAAATGCCTTACAGTGACGCTGTCGGCGAAAATTATGCGCCTTATTACGACAATGGCGACGATATTTACCATGGTTGCCTGGAAGACATCGACAAAGCGATCGAGTACTTCAAGATGTCGCAGGAGCCCGGAGCAACGCCGCTTGCGGAAGGCGATGCCTGGTGCGGCGGCGACCCGAATGCCTGGATCCGTCTCTGCTACGGCCTGAAAGCACGCTGGCTCAACAACCTGACCAAGACGAGTGAATTCAGCGCTGCCGACGTGCTTGCGGCGCTCGAACAGGGTCCGACCTCCAATGCCCAGAACATCACCATGCGTCACTACAACGTGGCAACGGCCGGTACCTGCTTCACTGTGGGTGATGCCTATGGTCCGAACACGACCTGGGATTCCTGGGGCTGGGGCAACGGCCAGCGCATGAGCCGCTACTATGTGAACCTGCTGACCAACTTCAAAGGCAGCGGTGTAGAGGATCCGCGTGCCAATAAACTGATCCCTTCGGGCATGTACAAAGTATCGCTCAATCCGGATGGATCCATCCGCAGCTATGAGTGGCTCCGCGACCATGGTGTCGACAACCAGAACAAGGATGACCTGATGACGAACAACCGCGTGGTCTTCGGCAACCTGAATGCCTACCTTTCGCTGGCAAGTGCGGATGTGACCAAGGAATACACCAACGACAACATCCTGCAGTTCTATGCGTCGGTTGAAGATTTCCTGACGGCCGTCCATCGTTATTATTCCGATGACAACGTGACGGTGGCCGTGAGCGCTGACAAGGTATCGATCACGTACCATCCCGGTGCCATGTATGTCAACGACTCCAACCCGCTCTACATCGAGGATATCAAATATATCAACGTCAAGGCTGACGCTCTCTTTGAGACCTACGGCCTGGCCGAGAACGATGAGAACACGTACTATTGCAACGGCGCCCACGGCAGGAACAGCCCGGCCGGCAAGATCGGCTTCGTAGTGGGTACCGCTGGATTCTACACCCGTCCTTCCTCGAATTCCTACATCATGACCTATCCCGAAATGTGCTTCATCAAGGCGGAGGTTCTCTTCAACAACGGAGATAAGAACGGTGCCTACACGGCCTACACCAATGGTATCCGTGCCCACTTCGAACTGATGAACCAGAAACTGGCCGAATGGCAGGGTGCCGGTTATTGCACGACGGCCAAGGGCTTCGACGTATCCTTCGCCTATGCCCCGATTCCGCAGAGCGAGATCGATGCCTATATGAGGAGCGCTGCCGTGAAACAGTCGGCTGCGGAGCTTACGCTCTCCGACATCATGATGCAGAAGTACATTGCCCTGGGCCCCGACATGCAGAAGTACAACGATGTCCGCAAGTACAACTACTTCCGCGACGGTATCTATACCGAGATGAAAGCGCCGGCCTATCGCAATGCTACGGCCACCCACTTCAATCCCGATCCTTCCAAGCAGACCTTCTATCCGCGCCGCTGGAAGCATTCCACGCACGAGACCAATTACAACTCTACGAACGTGAATGCCATCTATGACCAGTACAAGGGTTATGTGAACTTCTCCACGAAACAGCCGGCCCTTGCCGACGAAGTCTGGACGATTCCCGTGTGGTGGGATAAGGAGAACTAGAACTAGAACGCTTTTTACCAATTGTTTGAAAGGGTGACCGAAAGCTTTCGGCCACCCTTTTTTAACAACTTTTTAACAAAAAAAAGTGGAAATTCTGCACATCAATCAAAAAAAGTATTTATTTTTGTAAGAAGTATGGACTATTAGAAACATTAGTTTATAACCTAAAATTTCATCTATGTTCGTTTCAAAAAGACTTGGCCGCTTTATCTATGTGGCTATGTGTGCATTGATTCTTTCAGCAGGATCTTTGCTGGCTCAGAACATGACCGTCACCGGTAAGGTGGTGGACAAGAACAATGAGCCGATCATCGGAGCGTACGTGGTTGTAATGGGCACGACGGTCGGTACGTCGACCGGCGCGGATGGCTCCTATGTCATCAACGCCCCCGCCAACGGCACGCTTCAGTTCACCTGCATCGGTTACAAGACCCAGGAGGTCCTGATCGCCGGTCGCAACAACATCCCCGTCATCCTCGCAGAGGACGCTGAGCTGCTTGAAAACGCAGTCGTCGTGGGTTACGGCACGCAGAAGCTTGCCAACCTGACCGGTTCGGTGGCCACCATCGATGCCGGCAAGGCCCTCAACAGCCGTCCTATCGCCGACGTGGGCCGTGGTCTCCAGGGTATGGCGCCGGGCCTCAACGTCCGTATCGCTTCCTCCGAAGTCGGCGCCGAGCCGATCATGCGTATCCGTGGCCAGTTCGCTTCCTTCCAGGGCAGCGCCGCGCCGCTGATCCTGCTGGACAACGTTGAAATCGAATCCATCCAGCTGCTGAACCCGGACGACATCGAGTCGATCTCCGTGCTGAAGGATGCCGCCTCGGCTTCCATCTACGGTGCGAAGGCCGCTTTCGGCGTCGTGCTGATCACCTCGAAGAAGGGTGCCCGCGAGAAGGACCAGGTCCATGTGACCTATTCCGGCAACATGGCCTTCCAGAACCTGGCCGAGCGCCTGGCGATCGCCGGCGTCAACGGTATGCACTACACGGTGCAGGCGTTTGAACGCACGGGCGGTACGGTGGCCGGTTATCCCTGGTATGTATCCCGCGAGAGCTGGCAGGCCGCCGTCGAATGGGACAAGCAGTTCGGCAGCACCATCACCGCCAACGACCCCGTGGTCTATGGCCGTGACTACTACTATGACGGAACGCGCGTTTACGGTATCCGTACCTACAACCCGACGGACTACCTGGTCCGCAAGAACGCCCCGACGATGACGCACAGCGTCTCCGTGGCGGGCAACAAGGGCCGCACCGACTACAACCTGAGCACCAGCTTCATGGAGCAGCAGGGCCAGACCAAGCATGCCAAGCACGACGACTACCAGCGCTGGAACCTCAACGCCCGCGTGAGCACGCAGATCAACAACTGGCTCAACGTGCACGCCGGCCTGATGTTCTCCAAGACGCAGAAGCGGATGGCCTACAACACCGCCATCGGCAACGCCGACTACTGGTACTACCTGTACCGCTGGAGCCCGATGCAGACCATCGCCCTCGAAGACTCCAACGGCTACTCGCTCCGTTCCCCGGCACAGGAAGCCCGCGATGCGAACACCGCCATCTTCACCACGATGTACACGAGCGGCAATGTCGGTACGACCATCACCCCGGTCAAGAACTGGAACATCAACTTCGACTATACCTACGCTGGTACGGACTCCGACAGCTACCGTCCCGGTACCCGCTTCACGGCCGGTGACACCTGGTCCACCCCGACCGTCATCGGCGGTACGACGACCAACTATTGGGACAAGTTCAATCACATGGGAGCCTCCATTCCTGATATGGCTTTCGTCCCCATCCAGATCACGTCCAACGGCTCCGGCATCGACCACGTGCACGTGAGCTACGGCCTGACGCAGCGCCGTACCATCAACGCCACGACCGACTACTCGCTCGACCTGGCCGGCGACCACCACTTCAAGTTCATGCTCGGTATGAACCGCGTGGACTACCGCTACAAGGACTTCTGGACCCGCAAGACCAACCTGCTCGACATCACCAACCCGCAGATCGCGCTTGCGACCGGTACGATTACTAATGGTGGCAGCGACACCTGGAGTTCGACCCTCGGCTTTTTCGGCCGTCTCAACTACAACTACAAGGAGCGTTACCTCCTGGAGGCCAACATCCGTTACGACGGTTCCTCCAAGTTCCCGAAACACCTGAAATGGATGTGGTTCCCGTCCGTCTCCGCCGGCTGGCGCGTGACCGAGGAGCCGTGGATGGAAGGTGTCAAGGACGTGCTCTCGGCCATGAAGCTCCGCGCTTCCTGGGGTACCATCGGCGACCAGTCCGTAGCCGGCTCGATGTACATCCCGACGATGAGCTCCACGCTCTCCACCTGGATCCACAACGGCGCCCGTGACACCTACTTCAATACGGCCGGTGCCATTGCTTCCGACATCACCTGGCAGATGATCGAGACCATCGACTTCGGTGCCGACCTCTCGTTCTTCAACAGCCTGAACATCACCTTCGACTGGTTCCGCCGCAAGACCAACGGCATGATCGTTCCGGGTCCCGGCGTGGGCTACGCCTACGGTACCACCGCCCCGCAGGGCAACTTCGGTTCGCTGCATACCGACGGCTGGGAACTCTCCGTCAACTACGGCCACATGTTCGACAACGGCTTCAGCGTGTCCGCTACCGCGACCCTCGCCGACGCCGTGACGACGATTACCAAATACGGCGCTACCCAGAGCATTGACGACTGGTATGTGGGCAAGACCTACGGTGAGATCTGGGGCTACCGCGTCGACCGCCTCTACCAGAACTCCGACTTCGAGTGGCAGAACGGCTCGCTCGTCCGCGTCGAGGCCAACGACCCGTCGAACCCGGCCAACTACCAGTATGCGCACTACAAGATGACCGATCCCAACGCGCCGCTGCAGGGCCGCTTCAACGCCAGCAGCTCCGTGATGTTCGGTCCCGGTGACGTGAAGTACCGCGACCTCGACGGCGACGGCATCATCAATGACGGCAAGCGCCTGCTCGACGACCACGGCGACCTCGCCATCATCGGCAACACGACGCCGCGTTACGAGTACAGCTTCCGCCTCGACCTCGGCTGGAAGGGCATCGACTTCTCGATGTTCTGGCAGGGCATCGGCAAGCGTGACATGTGGGGTTCCTCCTCGCTGACGCTCCCGGGCTTCAACTCCTCCGACGGCGCCATGGCAGCCGCCTTCGCCGACAACTTCTGGTATGAGGAGTTCAAGGACGGCAGCCTCGTCGACTCGCACTACGACGCCTTCTATCCGCGCGCCTACAACATGGGTAACGGCACCAGCGGCTTCAACCTCCTGACCAACGACCGCTACCTCCTCAACATGGCCTACCTCCGCCTGAAGAACGTGACCCTGGGTTACTCCCTGCCTGTGAAAATGATCCGCAAGATCAACATGCAGAAGGCCCGCATCTACGTCTCCCTCGAGAACTTCCTCACCTTTGACCACCTGAAAGGCATGCCGGTCGATCCTGAGGTCGTCGCAGGTGTATCTTCCCTCCTGAGCAGTGGCTACAACGCATCTCGTGCCGCTGTTGGTGCTCCGCCGATGCGTACCGCTTCCTTCGGTCTCCAGCTCACATTTTAATTCAAGAAGGTTCGTATTATGAAAAAGACTATACTTATCACCCTGTCTGTTGTGGCAGCCCTCGTGTTCACCGGCTGCAACTCCGATTTCCTCGACAGGTCCAGCAAAGTGACGATGACCGACAATGCGGATTATTGGACCAAAGCCACCAACGTCCGTCTCTTTGTGGATGGAGCCTATAACCAATATTTTACGGGTTATAACTCCGGCTGGAGCGGTACGAAGGCTCCGACCTGTTTCAATCGTAACGAATGCAGTGACGATATCTCGACGGGCAGCGCCCAGTACGACATCCTGCTGACCAACCCCAACGACAACTGGTACCGTTCCGAAGGTATCCGTTTCCTGGTGCGCCGCGGCGGCACGGGCTGGGACTTCTCCTGGATCCGCAAATGGAATACGCTCATCGAACGCCTTGAGCAATACAAAGACTCTTATACGCAGGAAGAATACAATCACTGGATGGGCGTCGCCCGTTTCTTCCGTGCCTATGAGTACAGTACGATCGTCCAGTCCTTCGGCGATGTCCCGTATTACGACCATGTGCTCTCCAACGACGAGTACGACGAGCAGTACAAGGACCGCGACCCGCGCACGACCGTCATGCAGAAATGCATGGAAGACTTCGACTTCGCCATGGCCAACATCCGGACCAACGACGGTACGGACTATGTGAACCGCTACGTGGCCGCCACGATGGCTTCGCGTTGCATGCTCTTCGAAGGCACCTGGTACATCTACCACAAGAACGACCCGGCCATGAAGACCTGCAGCAATGTCGATGCCCTTGCCAAGACCTTCCTCGAGAAGGCACGCGACTATGCCCAGATCGTCATCGACTCCGGCAAGTACAGCTTCACCACCGAATTCAACGCCCTGTTCGGCACGTACAAAGGCCGGCCGGCTGGCAATGAAATCCTGCTTTATCGCTCGTATAGCAACGACCTGGCCATCCGCCACTGCATCGCTTCCTACTGCAACATGCGTGAGGGACAGAGCGGTGTCGCCAACCTCTCCACGCTGAAGGCCTGGATCTGCAACGACGGCCAGCCGTATACCACTTCCACGGTGGATAAGGCTGATTCGTTCGAGATGCATGACCTGGTCGCCTCCCGCGACCCGCGTTTCGAAGCAACCTTCTACCGTACTGCCACGAGCATGAACGCGACGGGTATCTATACGGTCAAGTTCATCGACCGCGAAGGTCCGGATCTCTGGAGCGACAACACCAATACCGGCCGTCCGGAGTTCCGTTCGAACACCAACATCAACGGCTATCCTTGCGTCCGCTATGCCGAGACCGTCCTCAACTGGATCGAGGCCAAGGCTGAGCTCGCCGACAAGTTCGGCGGTGCAGCCGTCACGCAGGCCGACCTCGACAAGTCCATCAACGCCATCCGCAACCGGCCGATCGCTGATGCCGCTGTCGCCCGTGGCGTCAAGAAGACCGCCCCGCTGCAGCTGGGCAACCTGCCGAATGACCCGGCCCGTACCTCCGCCCTCGAGGCTGGTACCCACGCCGGTATCGTCACCAGTCCGCTGATTTGGGAGATCCGCCGCGAACGCCGCATGGAATTCTTTGCTGAGAACTTCCGTACCCTCGACATCCGCCGCTGGGGCAAGCTCGAACTGATGCAGGGCGCCAACAACCCTGACATCCTGCTCGGCTGCTGGGTCAAACTTTCCGACGTGGTCAACCCGGCCGACCCGCTTGAGCGTCCGTTCAATGTCACGGCTGCCGATGCGAATGCGAACAGTCTGCTGCGCGTCCAGAAAGCCGACGGTACGATCATCGCTTATACGGGTTCCAACCTTGATGAAATGGAAGGTTTCCTGGTACCGAAGAATGTCCGCGACCGTGGCAACATCGGTGGCGTGAAGCAGTATCTCGAACCGATCTGCCGCGACGTCATCAACGACTACGCCAACAAGTCGAAAGAAGGCAAAGAGTACAAGATCACCCAGAACCCTGGGTGGGAGGAGTAACTCGAGTCTTATGAAAAAGGGAGCCTGACAATTGTTGTCAGGCTTCTTTTTATTATATTTGCCAATTCATGAAAATCGGCAATATTGACCTGGGTGAAAAGCCGGTGCTGCTGGCGCCGATGGAAGACGTCACGGACGCCTCTTTCCGGTATGTCTGCAAGGAATTCGGAGCCGATATGCTGTACACGGAATTCATCTCATCCGACGGACTGATCCGTGATGCGGCCAAGACCATCGCCAAGATGCAGGTAACGGATGCGGAACGGCCGATCGGCATCCAGATCTACGGTCATCTGCCCGATGCCCTGGTGGAAGCCGCCGTCCGGGCGGAAGAAGCCCATCCAGACCTGATAGACATCAATTTCGGTTGTCCGGTCAATAAGATTGCGCGGCGCGGCGCGGGGAGCGGGATGATGCGCGAGCCCGACAAGATGGTCGAGATCACGCGGCGCGTGGTCGAGGCGGTCAAACTCCCCGTGACGGTCAAGACGCGCCTGGGTTGGGATGATGACAGCAAGATTATCGTGGAGTTGGCCGAACGCCTGCAGGATGCCGGTATTTCCGCATTGACGATCCATGGGCGCACCCGTGCCCAATTATATAAAGGTGTGGCAGACTGGTCCCTGATCGGGGCCGTCAAGCGGAATCCCCGCATGCATATTCCCATCATCGGCAATGGCGACATCACGACCCCGGAGGGCGCGAAGATGGCTTTCGACCGGTATGGCGTGGACGCAATCATGATCGGTCGGGCCAGTTTCGGACATCCCTGGATCTTCCGGGAAGTAAAACATTATCTGGCCACAGGCGAGTTGCTTCCGCCGATGAGTGTACGTGAGCGGGTGGATCTGGCTAAGCGTCATCTGGCCAAATCGTTGGAACTCAAAGGAGATCGTGTCGGCATTTTTGAGATGCGGCGGCACTTGAGCTGCTATTTCAAAGGACTTGATAATTTCAAGGAGACGCGCCTGAAACTGGTGACGTCCCTGGATCCGGCCGAGCTCTATGCGACGCTCGATCACATTGCGGAGGTATGGGGATGATCAGCAGTGTCTTTCTCTTTCCATACTGGCTGGTGCTGCGGATCCGGCACGCGCTCTATGACAGCGGACGGCTCAAATCGGTGAGCCACCCGGTTCCGGTCCTGTCTGTGGGCAATATCACGGCAGGCGGTACGGGCAAGACGCCGATGGTCGAGTATCTGATCAATCTGCTGCAGGGACGTTGTCGTGTGGCGGTGCTCTCGCGCGGCTACAAGCGCAAGGGAAAGGGGTTTCGTCTGGTGACGGTGGAAGATACGGCCGATCTGGCAGGCGATGAGCCGCTGCAGATCAAGCGAAAATTCCCTGATGTGCTGGTCGCCGTGGACAAGGACCGCAATCACGGCGTGGAGCAGTTGCTGGCGCTCCCCGAGGAGCAGCGGCCTCAAATGGTCCTGTTGGACGACGGCTTCCAGCACCGCAGGCTGAAACCGGCGCTGAATCTGGTACTGGTGGATTACAACCGGCCCATTTTCAAGGACAACCTGCTCCCTGTCGGGCGATTGCGCGACCTTCCGGAACAGATTCGCCGGGCGGACGTGGTGGTCATGACCAAGAGTCCCCGTTATCTCGACGAATGGGAACGCGGCAAGATGCGCCAGCTGACGCGCCTGCGTCCCAGCCAGCCGCTCTTCTTTGCGACGCTCAAATATGGTGAGCTGCTGCCTGTCTTCCGCTGGGAAGCCGATAAACGCTATATCTACTCCAAAGATGTCTTTCTTTTTTCCGGCGTAGCCGATGACCGGCCGTTGCGCGTGCATCTCACGGACCGCTACGAGCACATCGCCCACAAGCGTTTCAGCGACCACCACCGATTCACGCACCGCGATCTGCGCCGGCTCGCGCAGGAAGTCCGCCGCAATCCCCGCGCGCTCCTGCTGACCACCGAGAAAGACGCCCAGCGTCTCCTGCATTGCGAGAAACTGGATCCGGAAGTCCGCCGCCGCCTTTTCTATCTGCCTGTCGAGACCGAATTCCTCACCTGGGAGGAAGGAGAGGCTTTTGACGAGCTGATGTGCCGCAACGTGCCCGAAAAAGAGCCCGGAAGCCTTCTCTTCTGAAAATTAATTTGTTCTGACGAAAATATTTCGTAATTTTGCAGCCCCCAAAAAAGCGGGGCATCGCAACATTTTACAGTATTAACTTAATAATCAACAAAGTGGACACTTTAAGCTACAAGACCATTTCCGCCAATAGCGGTACCGTCAAGAAAGAATGGTACGTTATTGATGCGACCGATCAGGTGCTGGGTCGTCTCGCTTCGCGCGTCGCGCTTGTCCTTCGTGGCAAGAACAAGCCGGATTTCACGCCGCACGTGGATTGTGGTGACAACGTCATCATCATCAACGCCGCGAAAATCCGCATGACCGGCAAGAAGCTGACCGACAAGGTGTACGTTCGCCACACCGGTTACCCGGGAGGCCAGCGTTTCGCTACGCCCGAAGAGATGCTTGATCGCAAGCCGACTTTTGTCGTGGAGCACGCCATCAAAGGTATGCTTCCGAAGAACCGCCTCGGTGCTGACCTGTTCCGCAACCTCTACGTCTATGAGGGCCCGGAGCACCCGCACGAAGCTCAACAACCCAAACCCCTTACGTTAAACGAAATCTAAGACAGAGTAATGGAAGTATTCAACGCCCTTGGAAGACGTAAATCAGCAGTTGCTCGCGTCTATTTGAATGCCGGTGCCGGTAACATCGTCATCAACGGCAAGAACCTCGATGAATATTTCAAGGAAGATACCTTGAAGTACATCGTCAACCAGCCGCTTGTCCTGACGAACACCGTCGGCCAGTTCGACCTCAAGGTCAACGTGGACGGCGGCGGCATCAAAGGCCAGGCCGAAGCCATCCGCCTCGGCATCGCCCGCGCCCTGTGCCAGGTCGATGCAGAAGCCTATCGCCCGGTCCTGAAGTCCAACGGTTTCCTCACCCGCGACGCCCGCGAGGTCGAGCGCAAGAAACCTGGCCAGCCTGGTGCTCGCAGACGCTTCCAGTTCAGCAAACGTTAACAGCAGCTATCCTGATTTACATTTGCACAGTCCGGATTCAAAACCGCAGGATCCCTGCCCGATGCGGCAGAAGGCTGCCTGAGATTTGTCCGGCTGCGGAAAATCCGGGAGACCGGCTCCAAAGACCGCTGCTCCGGGATTGAAGAAAAGAGAAAAACAAAACAAGTAAAAAACAAACACAATGTCTAGAACCAATTTCCAAGACTTACTCGATGCAGGCGTCCACTTCGGTCACTTGAAGCGGAAATGGAATCCCAAAATGGCTCCGTACATCTTCATGGAGAAAAACGGGATCCATATCATCGACCTGCATAAGACTGTCGTCAAGATAGACGAGGCAGCCGGCATGATGAAGCAGTTGGCACACGCCGGCCGCAAGATCCTGTTTGTGGCCACGAAGAAACAGGCCAAGGATATCGTCGCCGAGTGCGCCCAGAAGGTCAACATGCCGTATGTGACCGAGCGCTGGGCCGGTGGCATGCTCACCAACTTCCCCACCATCCGCAAGGCCGTCAAGAAGATGAACACCATCGACAAGATGATCACCGACGGTACCTTTGAAACCCTCGCCAAACGCGAGCGCCTCCAGATCTCGCGCCAGCGCGCCAAACTCGAGAAGAACCTCGGTTCGATCGCCGACCTGAACCGCCTTCCTTCCGCTATCTTTGTCGTGGACGTCCAGAAAGAGATCAACGCCGTCCGCGAAGCCAATCGTCTGAATATCCCCGTTATCGCAATGGTTGATACATGTTGCGACCCGACCACGATTGATTATGTGATTCCGGCCAACGACGATGCGGCTAAATCCATCCAGCTGATTACCGAGACGCTCTGCGGTGCCATTGCCGAAGGTCTCGAGGAACGCCGGATCGAGAAGGAGAAGGAAAAAGAGGAAGCTCCCGCCCATGAAGAGGCTCCTGCCAAGCGCGTCCGCGCCCGCAAGAATGCCCCGAAGGCTGAGGAAGAACCTGCTGAAGAAACCAACAACGAGTAATCCCAACCTTAAACCGTTACACGATGGAAATCAAAGCCCTTGATGTCGCAAAACTGCGCAAGATGACGGGTGCCGGTATGATGGACTGCAAGAAAGCCCTCGTAGAGGCTGAAGGCGACTTCGACCGTGCCCAGGAGATTATCCGTGAGAAAGGCAAACTCGTGGCCGCCAAACGTGCGGACCGTGAGACCACCGAAGGTGCCGTGAAAGCCCGCGTGGCGGACGGCAAAGGTATTCTCGTATGCCTTGGCTGCGAGACCGACTTCGTCTCCCAGAACGCTGAATTCCAGGCCTTGGCCAACGCCATCGCCGATGCCGCCATCGCCGCTTGCCCGGCCGACCTCGAAGCCCTCAAGGCTACCCGGATGGCCAATGGCGAAACGGTGGAAGACGCCATTTCCCAGCAGACCGGCAAGAGCGGCGAGAAGCACTCGCTCGCTTTCTACGGCAAACTCGAAGCTCCCTATGTGGCTTCCTATGTCCACACCACCAACGGTAAGCTCGGCGCGATCGTCGCTTTCAACAAGCCGGTCGATGAGGAACTCGCCAAAGGTATCGCCATCCAGGTCGTGACCATGAACCCGGTCTCCGTTTCTGCGGAAGACTGCCCGGCCGAGGTGGTTGAGAAAGAGCGCCAGGTCGCCATTGAGAAGACCAAGGAAGAGCAGGTCCGCAAGGCTGTGGAGAACGCGCTGAAGAAAGCCGGCATCAACCCGGCCCACTGCGACAGCGAAGATCACATCGAGTCGAACACCGCCAAGGGTTGGCTCACGCCGGAGCAGGCCCAGCAGGCCCGCGAGATCATCGCCAAGGTTTCGGCCGAGAAGGCTGCCAACCTCCCCGAGCAGATGATCCAGAACATCGCCGCCGGCCGCGTCCAGAAGTTCTTCAAGGAGAGCACCCTGGAGCAGCAGGAATACCAGATGGGTGACGGCAAGACCCCTGTGAAGGACGTTCTCGCCGCTGCCGACAAGGATGCGAAAATCCTTGCCTTCTACCGTTTCTCTCTTACCGACGAGTAAGAAAAAGATGCCCGGACGAGAGCCGGGCATGACGAAAAAAAAGGAGCCTCGCGGCTCCTTTTTTTATTTGATTACACCTAATTCTTTGCCGATCTTCGTGAAGGCTTCGACGCACTTGTCGAGGTGCTCCTTCTCGTGGCCGGCCGAGACCTGGACCCGGATGCGGGCCTGGCCCTTCGGAACGACCGGATAGTAGAAACCGGTGACGTAGATGCCTTCTTCCTGCAGCCGAGCTGCCATCTTCTGCGACAGCGGCGCATCGTACAGCATCACGGCGCAGATGGCCGATTCGGTAGGCTTGATGTCGAAGCCCGCCGCCTTCATCCGGCCGATGAAGTAGTCGGTGTTGGCGTGGAGCTTGTCCTGAAGCTCGTTGGTCTCGCTCATCATCTCGAACATCTTGATGCCGGCGGCGGCGATCATCGGCGGGATGGAGTTGGAGAACAGATACGGGCGGGAACGCTGGCGGAGCATCGCGATGATCTCTTTCTTGCCGGTGGTGAAACCGCCGACCGCGCCGCCGAAACTCTTGCCCAGGGTGCCGGTCAGGATCTCGATCTTGCCGCGCAGGTTGAAGCGCTCGGTCGTACCGCGGCCCGTCTTGCCGACGACGCCGGCGGAGTGCGACTCATCGACCATGACCATGGCGTTGTATTTGGTGGCCAAGGCGTAGATCTTGTCGAGCGGGGCGACATTGCCGTCCATTGAGAAGACACCGTCCGTCACAATAATGCGGTGACGCTGGGCCTGGGCCGTCTTGAGGCAGTTCTCCAGTTCTTCCATGTTGGCGTTGGCATAACGGTAACGCTGGGCCTTGCACAAGCGGACGCCGTCGATGATTGAAGCGTGGTTGAGCGCATCGGAAATGATGGCGTCGTGCTCATCGAGCAGCGGTTCAAAGACACCGCCGTTGGCGTCGAAGCAGGAAGCGTAAAGAATGGCGTCTTCGGTGCCGAAAAATTCGGAAATCTTCTTTTCGAGTTCCTTGTGCAGGTCGCCGGTACCGCAGATGAAGCGGACGGACGACATGCCGTAGCCGTGGGTGTCCAATGCCTGCTTGGCCGCTTCGACCAGTTTCGGATTGTTGGCCAGGCCCAGGTAGTTGTTGGCGCAGAAGTTCAGCACGTCTTTTCCCGGCTCGACTTTGATGGCTGCCTGCTGGGCGGAGGTGATGACGCGTTCCTCTTTGTACAAGCCGGCTTCACGGATGGATTGAAGTTCGGCTTCCAGATACTTTTGAAAATCGGTATACATGGTAAATTGTTATAGTCTGATGTTACAAATATATGAAAATTTGTGATTTTCAGCAAAAATTACTTACTTTGCAGAATCTTGTCCTCATTAGCGGACCAGATGAACGCAGAAAACAACTAAACCAAATACTATTAACCAAAACCATTCAATTATGGAAGATATTGCTTCAAAAGTCATCTCCATCATCGTTTACAAACTCGGTGCTGAAGAGAGCGAAGTGACGCCGGCTGCAAGCTTCAAGAATGATCTGGGCGCCGATTCCCTCGACACCGTCGAGCTGATCATGGAGTTTGAGAAAGAGTTTAATATCACCATTCCTGACGACGTCGCCGAAAAGATTTCGACTGTCCAGGATGCGATTGACTACATCAAGGCCAACGTCCAGTAGCCTATGCCTAGGAAAAGGGTTGTCGTAACGGGGATCGGCACCATCAATCCCCTGGGGAACGATGTCGCGGAATATTTCCGCAATCTCGACCGGGGCGTCAGCGGTGCAAGACTCATCGACCGTTTCGATACCACCCTTTTCAAGACCCGTTTCGCGTGCGAGATTCCGGATTATGATCCGGCCCGCTTCCCTGAGGCCATTGACCGCAAGGAAGCGCGCAAGACCGACTTCTTTACCCAGTTTGCGATGATCGCGGCGGCGGAAGCCGTCCGTGACAGCAAGTTGGATCTGGATAGCATCGACCTGAAGCGGGTCGGTGTCGTTGTCGGTTCGGGCGTCGGCGGGATCAACACCCTTATGGCGGAAGCAGGATCCTATATTGAGGCGGGTGAACCGCGCTTCAGCCCTTTCCTGGTTCCGAAATTCATTACCAACATCGCTTCGGGCCACATTGCCATCAAGTATGGTTTCCGTGGCCCGAATTTCGGTGTATCCTCAGCCTGCGCCACCTCGGCCCATGCCATCCTGACAGCGGCTTCCCAGATCCAGTTGGGACGTGCCGACATCATGATTTCCGGTGGTACCGAAGCGCCGATTTCCGAGCCGGGTATCGGCGGTTTCAACTCGGCCCATGCCCTTTCGACCAACAATGCGGAATACCAGACGGCCTCCCGTCCTTTCGACAAGACCCGCGACGGGTTCGTCATGGGCGAAGGCGCGGCCATCCTTGTGGTTGAAGAGTATGAGCACGCCCTGCGTCGTGGCGCCAAGATTTATGCGGAAATTGCCGGGTTCGGCATGACCTGCGATGCCTGGCACATCACGGCGCCGCGCGAAGACGGCGAGAGCGCAGCCGACGCCATGGAACTGGCGCTCCGGGAGGCGGGCCTCGTGCCGGCCGATGTCGATTACATCAATGCCCATGGCACTTCTACGCCGCTGGGCGACAAGGCCGAACTGCATGCTGTCAAGAGTGTTTTCGGAGACGATGCTTACAAGGTCAACATCAGTTCCACGAAATCGATGACCGGCCACATGATGGGCGCGGCCGGCGCTGTCGAAGCGCTGGCATGCATCCATGCCATCCGCGACGGTGTGATTCCGCCGACCATCAATTTCAAAGTCGAGGACGAGGGCATCGACTACCGGCTCAATCTGACCCTCAACGAAAAACAGGAGCGCACCGTCCGCGTTGCCATCAGCAACAACTTCGGTTTCGGCGGGCAGAATGCCAGCCTTGTCTTCCGCGCCTTGTAAACAGCGTTTATTTCAGGACAGAATAAGTCAGCCTGAGGACAGGGTGACGTGCGGCGCTTGTACCGTTGAGCCGCGTCTTCGTATAGTAGAAATTGTCTGCGTAATGATAGGTCAGGCCCGTGGTGTTGTTGTAGAAACTGTAGATGGGCATGAACCACAGGTCATCTGCTTCCGTGAGATCACTGTCCGCCTTGCGGAGCAGGCTCTGGAGGTAGAGGCTGATGTTCGACTTGTATTGCAGGAGAGAGCGGTCGATGGCGCCATTCTCCAGCTCCGTATTGTTGATCTCACTGATGGGCGCGTAATAAGGATAGCCTTTGGCTGTCTTTGTCTTGCGGCAGGGATACAGGGTGGGGGCGCTGAACTTGAACTGGGTCCGGTCGCCGTCGTATTCGAAGGGGAATTCCACGGTTGCCTTGGCAATGACGAGGTCCTGTTCCGGAATCTGCTGGCTGTCTGCCCATTCTTTGATCAGGCGTTTGATGGCACTGGCCTTGAGATAGGGCTTGCTGCCGGTAAGGCCTTGCACGGTAATCCCTTCGCGGGCGTCCGAAGAAGTCTGCAGGGTATGATAGAGATTGATGGTGTAGTATTCACCCAGGGCGAAATAGGCTTGGGAAGCTTTCCGGTTGCCCTCATCATCGGTGTATTCCCAAGAGAGAATAAGGTAGGAGGATGTCAGGTCGAACAGCGTCAGGCGGCCTTCCTGGTCGGGAAATACCTGCGCATCGTCCGGATAATCGCTGCGGAGGCAGAAACCGTAGAATTGTTTCATGAAAAGTTCGGCGCTGTCACGCGTCGCCATCGGGATCCGGAGCAGCTGCTCGCCGATTTCTTGCTTGAGGTCGATGGACCAGGCTTCTCCGCCTGTATAGACGACACCTCCCAGGGATACAGGTTCAGGGTCGTAATAAGGCTTCTTGAAGCGTTCGACCGTGCCATTGACATCGGACGAGTCGAGTTCGAAGTTCAGTCGGTGGACATAGAGGTTTTGCGGGATATTGCGCTGGTCGTCCTGCATGACCAGGGTGGTGTCGCACGCAAAACTGAGATAAACGCGTTTGACGACGGGATTGCTGCCCCATACGACCGAATCGACGGATGATGTGACGGACATCAGGCCCTCGGAGTAGAATTCGGTGCCGATGTTACCGACGGTGATGGAGTTGGAGACACAGCTCTGCAAGTCGGCGGTGGCCCGGGTCTCTTCAATGGGAAGGTCGAGGGTTGCGGTCTTTATGGTGATGTCCTGGCTGGTCGGAACCAGCGCAGAACCCAGTGTATTGTCGGTGTTGATGCAGGATGCGAGGCAGAACAGGGCAAGCAAGGCAGCCAGGCCCAGGAAAACCCCAGTATGTTTCATCATTTTTTCTTTAAAAGGTCGTCGTAAAACTCGTTGTATTGACGGACGTAAGGGCCTCCTTCCTTGGTAATGGGGACATAAGGCAGGACCGGAATCCCGCGCTCCCGGACGAAAGCGGCCAATTGCGGATCGATGGCCGGCACGCCGGCGATGATGCCGTCCGCATACTGGATGGCCAGTTTCGCAAGATTTATGCCATCGGGCTGGGCGAGGACGGCGACGTCCCCGGCCGAAAGGTTCTCGGTCATCATCTTCTCGGCAAGGTTGTCGCTGAAGCGGGCATCAAGCCGTTCGTTGTAGAGCGAGAGCACCACTTTGGCCTCGGTAAAGATCGGGTCTTCATGATAGACTTTCTTCAGGTACAACGGCAGGAAATGGGAAATCCAGCCCTGGCAGTGTACGATGTCGGGTTTCCAGCGGAGCTTCTTCACGGTCTCGAGCACGCCGCGCGCGAAGAAGATGGCCCGTTCGTCGTTATCCTTGAAATCTTTGCCTTCTGCGTCCTGGTAGATGAATTTGCGATGGAAGTAGTCCTCATTGTCGATGAAGTAAACCTGCATGCGGGCAGAGGAGATGGAGGAAACCTTGATGACCAGCGGGCGGTCTGCATTGTTGATGACGAGGTTCATGCCGGAGAGCCGGATAACCTCGTGCAATTGGTTACGGCGCTCGTTGATCGTGCCGTAACGCGGCATGAAGGAGCGAATCTCCTTGCCGCTCTCCTGAATCCCCTGCGGGAGATACCTTCCCAGCACAGCTATGTCTGTTTCAGGCATATAGGGGAAGATCTCGGAGTTCACGAACAGTACTCTTGCAGGTTCTTCCATCTTTAAAGTCGTTTTAAGGCAAATTCGATACAAAGGTAACAAAATTTTTTGATTATCTTTGTAACTCCTTCCTGAAAATGGCGAAGAAAGCTAAAAATATAGTTTACAAGCGGTTGATCCGTTCTTACGTCACCTCGGTCATCAGTATCTCCCTGGTGCTGGTGCTGGTGGCGGCTGCCGCCGTTTTCGCGGCCAATGCCGGCAGCGTGGCCCGCTGGTTCAAGGAAAACATGGCCGTTTCGGTGCTCCTCAAGCAGTCCACTACCGAGAAAGAAGGACGCGCCCTCGCCGATGCGCTCGCCGCGCGTCCATACGTCAAGGAGAGCCGCTTCATCTCGAAAGAGGAAGGGGCCGAGGAGATGAAAGGCCTGCTCGGGGAAGATTTCCTCTCGGTTTTTGAAAGTTCTCCGATTCCGATTTCGATCGACCTGAAACTGGACGGGGATTTTATCACCGCAGATTCGCTGGAAGTCATCAAGGCCGACCTGCTGGCGGACCGCCACGTCGAAGAAGTGGTGTACCAGGAGTCGCTGGTCGAGGCGCTCAATGCCAACCTGCGGCGGATCAGCCTGGTGCTCGGCATCGTGATCCTGCTGCTGCTGGTCATTTCCTTTGCCTTGATCAGCAATACCGTGCGACTCAATATCTATGCCCGGCGCTTTACGATCCATACGATGAGCCTGGTGGGGGCGAAGCGCTCCTTCATCGCCCGGCCTTTCCTGTGGCAGGCGGTCATCCAGGGCGCCGTAGCGGGCATCATCGCTGCAGTCCTGCTGTATGCCGGCCTCCGCTGGGCGGGACGCGGCTCCGACCTGCTGGCTTCGCTGCTCGATATGCGGCTGGTCTGGCTGGTGCTGGTCGGCACAATCCTGCTGGGCATTGCCATCTGTGTGGTATCCACCCTGTTCGTGGTGCGCCGCGTGGCCTATGTCTCCAAAGACGATTTGTATTATTAAAAACAGAATATGCTCATGGCAAATTTCTCCATGCCTTCCAAAAATGTGAAGATCATCGGCATCGGGCTGTTAGTGATGGTCCTCGGCTTCGTCCTGATGCTCGGGGGCGGCTCGTCCGATCCGAATGTGTTCAATCCTGCGATGTTCAATTTCCGCCGGCTCGTGATCGCGCCGATCGTGATCGTCCTGGGTATCGCGGCCATCATCTATGGTATCATGAAAACGCCGCGCGACGGCGGGGAGGTTTAGACCATGAGTTCCTTGGAAGCCATCATCCTGGGCTTGGTCCAGGGCTTGACAGAATTCCTGCCCGTCAGCAGCAGCGGCCATCTGGCCATTGGCAAAGCCCTTTTCGGGATTGAAACCTCCGACCTGAGTTTCGAGGTCGCGGTCCATGCCGCTACGGTGCTGGCCACGATCGTCGTTTTCTGGAAAGACATCGTCGCCCTGTTGAAGGGTCTCTTCAAGTGGCAGATGAACAGCGAAACGCGTTTCATCCTGCTCATCCTGCTCTCGATGATTCCCGTGTTCATCGTGGGCATGTTCTTCAAGGATTCCGTGGAAGCCTTGTTCGGCAACGGCCTGCTCGTGGTGGGCTGCGCTTTGCTGGTAACGGCCCTGCTTCTCTTCCTGTCCGAGACGCTGACCGCGCGCCGGGCCGGGGAAGGGGGGAAGGTTACCTGGAAATCCGCCCTGTGGATGGGTCTTGCCCAGGCCATTGCCGTCGTGCCGGGCCTCTCCCGCAGCGGCTCGACCATCGCGGCCGGTTTACTGAGCGGTGTTTCGAAGCAGGAGGTCACGCGCTTCTCTTTCCTGATGGTGCTTGTTCCGATTCTGGGTGAGGCGTTCCTCGACGTGGTCGGTGGTGATTTCGCCGCCAGCAGCGTCGGCGTGCTGCCGCTGCTGCTGGGCTTTCTCGCCGCGTTCGTTTCCGGCCTGTTCGCCTGCAAGGTGATGATTGCCATCGTCAAGCGGGCCCGCCTGAAATGGTTCGCGCTCTACTGCGTCCTGGTCGGTGCCGCCTGCATCGTATCCATGCTGGTATAAGTGCTTATGTCCGCCGGCAGGTCCTATTTCGTAGCGGATCTCCATCTGGGGCCCGATTCCGATCCCGGCCGCGTCCGGGAAACAGCCTTCGTGGAATTCTTGCGTACCCTGCCTCCCGATGCGGAGGCACTCTATCTGCTGGGCGATATCTTTGATTTCTGGATCGATTACCGGGATGTGGTGCCGCGCGGCAGCGTCCGGGTGTTGGCTGCTCTGGCCGAGGCGGCGGAACGGATGGATGTCTGGTTCTTCCGGGGCAACCACGACTGGTGGGTGACCGACTATTTCGAAAAGGAACTGGGGGTGCACATCGTGCGGGAGCCCCTGAAGGAGATTGAAATCGGCGGCCGGACCATCTGCCTGGGGCACGGGGATACGCTGGGTTGTCACGACGCCAAATCGAAACTCATCTTCCATATCTTTCGCAACAAGACCTGCCTGGCCATGCTCAAGTCGCTCCCGCCTCGCTGGGTCTTCTGGCTCGCCCGTCATTGGTCGGCCGCCAGCCGTCGCCGCCACCCCGCACCCGCACCCTTTGCAGGACGCGAGGCGCCTCTCTATCAGTTCGTCAACGAATATGGCCGCAGCCACCAGGTCGATCTCTATCTGTTCGGCCATTGGCACACACCGGCCTGCCTCCCCGTCGAAAGCGGCGGCACCCTTCGCATCCTCGGTGCCTGGGAAGGCCCGGAAGACACATTCGCCCTCTAACGGAATCTTTCCGGGATGTAGATGTCGGGACGGGGCTTGCCGAATATCATCATGTAGAGGTCGTCGAACCCGCCTTGGTTCCAGATGCTGACGAGCTCTTCCAGATCTTTGTCCTCCCCGAACTTGTCATAGGGTTGCTTGAGATTGCCTTTGAAGACTTTGGCGACGCCTTGCCAGAAGCCGGCGGTTGTGCCGCCCAGATAGCGTTTGAGAATATAATAGGGCGTCTGGCCGCATTCGCGATCGATGAGGCGGATCATCATCAAGCCCTGTTTGAGGGTCAGCTTGCGGAAGATCGGGTCGAAATCCTTGAGGAGGTCGTCCTTCATCTGGCTGAGGTATTTATCCTGCTGCCGCTGGGTGTAATGATCGGCCTCGAAGAGGCTGTCGGTTTCGTTGATGACACGCGCGACGAATATGGCGTACGGGTAGGCTTTGCTGAAATTGTGGACGCGCTTGTAGTATTTCACCCAGTTGCGGCGGCTCATCGTCTGGCGCGGATGGATGACGGCGGGCGGCAGTTCATCCATGAAGATGGTGTCGCCTTGATAGACATAGTACTCCATCACCTTGAGTTCGCGCCGGTTGGTCTGCGCGGCGGCAGAAGGTGCTAGAAGGGCTGTCAGGAGCAGACAGAGCCCGGTTATCAGGAGGGCTTTCTTCATGGTTGAGGCGGCAAAGGTAGGATTCTTTCCGAAAAAATGATTACATTTACCAGATAAAACCGCTATTGCCGATGTTCGATCTAACAAATTTCACGCCGTGGGTCTTCTTTTCCGACATAGGAATTCTCTGCGGCCTGTTGCTCATAGGTAAATTCCTGCGCGTCAAGATACGTCTCATCCAACGACTTTTCATCCCGCCGAGCCTGCTGGCCGGCATCCTCGGCCTGGCTTTCGGGCCGAACGGCCTGGGCTGGTTGCCGCTTTCGGGCAACATCAGCACCTACGCCGCGATCCTGATCGCCGTGGTGTTCGGTGCCCTGCCGCTTTCGTCTCCGGGCTTCAAAGTCAAGGAGGTGGCGCGCCGCGTGGGTCCGATGTGGGCTTTCTCCCAGTTCGGCATGCTGTTCCAATGGGCGGTGATGGGCCTCTTCGGCCTGCTGGTCCTCCGCCTTATCTGGCCGGAACTCAATGCGGCCTTCGGCGTCATGCTCCCGACCGGCTTTTACGGCGGCCACGGTACGGCTGCCGCCATCGGTTCGGCCTTCGACGGCCTGGGTTGGGATGAAGCCACGAGCCTCGGCATGACGACTGCCACCATCGGCGTGATCGTCGCAATCCTGGGCGGCCTTCTGTTCATCAAGATTGCCACGAAGAAAGGCCAGACGTCTTACCTGGCCGATTTCAATGACTTGCCCGACGAATACCGCAGCGGGTTGCTCCCTGAGGAGAAGCGTCAACCCACAGCCGTCGGAACCACGTCGCCCATTTCCATCGACTCCCACATGTTCCATCTGTCACTTGTGGTACTGGCCGCTTTTGGCGGTTACATGATGAGCAAGGGCGTCAAGATGGCCTGGCCGAAGCTGGAACTTCCGGTATTCAGTTGTGCCTTCGTTGTCGGCATGCTGATCAAGCTGGCCTTCAACAAGGCGGGCGCGGCAACCTATATCGATCCCAAAACGACCGGCAGCATCAGCTCTTCGGCGACGGACCTGCTGGTGACCTGCGGCGTTGCTTCCATCAAACTGGGGGTCGTCGTCAAATATGCCCTGCCGCTGATCGTCCTGACGCTGGTCGGCATCTGCGTGACCGTCTTCACGGTCTTCTATTTCGGCCGGCATCTCAACCGCAAGGACTGGTTCGAGAAGTCGATCTTCGCCTGGGGCTGGTGGACCGGCACGATGGCGATGGGCATCGCCCTCCTCCGTATCGTCGATCCCAAGATGCAGAGCCGGGCGATGGACGACTACGCCCTCGCTTACCTTCCCTGCGCACCGATCGAGATTCTGCTGATCACTTTCGTACCGATCCTTTTCGCAGCCGGCCGAGGCCTCTGGCTGATGCTCGGCTGCCTGGTGCTCTCGCTGCTGATCCTCTTCCTGGCCAAACGGCTCAAATGGTGGAGTAAATAACACACACAATGAAACGATCCCTGGAATTCCTGCCGGCGCTGCTGCTTTTCGCGGCACTCGGTTTTACGGCGCAGACCGACCAGGACGCGCAACTGCTTAAACGTGCGGAAAAACTGCACAACAAGATCATCGCCATCGACACGCACACCGATACGGCACTGGCACTCACCCGGGACAAGGTGGACCTCTCAAGGGTCCAGGCCGATTTCGCCAAATTGCGGGAAGGCCGCGTGGACTGCTGCTTCTATCCTATCTTCGTGGATCAGGGGCCGCTGACGGATGCCTCTCGTGACTCGGCCTACCACTGGACCATCGACAAGATGAAGGCTATTCGAGCCTACATCCAGGCCCGGCCTAAAGAAGCAGCTATCGCCCTGACGGCCGCTGATATCGTCAAGAACAAGAAACGCCATAAACTGAGTCTGGTGATGGGTATCGAGAACGGCTACCCCATCGGGAAAGACCTTTCCAAACTCAGGGATTTCTATGACTTGGGCACACGCATCGTCACCCTCTCGCACAACTACGACAACGACATCTGCGACGCTTCCCGCTATCCGCAGAACACTTGGGGCGGCCTCTCGCCTTTCGGCAAAGAACTGGTGAAAGAGATGAACCGGCTGGGTGTCATCGTGGACTGCTCCCACGCCTCTACTTCCACTCTCTACGATTGCCTGGAACTGAGCACGGCGCCGGTCATCTGCTCCCACTCCTGCGTTTATGCCATCAAGGACCATCCGCGCAACCTCACGGACGATGAGATCCGCGCCATTGCGGCCAAAGGCGGTGTGATCCAAGTGACGACGGGTCGTTGGGCGCTGTCATGGCTTCCCTCGCCGGAAGTGAACATCGGGGTTTTCTGCGACCATGTGGAATACATCCGTAATCTGGTCGGCGTCGAATATGTGGGTATCGGCACGGACTTCGACGGCGGTGGCGGCATGAAAGAGCTCGAAGACGCTTCCAAGATGAAGTTCATCACCGTCGAACTGATGCGTCGCGGCTGGACCGACCATGAACTCGAACTCTTCTGGGGCGGCAATTTCCTGCGGGTGATGCGCGCCGTCGAAAACGCAGCCGGGAAATAGCCTGATGAAACGCCTGTTGCTTAGCGTGTCTCTGCTGGCTGCCTGTTGGATGGCGGCCTTGGCAGAGACGGGCGGACCGGATCGTATCCTGCCCCGGCCTGCCCAAATCGAGGTCACAAGCGGCCGTATTGCTTGTGGCCAGCCCGAAGTCCGGATCGGCCAGCGTGCCTTCCGCAAAGCTACCGCATCGCTGCCCGCATTCGCGCAGAAGGAAGCCTATCGGCTGACGGTCTCGCGCAAAGGGATCAGCATTGAAGCCAATACGCCCGCAGGCGCTTTTTATGCCCGGCAGAGTCTCGCCCAAATGGCACGTGGGTGCGATTCGTTGCAGTGCTGCACCCTTTTCGACTATCCGCGGTTTGCCTACCGGGGCGTCATGCTCGACATTTCCCGCCATTTCCGTGACAAGGATTTCATCCTCAAGCAGCTGGATGCCATGGCAGAAGTCCGGCTCAACCGGTTGCATCTGCATCTGACCGACGCGGCCGGCTGGCGGATCGAGATCAAGGCGTATCCGCGCCTGACCGGTTATGCGGCCTGGCGCAAGGGCGCCACGTGGAAGCAATGGACCTCTTCGGGCCGGCAGTATGCCGAGCAAGGGGAGGAGAACGCTTACGGCGGCTATCTCACGCAGGAAGATGCGTGCGAGATTGTGGCGTATGCAGCCGAACGGAACATCACCGTGATTCCCGAAATCGAAATGCCGGGGCACAGTGCCGAAGTCATCGCGGCCTATCCTGAATTGGGATGCCTGGCGCCCGACGGAAGCCCGGCCCGGACCCAAGGGGACCTCTGCCCGGGCAATGAGCAGACTTTCCAATTCCTGGAAAACGTGCTCCTGGAGATCATAGATATCTTTCCTTCGGAATACATCCATGTCGGAGGGGATGAGGCGGGCAAACGCAACTGGCCCGATTGTCCCCGCTGCCAGGCGCGCATGGCCGAGGAGGGACTCAATTCACCCGAGGAACTGCAGAGCTATCTGATCGCCCGCATCGAGCGTTTCCTGGGCGCGCACGGGCGCAAATTGCTCGGATGGGATGAAATCCTGGAAGGCGGCCTGGCGCCGAATGCCACGGTGATGTCGTGGCGCGGCACAGAAGGTGGCATCCAGGCTGCAACCATGGGCCACGACGCAGTGATGACGCCCGGCGAATGGTGCTATCTCGACAAATACCAGGACGCCCAGTTCAAGGAACCTGAAGCGATCGGTGGGTATCTTCCGCTGGAAAAAGCCTACGCGTACGATCCTCTCGACGGGATTCCGGCCGATGCTGCGGCACATATTCTCGGCGTTCAGGGCAACCTCTGGCACGAATACATTCCCACGACGGAACATACTGAGTATATGCTCTGGCCGCGTGCCTTTGCCATCGCCGAGATCGGTTGGACACCCGCTGCCTGCAAGGACTGGCCGTCTTTCCACGAACGTGCCCTGCGGCAAGCCGACTATCTGGCCGGAAAGGGTTATCATCCTTTTGACTTGCGGAACGAATTCGGAGAGCGGAAGGTTTCCCTTGCGCCGGTGCGGCATCTGGCTTGCGGCAAGCACGTCAGCTATGCGCTGCCCTGGAATGAAAAGTATCCTGCCTCGGGAGCGGCGACGCTGACCGACGGCATCATGGGCAGCTGGAGTTACAGCGATGGCCGTTGGCAGGGTTTCCTGTCGGATGTCGATGTAACGGTCGATCTGGGCGCCGTCGAGGACATCCATTATGTGGGCGCGACCTTCATGATGCAACCCCCGCCCCAGATATTCCTTCCCAAACAGGTGGAGATCTTCGTGTCCGAGGACGGAGTGCATTTCGAAAAGGTCGGTGAGGTATGGAACGAAGTCCCCGTGGCCGACCGGTCTGTGCTTTACCCGCTCTTCGGCACAAGTATCAATGCCCGCGGCCGCTATGTCCGCTACCATGCGACCCGCGGCCACGCCTGGCTCTTCGTGGATGAGATCGTCGTCAACTGAGGAAATCAGCGTTTTCTTCCCTCCGGTATTTGTCTCTTACCGGTTGCATCTGTCATGAATAGGGGGGGGCTGTGTCTTTCGCCAAAATGTGCGAGCCCAGCCGGTCATCGAGACTGAACCTTGTTTTCGCCAAACAGGCGCAAAGGGTCTTTTCGTAAACTGCTGAGAACCAACATTGTTTTTCTCGTAACTTTGCACCAGAGGCTGATATCGGGGCCTGGCGCAAAGGAATGCGCCTCACATGCCCGTGAGAAGCCGATAGTCTTGCGCCTGTTTGGTGATTTCGCTTGACAGGTTCCTGACTGGGTGCTGACTGGGTCCTGCTCACCCGGTTTTGGCGTTACGCCGCGAGACCCTTCGAACGAGAACAAGACGAAACGAAACAGATGTTGCCGCTGACGGGAGTGATTCGGCGGAAACGGAGGGCGGTTATCTCCTGCCAGCCTGCCGGGGACTCCTGGCTTGCCCGGGTCCTCCATTGGCATGACTGACAAGGATAACCGCGATGATAGTCGGTTGCGGCCGAAAAGGGTCATAGCGGTGATAGGCCGGGTGTGGCTGAAGCGGGTTTTCTCCCGGTCTGACCCGCAGGAGCCGAAGAAGGGGCTCCCGGGCCAGACCGGGGAAAACCCAGCGGCCGCTTTCGAGAAACGACAAGCAGGAGGATGCGCCGAGTAGTTCTGCCGCGACAGGATCCACAAGGGCTTCCGAGTCCTGTCGCGGCAACAATGATCTCCGCCCTGCCCTTTTTTCATTGCCGGCAGACGCTTACCGACGGATTTATTTCAATGCCGGCCATAGAATGCGTTTTTGGCAGTCTGCGCGCATTCTGTGTCCATGAATCAAGTCATTTCGCCCTCTGTTTGGACACAGAATGCGTCGGAGGCCGTATAGGTTCATTCTGTGTCCAACTCATAGCGCGTTGTGCTCGTGGTCTTGCGGTTTTGTCATGCCCCCGACTCGGCTTGCCTTTTGATTTGCCATTTTCTCCGTCCTGCCCGGTTCCGGCGGCGATCATCTCCGGTCGAAAACGCGATGTGCCTGTGTCTGTCGGCGCGCGGTCGAAAACGCGAAAGAAAAATGAGTTTTAGGTTTGGCTAACCGCCTGCTAATTCAGGAAGTTAAGTACCAAAAATTTTTGTCGAAAATTTCGCAAAAGTTTTTGGTATTTGATTTTTTTGTGTACCTTTGCAACCCTGTATCTTATGCTCGAAGTGGGCTAAGATATTGACAATTAGAAGTTTAAGAAATTTTTAAGTAATAAAGGCTATGTTACAACCTAAGAAAACCAAGTTCAGAAGACAGCAGAAAGGCCGCATGAAGGGTCTTGCCCACCGTGGCAGCCAGTTGGCCTTCGGATCCTTCGGGATCAAGACGATGGAGAGCTGCTGGCTCACCGGTCAGCAGATTGAGGCTGCCCGTCAGGCTGTCGTGCGTTACATGAAACGTGAAGGTAAGATCTGGATCCGCGTATTCCCCGACAAGCCGTATACGAAGAAGCCGGCTGAGGTCCGTATGGGTAAAGGTAAAGGTAACCCCGAAGGTTTCGTGGCTCCCATCACCCCGGGTCGCATGATCATCGAGGCTGAAGGTGTTCCGATGGAAGTTGCCAAGGAAGCACTCCGTCTCGGCGCCCAGAAACTCCCTATCACCACCAAATTCGTCGTCCGCAGGGACTACACTGAATAATCCAGGAGAGAGAAGCAATGAAAAGAAAAGAAATCGATGAGATGGCAGTCAAGGACCTGCGCGAACGTCTCGAGGTTGAGAAGCAGAATCTCAACAAAATGAAGATGAACCACGTGATCTCTCCGCTGGAAGACACCTCGGCCATCAAGAAGGCCAAGGCCGATATCGCCCGGATGATGACCGTGCTGGCAGAAAAAGACAAACAGAACTAAATAGAATGTCCTATGGAAAGAAATCTTCGTAAAGAAAGAATCGGCATCGTGGTCAGCAACAAGATGGATAAGTCTATTGTAGTTGCTGTGAAGACCAAGGAGATGCATCCGATCTACGGCAAGTTCGTGAACAAGACCACGAAGTTTGTCGCCCAGGATGACAAGAACGAGTGCAGCGAAGGCGATACCGTGCGCATCATGGAGACTCGTCCGCTGAGCAAGACCAAACGCTGGAGATTAGTAGAAATCGTAGAAAAAGTCAAATAAGATGATACAGCAAGAATCACGTTTGTTGGTGGCTGACAACTCGGGTGCGAAAGAGGTTCTCTGCATCCGCGTGCTGGGCGGTACCCGCCATCGCTATGCCACCGTGGGCGACAAGATCGTCGTCGCCGTCAAGAGCGCCATTCCGGGCGGCAACGCCAAGAAGGGCTCCGTTTCCAATGCCGTCGTCGTCCGTACCAAGAAAGAGATCCGTCGCGCCGACGGTTCCTATATCCGTTTCGACGACAACGCCTGCGTGCTGCTGACCAAGCAGGACGAGGTGGTCGGCACCCGCATCTTCGGCCCCGTGGCCCGCGAGCTGCGCGAAAACTACATGAAAATCGTTTCCCTGGCCCCGGAAGTGTTATAGGAGGAAGAAACAATGGCAAAATTGCATATCAAGAAAGGTGACACGGTATACGTGAATGCAGGCAACGACAAGGGCAAAACCGGTAAGGTCCTGTCTGTGGATACCGATAAGAACCGCGCCATCGTTGAGGGAGTCAACATGGTCAGCAAACACACCAAACCCAATTCCAAGAACCCGCAGGGCGGTATCGTCAAGCAGGAAGCCGGTGTGCACGTCTCGAACCTTCAGGTCGTCGACCCTGTGAAGGGCGGTGCTACGAAAATCGGCCGCCGCATCGGTGCCAAAGGCAAACTCGTCCGCTACGCGAAAAAATCTGGTGAGGAGATCAAGTAATGGCAAAGAAAGAAAAAGCAGCAGCAGTCCCGCAGGGTCCTTCGATGGCCGAGATCGGGTACATCCCTTCCCTTCAGAAGAAGTATAAGGAAGAGATTGTGGACAAATTGATGAAGGAGTTCAAGTACTCCACCATAATGCAGGTTCCGAAGCTCACCAAGATCACCGTCAACCAGGGCATCGGCAGCGCGACCCAGGACAAGAAACTTGTCGAGATCGCCCAGCAGGAACTGACCACCATCACCGGACAGAAAGCGGTCCAGACCGTTTCCCGCAAGGACATTTCCAACTTCAAGCTCCGCAAGGGCATGCCGATCGGTGCGAAGGTTACCCTCCGCGGCATCCGCATGTATGAGTTCCTCGAGCGCCTCGTCGCCGTTTCGCTCCCGCGTATCCGCGACTTCAAAGGTGTTTCCGAGAACTTCGACGGCCGTGGCAACTACACCCTCGGCGTGAAGGAGCAGATCATCTTCCCGGAGATCGACATCGACAAGATCACGAAAGTGATGGGCATGGAGATCACCTTCGTCACCACCGCTACCAAGGATGAAGAGGCCTTCGCCCTTCTCCGCGAATTCGGAATACCTTTCAAGAACATCAAACACAACAATTAATAAGAGGTATGGCAAAAGAATCGATGAAGGCACGTGAAGTCAAACGTGCGAAGATGTGCGCCAAATATGCTGAGAAGCGTAAAGCCTTGAAGGAAGCGGGCGACTGGGCTGCCCTGGACAAGCTCCCGAAGAACAGCTCCCCGTGCCGTCTCCACAACCGTTGCTCGATCACCGGTCGTCCGAAGGGTTACATGCGTTATTTCGGCATCAGCCGTATTCAGTTCCGCGAGATGGCTTCCAAGGGCCTGATCCCGGGCGTCAAGAAGGCTAGCTGGTAGAAGAAATACAGTTCACTCAATACTAACAAATTGGATATCGGGCGTCGCGCCAAGGCTTTCTCCGAGTGACGCCGGGATTCACAAAAACAACAAAACAATGACTGATCCAATTGCAGATTATCTGACAAGAGTTCGCAATGCCTATCTCGCAGGTCACAAGACCGTCGAGGTCCCGGCATCGAAAATGAAACTCGAGATTACCCGCATTCTCCACGAGAAGGGGTACATCCTCGCGTACAAGGTTGTCGAAGGCAAACCTTGCAACACCATCAAGATGGCGCTCAAGTACCATCCCGAGACCAAGAAAGCCGCGGTCAAGAAGCTGATCCGCATCAGCTCCCCGGGTCTGCGTACCTACACGGACGTGGCCAACATGCCGCGCGTGCTCAACGGACTGGGCATCGCCATCCTCTCTACATCCAAAGGTATTATCACGGACAAAGAGGCCAAAGAGCTCAATGTCGGTGGTGAAGTAATTTGCTACGTGTACTAATTGTTAACAATTAAAAATCAAGAATAATGTCAAGAATCGGTAAATTACCTGTAAACCTGCCCCAGGGCGTTGCTGTTTCGGTCAGCGACGACCATGTGGTCACGGTGAAAGGCCCGCTCGGAACGCTGTCCCAGAAGATTGATCCGGACATCGAAGTTTCCGCAGACGGGGGTGTTCTTACAGTGAAACGTCCGACAGATCAACCTCGCCACCGTTCGATGCACGGTCTCTATCGTGCCCTGATCCACAATATGGTCGTAGGTGTCTCTGAAGGTTACACGATCAAGCAGGAGCTGGTCGGTGTCGGTTACCGTGTGGAAGTGAAAGGTCAGGTTGTGATCTTCAGCCTCGGTTACTCGCACGACATCCAGTTCTGCCTCCCCGACGAGGTGAAGGCCGAGGCCGAGCCCGTCAAGAAAGGCCAGAACCCTGTGTTGGTTCTCAAGAGCGCTGACAAGCAACTGCTTGGTCAGGTGGCCGCCAAGGTCCGCTCGCTGCGCAAGCCTGAGCCGTACAAGGGCAAGGGTATCAAGTTCGTCGGCGAACAGCTCCGTCGCAAGGCCGGCAAGAGTGCTTCTGCTAAATAATAGGAGATCAAGTTAT
>JAEEGI010003825.1_pt1 | contig 35650 bp, 30 predicted proteins | sample 8958751 | NCBI WGS metagenome assembly JAEEGI01 (sample SAMN16246545, study PRJNA631951) | gut metagenome | biome: gut microbiome; feature: rumen; material: KS-attached | host: Bos | place: Iran: Karaj | collected 2018-10 | reverse complement strand
GGGCGACGACACGCCCGCACCCGCACCCGCGCCTGCGCCCGCTCCCGCCCCCGCTCCCGCGCCTGCCATTTCCGGCAAGACCTACACCGTGGTTCCCGGCGACTGCCTGTGGACCATCTGCCAGCGCGTTTACGGCACCGGCACCAAGTGGGGCGAGCTCTGGGCTGCCAACGCTGCCATCATTGAGAATCCCCGGCTGATCTTCCCCGGCCAGGTCCTGCAGCTCCCCTAAGGCTAAACCGCGGGATTCCATAAAACAGAATCATAAGGCGCTGTCTCAAATCAGCCAAAGGCTGAAATGAGGCAGCGCCTCTTTCTGCTGCGAAGAACGGATCGTGCTTTATACTAAGTCCTGATAGAACCCTTTTATTCGCAGCGGCATAAATCGTGCCATACTTCGTTGTTGTCCTTGACGGGCGACAGCCCGTCTGCGTCCGACGCCTCGTCTGGCGTGATTTCTGCTCGCTGCTCGGTTAAAGCTTTCTATCAGGACTTAGTATTATCTGATCATTTCCAGAAATTCTTCTTCGCCGATGATCCTTATGCCCAGCTCCCGGGCTTTTTGGAGCTTGCTGCCCGCGTTTTCCCCCGCCACCACCAAGCTGGTCTTTTTGGACACGGCGGAGGCGGCCTTGCCCCCCAGGGCCTGGATGCGGCTTTCCGCTTCGCTGCGGGAAAGCGCCGTGAGCGCGCCGGTGAGGACGATGGTCTGCCCCGTCAGGCGGGTATCCGCAGCCTCCTCGGTGCTCTCCATCTGCACCCCCGCTTCTTTGAGCCGGGCGATCAGATGCTGCGACTGCGCGCCCCGGAACCAGCCGGCGATGTTCGCCGCCGTGATGGGGCCCACGTCCTCCACCGCCTCCAGGGTCGCCTCATCCGCCGCCATGAGGGCATCCATGGAACCGAACCGGAGGGCCAGAGTGCGCGCCGCTGCGGCGCCTACCTGGCGGATGCCAAGGGCGTAGAGCACGCGGGCCATGCCCGCGGTTTTGCTGCCCTGAATGGCCCTGATCAGGTTCTCCGCCGACTTTTTCCCCATGCGCTCCAGCGCAGCCACCGGCTCCTCCGTGAGCTCATAGAGGTCCGCGGGCGATTTGATCATCCCCGCGTCCACCAAAGCCTGCACCAGGTTGGGACCCAGGCCGTCGATATCCATGGCGTCCTTGGAGGCAAAGTGGGTGAGGGTGCGCACCAGCTGGGCGGGGCACTCCGCCCCGGTGCAGCGCATGGCCGCCCCGTCCTCATCCCGCAGCACGCTCGCGCCGCAGACGGGGCAGGTTTCCGGCAGCCGGTAGGGCTCCGTACCCGCGGGACGCTTCTCCGCCACCACCCCCAGGACCTCCGGGATGATCTCCCCCGCCTTGCGGATGCGGAGGGTATCCCCGATGCGGATATCCTTTTCCGTGATGAAATCCTGATTGTGGAGGGTGGCGTTCATCACCGTGGTGCCCGCCAGACGCACCGGATCGAAGACCGCCTTGGGGGTCAGCACCCCCGTGCGCCCTACCTGCACCGCGATCTGCCGCAGTACGCTCTCCTTCACCTCCGGCGGGTATTTATAGGCGATGGCCCAGCGGGGGGCCTTGCTGGTGCTGCCCAGATAGGCCCGGTCAGCGAGGGTATCCAGCTTCACCACCGCGCCGTCGATGCCGTAGTCGTAGTTTTCCCGCCCCTCCCCGATGGCGCGGATCTCCTTCAGGCAGCTTTCCGCGTCGCTGCAGAGCGTCCAGGGGATCACGGGGAAGCCCAGCTCCTTGAGATAGTCGAGGCTCTCGGCGTGGGTAAGGAAGCTGCGATCCTCGCAGAGCTGCACGTTGAAGATGAGGATGTCCAGCTTTCTCGCCGCGGTCACCTTCGGGTCCAGCTGGCGCATGGCCCCGGCGGCGGCGTTACGGGGGTTGGCAAGCAGCTTTTCCCCGCTGAGTTCCCGTTCGGCGTTCAGCGCTTCGAAGACCGTGACGGGCATGAACACCTCGCCCCGGACGATGAGCCGGCCCTTGACGCCGTTCAGCCGCCGGGGGATGGAGCGGATGGTCCTCAGATTCTCCGTCACGTCCTCCCCGGTCCTGCCGTCGCCGCGGGTAGCGCCCCGGACGAAGACCCCGTCTTCATAAAAGAGGGCCATGCTGAGGCCGTCCACCTTGGGCTCCACGGTGTACCGGCGCGTCACGTTTTCCTGCTCCATCCGGGCGCAGAACTCCGTCAGCTCCTCCTCGGAAAACACGTCGCTGAGGCTCTCCAGAGGCACGGGGTGGTTCACCGGCGCGAAGCCGGAGGCCACATGTCCCCCCACCCGGCGGGTGGGAGAGGTGGGATCATCCAGTTCCGGGTGGGCCGCTTCCAATATCTCCAGCTTTCGCAGAAGGGCGTCGTACTCCGCGTCTGTGATGGTGGGAGCGTCCTCGTCGTAATACCGGCGGCTGTGCTCCTTCAGTTCTTCCCGCAGGCGCAGAAGCTCTTTTGTCTCGTCCATATCCTTACCTCAGTTCAGAATGTCATACTGCTCCAGGGGTTCATCCCACTGGTCGCTGCTCTCGAAATACATATAGCTGTCCGGCACCCGGCCCACGATCACCGTCTCCGACACAGGCACATCCGCATAGACGACGGCCTTCACCGTACCCGTGGGGATCAGCACCCGCACCTGGGCGGAGAGGCACAGCAGCAGGCGGTGCAGGGTCTGGTTGATGCCCGCGGAGCTGAAGCGGCTCCGCAGCTTCACCTCCACCTCGCCGACGGAAAGGATGCGGATGGGCACCTTCGGCCCCAGGCCGGAGAAGAAAGGAGAGGGCAGCAGATTTCCCAAAGGCACGCTCAGGTTTGCCGCGGCGGGGGCGGTCAGGGCGGCGATCACCTCTCCCGCCAGGGCAGCCTGCAGCTCGCTCACGCGGCCAACGTCCGTGACGGCGGCGGCCACCCGGCCTTCGGCGTCCTTTTCCAGCTGCACCAGGTCTTTGAGCTCTCCGGCGGCCATACGCGCCGCCACGGCCCCCTGCATGGCGGCCGCGGCGGCGTTTTTCGCCCCGGCCACCGCCATATCCCGCACCAGCGGGTCCATGTTCCGCAGGAGGGTCAGACACAGGAAGCCCAGGCCCAGGAGCATCAGCACTGCGCCCGGCAGCCGCCGTCTTTTGGAAAGGCGTTTCAACAGGCATACCCCCCATGCATGAGGCTATGCCTGTTTCTTTTCCCTTATTCCCCCAGCAGCTCCGCCGCCGCGGCGAGGATGCCCAGCTTGCCGGATTCCCAGGTGAGACCGCCCTGGAGATACGCCCTATAGGGCGGCGCCATGGGCCCGTCACAGCTGAGCTCGATGCTGGCCCCCTGGATGAAATTGCCCGCCGCCATGATGACGGGGCTCTCGTAGCCGGGCATGTCCCAGGGTTCCGGTGTCACATAGCTGTCCACGGGGCTGCCGTGCTGGATGCCGGCACAGAACCTGCGCAGCAGTTCCCCTTCCCCGAAGTCCACGGACTGGATGATATCGGACCTGGGAGCGTCCCAGCGGGGGAAGGTGGCATAACCCAGATCCTCCAGCAGGGCGGCGGCGAAAACCGCCGTTTTCAGCGCCTGAGCCACGGTGTGGGGGGCCATGAAAAGGCCCTGGAACAGACTGCGGTTGAAGCCCAGGGTGGCCCCGATCTCGCCCCCCAGGCCCGGCACGGTCAGCCGGAAGGCCGCTGCCTCCACCAGGTCGGCCCGACCCGCCACGTAGCCCCCCATGGGGGCCAGGCCGCCGCCGGGATTCTTGATGAGGGACCCGGCCAGCAGGTCGCCCTTCGGCTCCCGCTCCTCCACGAATTCCCCGTAGCAGTTGTCCACCACGCAGGCGGCCTCCGGGTTCACCCGGTGCACCAGCGCTGCGATCCGGTCGATGTTGTCCACGCTGAGGGCGCTCCGGGCGGTATAGCCCCGGCTGCGCTGGATGAAGACCTCCTTCACCTTCGGGTCGGCGGCCGCCGCTTCGATGGCCGCCCAGTCCGGCTCCCCGGAGGGCAGCAGGTCCACTGACCGGAAGCCGATACCGTAGCTGCGGAGACTGCCGGGTTTTTCATCGTGGACGCCCAGGGCGCTCCACAGGGTGTCGTAGGGCAGGCCCGTGGCGCAGAGGAGGGTGTCCCCCGTGCGCAGGGGGGCGAAGATGGCGCAGGTGATGGCGTGGGTGCCGTTCATGAAGCCCAGGCGCACCAGGGCGCTCTCCGTGCCGAAGACCTCTGCCCACAGCTTTTCCAGGGTTTCCCGGCCCAGGTCGTCATAGCCGTAGCCGGTGGAGCCGGCAAAGCAGGCCTCGCTGACGCGGTGATGGCGAAAGGCCGCCATGACGCGGCGGGTGCAGCTTTCCGAGACGGCGTCGATTTCCGCAAAGCGGGGGCGGATGCGTTCTTCCGCCGCTGCCGCCAGCCTGATTAAATCCCGTTTTTCCATCACAGCGCCTCCAGATACGCCCTTGCCAGGCGCAGCATGTTTTCAAAATCCTCCGTATTCCCCACGCAGGAGGGGGAATGGATATAGCGCACGGCGGCGGAGATGGCCGCCACACGGACGCCGCAGCCGGATTTCTGGATGGAGGAAGCGTCGGTTCCCCCGGAGATCCAGGTCTTGGTCTGCCAGGGGATGCCTTTGGCTTCCGCCAGGGCCGTCAGCTGCCGCCACAGGCCCCGGTCATAGATGCTGCCTCCGTCCATGAAGGGCAGCACCGGCCCCTTGCCCGGCGCGCAGATCCGCTCATTTCCCTGTTGGGATGGCAGGTCGGCGGCGGTGGTGCCCTCCAGCACCAGACCGAGCTCCGGCCGGATGCGGAAAGCCGCGGCCGCCGCGCCCCGGCAGCCCACCTCCTCCTGCACGGTGAAGGCGAAATGGCAGTCCACGGGTACGCCCTCCTCGATGAGGGCGAGCATGACGGCGCAGCCTATCCGGTCGTCAATGGCCTTGGCCCGCAGGAAGCCTTCGCCGAATTCCACGATATGATCGTCAAATGCGCCGGTATCCCCCAGGGAGACCAGCTTTTCCGCCTCCTCGCTGGAGCGGCAGCCGATATCCACATGGAGGCTCTTGGTGGGAGGCACCTTCTTCCGCTCCCCCTCCTCCTGGAGGTGGATGGCCTTCAGGGCGATGACGCCGGGGACGGCCTTTTCCCCCACGGCGACCCGCTTGCCGATGACCACCCGGCGGTCCACGCCCCCGGCGAAGTCAAATTTCAGGTAGCCGTCCTCCGTGATGCCGGTGACGATGATGCCCACCTCGTCCATGTGGGCCGCCAGCATGATCTTCTGCTTTGGCGCGCGCTTTCCCTTCACAAAGGCCAGCAGGTTCCCCATGGCGTCCACGGTCACTTCGGCGGCGTGGGGGCGGACGCGGTTTTCGATATAATCCCGCACGGCGCCCTCGTTGCCGGAGACGCCGGGCAGGGCGCAGAGCTCTTTCAGAATGTCCTTAATCATGGAGCCAACCTCCCCGGATAAATGCGGTGATGAGCGCCTTGGCGGCCTCCGCGTCCGCCAGGGACGCCGTCTCCACCGGGCTGTGCATATACTTCACCGGCACGCTGACGATGGCGGTGGCCACCCCCTGCCGGGTGATCTGGATGGCCCAGGCGTTGGTGCCGCTGGACTTGGGCATGACCTCCGCGCTGAAGGGGATGCCCTTCGCCTTACCAGCCTCCATGATGGCGGCGGTGAGGGCCCGGTTGGCGTTGGGGCCCACCCCCACGGTGCAGCCCTTTCCCGCCTCGAAGGTCTCCCCCTTGGGGGCGTCGGGCGTGCGGGCATGGGTCACGTCCACGGCGATGCACCAATCCGGCGCAAGGGTGAAAGCGCCGGGGGCCGCGCCCCGAAGCCCCACCTCCTCCTGGGAGCTGAACATCACGGCGATATCGCAGGGGAGCTCCTCCCCCCGAAGGTCCTCCAGCACCTGCAGGATCACGGCGGCGCAGAGCCGGTCGTCCAGGGCCTTGGAGACGAAGTTATCCCCCTGCAGATCGAACATGGGCCCCTCGAAAACGCCGGGGGTGCCGATGGGGACGCGCTTTTCCGCTTCCTCCTGGCAGAGGCCCAGATCAATGAACAGGCTTTTGATCTCCACCGCCTGCTCCCGCTGCTCGGCGGTGAGGACGTGGGGCGGCAGGCAGGCGATCACGCCGTAGAGCGCTCCCTCCGGGGCCAGCACCCGCACTTCCCTGCCCGGCAGGGTCCGCGGGTCCAGGCCGCCCAGGGCGGCAAATTTCAAAAAGCCCTCCGTGACCTCCGTCACGATAAAGCCCACTTCGTCCAGATGGGCGTCCAGCAGCAGCTGGCGGGCGTTCTCCCTCCCGCAGCGGCGCAGCGCCAGGATATTCCCCATGGCGTCCGTGCGCACCTCGTCCACAAGGGGGGTCAGCAGTTCCTTTGCCCGGAACGCAACAGTCTCCTCAAAGCCGCTGGGGCCGCTGATAGCGCAGAGCTCCCTGGCGGTTTCCTTGATACTCATGCTTTTCCTCCGTATTTTTCTTCAAATCAAACCCGCTTCGCCGGGCTTCGATTTGAGCAGGCAACACTCCGTTCGCGCCTGCCGGCGTGAACTCTGCGAGGCGTTTTTCTTCTGTTACAAACTGCGGACGAGCTCCTTGAAACGCTCGCCCCGTTCCTCAAAGTTTTTGAACAGATCGAAGGAGGCGCTGGCGGGGCTCAGGAGCACCGTCTCCCCCGGCTTTGCGGCCTTCGCTGCGGCCCGGACGGCAGCGGCGAAGTCCCCCTCCTCGATGATCTCCGGTCCGGGACCGGGGGCGGCCAGGACGGCGGCCTTGATTTTGGGGGCCGTGGCCCCGCAGAGCACCAGCACCCGCACATTTTTCTTGATGACGAACCCCAGCTCGTCATAGGGGATGTGCTTGTCATAGCCCCCGGCGATGAGCACCAGGCTCCTGTCCTCCAGCGCCCGGAGGCCCGCGGCGGTGCGGGAGGGGCTGGAGGCGATGGAATCATTGATGAACTCCACCCCGCCCAGGGTGCGCACCGGCTCCAGCCGGTGTTCCACGCCGGTGAATTCCCCGGCCACCTTCCGGCAGATGGTTTCCCCGACCTGCTCCCCCACGGCGCAGAGGGCCGCCATCCAGTTTTCCACATTGTGGAGGCCGGGCAGGCGGATTTCGCCGCGCTTCAGCAGGGGCTTTCCCAGGAAGAAAAGGGTCTCCCCGTCGAAATAAGCCCCATCGGGCTGGGGTGAACGGCGGCTGAACAGGCGGACGCGCCCCGGCGCATCCTCCCTGCAGGCCAGAGAACCGGGATCGTCGGCGTTCAGCACCAGCAGGTCCTCGGGCGTCTGGCCCAGATAAATGTGCTTCTTCGCCCGGGCGTATTCCCCCAGGTCCGTATGCCAGTCTAGATGGTTGGGACGGACGTTGGTGATGATCGCCGTCCCCGCCCTGCCCCGCAGGGTCATGAGCTGGAAGGAGGAGAGCTCCAGCACCGCCGCGTCCTCCGGGCGGATGGCGTCCAGCTCCGCCAGCAGGGGGTGGCCGATGTTGCCCCCCAGCCAGACCCTTTTGCCGGAGGCCTTCAGCAGCTCGGAAACAAGGGTCGTGGTGGTGGTCTTCCCGTCGGAGCCGGTGACGGCCAGGATGGGACAGGGGCAGAGATTGAAAAAGGCCTCCATCTCGCTGGTGAGGACCGCCCCTTCCTTCAGTGGGATGCGGTCCGGCCGGAGGCCGGGCGTGCGGAAGATCACGTCCTCCGTCAGCTCCGCGAGATAGTTTTCCCCGGAGATGCAGTTCGCGCCGGGGATTTCCGGGAGGCTCCCCTTATCCCGGACGGTGACGTCCAGTCCGGCGTCCGCCAGCAGCTTCACCAGAGGGCGGTTGCTGATGCCGTAGCCCAGGACGGCGATCCGTTTTCCCTTCAGGGAGGCAATGTATTCCGAAAGCGTCATATTTCACACTCCGATCTTATTCTATGTGATTATATGCCCACCGTCCTGGAAATTCAATCCTTGACAGCGGATTCCCCGGAGGGTAAAATGCCGCCGTGAGGAAACAGGGCAGTCGCGCGCGAAGCTCGAAAGGGCCAGCGTGAGGAAAGTCCGGGCTGCACAGGGCAAGGATAACGGCTAACGGCCGCCGAAGGCGACTTCAGGAAAAGTGCAACAGAAATAAACCGCCCCGCCGCCCCACAGGGCGGCGGAGCAAGGGTGGAAACGTGGGGTAAGAGCCCACGGAACGGCGTGGAAGCGTCCGTTCCTGTAAACTCTATCCGCAGCAACACCGTGGTACGGGGGACACGAGGCTTGCCCGGCCGTCCCCCAGGAGGTGGCATGGAGCGTGCCGGCAACGGCCCGCCAAGATAGATGACTGCCGCGCGCTTCAGCGCGTACAGAACCCGGCTTACGGTTTCCTCACACAAAAATCTCCAACGGCTTTGCCGTTGGAGATTTTTGATTCAGTTCAGGATCGCCGCGCCCAGATTGAGATAGGCTGCGAAGCAGAGCCAGAGAACATAGGGGATCAGCAGCTTCCCTGCCCGGCGGTCCAGGCGGCGGAAGCGGTCCCAGGTCGCCAGCACCAGGGCCAGCAGCACAAGGAGCCAGAGGAACGCCAGGGTGTAGCGCTCCAGGCCGAAGAACAGCAGGGGCCAGAGAAAATTGGCCGTCAGGGACACGGCATAGAGGCTGAGGGCCATCTGCTTCTGATCCTCGGTGGCGTTCGCCCCCGTGACGAGCCAGGAGGCCAGACCCATGAGGAGATAGAGCAGCGTCCAGACGACGGGGAACACCCACCCCGGCGGGGACAGGGGCGGCTTTGTCATCTCTCCGTAGTCCCCCATGCCTCCCAGGGTCAGCAGGGACGCTGCCAGTCCCACCGCCGGCGGGATCGCCAGGCAGAGCAGCAGGCTTCTTCCGTTTTGTCTGATCTTCCCCTCCCCCGCCCTTGCGCGGGGGCTGCGATTCCTTCTTTTCATGCGGGCATCTGCCTCCCCGTATGGTCGACGGTCGTCTCCCCGCTGAGAAGGAGCTGAGAGACAGGCACGATCTTATAACCCTCCTGCAGCAGCCAGGAAACGATGTCCCCCAGGGCTTCCGGTGTGTGGAGAGCGGCGTTGTGGAACAGGACGATGCTCCCCGGCCGCACTCTCCCCGTCACGCGGGCAAAAATCGTCTTCGCGTCGTAGTCCTTCCAGTCCAGGCTGTCCACGTCCCACTGGACGGCGGTGACGCCCATCGCTTCCAGGGCAGCGATCACATGGTCGTCGTATTCGCCGTAGGGGCAGCGGAACAGGGTGGGACGCACGCCGGTGACGGCCTCGATGCGGTCGGCAGCGGCGCTGACGTCGGCAGTGATGGCCTCGGCGGAGAGGCCGGCGAAGTGGTCGTGGTGATTGGAGTGGTTCATCACCTCATGCCCCGCCTCATGGAGGGCAAGGACGCTTTCCGGATATTTCTCCGCCCAGTCTCCCACCACAAAAAAGGTGGCGCGGACGCCGTATTTCCCCAGAATGTCGATGAGCTGCTGGGTGTCTTCATTTCCCCAAGCCGCATCAAAGGTCAGGCTGACATACTTCCCGTCCCGCTGGACGGAGTAGACCGGCAGCTTTCGCGCCCCGGCGGTCGCTCCCACCACCCGCGGGCTGCAAACCACCGCGAAGATCACCGCCGCCGCACCCAGGATGCCCAAAAAGCCCAGCAGCCGCCGGTCCGGCGGCCTTCGCTTTCGTTTTGCCACAAGCAAACGCATAGGATTCCCCCCTCGCCGCCATCTTATGCGCCCAGACGGCGGAACTATGCGCCGTGGAGGAATTTATGTTGAAACGCTTCGGGCAAGCGCGTATAATGAGGGCAAATGAGATCGTGTTTAATGGAGGTAAGCGCCATGAAGATCATTACCCTCTGCCGGGAATACGGCGCCGGCGGGCATTCCATCGGCCGCCGGGTGGCCGCCGAGCTGGGCATCGAAATCTACGACCGGGACATCATCTGGCAAAGCGCCGCCGCCCTGGGCATCGAACCGGGGCAGGTAGAGGCGGAGGAGGAGGGCATCAGCCGCACGGAGGCCTTTCTTCGGGCCATCACCCCCATCTCCTATGAGCGGAAGGACGCCCTTTACGACGCGGAAAGCGCCGTCATCCGCGACTTGGCGGCGAAGGGTCCCTGCGTATTCCTTGGCCGCTGCGCCGACGTGGTACTGCAGGAGGCGGGGATCGACTGTCTGCGGGTCTATCTCTATGGGGACGACGTCCACCGGGCCAAGCGGGTGGGCGAGCTGATCGGCACGGACAATCCCGCCGAAATCCAGAAGGCCATGAGGAGGACCGACCAGGCCCGCCGCAACTATTATACCCACTATACCGGCAGGACCTGGGGCGACCACCGGAATTTCCATCTCTGCCTGGACACGGGCGTCCTGGGCTACGATATCTGCGTAAAGCTCATCTGCGACGCGGTGAAGGGCATGGAATGATTGATTCGTGCAAGGTGCACAGGGGCATGGAGGAAATCCGTCCATGCCCCGTTTTGACCGCATCCATGCGCACGGCGCGGGCAGCCAAGATGACTGCCCGCGCCGGTTTTTTCGTTTTTTCGGGAATCCTTACGCTTCCGCCAGGCCGTCGGCGATACCCAGGAGGACGATGCCCGCGATGACGGCAATCACACAGGCGATCTGCCCCGGCTTCAGCTTTTCCTTCAGGAACACACGGCCCAGGATGACGGAAACGATGCAGTAGGAGGCCACCATGGGGGCTGCCAGGACCGGGTTGCGGGCCATGGCGTAGACATAAAAGACCTGGCCGAATTCCTCGCAGAGGGCGGCGACGCCCTTGCTGGCCTCGGTTTTGGCGAAGGGATTGTAGGGCTTTTTCTGCTTAACGAGCAGGAACAGCCACGCGGCGACGCCCGCCAGGAGGAAGGTCAGCCCATAGAGGATCAGCACGTCGATCTCCCCCAGCCCAAGGCCCACTTCCTCATCCAGGATGATGCCGTCCGCCGCGGTGCCGATGGTGTCGAACACGCAGTAGAGGATGGGGAACAGCAGGGCCAGCGCCCCGTAGCGGTATTTCCGCTCCGAGGGCTCCAGGCTCTTTTCCGCCCGGGAGAGCCGCTGCTCCACCACCGCCAGGGCCACCACGCCCCCAATGATGACGGCGGTACCCGCCATGCTCAGGGCGGAATACTCCTCCCCGATGGAGGAGATGCGGCCGGTGAAGAGGAAGAACACCAGCATGCAGACCATGCTGAGAGCGCCGGAGGCATTCTGCACCGGGGACACGATGCTGACCTCCAGATAGCGGAGGCCCGCATAGCCGATGACCATGGAGATGATGTAGCCCAGGGAGGCGGGGGCATATTTCACCGCGTTGCGCACCAGCTCCGCCGGACTGCTGCCGCTCTCCGCCAGGGGCAGCAGGGCAAAGGCGCAGATGCCCATGACAAGGCCCACCCACACGGCGATCTTCAGGTGGGAATAACGATCCTGTTCGTCGGTGCCCCGCTTATAAAAGAGGTCCGCGAAGCCCCAGCCCAGGACGCAGATCAGCGCAAAGAAAAACCAGCTCATGTTTTTTCTCCGTTTTGTGGATTGCGCGCCGAAACCCGGCGCGGTCATGCGGGATTCTAACACAACGGAGGAAGTACGTCAAGATTTGGGGAAAATGCCGTTTTTGTCCGCCGGAGAGGAGGAAAAGTTTTTCTTGTGCCGGATGGAATAATCTGATATATTTACTTGGTTTATTATAAAGGAAAAGAGTGCATTTATGGACGAGAATACGAAGCGCCAGATCCTGCGGCGGCGCACCTTCGCCATCATCTCCCACCCCGACGCTGGCAAGACCACCCTGACGGAAAAGCTGCTGCTCTACGGGGGCGCCATCCAGTCGGCGGGCTCCGTGAAGGGCAAGCACGGGGACAAGCACGCCACCTCGGACTGGATGGAGCTGGAAAAGCAGCGGGGCATCAGCGTCACCTCCAGCGTCATGCAGTTTGAATATGAGGATTACTGCATCAACATCCTGGACACCCCCGGCCACCAGGATTTTTCCGAGGACACCTACCGCACCCTCATGGCGGCGGACTCCGCCGTCATGGTCATCGACGCGGCCAAGGGCATCGAGCCCCAGACAAGAAAGCTCTTCAAGGTCTGCGCCATGCGGGGCATCCCCATCTTCACCTTCATCAACAAAATGGACCGGGAGGCGCGGGACCCCTTTGCGCTGCTGGACGAGCTGGAGACGGAATTCGGCATTGGCACCTATCCCATGAACTGGCCCATCTCCTGCGGGGCCACCTTCAAGGGGATCTATGACCGGGCTTCCAGGCAGGTGCTGACCTATGACGATTTTCATGCCGGCCGCAGCCGCCTGGAGACCGTGGCCATCCCCCTGTCCGACGAGAAAACGCTGATCGAACGCATTACGGAAACCTATCTGGAAACACTGAAGGAGCAGGCGGAGCTGCTGGACGGCGCCGGGGAGGAATTCGACCTGGAGCTGGTGCGGCGGGGCAAGCTGAGCCCCGTCTTCTTCGGCAGCGCCCTCAACAACTTCGGGGTGGAGCAATTCCTGGAGAGCTTCCTTCGCCTCACCACCTCCCCCCTGCCCCGGCGGAACGCCGAGGGCGGCACGGTGGACCCTCTGGACGACCGCTTCTCCGCCTTCGTCTTCAAGATCCAGGCCAATATGAACAAGGCCCACCGGGACCGCATCTCCTTCCTGCGCATCTGCTCCGGCAAATTCCAGCGGGGGAAGGAATACTACCACCTGCAGGGAGGCAAGGCCCTGCGCCTCAGCCGTCCCCAGCAGATGATGGCTCAGGAACGGGACATCATCGACGAAGCCTACGCCGGGGATATCATCGGCGTCTTCGACCCCGGCCTGTTCTCCATCGGGGACACGGTCTGCGAAAGCGGGATGAACGTGCGCTTCGCGGGCATCCCCACCTTCGCGCCGGAGCATTTCGCCGTGGTGGAGCAAATCGACTCCATGAAGCGCAAGCAGTTCAGCAAGGGCATGACGGAGATCGCCCAGGAAGGCGCGATCCAGATCTTCTTCTACCCCAACAGCGGTATGGAGCGGGTGGTCGTCGGCGTCATCGGCATGCTCCAGTTCGACGTGCTGAAATTCCGCATGCAGAGCGAATACGGGGTGGAATACCTGCGCCGGGACATCGCCCACGAGCTGATCCGCCGGGTGCAGAACCCGGAATTCGGCGCCGAGGATTATGACCTCACCAGCGACACCCTCTGGGTCAAGGACGTGCGGGGCGGGGACCTGCTGATCTTCAACGGCAGCTGGGCCGTCCGCTGGGCGGAGGAGAAGAACCCCGGCCTCGTGCTGACGGAATTCCACCAGGATATCCAGGAGGGATAAGCACCTGTTCCCATGGGAAAGGAGGCGCGGGAATGAAGCGCATGATCCTGATCGCAGCGCTATTCTGTCTTCTGGCAGGGGCGGGCTGCGGGCGCGTCGTGCCCGTCCCTGCGTCGCCTGTGCCGGAAGGAAGCCCCACGGTGACGCCCAAGGACACTGTGCCGCCCACCCTGTCACCCCATGGGAGCCCCTCGCCTGAGCCCACGAAGGAGCCGACGCCGCAGCCTGCCCCGAAGCCGACGCTGCCGCCCACGCCTGCTCCCACACCGGTTCCAACGCCTGTTCCAACGCCGTCCCCCGCGCCGACGCCTCTGCCAACGCCGCAGCCAACGCCGGAGCCAACGCCGGAGCCGACACCTGAGCCAACGCCGGAGCCGAGCTTTCCTTCCTGGTCCTTCGCCGGGCCGGAGCTTCTTTCGCTCCCCGCGGACAGCAGCCAATATGACGTGAACCTGGCGATGACGGCCCAGGCCCTATGTGCCGCCCAGGGCGGGGACGCTGCCCGGCAGGTGCTGGAAACGGCGGGCTTCACGGTGCTGAAGCAGGTGCACTACGATAAGAGCGCCGCCGACACAGGCCACACCTGCGCCTGGACCCTGGGAAAAAAGGAGATCGACCGCGGCGGGGAAAAGCGGACGCTGCTGCTGGTCACCGTGCGGGGCACCAGCGGCGGGGAATGGTATTCCAACTTCGACTTTGCCCCCAGCCGGGATGAAGCGACCTGCTACGCGGAAAACTTTCTGGCCTGCGCCCGGGACGTGCTGGAGGGGCTGCGGGAATCCCTGGAAGCGGAGAAGACGCCGCTGCTCCTCATCTGCGGCCACAGCCGGGGCGCAGCCTGCGCCAACCTCCTGGGGCTGCTGCTGGACGAGGAACGGGGCAGCGAGGATATCTACGTCTACACCTTCGCCACTCCCGCCACCGTGCGGGGGGAAGTCCTGATGCGCAGCTATCCCAACATCTTCAATCTGCTGAACCCCTGCGATCTCGTGACCATGATGCCCATCCCCTCTTTGGGCTACGGGCGGGCCGGGCAGGATATCCTGCTGCCCAACGACCGGGAGGCGGCGGAAGCCCTCAGCGAGGGCATTGCCCGCCTGGGACTGCTCATTCCCAGCATCACGGATTACTACACCGTCCGCCACTCCCTCGCCGGCCCAGGGATCAGCGAGGAGGGAATGACCGCCTATGAATTTCTCTGCGCCGCGGCGGCGGCTTTTTCCGGCGAGGGGGCGGTGAGCCTTTTCACCGAGGGCGCGCCCCTTTCCGTCGCGCCGGACAGCGACTTTGCACCCTTGCTTGGCCTGCTCACCGGCTCCGGCGACGCGGGCAGCGCCCAGGCCCTCAACGTCGCCATCCAGCACATGCCCGCCACCTATCTCGCCCTGATGCTGGCGTCCTCCTTCTTCGGATGAGGCCGCGCCGGGAAACGTGCGGCCGGGCAGCCGTGCTTCTGTCGCAAACTTCCCGGGCAGCGCATTCTGCGCCGCCCGGCAGTTTTGCTCTTGTCTGAACGCGCGGAACGCGGTATAATCCAGACAGAAATCAAAATGGGCGGAATCTGCCCGAAAAGGAGGAAACCCCTATGTTTGCGAATATTCCGGAGGTGAAGCTGGGGATCGTGGCCGTCAGTCGGGACTGCTTCCCCATCGGCCTCTCCCAGGCCCGGCGGAAGGCCATCAAGGATGCCTATCGGGGCGAGCTGTACGAATGCCCCGTGACGGTGGAGAACGAGAAGGACATGCTGGACGCCGTGTGCGATGTGCGCAAGGCGGGCTGCAACGCCCTGCTGGTTTTCCTCGGCAACTTCGGCCCGGAGACGCCGGAGACCCTGATCGCCAAGAATTTCGACGGTCCCTGCATGTTTGCCGCCGCCGCCGAAGGGGACGGGGACCTGATCGACGGCCGGGGCGACGCCTACTGCGGCATGCTCAACTGCTCCTATAACCTGGGCATGCGCCGTATCCCCGCCTATATCCCCGAATACCCCGTGGGCACGGCGGAGGACATCGCCAAAATGATCGAAGACTTCCTGCCCGTAGCCCGGGCGATCATCGGCGTCAAAAACCTCAAGATCATCACCTTCGGCCCCCGGCCCCAGGACTTTTTTGCCTGCAATGCCCCCATCAAGGGGCTGTATGAGCTGGGCGTCGAGGTCGAGGAGAACAGCGAGCTGGACCTGCTGGTCGCCTACAAGGCCCACAAGGACGACCCCCGGATCGAGGAAGTCTGCGCCGATATGGCTGCCGAGCTGGGCGTGAGCGGCAACCGCTATCCCGCCCTCCTGCCGCGGATGGCCCAATTCGAGCTGACCCTGCTGGACTGGGCGGAGCAGCACAAGGGGGCGCGGAAATACGTCGCCTTCGCGGACAAATGCTGGCCCGCCTTCCCGGAACAGTTCGGCTTTGAGCCCTGCTACGTCAACTCCCGCCTGGCCTCCCGCGGCATCCCCGTTTCCTGCGAGGTGGATATCTACGGGGCCCTCAGCGAATACATCGGCGCCTGCGTCTCCGGCGACGCGGTGACCTTGCTGGATATCAACAACTCCGTGCCCGCCTCCCTCTATGAGAAGGCCATCAAGGGCAAATACGACTATGTCCTCACGGACACCTTCATGGGCTTCCACTGCGGCAACACCCCCGCCTGCAAGATGTGCGCGGACCGGGCGGTGAAATACCAGCTGATCCAGCACCGCCTGCTGGAGCCCCAGGGCTCTGAGCCAGACTTCACCCGCGGCACCCTGGAGGGCGATATCGCCCCCGGAAAGATCACCTTCTTCCGCCTCCAGTGCGACAGCGAGGGCAAGCTGCGCAGCTACATCGCCCAGGGCGAGGTGCTGGACGTGCCCACCGGCTCCTTCGGGGGCATCGGCGTCTTCGCCATCCCGGAGATGGGCCGCTTCTACCGCCATGTGCTCATCGAGAAGCGCTTCCCCCACCACGGGGCCGTGGCCTTCGGCCACTACGGAAAAGCCCTGTTCAGCGCCTTCCGCTTCCTGGGGGTGAAGGACGTCAGCTATAACCAGCCCAAGTCCCTCCCCTACCGCACGGAGAACCCCTTCGCATGACGGCCCCGGCGGACTGTGTCCTGGGCATCGAGCTGGGGAGCACCCGCATCAAGGCCGTGCTGCTGGACAAAGCGCACCGGCCCGTGGCCTCCGGCAGTTATGCCTGGGAAAATGAACTGATCGACGGGGTCTGGACCTATTCCCTGGCGGACGCGGAAAAGGGCCTGCAGGCCTGCTTTGCCGACCTGAAGCAGGACGCGGAAGCGAAGCTGGGCGTCAAGCTCACCGCCGTTGGGGCCATCGGCGTTTCCGCCATGATGCACGGCTACCTGGCCTTCGACGGGGAAGGAAAGCTCCTCGTCCCCTTCCGCACCTGGCGCAACACCATGACCGGGGAGGCGGCGGAAAAGCTGAGCGCTCTGTTCGGCTTCAACATCCCCCAGCGCTGGAGCATCGCCCACCTGGAGCAGGCCCTGCTGAATGGAGAAGGCCACCTCGGCAGCCTGCGCTTCTTCACCACCCTGGCGGGCTGGGTGCACTGGCGGCTCACGGGGGAAAAAGTCATCGGCATCGGGGACGCCAGCGGCATGTTCCCCATCGACAGCGAGACTCTGGATTATAACGAAACCATGCTGCGGCAGTTCGACGCTCTGCCGGAGGCTTCTGCCCTGGCCGCGCCCCTGCGGGCGCTGCTGCCCCGGGTGCTGACCGCCGGAGAGGCCGCGGGGACCCTGACAGCGGAGGGTGCCAAGCTGCTGGACCCCAGCGGGGCTTTGCAGCCGGGCATTCCCCTGGCGCCTCCGGAGGGGGACGCGGGCACCGGCATGGCCGCCACCAACTCCGTGGCCGTGGGGACGGGCAACGTCTCCGCCGGCACCTCCGACTTCGCCATGGTGGTGGTGGACGCGCTCCCCGGCGTCCACCGGGAGATCGACATGGTGACCACCCCCGCGGGGAAGCCCGTGGCCATGGTCCACTGCAACAACTGCACCTCCGATATCAACGCCTGGGCGGGCCTTTTCGGGGAATTCGCCTCCGCCATCGGCGTGAAGCTGGAAAGCGGCGCCGTCTTCGACCTGCTGTTCCGCAAGGCCCTGGAGGGCGCGCCCGACGGGGGCGGGCTCCTCAGCTATAACTATGAATCCGGCGAGGGCGTCACCGACCTGGACGAGGGGCGGCCCGTGTTCCTGCGGCAGCCCGGCGCGAAGCTGGGGCTGGGGGACTTCATGCGCACCCATCTCATGAGCGCCCTGGCGACGCTGAAGATCGGCCTGGATATCCTCACCGGGGAAGAAAAAGTCGCCATCCGGCAGCTCTACGCCCACGGGGGCTTTTTCAAGACCCCGGAGGCGGGGCAGCGCCTCCTGGCCGCCGCCGTGGACGCACCCGTTTCCGTCATGGAAACGGCGGGAGAGGGCGGGCCCTACGGCATGGCCCTGCTCTGCGCCTACCTGCTGGAAAAGAAGGACGGGGAGACCCTGGACGCCTTTCTGGCGGAGCGTGTCTTCGCCGGGGCCGCCACCGCCACCCTGACGGCTAAGCCGGCGGACGTGGAGGGCTTCCGGGCCTTCCTCGCGAAATACCGCCGCGCCTTCCCGGTGGAGAAGACCGCCGTGGAAAGCTTTTGAGGTGAACCTATGCTGGAAGCACTGAAAGAACAGGTCTGTGAAGCGAATCTGCTTCTCCCGAAGCACGGCCTGGTGACCTTCACCTGGGGCAACGTCTCCGGCATCGACCGGGAAAAGGGTCTGGTGGTCATCAAGCCCTCCGGACTCAGCTATGAGATGATGAAGCCGGAGGACATGGTGGTGCTGGATATGGAGGGCAACATCGTGGAGGGCAAATGGAAGCCCTCCAGCGACACCCCCACCCATCTGCGGCTCTACGCCGCCTTTCCCGGCTGCGGCGGCATCGTGCACACCCATTCCCGCTGGGCCACGGTCTTTGCCCAGGCGGGGAAGGCCATTCCCGCCCTGGGCACCACCCACGCCGACGATTTCCACGGCCCCATCCCCTGCACCCGCCCCCTGACGGAGGCGGAGATCAACGGGGCGTATGAAGCGGAGACTGGGAACGTCGTCATCGAGACCTTCCGGGGCCGGGACCCCATGGCCGTGCCCGCCGCCCTCGTCTGCAGCCACGGTCCCTTCGCCTGGGGCAGGGACGCCATGGAAGCGGTGCACACCGCCGTGGTGCTGGAGGAAGTGGCCTTCATGGCCTGGCACACCCTGGCGCTGAACCCGGAGAAGGCGGAAATGCAGAAGCCCCTATTGGACAGGCATTACCTCCGCAAGCACGGCCCCGGCGCGTATTACGGACAGAAATAGAAGCATATCGACGATGTGCCTGCCGCAGCAACGGCAGGCACATTCCTGCACATATCGGAGGAGACCGGATGCTGACAATCTATAAACCCCAATTCGAGGACCTTTGGTTCCGCCAGATGATGCTGGCGGATGAAGATACCATGTCCTATAACCACGCCTGGGGCGGCACGATCCCATGGCCAAAGGCGGAATGGGACAGCTGGTACGACAGGTGGGTGGCAAACCCCAAAGACGGGCGGCTATACCGCTATGTGAAAAACAGCAGCGGGGATTTCGTGGGAGAGATCGCCTATCACTATGATGCGGACATGCGGGGCTTTACAGCTAACGTCATCATTTTCTCGAAGTATCGGGGTCGGGGATACGGCGGGCAGGCGCTGGAGCTGCTCTGCGCCGAGGCCAGGTCAAAGGGGATCACAGTGCTGTATGACGACATGGCCATCGACAACCCGGCGGCGGCGTTGTTCCTGCGGCACGGGTTCAAAGAAGAAGCCAGAACGGCTGAGAAGATCATCCTGAAAAAGGCGCTGTGAGGCTGTTCAATCCATCCGGGAACGGAAATCGATCTCCAGGGTCAAGGCACGCTCCGCGTCGTCCAAAGCCTCCTGTATCTCCCGCTCCCCTTTCGCTGCTTTCAGCTGCTCCACGCCGGTAAACCACAGGGGAAACAGGCATCGGAACAGGGGCAGGGCCAATTCCTTTTCCGCCTCGCTGAACCGGTATCGTTCCTTGACGACCGTGATGCCGTAGATGAGCCGCCGCAGGAGTTCCTCTGTCCAGGACCCGGGTTCCTCCGGAGCCGGCTTCTCCGCTCTCTTTCCGAAAATAAAGGGTACTTCCCGGAAGAGATAGTTAAGGAACACCTCCCGCCCTGCTATGTTGAAATCCATGACGCCTGCAAATTTTCCGTTTTCGTCCAGCAGGATATTCGTGCTGTTCAGGTCCGCCTGGAAAACAGAGGTGGGCAGTCGGTGATATTCCTTTTCCAGGAAAGCCCGGTTTTCCTGCCATCGCTCCCAGATCCGGGTGACCTGGGGCCGGAAGCGGTCCGGCAGCTTATCCGCGCAGGACAGCCAATCGCGGGCATTCTCCATCACTTCATCCTCGGCGTCCGCCGGGTCGAAGGTGCCGAACAGGACCCAGGCGGAGGGCAGGTCTGTGAAATCCAGGTGAGCGGCGGCAATTTCAGAGTTCATGCGAAGAAGATCGTCCAGATAGATGAATTTGCCATTGGGAGACACTTCCGCGATCGCAAAACTGTCTGCTGTACAAAAACGGGCAAATTCTTCCCCATAAACGATGCATTTGCGGCCCTGATACTCCACATAGGGGAACTCCCCCGCTTTTGTCCGCAGGAAGCGGGGGCAATAGTATCCCCGGCGGCGGTACTCCTCCGCCAGCCTTTCCCACATTTCCAGGTGCGCCGGGTCGGTGAAGCCGTTGGAGGCCAGCTTGATCACCATTCTGTCCCCCAGTTCCGGCGGGAGGACGCCCTTCTCCCATCGGACGATCACCGCTTCCCGGAAGTCATCCTCCCCGTGGCTGGTGTTCTTGATCTCGTATTCCAGCGGCTGCGCGTTCGCAAAAAGGCCGATGATTTCCTTGATATCCATCATGGTTTCCTTTCCGAATCCTCATTTCAGCGGGATAATAGCATATAGATCGTTCCCCGTCAACGGTGCAGGGATCCCATAAGGAAACACCGCTTTCACTCTTTTCTCTTTTCCGGGAATGTGCTAGAATGGCGTCGCCGGGGTCACCGGCTGGAGGGAGGAACGTGCGATGCTGCAAAGCCTGAAATTCGTCGGCACCCAGGTGCTGATCCTGTTCATCGTCATGGCGGTGGGCTTTTTCTGCCGCAAGCTCCGGGTGCTGGGCGAAGGCGGCGTCAAGGGCCTCACGGATCTGATGCTCTGCGTCGTCACCCCCTGCATGATGTTCAAGGCCTTTCAGCATCCCTTTGAAGCTTCCCTTCTCCGGGGCTTCCTCATCACCCTGGGGGTGGTGGCGGTGATGTACCCCCTGGAGATCGGCCTTGCCAAGCTGCTGCTCCGTGACAAGGACGACACCCGGCGGCGGGTGCTGCACTTCGGCGCGGTCATCCCCAACTGCGGCTATATGGCCCTGCCCCTGCTGCAGGAGCTCTGGGGAGCGGAGGCGGTGATCTACGGCGCGGCCTTCAACACCGCCCACGTCCTTTTCCTATGGACCTACGGTCTGAGCCTCATGAGCGGCGGAAAGGCGAAGCTCTCCGCCCGCAAGGCCCTTGTGAATCCCGGCACCGTCAGCGCAGTGATCGGCCTCATCCTTTTCTTCTGCCCCTTCCGTCTGCCGGCGCTGATCGCCCGGCCCATCGACTATCTGGCGGCGCTCAACGCCCCGGTGCCCATGCTCATCATCGGCTTCTATCTGGCGGGGCTTAGCTGGCGGACCGTGCTGCGAAAGGGCAACGAATACCTCATGCTGGCCCTGCGGCTCCTGGTCGCCCCGGCCCTCACCCTGGGTCTGTTGTGGCTCTGCGGGGTGCGGGGAGTGCTGCTGATCACCAACGTGGTCTGCATGGGGGCTCCGGTGGCGACCATGTGCACCATGTTCGCCACGAAATACGACGCGGACCCCGCCCTCTCTGCGGGAATGGTGGCGGTCAGCACCCTTCTCTCCGTCCTCACCATGACCCTCGTCGTGGGATTCACGAGCTATATCGCCTGACGGATATACAATGCGCCCCCGGCCCGGAGGCCGGGGGCGTCGTTATAATGTTCCGGGGCAGCCTTTCGGCTGCCCCGGCTGCTTCCAAACCGGAAGCGGGCTTCCGGTTTGGAAAGGAAGTTTCGGTGGAATCTGCGGGTATTCTCTCCTGCGGGGGTACCCGCCGTTCCGCCGGATAAGGACTTAATACATGCCCATGTCGCCGCCGGCGGCAGGAGCCGCGGGTGCGGGAGGCTCGGGCTTGTCGGCCACAAGGGCCTCGGTGGTCAGCAGCATGGCGGAGACGCTGGCGGCGTTCTCCAGAGCGCTGCGGCAGACCTTGGCGGGGTCAACGATGCCGGCGGTGAGCATATCGCCGTAGACCTCGTTCGCGGCGTCGAAGCCGTAGTTCACATTGCGGTTGCCCTTGACCTTCTCCAGGATGACGCTCCCCTCCAGGCCGGCGTTGATGGCGATCTGGCGGATGGGGGCGGTCAGGGCCTTGGCGATGATGGCCGCGCCGGTCTTCTCATCGCCGGTAAGGGTGCCCAGCATCTTCTCCACAGCCTTGCCGGCGTTCACATAGATGCTGCCGCCGCCGGCCACGATGCCTTCCTCCACAGCGGCGCGGGTGGCGTTCAGCGCGTCCTCCACGCGGAGCTTCTTTTCCTTCATCTCCGCCTCGGTAGCGGCGCCCACTTTGATGACGGCCACGCCGCCGCTCATCTTGGCAAGCCGCTCCTGCAGCTTCTCGCGGTCATAGTCGGAGGTGGTGATTTCGATCTGAGCCTCGATCTGCTTGATGCGGCCCTTGATATCCTCGCTCTTGCCGGCGCCGTCCACGATGACGGTGTTTTCCTTGGTGACCTTCACCTGGCGGGCGGAGCCCAGGACCTCCACGCCGACTTCCTTCAGCTCGATGCCCACATCGCTGGACACGACCTGCGCGCCGGTCATGGTGGCGATATCGATCAGCATCTCCTTGCGGCGGTCGCCGAAGCCGGGGGCCTTGACGCAGACGCAGGTGAAGGTGCCGCGCAGCTTATTGAGGATCAGGGTGGCGAGAGCTTCGCCCTCCACGTCCTCGGCGATGACCAGCAGGGGCTTGCCCGCCTGGGCGACCTGCTGCAGCAGGGGCAGCAGCTCCTGAATGTTGGAGATCTTCTTATCGGTGATCAGGATATAGGGGCTGTCCAGCACAGCCTCCATCTTGTCGGAGTCGGTGACCATATAGGGGGTGATATAGCCCCGGTCGAACTGCATGCCTTCCACGACCTCGCTGTAGGTCTCGGCGGTCTTGCTCTCCTCCACGGTGATGACGCCGTTCTGGCTCACCTTCTCCATGGCCTCGGCGATCAGCTTGCCGATGAAGGGATCGCCGGAGGAAATGGTGCCGACACGGGTGATGTCCTCGGTGCCGCTGACGGGCTGGGCGATCTTCTTGATCTCGGCCACGGCCACGTCCACGGCCTTCTGGATGCCCCGCTTCATGACCATGGGGTTGGCCCCGGCGGCGATGTTCTTCATGCCCTCGTGGACCATGCTCTGGGCCAGCAGGGTGGCGGTGGTGGTGCCGTCGCCGGCGACGTCATTGGTCTTGGTGGCGACTTCCCGCACCAGATAAGCGCCCATGTTCTCAAAGGGGTCCTCCAGCTCGATCTCCTTGGCGATGGTCACGCCGTCGTTGGTGATCAGGGGAGAGCCGTATTTCTTTTCCAGGACCACGTTGCGGCCCTTGGGGCCCATGGTGATCTTGACGGTGTCCGCCAGATGGTCGACGCCCCGCAGGAGCGCCTGACGGGCTTCTTCACTATACGCAAGCTTCTTAGCCATGATTTCTTACCTCCTCAAAATCTGAACGCGCTCAGTCTTCCACGATGGCGAGGATCTCGCCCTGACGGACGATGGTGTATTCCTCACCCTCGACTTTGACCTGCGTGCCGCTGTATTTCCCAAGGATGACCTTATCGCCGGCGGCCACGGTCATCTCCACTTCGGTGCCGTCCACCATGCCGCCCGGTCCGGCAGCGATGACTTCAAAAACCTGGGGCTTTTCCTGGGCCGCAGCCGTCAGGATGATGCCGCCGACCTTCTCTTCGGCCTCGACCTGCTTCACGATCACGTGATCTGCCAAAGGAACGAGTTTCATTATGATACCTCCTGCCAATCAGCATAACGCTGTATTTCTTTGTGATTTAGCACTCAATGTCCCTGAGTGCTAACGACATTATAATAACCCAAGACTACCCAATGTGCAAGCATAATTTCGCCAATTAAGGAAAAAATTTTCGGCAAATTTCCCTATGACGGGGATTTATTCCGCATTTTCTTCCCGGATCTTCCTATTTTGCCCTGTTTCTCCCGTTTTCTTCGCTGTCAAATCAATAATACATGTACAGCTGGCACTGTATCATGCCGTTGTAAAGTTTTCTCCGCTTGCTTGCCCGCCGCCCGAAGTTCTTCTCAAAATCCAGGTCGGCGGTGAGGACATAGATGCGCCACTCTTTGGCGCTCCGCCAGCTTTTGCCCACGGCGCGGGTGAGCATTTCCGCCTCATGGGTGTCCAGCAGCCGGTCCCCGTAAGGGGGGTTAGTGATGAGCACGCCCTTCTCCTCCGGCAGGATGAGCTTCCTTGCGTCCGCCTGGGAAAAGGTGATGTAGTCCGCCACCCCCGCCTTCGCGGCGTTGGCTTTTGCCACTTCCAGGGCCTTGGGGTCCACGTCGGAGGCGAAGATGCGGTAGTCTCCCCGGTATTCCTTCTCCTTCGCCGCGGCCCGCTCCTCCGCCCAGAGGGCGGCGGGGATGCTCTTCCAGCCTTCGGCGGCGAAGCTGCGCCCTAGGCCGGGGGCCCGGTTCAGGGCCGCCAGAGCGGCTTCGATGGCGATGGTGCCGCTGCCGCAGAAGGGGTCCAGGAAGGTCTCCCTGCCCTTGAAGCGGCTCAGCTTCACCATGGCGGCGGCCAGGGTCTCCCGCAGGGGGGCTTCCGTAGCCTCTGCCCGCCAGCCCCGCTTGTGGAGGCTAGGGCCGCTGGCGTCCAGATAGAGGCTGGCCCGGTCCTTCATAAGGGCAAAGCGGATCTGGCAGGTACCTCCGGTCTCCGGCAGGCGCTGAGCGCGGTACTTCTGCCCCAGGCGCTCCGCCACCGCCTTCTTCACGATGCGCTGGCAGTCGGGGATGGACTTCAGGGCGCTGTCCAGGCTGCTGCCCTTCACGGGGAAGGCGGCGTAGTAGTCGATGAACTGCTCCCAGGGCAGGGCCTTCGTCCCCTCAAAGAGGGCGTCGAAGCTGGGGGCCGGGAATTCCCCCACCAGCACGTAGACCCGCTCTCCGGTGCGCAGCCAGAGATTGACCTTCACCAAAGCCCGCTCGTCCCCGTCGAAAAGTACGCGGCCCGTCTCGCTGCGGACATTCTCCATGCCCATATAGCGCAGTTCGTCCGCCGCCAGCCCCTCCAGGCCAAAGAGGCAGGGCACGCAGAGGGTCATGTTCATGCCGTTTCACCTCCCCGACAGACAAAGGAAAACCAATCCCCCATCCGGCGCTGCTGAAAGGTGAAGGCCTGGGCTTTCAAGGCGTCGGCCACTTCCCCCTCCCGGCCCTCGATGACGCCGGAGACGACCAGGGCGCCGCCCCGGCGCAGCCAGCGGGGGATATCTGGCAGGAGCCGGAGAATCACGTCTGCAACGATGTTGAGGAAGACGACGTCATATTCCCCGCCGATGGCCGCTCGCAGACCCTCATCCGCCGTCGCGTCCCCCACCAGCACCGTCAGGCGGTCCTCCACCCCGTTCAGGGCGGCGTTTTCCCCGGCGATGCGGGGGGCGGCTTCGTCGATATCGCAGCCCAGGGCGCTTTTTGCACCCAGCAGCAGGGCGGCGATGGCCAGGATGCCGCTGCCGCAGCCCAGGTCCAGCACCTTTTCCGCTCCGGGGGCCAGATCCTCCACGGCCTCCAGGCACATGCGGGTGGTGGGGTGGGACCCGGTGCCGAAGATGAGGCCGGGGTCCAGGCGCAGGGGCACGCGGGAAGCATCCTCCGGCACCGGCTCCCACTCCGGCAGGATCAGCAGCCGCCGTCCAACCTCCATGGGCCGGTAATACTGCTTCCAGTTATTCTCCCAGTCCTCGTCCCGCAGGCGGTGGCAGGAAGGCGCATATCCGGCGTCCGCCAGCCTTGGCCGCAGTTCTTCCAGGGCCTTCTCCCCTTCCCCGTCGGCGGAAAGGTAGAACTTCACCCGGCTGACGCCCTTTCGCGCCGCCAGGAAATCCTCGTCCAGAGCGTCCCAGAAGCGTCCGCTTTCCCGCAGGAAGCTCTCGATATCCTTTTCATCCTCGATGACCAGGCCCTCCACCCCCAGGGAATCCAGGAGGGCACAGAGGACCTCCGTATCCCCGTCGGGGGCGTCGATGCCGATTTCCAGCCACTCCACGGCTCAGCCTCCCTTTCTGGAATAACTCCGCCGGATGCGGGCATAGCAGTCGTTGCACAGGCGGCCGGAATGGTGCAGGGGCATGGCCGCGCCGCAGCGGTCACAGAAGCGGATGTTGTTCTTCAGGTTGTGCAGCAGGATCATATTGATGAGGTCGGCAGTCTTTTCCCGCTCGTCCCGGAGGGCGTCGCTGTCCACGGGGCAGGAGAAGGCCTTGCAGAAGGAGAAATAGAGGTCCAGCTTCCGGTAATACAGCTCCAGCTCCGGCAAGGTGTAGGCCGTCTTCTTCTCCTGGAGCACCGGCTGCTCCGGCTCCGTGCCGTTCATATAGGCCCGGAGGAAGCGGTAGAAGAGCATGATGAGCTCGTCGTCCGTCTCGTCAAAGGGGATGTTGGCCGCCGCCAGTTCCTGTTCCTTGGGGAAATGGAAGCCCCGCTCCCGCATCTGGGAGATGATGGTGATGTAGCGGGTGATATCCAGCTTGTGATAGGGCTCCACCGTGGGCATGCGGTTCCAGACCTCCAGCACCTCCAGCAGGTCGAAATCCACCATGAGCACCAGGTCGCTGAAGCCCGCCACCGCATAGGTCAGGGGGGGCACCACCGTCTCCATGCAGGTCTGGATATAGCTCAGGTTCTCCGTCGCCCCCACGTAGCCCTTGTCGTAGATGCCGTAGCGGCCTGCCCGGCCTGCGATCTGCTGCACCTCCTCCGGCTTCAGGGGCCTGCGCTCCCGTCCGTCGAATTTGGAGGTGTCCATGAAGATGATCCTCCGGATGGGCAGGTTGAGGCCCATGCCGATGGCGTCGGTGGAAACCACATACTGCCGATCATGATTGAGGAAACCCTCCACTTGCTTTCGCCTTGTGGCGTAGGGCAGGGCGCCGTAGATGATGGCGGGCTCCTTCCCGTGCATCCTGAGGTCCTCCGCCACGCTGAGGACCCCCACCTTGGAGAAGGTGATGAGGGCGTCCCCCGGCTGGATATCCAGGTAGTCCACCACCCGGTTCATGCAGATGAGGGGGGTCTTGCGCTTGTGCTCGATCACTTCAAAGGTATCGCCGCAGCTGCGGATAAGGCGCAGCAGCAGGCTCTTTGCCTCCGGCGCGGCGCAGAGGTGCACTTCCTCCGCCAGCACCCCCAGGATGGCCCTGGTCCAGGCGTAGCCCCGCTCCCGGTCCGCGATCATCTGGCATTCGTCGATCACTGCCACGTCGAAATGCCGCTTCATATCCAGCTTTTCCGCCGTGGCCGCCACGTGGGTGTCCCCCGGACGCACGTCCTCCTCCTCGCCGGTGGTGAGACTGCAATTCACGCCGTAATCCAGCAGGGTCTCCTGGGCCTCCAAGGCCAGGAGGCGCAGGGGGGCCAGGTAAACGCCGGTCTCCGCCCGGATGAGGCGCTGGAATCCGGCGTAGGTCTTGCCGGTATTGGTGCCGCCGATATGCACCACGAAATGCCGCTGCAGCGCGCGGGCTTCCGGGTATTCGTCCTTGGGGTTCAGGGCCACCAGCACCTCCAGGCTGCTGCGGATAGCCTTGGGCACATAGCTGACGGAATAGAGGTAGGCCAAGGGGTGGTTCAGCAGCTCCTGGGCGGGGAAATCCTCCATGGTCAGGAGCGCATGGACGTCGGATTCCGGCTGGGCAGCGGTGAAATCCGAAATAGCCCGCTCCGCCGCGGCCAGCAATGCCGGAGCATAGCCATCCGCGAGGCGGCTGCGCTGCTCCCCCTGAAGCTTACCGATCCAGTAGCCGGCGGAGGCGAAGCGCTTCATCTCCGTGGAGGGGGAGGCGTCCCCGTCCGCTGCGTGCTGCCTCAGGGCCAGGAGGTGGCCCACGTAGCTCATGGCCTTGCCCTCCCGCAGGGAGCGCTGGGCCCCGGACTTCATCATGCTCAGGATGCCCCGGTGATAGTGCCCGGCCAGCAGGGCCGTTTCCCCGCCGGCATCCTCCGGCAGGCGCCAGCTCTCCTCCAGCAGGCGCACCGAGCCTGCCAGCAGGGAGGCATATTCCTCCTGCTCCTTCATCTCCTCCTCGGTGCGCTGCCTTTTCGCCGCTTCCGCAGCGGCGGTGAAGCGCTCCGTCTTCTCCGCCTCGATGACCGTCTCTTTATTCCAGGTGCGGACGCTGCGGCCGCTGAAATGCCGGTAGACCGGCTTCGGCAGCAGCTCCTTCACCAACGCCTCTGTCCAGCCCCGGCTTTTCAGCGTCCCGGCTGTCCAGTTTTTTCCGCTTTTTCCGCCTGACATCGCGTTTCTCCCGTGTTCTGTAATACAATAGAGGTAGTTTATCACAGTTTTTTCCCATTTACAACTTTCCGGCGCTTCCCGCAGGGGCAAATCTGTGCTACACTGAGGGAAAGTCAATGAATGGGAGGTTTCTCACATGACCAATGTGGAACAGATTTCCGGCTTCTCCATGGATTTCTTCAGCCTCAAGGGCAAGGTGGCCATCGTCACCGGGGCCAACCAGGGGCTGGGCATGGGCTATGCCCTGGCCTTCGCCCGCGCGGGGGCGGATCTCTTTATCCCCCACTACACGGAGGACGTGAAGGACATCAAGGAGCTCATCGAGGCGGAAGGCAGGCGGGTGGAATTCTACCGGGGCGACCTGCAGGACCGGGAGTATCTCCGCAGCATCCCCGGCAAATGCCTGGAGGCCTACGGCAAGATCGACATTCTGGTGAACAACGCGGGCACCAACTGCTTCGCCGATTTCCTGGAATTCCCCGACGAGGGCTGGGACCGGGTCATCAATGTCAACATGAACGCGGTGTATCTCCTGGGCCATGAGGTGGCGAAGGTCATGGCCAAGCAGGGCCACGGCAAGATCATCAACATCGGCTCCGCCCTCAGCTACACCGGCGACGCCAAATGCCCCGCCTACATCACCGCCAAGCACGGCGTCATCGGCATCACCCGCAGCTTTGCCAATGAACTTGGCAAGTATAACATCCAGTGCAACGCCATCTGCCCCGGCTTCATCTATACCGAGGTCAACAAGGCCATCTCCGACGACCCCGTTTTCTACAAGCACATCACCGACCGCATCTCCCTGGGCCGCTGGGGCACCCTGGGGGACCTGATGGGCACCGCCGTCTTCCTGGCCAGCAAGGCCAGCGACTACATCAACGGCGCCGACATCAAGGTGGACGGCGGCTTCTCCACGGTGCTGTAAGGCGGGGAAAATGTCCTACAGCGAGTGCCACGGGCACATATTCATGGACGGCCACGTCTTCAAAGAAGCCATGGAGCTTCACCGGAACGGCGTGGTCCGGGAAGTCATTGACGAAAGGCTCGGCCTCCTTCGGGAGGCCGGCGTCACCTATTACCGGGACGGCGGGGACAAGCTGGGCGCTTCCCTCTATGCCCGCAGCCGGGCTCCGGAATTCGGCATCGAATACCGCACCTGCGCCTTCGGCACCCATAAGCGGCACCAGTACGGGGGCCTGGTGGGCCTCCCCTTCGACACGGCGGCGGATTTTCGAGGCCTGGTGGCGAAGGCGAAGGAGCAGAAGGCGGATTTCATCAAGCTGATGATTTCCGGCATCATGGATTTCCAGTCCTTCGGCGGCCTCATGGGGGGCGGCCTGGAGCTGGAGGAGATACCGGAGCTCATCAAAATCGCCCACGGGGAGGGCTTCCGGGTCATGGCCCACGTGAATGGGGCGGCACGCATCAAGACTGCCCTGGCTTCTGGGCTGGACAGCGTGGAGCACGGCTATTTCATGGACGACGAGTGTCTGACCCTGCTGCGGGAGACCGGAGCTGTGTGGGTGCCCACCCTGGCGGCCACGGCGGGCTTCGCCGGGCGCAGCGGCTTCGTCCCGGGGGTGGCGGAAGCGAATCTCCGCCACGCCTGCGAAAACATCCGAAAAGCAAAAGCCCTGGGGGTCCTGGTAGCCGCCGGGTCCGACGCGGGGGCGGTGAACGTCCCCCCGGATCGGGGCATCCACATGGAGCACACCCTTCTGGCCGCCGCCGGGCTGGAGCCGGAGGACGTCGCCAGAGGCGACGAGGCCATCCGGACGCGCTTCGTCTACGGAGGATAAAGGGGAGCATGGAAGGGAAAATGATCAAAAACGTCGCTGTCGTCAGCCTGTCCAGCGGGATCATCGGGGAGGAGTCCGTCCGCTTTGAAAGGGACATCGGCGTCCGGCGGCTGGAGGAGCATGGCCTGAAAGTGCGCTTCATGCCCCACGCGCTGAAGGGGCTGGAATACGTCAAGGCCCACCCGGAAAAGCGGGCGGAGGACCTGCTGGCAGCTTTCCGCGACCCGGAGATCGACATGATCCTCTGCGCCATCGGCGGGGACGATACCTACCGGCTGCTTCCCTATCTCTTCGAGCACAACGAGCTGGCCGACGCGGTCCAGGACAAGGTATTTCTCGGCTTTTCCGACACCACCATCAACCACCTGATGCTGCACAAGGTCGGGCTGAATACCTTTTACGGACAAGCCTTCCTGCCGGATCTCTGCGAGCTGGGGCCGGAGATGCTGCCCTACACCCGGCGGTACTTTGAAGAGCTCCTTGCCACCGGCGGGATCCGGGAGATCACGCCCAGCGACGTCTGGTATGAGGAGCGGGAGAGCTTTACCCCGGACCAGGTCGGCACAGAGCTTCCGCCCCATCCCAACCAGGGCTTTGAGCTGCTGCAGGGCGCTCCGGTATTTTCGGGGAAGGTCCTGGGCGGCTGCATCGACTCCATGTTCGACATGTTCGACGGCGGGCGGTATGCGGATATGCCGGTCCTGTGCCGGAAATACCGGCTGTTCCCGGAGGCGGAGGACTGGAAGGGGCGCATCCTGCTGCTGGAAACCAGCGAAGAAAAGCCGACGCCTGACCAATACCGGGAAGCACTGGAATACCTGAAAGCAGCGGGCGTATTCGGCGCGGTATCCGGCGTGCTGGCGGGAAAGCCCATGGACGAGACTTATGCGGAGGAATACCGGCAGCTGCTGACCAAGGTCATCGACCGACCGGAGCTCCCCGTGGTCTTCAACCTGAACATCGGGCACGCCAAGCCTCGCTGCATCATCCCCTTCGGGGTCGAAGCCGTTGTGGACGCGGAAAAGCAGGTCATACGGTTTGCCCGCTGAACGGCCCTTCTCTGTTTGGCAAATCAAAAAGCACTCACCTGATCACAAGGTGAGTGCTTTTTCGGTTCACAGAATATCAGCCCAGGGCCTTTTCCCACTCGGCTTCCCGGAAGCCCACCAGGACGAAGTCCTCCCCCACCAGGATGGGGCGCTTCACCAGCATCCCGTCGGAGGCCAGGAGGGCGAATTGCTCCGCCTCCGGCATGTCCGGGAGACGCTTGGAAAGCTCCAGCTCCTTGTATTTCAAGCCGCTGGTGTTGAAGAAACGCTTCAGGGGAAGCCCGCTCCGGACATGCCAGGAGCGCAGCTCCGCTTCGCTGGGGTTATCCTCCTTGATATGGCGCTTTTCCACCGGGATCTTCCGGTCCTCCAGCCACTTTTCCGCCTTTTTGCAGGTGGTGCAGGAGGGATAGCAAACGAAAAGCATGGCGTTTACCCTCAATAGAACAGCTGGGCGATGGGGCTGGAGGCGTCCAGGATCAGGGTCTTCTGCTCCCCGGTCATGGAGGCCTTCAGGGCGTCCAGAGCGATCATGAAGCTGTAGAATTCCGCCTCGTCCTCGGTGTCATAGACCTCGCTGAGGATGCGCATATACTCCGCGTCCCCCTCGGCCTTGAGGATCTCCGCCTGGGCCTTGGCCTCCGCCACCCGGATCTCCACTTCCTTGTCCGCCTCGTTGCGGATCTCCTTGGCCTGCTTCTCCCCGTCGGCCAGGTAGGCGGCGGCGATGTTATTTCTTTCGGAGATCATGCGGGCATAGACGGCGCTCTTGTTGTCGTCGGGCAGGTCGATCTTCTTGGTCTCCACCGCCTGCAGGGCGATGCCGTAGCGGGTGAAGGAATCTCCGATATTGGCCATGATGGCCTCCACCACCGCGCCGCTGCGGCCGGAGATGATCTGGTCCCTGGTCATGGAACTCATGACCGTTTTCAGGGCGTTGTAGACGTTGGCGTTGATGCGGCTCTCCGCATTCTCGACGCTGCCGGATAGGGTCTCGATGAACAGACGGGGATCGTCGATGGACCAGATGGCAAAACAGTCGGCGATCAGGCTGGTCTTGTCCGCGCTGAGCAGGTCGCTCACCGGCAGGTCATAGAGCAGCACGGTGTTGGGCAGAGTGGTGACGGTCTGGACAAAGGGGATCTTGAGATAGAGGCCGGGACGGTCCTTCACGTCCTTCACCGCACCGAACTGGAGGATGACGCCGTATTCATTCTGCTTCACCACGAAGGTGCCGGTGCCGATGAGGATCAGCAGGAGCACGATCACGACCCCCAGAACGACCCAGCGGGCGGTGCCGCCTTTCTTTGCAGTTTTAGCCAAGATCACTCACCTCCCCCGGAAAATAAGGCGCAGCCGGTTCTGTTTCCCCGGCGCTCACGAATTCGTCCAACGGCAGGACGGTAGTCAGCTCGCTGCCGTCCTCCCCCACGATAATGACCTTCATGCCGGGAAACACCTTAGTCACCATCTCATAGAAGAGACGCTGGCGGGTGATCTCCGGGAAGCGGGAATACTCGGCGTAGAGTTCCCGGAATCGGGAAGCCTGGCCATTAGCCTCGGCGATGCGTGCGGCCTTGTAGGCCTCCGCCTGTCGCAGGATCTCGTCCGCGTCCGCCTCGGCGGCGGGCAGCTCCTCGTTGGCGTACTTGTTGGCGTTGTTGATGGCGGTCTCCGCTTCCTGCTTGCTCGTCTCCACCGCCTTGAAGGCCTGCTGCACCTCGCGGGTGGGAGGCTCGGCATCCTGCATGGCGATGTTCACCAGCTCCAGGCCCAGGTCCTCCTGCAGCAGACGGTTCACGATCTTCTCCTTGATGGCCCCCTGGATCTCGGACTTGCCGGTGGTGATCACGTCGTCCACATTGTACAGGCCGATGGTGTCCCGGATATAGCTCTGGCAGAGCATTTTCAGGATGCCCACCGGGTCCTGGCTGTTGTAGAGGTACTTCACCGGGTCGATCACCCGATACTCCACATAGAAATCCACATTGACGAAGTTGAAGTCCACCGAGATCATGACGCTCTCGTCCTCCACGCTCTCGTTGGTGTGGATATTGTAGCCGATGGGGAAGCCCTGCACGTTTTTGCTTACGATATTCTTTTTCTGGATGAGGGGCACCTTGAATTTCAGGCCTGAGGTGTTTACCACATGGGGCACGCCAAGGGTGGTAATGACCGCATATTCATCCTCGTGCAGCTGGTAGACCGAGCTGCCGATAAGGGCCAGCAGGGCCACCACGATCACGATGAGGACGATATATTTGCCCTTGAAGGGCTTGTTGGGATGAAGGTTTATCACCTTGCTCTTATCTTCGAATCCGTCCACAGTCGACTGTTCTGCCTCCTTTCGTCTCATGAACATCTGCCGCAGCGTCAGGGCAATGAGGACCAGCGCTGCGATGATACCGAATCTCAACTGCATCCACTCCTTTCGGGATGGGGACTGTCAAGGCAACACCGCATGATTCTGGTGCGCAGCTTGCGCAGTCAGAATTTTCGTCAGATTGTCTGAAAATCGCGGGGAATGCTTCCTGTATTGGCCAAGATTTTCGGGCAATATAACGGAATAATATACAAGCAAAATGTGTGCCGAGATTTGTGCGGTGTTGCTTTAATCTTCCACCTCTGCGATATCGGACAGGACGCCCCGCAGGTCGCTGCCCTCCACCCGCACCACGGCGCAGACCATGTAGCGGCAGCGGGCGTCGGCCCCTGCATCCGTGAAGCGCACGCTGCCGGCGCCGCTGAGCCGGGCGATCTCCGCAAAGCCGCTGTCCGGCGCGCTGCGGAAGACCACATAGCCCTGGACGCCCGGGACCCGGTCCCACTGAAGGACGTTGCGCCCATCGTCCCGGCGGGCGGTGAGGCCGCTGACCTGGGGCGGAGCGGTGACGTAGCGCATATCCAGGTCCACATCCGTATCGATACCGGACACGCGGCCGGAGCCGGAATACTGCCAATAATCATAAGCGCCGTTGAAGCGGGTCTGCACCGTCCAGTGGGCCAGCCACACCGGATAACCGGCGGCGGCCAGGGCGTCCCCCACGCTGTCACGCAGCATGCTCTGCCCGGCATAGACGGCGGCGGTATAGCCCTCCGCCTCGATCTCCCGGCAGAAAGCCAGGCAGACGGCGGCATACTGTTCCCCGCTGAGGTCCGCCTCATAGAGGCGCCCCAGATAACCGGAAGCGTCGGTGGCCAGCTCGTAGTCCAGGACCACGGGCAGGTCCAGGTTCCGCCCCTGCAATTCGCTGAGCACATACCGGGCTTCCTCGATGGCTTCCGCTTCATTAACGGCCTGGGAGAAGATATAGACCCCCACGTCCAGCCCGGCGGCGGTAGCGCCCTCGTAATTCACCTCGAAATTGTCGTCCTTGTTCAGGCCGCCGCTGGTATACCCCCGGTAGCCCAGGCGCAGGAATACGAAGCTGACGCCTCCCGCCTTCACGGCCTCCCAATCCACCTCGCCCTGGTAGCGGGCGGCGTCGATGCCGTAAAGAGTGATGTCCGCGTTCTTTTCCCACTTGGCATAGAGGATGCGGTCCCCCACCAGGGGCTGGGACCAGTCATAGACTTCCCGCAGCCGTTCGTCGGCATACCAGGCCGTGAAGCGATAACCCTCCCGGCTGGGCACCGGCTGCTGGTCCGGCACGTCGCCCCAGGCGAAAAGCTCCTCCGGCAGTTCCTCGCCGCCCCAGCTGTCGAAGCTCAGGGTGACGATCCTGATCCAGCGGGCGTAGAGGGTGACGGGGCTGGAACGCTCCAGGCTGAAATCAAAGGGCTCGGTCAGCTCCGGATCGGCAAACCAGCCGCCGAACCAGTAGCCCTCCCTGCCGGGCTCAGCAGGTTCGGGCACCGGCTCTCCCAGCTTCAGGGCAAAGGATTCGAACGTGGGTTCTCCCGTTAGGGGGTTGCCTGCGGCGTCTGCCGCGCCGTCGGTGAGATAGACCGTATTGGGCGCGCGGACCTGCATGCGTCCTTCATAATGAAACACAGTATCCAGGGGGGAAATATGCAGCTTGCCCCATCGCAGGGGCTTCTGGCCTCGCAGGTCCAGCTGGGCGCTGTCAAATACGGTGATGCAGCCGTGGACAGCCGCTCCGCTTTTGGCGCCGGAGAGAGTCAGGGTGCCCTGCCCGGCTACGGTCAGGTCCCCCAGCACGGTACAGCCGCTTTTCGTGCCCTCCACACTGCTGTCCCCCGCCAGGACGATGGTCAGGTCCCCTTCCGCATAGATGGCCGCGCCGCGGAAATCCCCGGAAAGGACCGCATCCGTCATCGTCAGGGTCCCGGTAGCCGGATCATATACCGCGCTACCGCCGCCGACCCTGGCTTCGCCGCCCCCGGTCAGCTCCTGTCCGCCGACCCAAACGCGGCCGGGGTCCCTGAGGGGCTGGGCGGAGCGCAGGAGTAGCATACAAAGCAGGCAAAGCAGCAGGGCAAAGATCGCATTACGTATGAGCTTCATTTGGTTCTCCGTTTATGTAGCTGCAAATCGCAGGCAGATACTTCTGCCTTTCAAATTATTATAGCAGGTCTGCACCCGCCCCGCAACCGAAAACCAACGGGAAATACCGGAAGAGAATACACCCCTGCGGGAATCGATCCGCAGGGGTGGTTCTTGGATTTGAGAATCTCAGTCCTGGAGCATTTCCTCCAGGATCTTGCAGGCATTGACCACCAGCTGGGGGCATTTCTTGGGGATGATGTCCATGGCCTTGGCCTTGCCCTCGGGGGTGGAGGGATCCACGCCCAGCATCTCGCGGCAGCGGA
>JAEEGI010003824.1_pt1 | contig 35654 bp, 29 predicted proteins | sample 8958751 | NCBI WGS metagenome assembly JAEEGI01 (sample SAMN16246545, study PRJNA631951) | gut metagenome | biome: gut microbiome; feature: rumen; material: KS-attached | host: Bos | place: Iran: Karaj | collected 2018-10 | reverse complement strand
CACTGAGTGCGGCCTGAGCGATTGGTGCCGTGAATATTCCGGGCAATCACCCTAGATGAAAATATATCGTGCTATGAACAGCACCGCGAGCACCCACATCGTCGGGGTGATGTCCTTTGCCTTGCCGGTAAGGGCGTTGAGGACGACGTAAGTGATCATACCGATGAGGATACCGTCGGAGATGCTGTACGCGACAGGCATGAGGATGAGAGTGACGAAAGCGGGGATGGCCTCGCGGAAGTTGGTCCAGTCGATGCGGACGACGGGCTCCATCATCATGACGCCGACGAGGATGAGGGCGGGAGCGGTGGCCGCGCTGGGGATGCCGAGGAAGATAGGGGCGAAGAAGAGCGCGAGCACGAAGCACATGGCGGCGCTGAACGCCGTCAGGCCGGTACGGCCGCCTTCGCCGACGCCGGCGGAGCTCTCTACATAGGTCGTAGTGGTGGAAGTTCCGAGGCAGGCGCCGCAGACGGTACCGATGGAGTCGGCCATGAACACCTTGTCGATGTCTTCGACATTGCCCTTCTCATCCACGAAACCGGCCTTCTGGGACACGCCGATGACGGTGCCCATGGTGTCGAACATATCGATGAAGAGGAAGGTGAACACTACGGCGAGCATATCCCAGGAGAAGATCTGGCTCCACTCGAACTTCATGAAGATGGGCGCGACGGAAGGAGGGGTATCGACGACGCCACTGAAATGCGTAAGCGCCACGCCGGTGGCCGGATCCTTGATGACCAGTCCGAGGAGTGCGGTGATGAGGATGCCGAGCAGGATGCCGCCGCGGACCTTGAGTATCAAGAGCATGGCGGTGATGAAGACGCCGATGACGGCCAGCAGGCCGGAGCCGTGGCAGACGTCACCCAAGGTTACGAGGGTGGAGTCGGAGTTGACGATCAGGCCGGCATTCTGGAGGCCGATGAAAGCGATGAAGAGGCCGATACCGGCTCCGATGGCGCTCTTGAGGCTGAGCGGGATGGAATTGAGTATCCACTGGCGTACCTTGGTGAGCGTGAGTATGATGAAGATGATACCCTCGATGAAGACAGCCGTCAGTGCGAACTGCCAGGAGTGACCCATCGTCAGGCACACAGTGTAAACGAAGAAGGCGTTGAGGCCCATGCCCGGAGCCAGCGCGAACGGTTTCTTGGCATAGAATGCCATGACGAGAGTCGCGATGATGGCGGCGAGGGCTGTGGCCGTAAACACTGCGCCGTTGGGCATTCCGTCCAGGGCGCCGAAGATGGAAGGGTTGACGGCCAGGATATAGGCCATCGTGAGGAACGTCGTGATACCCGCTACAATCTCTGTACGGATACTGTGCTTCTCGGGGTCGAGCCCGAAAGCTTTCCGGATGAATGTCGACATAGTCTGTATCAATTAACGAGTTGTTCTTTCAGTTTGCCGATCTTCTCGTCAGCATCGGAGCCCTTGGCGCCGAAATAGAACTTGATCTTGGGCTCGGTGCCGGACGGGCGGATGGAGACGACGTCTCCCGCCTCGTCGAAGAACTGCAGGACGTTGGACTTGGGCTGTCCGGTCTTCTCAGGCTCAAGATAATCGATGACATTGATGACGGGCGAGCCGCAGAGCTCCTTGGGAGGATTGGAGCGGAAGTCCGCCATGATGCGGGAAATCTCCTCCGCGCCGGTCTTGCCTTTGCGCACGAGGGAGACGAGGCCCTCCTTGCGGTAGCCGTACTCGGAATAGATCTTCTGCATGAGCTGGTACAAGGTAAGGCCCTGGTCGGCCGCCCAGGCGGCGCATTCCGCGACCATCAGACAGGACACCTGCGCATCCTTGTCGCGCACGAACTCGCCGACGTTGAAGCCGTAGCTCTCCTCGCCGCCGCAGATGAATTCGCCGCCCTTCGCCTCCTCGCGCTTTACAATCTCGGCGATGTACTTGAAGCCCGTAAGGACGTTATACACGGGCACCCCGAAGCTCTTGCAGATGTCGGTGATGAGCTCGGTGGTGACGATGGTCTTGACGACATACTTGCCCTCCCCGAGCTTGCCGAGCTCCTTCCAGCGGTTGAGGATGTAGTAGGTGAGCATCGAGGCGGTCTGGTTGCCGTTGAACAGCACGATGTTTCCGTCGTTGTCACGGACGGCTATGCCCATGCGGTCTGCGTCGGGGTCCGTACCGATCACGATGTCGGCGCCGGTCTCCATGGCCTTGTCCACGGCCATCTTGAGAGCGGCCGGCTCCTCGGGGTTAGGCGACACGACCGTAGGGAAATCTCCGTCGGAGACGTCCTGGTCGGGAACGTGGATGACGTTCTTGAAGCCGGCGCGGGAGAGGATCTCGGGGACGAGACGGACTCCGCAGCCGTGCAGAGGGGTATAGACGATCTTGATGTCGGAGTGACGCGCGTCGGCCTCGGGACTGAGCGAAAGCGACAGAAGGTCGGAGAGATAGGCCTCGTCCATCTCCTTGCCCATCACGTCGATGGCGCCGCAGCGGAGGTCGGACTTGAACTTGACCTGCGAAGGATCGGTGATCTTGGCGACTTCGTCGACGATCTCCTTGTCCACCGGCGAAGTCACCTGGCCGCCGTCGGACCACGAGACCTTGTAGCCGTTGTACTCCTTGGGATTGTGCGAGGCCGTGATCATGATTCCGGCCACGGCGCCCTTCTTGCGGACGGCATAGCTCATCTCGGGAGTGGGGCGGATGTTGTCGAAAATGTAGACGTGGATGCCGTTGGCGGAGAGGACGTCGGCCGCGATGCGGGCGAACTCCCGGCTGTTGTTGCGGCTGTCGTACGAAATGCAGACCTTGAGGTCGTCGCCCTCGACATGCTTGAGGATATAGTTGGCGAGTCCTTGGGTGGCCATGCCGACCGTGTACTTGTTCATGCGGTTGGTGCCTACTCCCATGATGCCGCGGAGGCCTCCGGTGCCGAACTCGAGATTCTTGTAGAACGCGTCCTCGAAACCCGCAGGGTCGGAATTGCGCAACTCGATTATCTTACATTTGGTTTCGGGATCGAAGTCTCCGTTCAGCCAGCTCTGGGCCACTTCGTTAAAATCTTTCATCGGTATTGGTTTTAATGTTCGTCAAGTGATACAGACACAAATTTACAAATTATCTGCAAGAATACCTATCTTTGCCGATATGAAAAAGAAGTCTTTTTCGGACATTTTGGGAGATATTTCCGAAGCCGGCCTGGCGCGCATGCGCAGGAAGGCGCCGGAGTGGGCGGACACCCCCGGAGTCGAGTTCCCGACGAGGCTGGCCACGGAGCAGTGCAGCTCCGCCGCCACGGCGGACTACAAGTCCGCGCTCGTGAGGCGGATACGCCCCGGCTGCCGCCTGCTGCTCGACCTCACGGGCGGCCTGGGCGTCGATTGCGCCGCCTTCAGCAAAGTGTCCGAAAGGGTGGCGTACAACGAGATGGATCCCGTGCTCGAAGCTGCGGCGGAACGCAATTTCGCCCGTCTGGGGATAAGCAACGTTTCCTTCTCCTGCGTGGAAGCTACTGAAGAGACTCTGCCCGCACTCACCGCCGAGGGACCGGACATCATCTTCCTGGACCCGGCCAGGCGCAATGGGAGCGGCCGGAAAGTCTTCCTGCTGGAAGACTGCAGCCCGGACGTGCTCCGGCTGAAGGCTGGCCTGCTGGCGGCCGCCCCGAACATACTCGTCAAACTCTCCCCGATGGCGGACATCTCGATGGTCTGCAAGAGGCTCGGACCGGAAGTCAGGGAATTGCACGTGGTCGGAGCGGACGGAGAGTGCAAGGAAATCCTTGCCTGGCTGCAGCGCGACTGGAGCGGCGAAGCCACCGTCGTCGCCGACGGCCTTCGATTCACCGCGAAGGAAGAGGCCGAAGCGCTTCCCCGTCTCCTCCCCACCCCGGCATCCATTTACAATACAACCCGGAACGTCACCGACAATCCTGTCTCCGGGCTTTCCAAAGAAAACTCCCCAGATGTCCTTTCGCCCAATAGTATCCTGTTCGAGCCCGCATCGGTCCTCCTGAAAGCAGGCTGCTTCAATCTGCTCTGCGAGCGTCTGAGTCTTTACAAGCTTGGTCTTTCCACCCATCTGTACTTTACCGACACCCTATCCGACATCCCGTCCAACACTCTATCCGACATCCCGTCCAACATCCTTGCCCGGTACGGCAAATTATTCAGGATCACCGGTCTCCTCCCATTCAGCAACAGCTCCATCAAGGCGCTCGGCAAGTCCCAACCCCGCTGCGGCGTCACTGCCCGCAACCTCCCCGTCTCGAGCGACTCCCTCGCCTCCCGTCTTTGGCCTTCAGCCCCAAAGGGGGCACGCGCCACAGATGACGACGCCCACATATTCGCCTTTACCGCCGACTTCTCCGACGCCCCCTCCCAGCGTCTTCTCGCCGTCACCCGCCGACTCTAACTTTCCCCCTCCCCTAGCGATGTTTATCTGCCTTTCCGCGTGGAAGGTCTGCTACGACTGTGCGGAAGGTCTGCTAAAACTGCGCAGACCTTCCGCGTCGGAATGACATTGAAGATGATTGAGGGAGGGATATGGTGCGGAAGGTCTTAAAGGCTTTAGCAGACCTTCCGCACTTTAGCCGCCAGGGCGTCTTAACAGGCTTTTATCAACGCCGGGGAGGGTCACTCGCCCTTGAGGTATTTGAGCCAGAACTCACGGTCGGTCTGGGTGGAATGCTGTCCCTGATAGCCGCGGTATCCGTGCATTCCGTCGGGATAGATCATCAGTTCGAAGACCTTTCCCTTCTTCTGCAGCTCGTCGATGATCTGCAAAGTATTCTGGAAGTGGACGTTGTCGTCTCCCGTTCCGTGCGTGAGCTTGAGCATCACCGAGCCGTCGGCAGTCGCCGGCGTCACGGGATACGACTCCACCGCGCTCAGGACCCGCGAAGCGGCGTATCCGTCAGGATTGGCCTGAGGCGTCTCCATGAAACGCTCGGTATAGTGGCTGTCATAGAGCATCCAGTCATATACTCCGCCTCCCGCGATCCCGTAATGGAACTTGTCCGAATGCTCGAAAAGCAGCAGCGAAGTCATGGTTCCCCCGAAGGAGAATCCCTCGACACCGATCTTGTCAGGGATCACATAAGGGAGACTCTGGAAATACTCCGCCCAGGCCACGAAGTCCTTGACAGGAGCCTCGGTGAGATTGCGGAAATCCTGGTCGGTGCCGGCACGGCCGTTGTGCCCCGCGACGCGGGTGTCGGCCGTCACGGTGATGATGCCATGCTCGCTCCACCACTGGTTGGATGCATTTGGCGTGACCCAGCGCTCTCGCACATAGGCCGTATTCGGTCCTCCGTATATCTCGAAATGCACGGGATATTTCTTCGAAGGGTCGAAATCCACCGGATAGGTCACCATGGCCGGTATCTCGAGCCCGTCGTCGGTAGTGATATGTATCATCTGAGGCAACGCATACTTGGAAGCGTCGTATCCGGGGCCTTTCATATCGGCCACCTTGAACGCTGTGGATGCAAAACGGTCGTTCATACGACGTCTCGATCCTTTCGAAGCCGCCAGTACCTTGCGCGCGCTCCAGGCCAGCCCGGCCTTGGAAGTCTCATACAGCCACACCTGGGTGGGCGTAGTGAAGTTGGACAGGGACGCCACGAAATACTTCCCGTCCGGGGAGAAACGGACTCCCGAGACATTGTACTCCGGATCCGTCAGGGCAGTCACGACACCTTTCGAATCCACCTTGTAGAGCGCCGCCTTGGCGGTGGCGTCGCGGTTCGATGTGAAATACACGTCCCCGGCCTTTTCGTCCACGCGGACGATGCTCGTCCGCCAGTTTTCGCCGTCAGTCAGACGGCGGAACTCCTTTCCGTCATAGGACAGGAAATAAATCTGCTCCCAACCGGTCTCGAAAGCCCTCACCATATACAGACCCTTCGAGCCGAAGCTCATCTCCTCCGGCCAGTCCAGCCAGGTATCGTAATGCTCGTGATAGATATGGCGCTTGGAGCCGTCGGCAGGATCCACGCAATAAAGGTCGAGGTCGTGTTGGAGACGAGGCTCGCGGGCCACGAAGAAGCCCTGGCTGTCGGCGCCCCAGAAAGGAATGCCGAAATACTGGTCCTCCTTCTCGTCGAAATCGGCCCATACTATACCGCGAGTGGCCAAGTCCACTATTCCGATGCGCACCTCGGGGTTGGTTTCCCCCGCCTTGGGATAGCGGGTAAGGTTCAGGCTGCCGTCCTGGCCGAAGGGAGAATAGATCGGAAACATCGGCACCCGGGAGTTGTCGAAGCGGTAGAACGCTATCTTGCGGGAGTCGGGCGACCACCAGAAGGCCCGGTACATCGAAGGCCTGCCGAGGATCTCCTCGTAATACACCCATGAAGCGTATCCGTTGAGGATGAGGTCCGTTCCGTCCGAGGTCAGGCGCGTCTCATTCCCGGAAGCTATGTCCACCACCCACAAATCATTGTCACGCGTGAACGCCAGCATCGTCGAGTCGGGCGAATACGTAAGGTTCACCGCACCTTGGGGGCGCAACGGCAACTGCGCGAACTTCTCCGGGGCCTTGACCGGCGTGATGTTCTTGGACGCTGCGTGCACGCTGAAGGCGGCATCATCGGTATAAGTCCCGTCATAGGTGAACGCCACCTCGCCGGGAGAGATCCATTTCCATGCATAAGGCACGGGATTGAACTCCTGCGCGTTCTGGGCGCCGGCAAGGGCGGCGCCGGATATCAAGGCCGCAATGGCCAGTACGATCCTTCTCATTCTCATACGATTCAATCAAAGAAACGGTCGTTGAAATTGACCAGATATACTTTCTCCACCGCCCGCGTCAGGGCGGTGTACAACCACTTCAAATCATCCAGGGTCTGTCCGTCCTGCCAAAACGGACAGTCTATGAACACGCAGCGCCACTGACCGCCCTGCGACTTATGACAGGTGACGGCTTCGGCATGCTTGATCTGCAAGGCATTGAAATAACGGTCCTCCCGGACCGCTTCCCATATCTTTTTCTTGCTCCCCTTGTCGGCATAGTCAGCACTGACCCCGTTGTACAAGGCGTTCTGCTGCTCGTATGTCAGCGAGGCAGACTCGGACTCCAATGTATCCAAACAGACCTTGGCGGTCACTTCGATATCGCCGTAGTCCGGGAAGGACAGTACAGCATCGGCGAAATGCAACCCGTATCTGTCCTCGAAATGCTTGATGCTCTCAAGCCTTGCGATATCGCCGTTGGCTATGTAGTCGAGTTCGTCCACATCCTCGAGGAACTGGTAGCAGTTCTTGACTATCATCAGCTTGTCCCCCCGGACAAGCCTCTCCTCCTTGAAAAGGACTGTCGCGCGTATCCCGAGGTTGTAGCGTATCGCGCGTTTGTTGGAACGGCAGAGGATGACGGTTTCATCCTCTCCGTAACGGGAATACGCATCCGTTATCTTCTCTATAAGTTCTCCTCCGGACAGTCTCTCCACGTCATCGAAGCCGCGTATATCAAGCTTGAGATCTTCGAATATTTCATCGCCGAAGCTTGCCGCGATACGTTCACGGAGCAAGGTTGCGTTGTGGAGGATGCCCGACTCCTTCGCCTGCCGGACGACGGTGGTAAGCTCGGAAAAACGGACTCCGCCGAAGCCCTCCATATATGACTTCGAAAGGGCGGGACTGCAGTCCAGGCCGACCGGAGGCAGCTGGGCGGAATCGCCGACAAGGATCAGGCGGCAGTCCGCGCCGGAGCGCACGAAGTGCACGAGGTCCTCCAGGAGATTGCCCGTGCCGAAGGCGGTCGACGACTGCCGCTGCGCCTCCTCGACACCGATCAGCGACACCTCGTCCACGACGAACAGCGTATCCTTCGCCTTGTTGGGCGACAGCGAGAACTGGCCGAAGCCGTCGCTGCCGACGGACTTCTGCCGGTAAATGTGCTTGTGGACGGTATATGCCGGGCGGTGCGCGTAAGACGACAGTACCTTGGCGGCCCGGCCGGTGGGAGCCAGGAGCACGCAGCGGACGTGCATCCCGGTCAGGGATGCGATGACCGCAGCGAGCGCGGTGGTCTTGCCGGTACCGGCATAGCCGTTCACGACGAGGATGTCGGCGTCGTCACAAGTGACGAATGCGCCGATATCGTGAAGCAGCCGGTCCTGGCAGGAGGTCGGCTCGTGGTCGAGGTGCGACAGGAAGTCTCGGTATAGGAATTCCCCGCGGTCCATCATCTCTTGTTCCTCCGCGAGAACAGAATGGCGAATACGGCCAGGACGGGATAGATCTCGATGCGGCCGAAGAACATGTTCATGGTATAAAGGATCTTCGCAGCATCCGGAACGCTGTTGAAACTGCCCATGGTTCCAAGCTCCTCAAGGGCGGGACCGACATTGGTCAGCGTACTGACCGAAGCGGCGAAGGCGCTGTGGGTATTGACTCCGTATAGAAGGCTGAAGAACACGGACAGTCCGAGCAGGATCGTGAAAAGGGAGACATACAGGAGCTGGGGCATCAGGTCCTCGTCGCGGATGACGCTCTTGCCTATGCGGATGCTGCTGACCTCGGAAGGGTGGAGAGCCAGACGCACCTGACGGGCAAGGGACTTGATGAGCATCAGGATACGGTCGGACTTCATGCCGCCCGCGGTCGATCCGGCCATACCTCCAATGAGACCGATGAACAGCGTGATGACTCCGGCCGACAGGGGCCAGGAAGCATTGTCAACAATGGCAAAGCCGGTGCTGGACCCGATGCAGAGAATCTGGAACGCACTGTGCCACAGCGCGTCACCCCACGTAGCCTCATACCCTCCGGGCTTGAGGATTAGTGCCAGAAGGATGGTGAAGCTTATGAGCAGACCGGTATAAAACTTAAGTATGGGATTGTTGAGAGGTTTGAGCGAACGCGTAGCGAAAGCCATATACACCAGTCCGAAATGGATGGAGGCCAGATACATGAATATCATCGTAAGGCCTTCGACGAGACGCGAGTCGAAGGCGGCGATGGAGAGGTTCTTCGAACTGAATCCGCCGGCCGCGCACACGCTGAAAGCGTGGTTGACGGCGTCCAGCGGGGACATCCCCGCCACCATATAAAGCACGAATGCCGCGGCAAACAGAGCAAGATATACGGTCGCGAATACGATCACGATCTTGTTCGCCCTGACATTGTATCCGTCCTTAGACAGAGAGGACAACTCCATATTGGTGAGTCTCAAGCGGATGGGGCTGGACGAAGGGATGATGAGCAACAGGAACACAACGACTCCCAAACCGCCGATGAAATGCGTAGCGCTGCGCCAGAACAAAAGGGAATTGGGCAGCGCCTCGATGTCGTCGAGGATGGTGGCGCCTGTAGTGGTAAAGCCCGATACGCTTTCGAACCAGGCGTTGGTCACCGTGAACGGTCCGCCCCAAAGCGCATACGGCAACATGCCGAAGAGGAACGAGAGCAGCCACGACAGGACGATGATCATGTAACCGTCCTTAAGGGAAATGGCGGAAGTCCTGCGGACGAAAATGAACGGGAAGATACCTACCGTGAATGTTATGACGAAGGATATCAAGAGCGCGGCGAGGGCGCTGTCGTTGCCGTTCCCCACCGATACCAGTACCGAAAGGAACATGAACAGCGCGCTCACCAAGAGAGCGAAGCCGACGTTTCTGCTAATCGCTTTGATGTTCATTGCGCTCGACTGTGCTGTTGCGGAGGGCCGTCAGCCGCTTGCGCAGCTGCTGGTTCTCGCCGGCCAGGTCGGAAATGCCCGCATTGAGCTCGGAGAGCTGGTCGTCCCCCTCGAAATTGTAGGTGTATTTCTTGCCGTACGAACGGTAATCCCTGAGAGCCCCAAGCATACGGTAGATGGGGTTGACGTAGTAGGCAAGGATGAAGAACAGGAGCAGCACCACGAGGATAAGTCCTGCGAGCACCGCCACGAGGCCCGGGATGATACTGCGATAAAAACCGCGTTCGAAGGTCTCGGAGTTCTTCTTGAGGTCGTTGTACATACCCGCGCTCAGTGCGTCGATATCGCTGCGGAGACGGTTGTACTTGGGCTGGAGACGGTCGAAGTACCAGGTGCGGGAGTCGATGAAATCGGACAGGAGCACGTCCTCGAACTCCAGGGTGGTAAGCATGTACGCGGAATAGGAGTACATGACGGAGTCGGCCAACGGCAGCAGCGTGACGGACGTGAGGTTCTTCTTAAGGCTGTCGCACCTCGTGACGAACTCCTCCTGGTTGAACTTGGGGAGCAGTGCCTGTTCGTCGCCGATGACCGACAGGATGTCGAGATTGTAGCGGTCGGTCACCTCGGAAAGGGTCTGCGCGACATTAATGGAATTGATATTGTCCGCGATGAGACCGGAAACATACGAGCTCATACGCTTGTACTCCATCAGCGAGATGATGCTGGAGACCACCAGGATGACGGCGATGGCGCTAAGGCTGAGGGTGAGTTTGGCCCTCAGCGACAGATGCCATCCCGCAAGCCGGTTCCTTATCTTGCCCAAAAACATAACTGTCTTGTGTATCAACTCACAAAGTTAAGAAATAATCTTGATATGTCATACTTTCCAAGATTTCTTAAAAAATTCGGCAAAATTTTACTTCCAGCCCCTTGCATTTTACAATAATTTTATAAATTTGCGAGAAGTAAGAGCAGAAAAATTATGAACAAGAATTTCTTCAGCGAAACCGACAGCAAGAATGCAGCCCTGAAAAGGCACATAATTAAACTTTGCATCGAGTCAGGCAGCTACAGCATAGCCGATCTCAGTTCGAAGATCAACGCCAGCGTCCCCACCGTGACCAAGCTCATCAACGAACTCATCGACGAAGGGTTCCTGCAGGATCTGGGCAAGCAGGGCACTTCCGGAGGACGCCGTCCCTCCATCTACGGTCTCAACCCCAATGCCGGTTTCTTCGTCGGAGTGGACATAGCCCGCCAGCATTTCCATATCGCCATCTGCGACTTCAAGGGAGAGTTGATAGATTTCATCCAGGATATAGAATTCGTGCTTGAGGACAATCCCGAGTCGTTCCGTTCCCTGTGTCAGATGATACGCACTTCAGTGGCCGGAACCGGCAGGGACTGGAACCAGGTCCTCGGAGTTGGCGTGAGCCTCTCCGGCCGCGTCAATCCCGAAAAGGGCTACAGCCTTACTTATTTCGTCACCGAGGACATCCCGCTCAAGGACTTCCTCCAGCGCGAGCTGGACGTGCCCGTCAGCATAGAAAATGATTCACGCGCGATGGCCTACGGCGAATACCTGACCTGCGTCAAGGACGAGAAGAACTTCATATTCGTCAACCTCAGCTGGGGTCTCGGAATGGGAATGATCCTTGACGGACGCCTCTACTACGGCAAGTCAGGATTCTCAGGCGAGATCGGGCACTTCCCCATCCTGGACAACGACCTCATCTGCCGCTGCGGCAAGAAAGGCTGCCTGGAGACCGGAGCTTCCGGTTCGGCGCTCCACAGGATGATCGTAGAGAGGCTCAAGCGCGGACAGACCTCGTCCCTGTCCAAGATATACGCTGAGCACGGAGACGTGACGCTCGACCAGATACTCAAGGCGGTGGAGGACGAAGACGTCCTCGCCATCGACGGCATCGGCGACATCGGCGATGCGCTCGGACGCGGCATCGCCGGCATCATCAACATCTTCAACCCCGGCCTGGTAGTCGTTGGCGGCCGGCTGATCGTGGGCGGAGACTACCTGATGTATCCCATCAAGACCGCCGTGAACAAGCTCTCCCTCAACCGCGTCAGCAGCGACACCACCATCAAGTTCTCCAAACTAGGCAGAAAGGCAGCCTCGATAGGAGACTGCCTTCTGTCCAGGAGCAAGCTCCTGGGACTGCCGCTGTAGCGGAGGCTACTGTATCTTGAACGAATCCTTGAGGGCCGTGGTCTTGTTGAACACGGCCCTTTCAGGTGTGCTGTCGGGATCCTTGAAGAAATATCCCACGCGCTCGAACTGCACGGCGATGCCGGAATTGTCTTCCAGCAAGGCGGGCTCGGCATAACCCTTGGCGAGTACCAGCGACTCGGGATTGAGGAAATCCTTGTAATCCTTGTCCTCGGGGACCTGGCTCATATCGGCCAGGGTGAAGAGAAGGTCGTAGAGACGCAGGTCGATTTCCTTGGCATAGGCCGCGGACACCCAGTGGATGGTGCCCTTGACGGAACGCCATTCGCCTCCTCCCGGGCGGGTAGACGGGTCGTAGGTACACTTGAGCTCGACGACCTTGCCGTCGGCGTCCTTCACCACTTCGTTGCACTTGATGATATAGGTATATTTCAAGCGGACCTCGCCGTCCGGCTTAAGCCTGAAGTATTTCTTGGGAGCATCCTCCATGAAGTCCGCGCGATCGATCAGCAGCTCGCCGGTGAAAGGGACCTTGCGGGTGGCGCCCTCAGGCTCGGCAGGATTAAGCGGGCAGTCGAACCACTCGACCTTGCCGGGCTCCCAGTTGGTGAGAGTAACCTTTATGGGATCGTCAGAGACGACCATATAGCGGTTCGAACGGGCATTGAGGTCCTGGCGGACGCACCACTCCAGCAACTGGATGTCCATCAGCTGGTCGCGCTTGCTCACTCCGATCTTGTCGCAGAACATCTTGAGGGCCTCGGGGGTATATCCGCGACGGCGCACGCCGCAGAGCGTGGGCATGCGGGGGTCATCCCAACCGGCCACCAGGCCTTTCTGGACGAGCTCGAGCAGCTTGCGCTTGCTCATGAGCGTATATGTAAGGTTCAGGCGGGCGAACTCGTACTGATGGCTGGGATAGATTCCGAGGGTTTCGATGAACCAGTCATAGAGCGGACGGTGGACATCGAACTCGAGGGTGCAGATAGAGTGCGTGATGTGCTCGATGGAGTCGCACTGGCCGTGGGTGAAGTCGTACATGGGATAGATGCACCACTTGTCGCCGGTACGGTGATGATGGGCGTGCTTGATGCGATAGAGGATGGGGTCGCGGAACATCATGTTCGGGTGGGCCATGTTTATCTTGGCACGGAGCACCTTCTCTCCGTCGGCATACTTGCCGGCTTTCATCTCCCGGAACAGGCGGAGGTTCTCCTCGACGGAGCGGTCACGCCAAGGGCTGTCCTTGCCGGGCTGGTCCACGGTGCCGCGGTTCTCGCGCATCTCTTCGAGGGTCTGGTCGTCGACATAGGCCTGACCGCGCATGATCATCTGCTCGGCCCACTCGTAGAGCTGGTCGAAGTAGTCCGAGGCGTAGCATTCCTTCGCCCATTGGAATCCGAGCCATTTGATGTCCTCCTTGATAGCGTCGACATACTCGGTGTCCTCCTTGGTGGGATTGGTGTCGTCGTAGCGGAGATTGGTCTTGCCGCCGTACTTCTCGGCGAGTCCGAAATTGATGCAAAGGCTCTTGGCATGGCCAAGGTGAAGGTAGCCGTTCGGCTCCGGGGGGAAACGCGTGAGGATGCTGTCGAACTTGCCCTCGGCAAGGTCCCTTTCGATGATCTCTTCGAGGAAATTCAGCTTGCGGGGCTCTTCGGCGGTCTCTGCGGGTCTGTTGATGTCAGCCATATGGTTCTTATTCTCTAAAACATGCAAAATTAAGCAATATATTCGTATTTTTGCACGGATAAAATCACATTTCGGTATGATACGATCGATGACCGGGTACGGAAAATCCGAAGCCCAGCTTGAAAACGGAAAGCTTACTGTGGAGTTCCGCTCAGTGAACGGAAAGAACGCGGACATCAATATCAAGACCTATCTCCTGCCCAAGGACAAGGAGATGGGCGTGCGCAAGAAGATCGCGGACGTGCTGCAGCGCGGAGCCATCGACATGTTCCTGACATGGGAGCCCAATGCCGCCGACAGCGCCAAGGCCGTTAACATAGAGCTCGCCAAGGAGTATTTCAACCAGATCCAGGACTTGGGCAGCCAGATCGGCGCGGTGAATCTCCCTCTTCACGAGCCCAACTACCTGCTGGCTACATTATTGAGAATGCCTGACGTCATCGATGCAAAGAAGCAGGATGTCGTTACCGATGACAACTGGCCGCTGGTGGAGAAAGCAATCGACGAGGCCCTGGCAGCCATCGACGCATACCGCGTCCACGAGGGCGAGGCCCTCTATGCCGACGTTACGGGCAGAGTGCAGACTATCCTCAAACTCTACGACGAGGTAGAGGGGTATGAGGCCGAACGCATCTCCGCAGTACGCGAGCGTCTCCAGAAAAACCTCGAAGACCTTCGTGTCAAGGTCGATGCGGAGCGCTTCGAGCAGGAGATGGTCTATTATCTGGAGAAGCTGGACATCAACGAAGAGAAGGTCCGCCTGCGCCAGCACTGCAAGTATTTCATGGACACCATCGACGGCGAACCATTCCCCGGCAAGAAACTCGGCTTCATCATCCAGGAGATGGGCCGCGAGATCAACACCACCGGAAGCAAAGCGAACCACGCCTCCATCCAGAAGTGCGTGGTCCGTATGAAAGACGAGCTCGAGAAGATCCGCGAGCAGAGCCTGAATATTCTCTAACTAGTAAACGTCGATACGCCCGATGTTGAGTCCCCAGCATCCGTCCTGGATGACCGGGACCTGCTTGCCGTCGAGATCTGTCCTGTAAACCAGATCATCGACGAAAGTGTGCGAATGGCCTCCGATGATGATGTCCACTCCGCGGATATCCTTGACGATGTCGAGATCTTCGTCGTAGCCCATGTGGGAAAGGACAATGACCATGTCGCATTTCTTCTCGTTGCGAAGGAAACCAGCCCACTTGTTCACTATTTCAGCGTCTTCTCCGGCCTTCGGGACACGGCTCGCGGTCTCGTAAGCCACCACCTTGGAGATGTTGGTAAGCATGCCGATGATGCCGATCTTCATTCCTCCCCTGCGGATGATGGTATAAGGCTGCACTCCCCTCTTGCCCATATCGAACTGACTGAAGTCATAGTTGGCACAGATCACCGGGGCCTTGATGGCCCCTACCCTGCGTCCTAAGTCCTCGATGCCGTTGTCGAACTCGTGGTTGCCCAGAGTCAGGCAGTCATATTTGAGGGAGTTGATGAGCGAAACCTCGAGATCCCCGTCGAAAATGGTATAGTAGGGTGATCCCTGGTTCCAGTCTCCGGCATGCAGAAGCAGGACCTTGTTCTTGCCGACGGCCTTGCGGAGGCTGTCGATATAGGCAGCGCGCTCGACAACGCCGCCACGGCCGACATTATCGCCAGAACGTTCCGGATCGAGATGACTGTGAGTATCGTTGACGTGGACAATGATGAGGCGCTGCGCCGAGGCGCCGGCCACAACTGCCAGAAGGCAGACTATAGTAAGCAGAAATCTCTTCATGGCTAGTCCCTCCTCCTTCTTTCACTCAAGTCCGTGATACGGCCGTCCCTTTCCTTTTCGATGGGCTTGCCGGCAGCCTTCAACTCACGGACATAGTCCAGGACGGCATCGAAGATCAGCTGTTCGGAGACGACAAGTCCCTCGATCTGATGGCCGGAGAAAACATTGTCTCCGCCTGTGACCAGGAAGTCGATGGATGCTACGGTATATTCACGTGAGTCCTCCAGAGGCTCGCCGCCCACCAGAGCCTCGAGCAGTTCACCGTCCTTGACGGTGACCTTGACTCCGCCCAGTACTGGCTCGCGCCGGGCGTTGGCGGCCAGCAGGCCGCGCACTTCGGAGCCTTTCATCGTGAAGCAGCTGAGATAGTTCTTGAACGGAAACATGGACATCAGGTCGTCCATCAGGACATCGCCCTGAGGCATATCGATACGGATGCCTCCGTGGTTGAGCACTCCTATATCAATCTTTTTCCCGAACTCCTTCTCTGCAGCCGCCATCATACAGTCCACCGCCCAGTCTCCAAGGACATTTTCAGTGCCGCCGCGCTCAAGCCCGGTCGGGCAAAAACCAACGACTTCCTTGACCGTGGCCATCTCAGGCTGGGCGGCCAGCATCAGACGGGCGGCCTTGGCCGTGGCTGTGCGTCCCTTGAAACGACGCCCGTTGGGCGCTACATAAGCGCGGCCCTTCGTCCGGCCCATAGCCTCTTCGACATTGTCGGCCGAAGGGCATGTCACGCCTGTACGCGAAGCGTCCACAGGGATTGATTTCCATTTAAAGCCGAAGGCGCCCGCCGGCAGCACGGCCAGCGAAGACGCTATCAGAAGTATAACGATTCTCTTCATATTTGGATTATTTCTGTTTGAGCCACTTCCAAAGGTCCTTCCAGGAAGACTTCTTGCCGAACATCAGGATGCCGACCTTGTAAATCTTGGCGGAAGCCCAGGCGCACACGACGAAAGTGAGGATCAGGAGCACGAGCGAAAGCGCAATCTCCCAGCCGGGCACCCCGAAGGGCAGACGGGCTATCATCACGATCGGCGAGGTGAACGGGAACAACGAAGCCCAGAACGCTATGGAGCTGTCGGGAGCCTTGAAAGCATACAGCGCGATGATATATGCAAGCATAAGCGGGACAGTCAGCGGTATCTGCAGCTGCTGCGTATCCTCGGCGTTCTCCACCGCAGAGCCGATAGCCGCGAACAGCGAGGCATACAGCAGGTATCCGAACAGGAAGAACAACAGGAACAGGATGATGATCTTGGCGATAGGGATGCCGTGGATCATATCCAGGGTGCTGGCGATCTCGTTGTCGGCGCCGGCCAGCTGGGTCAAGTCCATCGTGTCGAGCTGGTCAGGGCTGACACCCAGGGACTGCGCCAGCTCGGCAGGATCCGTCTGGCTGACGATTTTGTCCTTCATAATGCCGCCGGCGGCTCCGATGATGACTCCCGACAAAAGGATCCACAACAGGAACTGCGTGATGGCCACCAGGGCGATGCCGATGATCTTGCCGAACATGAGTTCGGTGGACTTGACGGATGACACGAGCACTTCGACCACGCGGCTCTGCTTTTCCTCTATCACGGCGGACATGACCATGCTGCCGAAAATCGTCACGAACATGAAGATGATGATGCCCAGAACCATGGAAATAATGGAATAGACATCCGCATCAGAGACTTTCTCCTCACCGGACTCCGAGACGGTGTACGAACGGAGCCTGACATCGGACTTTACGTCCTTCATGATCTGGTCCAGGCCCTCTATGCCATAGGAGGCGATACGATAGTCCTCGACGGCCTTGTCCAGACGGTTCGAGATGTTCTGCGTCATATCCATTCCCAAGGGCTTGGGGGAATAGAGGTCAGGATGGATGGTCTTGCCCTCTACGTCGAGCCCGGGGATGTTGAGCAGGCCGTCATAGCCAAGGTCGGGCATATGGAGCTTGACCGAATCAGGGTTCTGGCCGTTGCAGTCAATGTATTTGATGGTCTCGGTATCCTCGAGATACGGCATGACTATTCCGGAGCCGTCGACGACAGCGATGGTCTTGGACTTCTCCTTGGTGGTGAGCATGACCGCCATGACGCCGATGGTCAGGCCGGCCACGAGAATGGGAACGAGCAGTGTGGTGATGAGGAAACTCTTCTTCTTCACCTTGTTGAGGTACTCGCGCCTGATGATGATTCCTATGTTGTGCAGATTCATTTCGCGTCCTCCCCGGTTACAAGTTTGATGAAAATGTCGTTCATACGCGGCATAAGCTCACGGTATGCATTGATGGTCACGCCCTTGGAGATGTATCTTTCAAGCGTGGAGTTGCCGTCGACCTCGCGCGGCAGCACTTCGGTATGACGGCCGTCGGCGTCGGTGTAGATGAGCTCGACGTTGTTGTTGCCATGCTCGCGGCGGATATCCTCGACGCCGCCGGTGATCACCAGGCGGGCCTTGTTGATAAGGGCGATACCGTCGCAGAGCTCCTCCACCGACTCCATGTTGTGGGTGGAAAGAACGATGGTGGCGCCTTCGTCACGGAGGCGGAGGATCTCCTTGCGGATGATATCGGCGTTGACGGGGTCAAAGCCGGAGAAAGGTTCGTCCAGGATCAGGAGGCTGGGCTTGTGGACGACCGTGGTGATGAACTGGAGCTTCTGGGCCATACCCTTGGAGAGCTCCTCCACTTTCTTGTCCCACCAGTCCTGGATGCCGAAACGGATGAACCACTCCTTGAGGCCGGCACGGGCGTCCTTGGAGGTCATGCCCTTGAGCTGGGCAAGGTACATGGCCTGGTCCCCCACCTTCATCTTGCGGTAGAGGCCGCGCTCCTCTGGCATATAGCCGATCTTCTCGACGTCGCGCTGGGTGATGGGCGCTCCCCTGAACAGGACCTCGCCGGAGTTGGGGATGGTGATCCGGTTGATGATACGGATGAGGGTGGTCTTGCCTGCGCCGTTGGGGCCAAGCAGGCCGAAGATCTTCCCCTCGGGAATGTCGATGGAGACGTGGTCCAACGCCACCTTCTCACCGAAACTCTTGCAAACTTCCTTGCATTCAATCAATCCCATTGTTCGTTCTATTTTGTGTTATGCGATGCAAAAATAATAAATAAATATTGAAAAACAATAAATTTTTTAAGAAATTTATACATTCAGTATTTTAGTCACCATCTCGACCAGGAGAGTCCCCGCTTCCATGTCGCCTCCATCGCCGCCCTTGCCTTTGTAGTCGTACTCGTTCAGGATGGAGATCACCTGCATGCACTTGGGCAGAGGATAGTTCCGTACGGCCATGTCATAGTCGCGGTAGAAGTAAGGGTTGACGCCCGCGAGGGCGGCGGCTTTCTCCTCGCCCGAAGGGCGGGGATTGCGCTGCAGCAGGGCGGCATACCTCAGCACCTTGTAGAACTGGGAGAAGATCACGCTGACGGCCATGGGCATCGCGAAACGGGCGGCAGAGCCGATGTGCGTCGCGATACGCACCGCCTTGGCAGCATTGCGGGCCGCCAGTTCGCGGTTCAGCTCGAAGACGCTGAACTGGCGGCTGATGCCGACGTTCTTCTCCACGTCCTCGACAGTGACAGTGTCAACTCCCTCAGGGAGATTCTTGACCAGTTTGTCGGTCTCCACGACTATGGTGCCAAGCTCCGTACCCGTGCTCTCCCCCATCAGCGTAGCGGCCTCGGGCGAGATGGTGAGTCCGCGGCTGCGGTAGTAGCGGACTATCCAGTCCGCAATCTCGTAGTCGCGCAGCGACGGAGACTCGACGATGGCCCCTCCGCACTTCTGCACGCTCTTGTAGAAGGCCTTGCGCTTATCGACAGCACCCTTGTGCAGGAGCACCACCAGCACTGTCGAGTCCAAGGGCTGCTGGCAGTAATACTGAAGCGTCTCAATGTCCTTCATCAGCTGGGCCTCTTTCACCACTACGAGAATGCGTTCGGACATCATGGGATACTGCCTGGCTACGGATACCACCGTATCGGCATCGGTGTCGGCGCCGTAGAATATGTACTCGTTGAAATCCTTGAAGCTCTCCTCCACACAGTTCTCCACGACGGCGGAGCACACGAGATCGGGGTAATAAGGCTCGTCGCCCATCAGCAGATACACCGGCTTGAAGATGCCCTTGCGGGCATCCTCCACGAGCTCCGCGCAAAGCGCGGGAATCTGGACGGAACTTTTGGCCATATCCTTACAAAGTTAAGACAAAGGCAAAACAATGGCAAAACATCGGGCGAAAAAACGGCAAAAAAAAGGATGGCCTGACGGCCATCCCGCTAAAAAAAGTATGTCACTATCCTTCGTACAATTTCTCCTTGAACCTGGTAAGCTTCTCCTTCATTGCATCTGCACATTCGGTCACTGCATCCTCGAAGGTCCTGGCATTGCGCTCGATGATGAGCTCCTGCCCCGGAACATGGATCTGGATCCTGGCATTTTTGTTCTCCGGCTCAGGAAGCAGGGAAAGGGTCACGTCCACGGTATCCAGCCCGTCGTAGAACCTCTCCAGCTTTGACACTTTCTTCTCGACGAAGGCGACCAGCTTCTGGTCTGCGTCGAATTTCAAGGATTTGATCTTGATCTCCATAATATGATATGTTAAAAACCCCTTTCGGGGCGGTTAGTCCAGGTTAGCGATGGTAAATATACAAAAATCGTGGCACAAAATGAAGTTTTATTAAAAAAGAAATACACGATGGTATCTTTTTTGAGTAACTTCGCACAAAACACTATTTGTCATGAAAAATACAGGTATAATCTCCGCCGTCATCGTCGGCGTCAGCTTGATTCTTTTCGGCTTCATTTTGAGGAGCGGAATCGTCCGTTTCATCGACAAGGACCGTCAGGTCACCGTCAAGGGACTCTCCGAGCGTGAGGTCCCCGCCAACAAGATCACCTGGAACCTCTCCACTTATGTCACCGGGGACGCACTCCCCGCATTGTACAACAAGATCCAAGAGACCAACCGCACCGTGGTCGACTTCCTGAAGAGCAACGGTCTCTCCGAGAGCGAGATTTCCATCCTGCCTCCGGAGGTCGACGACCGTGTCTCCAACCGCTGGTCCAACGAGTACATACCCTTCAACTACAAGCTGACTACGCCTATCACCATCACGTCATCCAATGTCGCACTTGTCAAGGACATCGTGATGAAACAGGGCGAACTGCTGTCCAAGGGTATCGCACTGGGAGGCAACAACTTCATCAACTATGATTACACCGGATTCCAGGACCTCAAGCAGGAGATGATCGAGGAGGCCATCGCCAACGCCAAGACCACCGCCACCCAGTTCGTCAGGAACTACGGCAGCAAGCTCGGCAAGATCATCACTGCCGACCAGGGTCAGTTCTCCATCTACAGCAAGGATGAGAATCCCTCCATCATGAAGGTCCGCGGCGTCGCCACCATCACCTACGCCATCGACGACTGATCATTCTGAATGATCCTTAGCTCTAGGATGGGCCGTCTCATAGACGGCCTTTAATTTTTCTATGGAATTGTGGGTATAGACCTGGGTGGCGGCCAGGGAGGAGTGGCCGAGAAGTTCCTTGATGGAGTTGAGGTCGGAGCCGTTGTTGAGGAGTTCCGTCGCCAAGGTGTGGCGGAGTACGTGAGGGGACTTGCGGCCGGTGATGTCCGGAACGGCTCCGAGCTCGTGCTTGACCGCCCGATCGATATAGACCGGGTAGAGCCGGCGGCCGGACGGGGTCCGCAGCAGCGGATCACCGGCCGCCGGGACGCCGTCGAAGAACACTTCGGCGGCCTGCAGGTAGAGCCTGGTCTCCCGCGCCAGCGCAGGCACCAGCGGCACCTCGCGCATCTTGTCACCCTTACCGATTACCCTGAACACATTGCGGCTGAAGTCCAGGCTACGGACATCCAGCGAAGCCAGCTCCGCGCGGCGCAGGCCGGTGCCGTGCAGGAACGACACGACCAGCCGCCGGAGGCGGCGCTCGTACAGCTCGCTTGCGAGCTTGCGTTCCTGCGCGCCCGCGCCCAGCGAGCGCAGCAGCTCCAGGCTGTCCTCGGACACTGCATATTCAGTATCGGTAAAGTACTTCTCCATCGACTCGTCCCGGTAGAATACCGGCAGACGCTTCTCGTTTTTGGGCCTGGTGACAAGCCGCACGGGATTGGACTCAAGCAGTCCTTCCAGCATCAGGAAACGGCAGAACCCGCTCAACACCGACAGGTGCTGGTTCGCGGTCCTGGCGCCAATCTTCCTCTCATCCAGTAGATAGACCTCATAGTTGCGCACCGAAGTCGGCGTCATAGCCGCAGGCAATGCTCCGGCATCGTCCGGATCCGGCAGGGAATATACCACGAATCCCTCCATGACATCACGGTAGATCTCCACCGTCCGGGGAGAATACCGCCGGACGTCGGTCACGTACTGGATATATTTTTCCACCAGGGGATTCATTGCAAGCAAAAAGATTACGCTCCGGTCTAGTCGTTCGAAGCAGAGCCAACCGGCGCCAGTCCCATCTCCGCAGCCTTTTCCCGCATCAGCCTGTCCGCCTCTTCGAAGTTGTTGCCAATGATGCCGTCCAGGATAGCCTCCTTGACATACTCCTTCAGCACTCCGACGGGCTTGCCGGGCGCAAGACCGTAAACTTCCATTATATACTCTCCGGTGATGGGATTCTTGAAGTTGCGGATGGAGTCCTTGGCCTCCACCTCCACCATCTTCTGCTGCACCAGCTCAAAATTGCTCTTGATGCGGGCCACCTTGACGGGATTCTTGGAGGTGATGTCGGCATTGCAAAGGAGCATCAGGTCGTCGATGTCGTTACCCGCTTCGAAAAGAAGGCGGCGTACCGCGGAGTCCGTGACCTCGTCGTCGACGAGGGCTATGGGACGCAGGTGCAGCCGCACGAGCTTCTGTACGTACTTCATCTTCTCGTTCAGGGGCATCATCAGGTCCTTGAAGATCTTCGGGACCATCCTGGCGCCTATCACGTCATGTCCGTGGAACGTCCAGCCTGTACCCGGTTCGAAGCGTTTGGAAGCGGGCTTGCCGATGTCGTGCAGCAGCGCCGCCCAGCGGAGCCACAGGTCCGGCTGCGTCCGGACGCTCTCCACGAAACCGTTGCCGTCAAGCTCGGGCGTGAAGTCCTTGAGCCGCCCCGCGGCTATGCCTTCACGCTCCGCCGCCGCAACGTTGTCAAGCACCGCCAGCGTATGCGAGAAGTTCTCCTTATGCCCACGGCCTTCGATCGTCTCGACCCCCTTGAGAGCCGAGAGCTGCGGCAGAACGTGCTCCAGAAGGCCGGTCTCGTCCATCAGCCTGAAGCCCATGGACGGCCGGACCGTCAGCAGCATCTTGTTCAACTCCTCGGCAATCCTCTCCTTGGACAGGATGGACAGCCTCCCGCTCATCCGTTTCATGGCCTCCAGCGACTCCGGCACGATCCTGAACTCCAGTTCCGGAGTCGACAACTGCGCGGCGAACCTTACGGCCCGCAGCATGCGCAGCGGATCGTCGGAGTAGGTGGTATCCGGCTCCAGCGGCGTCCGGATGATCCCGGCCGCCAGGTCGCGGATGCCCCCGAACGGATCCACGAGCTCCCCGAAACTGTCTTTCTGCAGACTGAAAGCCATCGCGTTGATGGTAAAATCCCGGCGCATCTGGTCGTCCTCGAGCGTCCCGTTCTCCACGATAGGCTTGCGGGACTCACGGCGGTACGACTCCTTCCGCGCCCCCACGAACTCCACCTCGTCGCCCTGGTAGCGCATCATCGCCGTTCCGAAATTCTTGAAATAGGAGACGTTCTTGCCCGTCGCCTCGCCCACGGCTTCGGCGAAATCTATCCCGCTCCCCTCGACGACTATATCGATGTCGTTGCACGGCCGTCCCAGGAAACAGTCACGCACATAGCCGCCAATCACGAAGGCCTTGACGCCCCGTGCGGCAGCCACATCGGAAACTATCCTGAATATCGGCTTTTCCAGAAAACCCGTGGTTATGGTCGGCATTGTCCAAGCATTTCTTCATAGACCGGAGCCTTGTCGAGGAATTCGTACGACTCCCCCGCCCTCCGGCAGATATAAGTCAAATGTCCGTTGGTCATAAAAAGGAACGGCACACGCAGCACTATGCTGTACCTGAGCGCCTGCTCCAGCACTTCCTTGGAGATCTCCACGTCGGGTCTCTTGCACTCCACTACCGCCACAGGCACTCCCCCGTGGCCGTACACCACGATATCCGCCCTCCATTTCTTGCCTGCGCCGTACTCCAAAGCCACCTCGCTCATCATCTGGTGCACCGGCACCCCCGCAGCATTCCGCAACTGTTCGATGAACCACTGACGCACCCTCTCTTCGGGCGTGAGCGGCACGTCCTTGCGCCTGAGCGGGTCGTAGATCATCTCCGGAGCCATTTTCTATGAATTGAAATCAATTTTCCCGACAAGATTACAAAGTTAACATATTTTTGTTTATATTTGCACCCGCAAACCGCAAAGGAGAGGTGCTCGAGTGGCTGAAGAGGCGCGTCTGGAAAGCGCGTGACCTCCCAAAGGGGTTCGCGGGTTCGAATCCCGCCCTCTCCGCGCAAAGGGCCGAGGCTGATAACAGCCTCGGCCTTTTTTGCGCTTCGAGGGCGGGATTGGCCCCTCGGGCCACCCTGTCTTTCCCCCGCTACTCCGCAGCTGCCCCCAGGGGCATGCCGATTCCGCTTTGCTCCATCGGGTGCCTCACGGTCGTCGCATCGCTCCTCCCTCCCGGCACGGCGCTGAAGCGCCTTCGCTCCGCTCAGAAAACGCAGGAGGAACGACAAGCTCTCTACAGTCCTCCTACGCAACGGGAAAGCCCCTCCAAGCCTGTTCCGGCCTGCACAGGAGGAACGAGCTGCACTCCACATTCCTCCTGAATTCAATCCTCCCACACCCGGAGGTATCGGAGGGCGTTGATGACCTCATCACTATTGATAATGTATTCAAGCGTGTATTCCCTAGGGGCGTCCTTGTGGACATCATATAAACGGGCGTCCTTGAGGCCGATATATGCCCCGGAATAATAAAGGCCTTTAGTCATATCAAAAGCGTACTCATTATCCTTGTAGGATATCGTCAGGATGCCGCCGTCTTCGAATACTGTCTTGAAACTGCAAGAACCATGGTAGTCCATCCCTTCCGAGATATCCGTGAAACTGAACGTCGAACCCGCCGGCAAGCCGAAAGACAAGTCTTTCGACGTCTTGAGCGCCAAATCGAAACCGGACTCGTTGCCGATAGAGTAATGGACCGTCATATCCGCTTCCTGCATCGAACACGAAGGAAGAAGTACGGCAAGGGCGAAGAACGGCAGTAATAAAGCTATTCTTTTAAGGCGGTTCATATCAAAATGATTATTCATAGCATTATCATTCAGGGAGTTCCATCCATTCTCCGTCAAGACGGCTTACAGCTGCGAATACGCCGCAACCGCCGACGATGTTCGTATAGGAATAAGAAGACGGGAAGAATGGGACGAGGGCTTCGGTATATTCCTCCTCGTATGCCAGAGATTTAGAGTACCTGTAAAACTCCGGAGAGACCTCCATTAGGTGAACCCTGTACTCACCGGGGTCATCCGACTCAAGGAAATAAACGGTTATCGTACCGTCTCTCATCAACGAGGCCCCACGCCACAGATAGATCGGAGAAATCCTGTCAGAAACATGATTGTCATTGAATCTGAACAAAGACCACGGCGAGCTTGCAGTTTTTACGACGAGATCGTCTCCGAAGGTAGATGTGTATATGATACCGTCTGACTGAAGAATGGGATTGGGATGGGAGTAAAAGATCCTCCCGTCACTCCCTTGCCACCTCTTATCAAAGACTACGGCATAAAAATGGTCTATTATGTCCGGATCATCGGGGGTGATCTCCACCTTCACCGCCTTCATTTCCTCTCTCTCGGAAAGGTTCTCGTCATAAAGCACCGTCCTCGACATTTTCACATCGAAAGGTTTGAGGTCGTGAGGCTTGAAAGTGGTGGCCCTTACCGGATCGAATCCGGCCCCGGACACAGTGATCTCCAGAGTCTGTCCTCCGGGGATTTTTTCCGTCGTATAGAACGCCCCCTTCGGGAACATCTCGACCGCCACGTCCGCATTGCTGAGAGGGATCTCCCGCCCACCGGCCTTCAATGTCACATTCACATCGGACAGTATCCGGCTCTTTTCATATCCGAATTTCGGGGCGGTAGCTATTACGGATATCGCTGTCGTGTCGCTCAGTCCCTGCAGGCACTCCACATAGAAAACGCTCTTGCCGTCCTCTCCGCTTTCCATTATCATCACACAAGACGAGAGGAGGATCAGGACAGAAGCGGAGATAAGCGCTGTTATAGTGTGTTTCATCATATCAACCATTTGTCCGGGCTAGAATTTGAGGGTGTAACTGAAAGTAGGAATGATCGGCACTACCGATATCCCGGTGAAAGAATGCCCGAAAAAAGTACCGCTCTTCGGGAATTTGATATCAACCACTTCGGACGTCGCGGCAGTAAAGGGATTCATCCGGCAGTAGGCATTGTAAATGCTTATGTTCCAGATCGCTTCATTCCCCCTCTTCGTAACGTGCCGGAAGTTTGCGCCGATGTCGAGCCTGTGGTAGGGAGCCATCCTCAGGTTGTACGGGCCGACGAACTCTTCCGACTTGAATTCGTCTCTTGACCGGAAGGCGGAATCCGTATTCTTCACACGGTAAAACTCCCTCACCACATCATGGGTCGGAATCGTAATCCTGCTGCCGGTATGGAACAACCATCCCGCGTAGAGGTCTATCTTCCTGGTGGGTCTGTACGTGAGCATGAGGTTGAGTTTATGACGGTTGTCATTCCTGTCGGGATACCAGTCTATCGCGATATCGTCGAACTTCCTCATGGTCCAGGACAGCGTATATCCGGCAGTCGCCTCCATCTTCCCTCTAGTATATGACAGCGTCGTTTCGAATCCGTAGGATTTTCCGATACCTTCGCAGAAAGTCTTCTCCCAACTGTCCACGGGAGGGAACAGGGTCAGCTGGCCGGAGTATTCCAACAAATGGGACATAGTCTTGTACCATCCTTCCAAATCCACATGGAATCCTCCCGGCAGGTCAGTATATATGCCTCCGGCTATCTGGGAGGAATGCATTGGAGCCACCTTCCGTGTGGAAGGCATCCAGAGGGAAGTAGGCAGCTCGGCATAGAACGTCGTGACCTGGTGGACGAACTGGTTCATCTGCGTGTAAGAGAGTTTCGCCGATCCGAAATCGGAGAACTGGTATTTCAGTGCAAGCCTGGGTTCAAAATAATTCGAGGCTTTTCCGTCAATGGCGTAAAGGGTATAACGCAAGCCGGCATTGACCTTGAGCCTTCTCGAAAGCGTCATCTCATCTTCGGCATACAAGGAGACCTCATGGGCGGTATATCTGTATTGATAGCCATCCGTCAGAGTGGTATCCAATTGATCGAAGTCCTTCATAGTGCTTACAGTGACCCTTTCAGGGCGGAAACGGTGAAGCTGGTAGCCAAGCCCCGTCCTCACGTGATGTACCCTCGAAGGTATGATGTCGAAATCCGCCTTCAATGCATAATCCCTTATCCTGGAATAATTCGAAGTATTATAAGAAGTCTCGGTTTCCCTATCTTCATAAGGATTGAAAGGCCCGTCCCATTCAATGCCGGAAAAATCGCGTTTCTGGTAGTCGAAATAGCCATAATCCACCAACCCCATAGTCCCGGTATGGTAGGCCATAAGCCTCATTGAAAGAATCGGAGAAAAATCCACTTTCCACTGAACGCTGCCGACGACATTCCCCCATTTAAGCCCTATGTTCATTCTTTCATCCCCTTTCATATACACTTCGTATGCAGTCTCATCCTCATAGCTACGGGTCCGCTCCCCAAAAAACCTGTTCCCATAGTTCAAAAAGTCCTTCCCATCATAAAAATTCAGGGAAAGGATGCTCTTGTCACTGAATTTGTGAGTAAGGTTGAGATTGATGTCAAAGAGCCTGTAGCTGCCGTGATACTTCTCTCCATTATCCGAGATAATGAACCTGAACAACGGCCAGCTGAACGTGTCCAGCCAGCTGTGACGAAGGGCGATGTTGAAAGAGGTCCTTCCTCTGACAACAGGTCCGCCATACTGCATCTGCGCATTTATCAGTCCTATCGAAAATGTGCCGGAGTATGAATCGAAGCTTCCTTGCTTTGTCGCCATATCGACGACGGAGGATGTCCGGCCCCCGAACCTGGCGGGAAAACCGCTCTTGTAGAAATCCAAGCTCTCGACGGCGTCTGTGTTGAATGCAGAGTAGAGGCCAAGAAGATGGCTCACCTGATAAACGGGCACGCCATCCAGAAGGAAAAGGTTGTCGCTGCCGTCTCCGCCGTGTACATAGAGGCTTGACATAAGCTCAGTGCCGGCCGCAACTCCGGGAAGGATCTGGAGCGTCTTGATCACATCCGGTGAACTCAGTACTGCAAAGCCCCTGTTGAAAGCCTTGCCGTCGATCCTCGTGAGGCCGGTCTGGGTGGTATTGAGGTCCCTGTCGATGTAGGAGGTGATTCTTGAAGCTGCCAGAGTATCCAGCAGAGTCTCCGGATCTATGACGGCATGGATGCTCTCTATGGAAGGTTTGTACGCACGCACCGATATGTACTTGCGCTTGATGTCCCATTCCATTCCGGTTCCCTTGAAAAGGTCGCGGAGCGCATCCTTCAGCTTGACAGACGTATCCTTGCTGCCTGAACCTTTATATGGGATGCTGAGATTGACATTGGAATCATATATGAAACTGACTCCGTATGCCCCCTCGATCCAGGCCATACGATCTTTCACAGTTGTCCCGGAGGCATTCTGGGCGGGAACCTCCACTCCACTGAGAAAAGTGAACAACAGTACAGGGGCCAGCAGTTTCAACAGGCGTTTCATAGATCGGTCGTTTTCGTGTTTCGTCCAGGTCATTTTACAGTGATTTTAAGTTCGAGGGCGGAAGAGATAGCATCCGCTATCGTTTCGGGATCCTCGTCAGTGAAGAATGTTCCCGTAAGGACCCTGGATCCTCCCTCGGGAGTGGTGACAAACTCCCTTCCATAGTAATCCGACAATTCTGCAAGTACCAGGTCCAGCACAGCGCCGTCGTATTTGAACTCGCCCGTCATCCAGGCCGTCGGATTGGGGAACGAGTCCTCGATGACTTCGGGAACGGCAGCCCCCCTCTGAAGGACGGACTCCATTCCGGAAGTAAGTATTACGCCTTCTTCACTTCCGGAAAACAAGACCCTGCCTTCGAATACGTCCACGAACACATCACCCTTCGACTGCTTCACCTGGAATTCAGTACCGAGGACCTCGACGATGGATTCGCCGGAGTTGACTTTGAATGGACGACTCTCATCCCTGGCAACCTTGAAAAGCGCGGTACCTTCCAAGTCAACGCGCCTCCCCTCTTTCGAATCAGAATAGCTCAGGCTGGCTCCCGGGCGCAAGGTAACAATGCTTCCGTCAGGAAGCTCCACCTGCTCGGGAGTGTTGACGGCCAAGTATTCAATTGTGGACGGACCCGGACGGAAAACGAATACCAGAAGTATCACCGCGGCTGCAGCTGCGACTGCCGCAGCATATTTCCAGACAGGGAAAGCCCTTGTCTTTACTGCTTGATTATCTGCCTGCGTTCTGTCTTCAAATGCGCCTTGCCGGTAGTGCTTGAGCACGAAGCCAAGCATGCGTTCCATATCCTCTCTCATGTTCTTTTTTTTAGAGAAGACGGGAAAAGGGGCATAATATACCACTCCCCTTCTGAAAAAAAAGAAACTACAGGCAGAAAAGGAAACCCAGAATCTTTTTTGAATTGCTGCGCAGGGACTCTATAGCTCTGAATATCTGGTTGCGGACGGTATTCTCGGAGAGCCCTTTGAGACGGGCTATGTCGCTGTATTTCAAGCCGTCCCTTTTGCTCAGAAGCAGCAGCTCGCGACGCTTTGGAGGCAAGGCGTCGACAGCTGCCCAGAGCTGAGCTTCAATCTCCGAACGTCTTTGCGCCTCTTCGTCACTTATCTGCATCAAGTCATCCATCGGAGCTGTACGCTCTTTCTTTTTCGATCTCAGCAGATCGACACAACGGTTCCTGACGGAACTGTATAGATAGGTCCTGGGATTGGAGATGTCGGAATCGCTCTTTATAAGAGCGGTGAAACACTCCTGAACGACATCTTTGGACTCATCGAGATCCCCTAAATAATGCAGGGCATACAGGCATAACTGCCTGAAGCACTGCTTATACAGAACATCTATATCGATGATGGCCATTTGACTTGGGAAGGATTACCTGAACAAGAGCGCTATGCTGATGGCCAACGCGAAACCAAGCGCAAGAAGCATAAGGGCAAGGCCTCCGGCTTTCAGGCCCTCGGTCATCTCCTTGTCCACGGAAGCGTCCTCGATGGGATGACGCTTCCTCTGTATTATGAGGGAGCATATCAGACCGACCGACAACAGGATGAGCAACGGGCCGATAATCAATGAAAAGAGACGATAGTCTTCATCTCCTTGGAGTCCCATGACAAGCCACATCACTCCCAAGGCAAGATTGATGGCCGGCGAAATCATCTGCATCCAGAACTGTTTCTTGGTGATTCCTTTTTGTTCCATAAGATAGAAGTTCAGGGTAATTCATAGAGATGCCGCAATGTAGGAATAAATACGGTAAAGACAAAGCGATTTCGTATATTTGCCGACAATGAGAAGAAGAGGTATAGTTCGTTCCATTCTGGCGGTCGTGGGCATCGGCCTGGCGCTGTATGTGTTTTTCAGCGCGAGATCGTGCGTCAAGGAACGCCGCTGGCTGGCCCTGGGACCAATCGAGAATCATCCCGTAAGGATCTACGACGTCAAGTTCGCACAGGAATTCAACGACCTCAACGACACCCAGCTTGAAGTGGCCAGGGCGATAGGCGTCAGTCCCGTGGCCAACCGCGAAGAAGCCGAACGGCTCAAGTCCAAGCTGGTGGAACTGACGGCGACCGACACCTATGTCATCGACTCTCTCACACATTCCATCCCCTTCCTCATTCCCTCCGCAAAGGAACTTCTCGATGACATCGGGCAGGCATTCCGGGACTCTCTAGTGTCAAAGGGTCTGAACCCATACAAGCTGGTCGTTACCTCAGTCCTGAGGACGAAGGAGGATGTGGTTTCGCTGAGCAAGGACAACATCAACGCAGCGGAAAACTCCACACACTGCTACGGCACCACCTTCGATCTGGGCTACTGGAGATACGTCAAGATACCGGATCTGAGAGGCCGCCCTTATGAGGACGTCCCGCAGGAATACCTGCGAGCAGTCCTCAGCCAGGTCCTTAAGGACATCCACGACAGGGGCGACCGCTGCTTCGTAAAATACGAAAGGCAACAGAACTGTTTCCACATCACCGTCAGGCGATAAACCAGTGATTGTGCCACTGGAAAAGGTATCGTCAAAAGTATTTGCGTTTTTAAATCCGTTTATTAACTTTGTAGTCCAGTTAGCAGAATTCCCCATGAACGATTCCATCCAAGGACGTGACCATCTAACTGTACAATGACATACCGGTTCTCCAAGAGGAGGATCGATTTTTTATGTGCTTATGAAAGCGAACTTAATCCTGGAAGACGGGTCCCGATTCGAGGGACGCGCCTTTGGAAGCCTGAGTGAAGCAGCCGGCGAGATCGTGTTCAACACGGCAATGACCGGCTACCCGGAAAGCCTCACCGACCCTTCTTACGCCGGACAGATCCTCGTGTCGACCTTCCCCCTGATCGGCAACTATGGAGTCCCCGCCCACGAACGGAATGAGAATGGCCTTGAAGAGCATTTCGAGGGCAATCGTATTTTTGCAAGCGGACTCGTAGTAGCTGATTACAGCAAGGAATACAGCCACTGGGATGCCGAAGAAAGCCTAGATGAGTGGTTGAAACGCGAGGGCGTCCCGGCCATCACCGGCATCGACACCCGTGCGCTCACCAAAATCCTCCGCGAGCGTGGCGTCATGCATGGCCGCATCGTCCCTGAAGGAGTGGAGTCAACAGGCAACGAATGGCCGGAGTACGGCAAGCACAACTTCGTCGCCGAGGTGTCCTGTCGAGAGGTCATCCGCTACAAACCGGAAGGTACGACAAAGAAAACCGTAATCCTTGTGGACTGCGGTTGCAAGTACAACATCATCCGCTGCCTCCTCTCCCGCGGCATCGAAGTCATACGCGTCCCCTGGGATTATGACTATACCGGGATGGATTATGACGGAATCTTCCTAAGCAACGGCCCGGGCAACCCGGAGGAATGCAAGCAGACCGTCAGCATACTCAAACGCGCGCTCGCAGAAGGAGAGAAAGAAGCCCGGAAGACCGGTCATGCCAAACCCGTAATGGGCATCTGCCTCGGCAACCAGCTGCTGGGCATCGCCGCCGGCGCAAAGGTTTTCAAGTTGAAATACGGACACCGCGGTCACAACCAACCTGCCCGTCTATCCGGAACGGACCGATGTTTCATCACCAGCCAGAATCACGGATACGCCATCGACAACGACTCCCTTCCCGAAGGATGGAGAGCGTTGTTGGTCAACATGAACGACGGATCCAACGAAGGCCTTGAGCATACAAGCATGCCCTGGTTCTCCGTACAGTTCCATCCTGAAGCCAGCGGAGGCCCTCTGGATACCGAGTCCCTGTTCGACCGTTTCACCGACCTTATGGAAGAACGGCAGAACTATGGCAAGGCTCCAATTAGCGGACATCTCAGCAGGCACGTAACAGCGCCTGACCTCCCCGGTAAGATTTCAAAAGTCCTCGTCCTCGGATCGGGAGCATTGAAGATCGGAGAGGCGGGAGAATTCGACTACTCCGGCTCCCAGGCACTCAAGGCGTTGCGCGAAGAAGGTATATATACGATACTCATCAACCCCAACATCGCCACCGTCCAGACCAGCGAGGGCATAGCGGACAAGATATACTTCCTGCCCGTGACCCCTTCCTTCATCGAAAAGGTCATAGATAAAGAGCGTCCGGGCGGGATACTCCTCTCATTCGGCGGCCAGACTGCACTCAACTGCGGCATCGAACTCTTCAAGGGTGGGATTTTGGAGAGATACGGAGTCCGCGTACTGGGTACCCCGGTACAGACCATCATCGATACGGAAGACCGGGAGCTCTTCGTTAAGAGACTTGACGAAATAGGAGTGAAGACCATCAGGAGCGAAGCTTGCGAAAGCATCGCAGCGGCGAAGAAAGCTGCGAAAGAGTTGGGATATCCCGTCATCCTGCGCTCTGCCTTCGCTCTCGGAGGTCTTGGCTCGGGATTCTGCGACAACGAAGAGGAGCTGGTCCGTCTCGCTGAGAAATCCTTCTCCTTCTCGCCCCAGGTCCTCGTCGAGAAAAGTCTGAAAGGATGGAAGGAAATAGAATACGAGGTCGTCCGGGATGCATATGACAACTGCATCACGGTCTGTAACATGGAGAACTTCGACCCGCTAGGCATCCATACCGGCGAAAGCATTGTCATAGCTCCTTCGCAGACACTGACCAACTCCGAATACCACTTCCTTCGCGAATTGTCCATCCGCATCGTCAGGCATTTGGGCATTGTCGGAGAATGCAATGTCCAGTATGCTTTCGACCCGGATTCGGAAGAGTACCGCGTCATAGAGGTCAACGCCAGGCTAAGCCGGTCTTCTGCCCTCGCCTCGAAGGCCACGGGGTACCCCCTTGCCTTCGTTGCAGCCAAGCTGGGACTGGGAAAGGGGCTGTTCGAGCTCAAGAACAGCGTTACCCTGACGACATCAGCATTTTTCGAACCGGCATTGGATTATGTAGTCTGCAAGATCCCCAGATGGGATCTTGGCAAATTCCACGGCGTGGACCGCGAAATCGGTTCAAGCATGAAGTCGGTGGGAGAGGTCATGGCTATAGGACGTACTTTTGAGGAAGCCATCCAGAAGGGTCTGAGGATGATAGGCCAGGGCATGCACGGATTCGTGGAGAACAAGCATATCCGCATGAATGGTATGGACCATGCCCTCAAGGAACCGACCGACATGCGCATCTTCGCCATAAGCGAAGCGATGCAGGTCGGTTACAGCATAGACAGGATCCACGAACTGACAAGTATCGACCGCTGGTTCCTCCGCAAGTTGCGCAACATCGTCGACATTGCGGACGAGATCGGCTCTGCCGACTCCGGAATCAACCCCGACCTGCTCCGCAAAGCGAAAATCTACGGATTCTCCGACTACCAGATCGCCCGTGCGCTGTCAAGGCCAGGACATGCCTTCGAATCACTGGAGATACGCGCGCTGCGGGAGGAATACGGCATTACCCCCGTCGTCAAGCAGATCGACACCATGGCCGGTGAGTTTCCGGCAAAAACTAACTATCTGTATTTGACATATCAGGGGACGGAAAATGACATATCATTCGACGATGGTCGTGACGGCGTAATCGTGCTTGGTTCCGGAGCATACAGGATAGGATCGTCCGTCGAGTTCGACTGGTGTTGTGTCCAGGCTCTCAACACTGTCCGCAGTCGGGGATTCAGGAGCGTGATGATCAACTACAATCCTGAAACGGTCTCGACTGACTATGACATATGCGACCGCCTGTATTTCGATGAACTTTCATTTGAACGCGTGCTCGACATAGCAGATTTCGAACGTCCTAAAGGCGTGATAGTTTCGACCGGAGGTCAGATTCCCAACAACCTCGCCGTAAAGTTGGCGGCACGCGGCATCCCGCTTCTCGGCACTTCCGCGGAAGACATAGACAACGCTGAAGACCGCAAGAAATTCTCCGCAATGCTTGACAGGATAGGAGTGGACCAGCCGGAATGGGGCGAACTGACTTCACGCGAAGACATAGCCGCATTCATAGGCAAAGTCGGCTTCCCCGTACTGGTACGGCCGTCCTACGTGCTTTCAGGAGCGGCGATGAACGTTTGCTCCAACGAAGAAGAGCTGGAGCGCTTCCTTCAGCTGGCCGCCGAAGTCTCGCAGGAGCACCCGGTCGTGGTAAGCCGTTTCATTGAACACGCCAAGGAGATCGAGTTCGATGCCGTGGCCGACCACGGCCGCATCATTGCCTATGCGATCGGTGAACACGTGGAGTTCGCTGGAGTCCATTCCGGTGATGCCACCATCCAGTTCCCCCCTCAAAAACTATACGTCGAAACAGTCCGGCGTATCAAGCGCATCAGCCGCAAGATAGCGCAGGAACTCCACATCTCGGGACCGTTCAATATACAGTATCTCGCCAAGAATAACGACGTCAAGGTCATAGAGTGCAACCTCCGCGCCAGCCGCAGCTTCCCTTTTGTCAGCAAGGTACTGAAAATCAACCTTGTGGAGCTTGCCACGAGGGTTATGCTCGGAGAAAATCCCGAGCCTCCGGCCAAGGATCTCTTCGACCTCGACTGTGTCGGGATCAAGGCCTCGCAGTTCTCCTTCAACAGGCTCCAGAAGGCCGACCCCGTACTGGGAGTGGACATGGCATCGACCGGCGAAGTCGGCTGTATAGGAGACGATGTCACTGGAGCGATGCTCGAGTCCATGCTTTCCGTAGGATACCGCATCCCTTCCAAGGGCATCCTCCTCTCCACGGGAACACCGATGCAGAAGGCTGAGATGCTCGATACAGCCCGCATGCTGGCGGAGCACGGCTACAAGCTGTATGCGACTGGCGGCACGTCCCGCTACCTTGCTGAGAACGGTATTCCCAACACGGCCGTGTACTGGCCGAGTGACGAGGGGAAGCATCCTCAGGCCATCGAACTGATGCACGACCGCACCATCGACATGGTCGTCAACATCCCCAAGGACCTGACTCCGCGCGAGCTCTCCAACGGATACAAGATCCGCAGGGCAGCCATCGACCTCAACATTCCATTGATCACCAATGCCCGGCTCGCCATCGCCTTCATCAACGCTTTCTGCACGGTGAAAGTCGACGAACTGCCTATCAAGAGTTGGGACGAATACGCATAAATATCCAATACAATGAATACCAAGTATATTTTCATCACCGGAGGAGTCGCCTCCTCGCTCGGAAAAGGGATTATCGCTTCGTCGCTGGCCAAGCTGCTTCAGGCAAGGGGCCTGCGTGTGACCATTCAGAAATTCGACCCATACATCAATATCGACCCGGGCACGCTCAACCCGTACGAGCACGGTGAATGCTATGTCACGGAAGACGGCGCCGAGACCGATCTCGACCTCGGTCATTACGAGCGTTTCCTGGGAGTATACACTTCGCAGGCCAACAACGTTACTACCGGAAGGATATACAATACGGTCATCACGAAGGAGCGTGAGGGAGCCTATCTCGGCAAGACCGTCCAGATCGTTCCGCATATTACTGACGAG
>JAEEGI010003822.1_pt1 | contig 35686 bp, 31 predicted proteins | sample 8958751 | NCBI WGS metagenome assembly JAEEGI01 (sample SAMN16246545, study PRJNA631951) | gut metagenome | biome: gut microbiome; feature: rumen; material: KS-attached | host: Bos | place: Iran: Karaj | collected 2018-10 | reverse complement strand
GCAATGCAATGTGGGAGAGTAGGAGGCCGCCACTTTTTCCAGCCGCAAGGCAAGTATGAAGCCCTGAGTCAGAAATGATTCAGGGCTTCTTTTTTTTGTTTCTTATTTTCCAAGCTCCTTGCCTACTTCTTCATATAGTTTCAGTAATTGTTCAGCTGTTTTTCGCCATGAGAATAGTTTAGCACGCTCCAAACCTATTTCTTTTTGTTTTTGGTAGAATGCATCGTCTGTTTCCAACCTCAGCATGGCATCAGTTATTTCATCAGTGTTTTCAGGATTTATGAGAATAGCATCATTTCCAGCAATTTCAGGCATGGACGACGTGTCGCTTGTAATAACTGGTACTCCGCATGCCATGCCTTCCAATAGGGGTATACCGAAACTTTCACGTAAAGAAGTATAAAGGAATGCAAAGGCGTTACTATATATATAAGGTAAGTCGCTGTTAACAATATAGCCTGGCATAACGATGTGGTCGCGGATATTCTCAATATGGTTTCGTTCGATGATGCCGTTCAGATATTCTGAATCAAGGTCTGCCATTAGCAAGCGACGCTTTACCTGGGAGTGATTCAGATAATTAGAATATGCCACTAAGGTACGCTCCGTGTTTTTCTTCGGGTCTGTATTACCGAGAAAGAAGAAGAACCCTTGTTCTGAAATGTATTTCTTATACACTTCCTTTTTATCTTCTATTGGCTGAAACCACTCGTTGTATCCATTGTATATCATGGCCATACGCTCACGGGGGATTTGTAATTTTGAAATAATATTCTCCATCTCAAAATTGGATACCGTGATGATGCGATGGCATTTGTCGAGAATGCGAGGAACATCCAATCTTCGATATAGCCATCCCATGTTTTGGTACAGAGAGTGATTCTGCTTATCTCGTGGTTCTAGGAAAATGATATCATGTAATGTCAGAACTAAAGGAATATTACGCCATATAGGAGCCGTATTACTGGTACAATGTAACAACTCTATACCATAACGTTTAGCGGCTCTTGGAAGAGCCCATTGTTCCCAAAGTGGATATGAAGGACAGTGAAGTTCAATGATGTGAACGTTTTTCGAATTCTCGACACAATGATCCTCACCAGGTTTTACAAAGACATAGAATTCATGTGACGTTTCCATCTTCTGTAATTCTTTGATTTCCTGTAGCACAACATAGTCCATGCCGTGCTTGTTCCTTCGAAAAATACGTTGTGCTTCAATACCTATTTTCATTTCATGTCTCTTTTTTCTGCAAAAATAGGTATATTTTTTGATTATTCCAAATTTTTATTGTAAATTTGCCAACAAAATGTCTCTATATGCACAAAGGCTCTCTGAAAATCGTTTATTTAACTCCTGCTCTTTATATGGCGGGGGGAGTAGAGCGTGTACTCACTTTGAAAGCAAATTATTTTGCAGAGCATTTCGGATATGACATCACAATTATTTTGACTGATGGTAATGGTAAGCCTCTTTTCTATCCCTTATCTAATAAGATTCAAGTGATAAACCTCAATATTGGCTTTGAGGAACTGTGGACTTGCTCATTTATAAAAAAGATACTTGTTTATTTAAACAAACAACGTCGGTATAAGAAATTGTTGACAGCAGAATTGATGCGTCTTCAACCTAATATCACTATAAGTTTATTGCGAAGAGAGATTAATTTTCTAAATAGCATTAAGGATGGCAGCAAGAAAGTTGGTGAGATGCATATAAATCGTGCCAATTATCGTAATTTCAGTACAGAACAGGCGGGAATCGTTAAACGTCTTTTTGCTCAATTGTGGTCTTTTAGTCTTTTGAAGCATTTAAAGAAATTGGATAAGATGGTGGTCTTAACTGAGAAGGATTGTGAGGCATGGCCAGAATTGAATAATGTTGTTACTATTCCAAATCCATTATCGTTGAAACCTAAATCTACGAGTTCCTTATCCCATAAAAGAGTTGTTGCTATAGCTCGCTATTCTTATGAAAAAGGTATTGATATGTTGTTGAAAGCATGGTCAGAAACGGAGAAACAAGTTGGCGACTGGCGATTAGACATTTATGGTGATGGCGATCGGAGCTCCTACGAACAGATAATTGATGAATTGAAAATTGATAGGAGTCGTTGTGAATTGCATTCAAGAACGAATGATGTCGAGAACGAATATTGTAATAGTAGTATTTTTGTTCTTAGTTCACGATTTGAAGGTTTTGGTATGGTTCTTTTAGAAGCGATGGCTTGTGGCTTACCCGTTGTTTCTTTTGATTGTCCGTGGGGGCCTCGGTCTATCATTTCAGATGGTGTCGATGGCTTTCTAGTAGAAAATGCAAATGTGAAAGAACTGTCTCAAAAATTATCTGTATTGATGAATAATCAGAGCTTGAGAATCTCTATGGGGCATTCTGCTATGGTAAACGTTCAACGATTTGGTATAGAAAGTATCTCTGAGCAATGGAAGTCATTGTTTGAAGATGTAATGGCAAATTAGAATTGATTATGAAGATACTTTTTCTTGTATATCATGGCTTTTCAGAGGTAAGTGGCATCAGCAAGAAAATCCACTATCAGGTAAAGGGACTTCGTGAAAATGGTCACGACGTTCGTTTATGCTATTATGGCTTTGCTGAAAATGGACATCGCTGTCGTTATGTAGATAATGAAGTTATAAAGGACTATGGTAAAGGGAAACTCTCTGGTCTTCGTCAACGAATCAGCTATAATTGCATTTTTGACTATTGTATCCGAGAAGGGATAGAATTTGTTTATGCCCGTTGTTTCCAGAATGCCAATCCGTGGCTCATTCATTTGTTCAAAAAGTTGAGAAAAGCAGGAATTCATGCTGTAACAGAAATCCCGACGTATCCATATGATGCAGAATTTGTCGGTTTTCCATTCCTAACACGGATGAATCTGAAGATTGACCAATTGTTTCGCAATAAACTATCAGCACAAATGGATGCGATTGTTACTTTTTCCGATGCGAAAGAGATATTTGGCCAACGTACAATATGTATCAGCAATGGTGTCGATCTTGATAGCATTCCGCTTCATCAGCCTTTAGCCATCAGCCATCCCCCATCAGCTATCCATCTCATAGGTGTAGCCGAAGTTCACTATTGGCACGGTTATGATCGTTTAATCGCTGGCATCGGTGAGTATTATAGCCAACAGCCCTCGCGTGCCACACTCCCACCTTCAGGTGGGAGAACAGCTAACAGCCAACACCCAGATGTATACTTCCATATTGTCGGAGGTGTGGCACCGAGTGAGATGTATGATTCAATTCATGCACCTGGTTTTAAAGAATTGATGAACAAGTACAATATTGCAGATCATGTTATTTTCCATGGTCAGCTATTTGGTGACGCATTGACAGAGGTGTTTAACCAGTGTCAATTTGCTATTGGAAGCTTAGCCCGTCATCGTAGTGGTATTACCAATATCAAAACATTGAAGAATCGTGAGTATGCGACTCGTGGTATTCCTTTTATTTATAGCGAACAAGACTCTGACTTTGATAATCAACCCTATGTATTAAGGGCTCCTGCAGATGACTCTCCGATAGATATTCTATCGATAATCCATTTTATGGATGGTTTTCAAATGAAACCAATGGAGATTCGAGGAACTGTAATTAATTTAAGTTGGAAGGCTCAAATGAAAGAAGTGATTAATAAAGTTCTAAATGATTAAATGATGATGCATATTTTATATATTTATTCAGAAATTACTATAAAAGGAGGCGCGGATAAAGTTCTGACTGAGAAAGCAAATTATCTGGCAACTCATGGCTATCAAGTAACAATTCTGACTGAGTCTCAAATGGATCGTCCTTTGTCTTTTGAATTGAATCCTATGATTCGACATGTTGATATGGGACTTGATTTTAATAGTCAATATTCTCATGGCATATTACGCCGTCTATGGATTTATTTGAAATTGATGCGCCAATACGGAAATAGGTTAAGTCGTACTCTTACCGAATTACATCCAGATATTGTGATTACTACATTGGGAAGAAGCCTCTCTTTATTACCAAAGATGAAAGATGGCAGTATAAAGATAGGTGAAGCCCATACCACAAAGATCCATTTGCGAAGTCTTCATTTAATAGAGCAAAAAGGTGGCCTTTTCAAATGGGGTGCAAAATATTTACGTAGAAAAATGTGTCGAAATGTATCGAAATTATCTGCGTTAGTTTTGCTTACTCCTCAAGATGCTGCTGACTGGAAAGGTACAACAAGAACTTATGTTATTCCCAATGCCATTCCACTATTTCCTGAGCAAAGTAGTTCTTTAACTAATAAACAGGTTATTATGGTAGGTCGTTATAATGATGCAAAGGGCTATGATTATTTGATTCCCACATGGAAACTTGTTCACCATCTTCATCCGGATTGGATATTACAAGTTTATGGCTCTGGAGAATACCATGATCAGGTTGTTAGTTGGATAAAGGAATGTCATTTGGAAAAGTCAATAATTCTTCATGAGCCGACTAATCATATAATGGAGAAGTATCTTGAGAGTTCTATTTGTGTGATGAGTTCTCGTTATGAAGGTTTTCCTATGGTACTTGTTGAAGCGATGGCTTCTGGTGTTCCTTGTGTTGCTTTTGATTGTCCTTTTGGCCCTCGGAACATCATCTGCAATGAAGAAGATGGCCTTTTGGTTGAATACCTTAACTCCCAGGCTTTGGCAGATGGTATTTGTCGTTTGATTGAAAATGAAGAATTGAGAAAACGGCTGGGGGCAAAAGCCAGACAAAATATTCAGCGTTTCTCAAGAGATAATGTTATGAAATTGTGGGAAGATTTGTTCTCTAGTCTATCTATTGTTCAATGACATGAGAATTGTATATATATATCCAACTTTAGCAACATGGGGTGGTGTTGAACGCATTTTAGTTGATAAAATGAATATGTTGGCACGCCTTTATAACTATGAAATATATGTATTAACATATAATCAAGGTGAACATGTTGTTCCTTTTCAACTTGATAATCGAGTCTGTCATATTGACTTGAAGGTACGTACCCATGCGAAGTATTCATATCGTGGATTTCGTCGTGTATGGGAAGGATTTCGTCGTCAGAATCTTCTACGTCAACGTCTTAGAGCGAAAATCGAGAGCATAGTTCCAGATGTTATTATTACAACAACTTCTGGAGAACTAGGTATGTTGTTGAAAATCAAGAAGTCCATTCCTTTAATTGTTGAGTCACATGGTGGATATGATCATTTAATCGATTTTCCTTTCACTACATGGTGGCATCGGCATTGCTTACGAAAGTGTCGCAAGTTATTACATAAAGCAAATGCGATTATTTCCTTAACTGAAAGTGATGCGCAAAAGTGGAAGAAGGATTATTCAAATATTTTTGTTATTCCCAATATTGCTCATCTAAATCCAACAGGCAGCTATAGTAATTGTACAAATAAACGTGCTATATTTGTTGGGCGTTTTGCTGAGCAAAAAGGTATTCCTGAATTACTGGCCGTTTGGAGGTTAGTACATGAAAGTTATCCTGATTGGCAATTAGACATGTATGGCGAAGGTAATCGCTGCTATTTCCCTCAAGAGGACATTGGAGTAATTATACACGAACCTACATCGGATATTTTCAATCAATATGTAGTTAGTTCTATGCTAATTCTTACCTCTCGTTGGGAACCTTTCGGGCTGGTCATCCCGGAGGCAATGAGTTGTGGCTTGCCCGTTGTCTCTTTTGAGGGTGATGGACCTTCTAGCATTATTACGGATGGTCATGACGGTTTTGTAATTGGAAAGCGTAGTATAGAGAGGATGGCTAATCGTATTTGTTTTTTAATTGCAAAACAAGAATTGCGTCAGCAAATGGGTCAAAATGCAATAGTAAGCTCGCAACGATATACAGCAGAGAATATTATGCCGAAGTGGAAAAAACTATTCGAATCGTTAGTAAATGAGTGAATTATGGGATATTGGTATGATAAATACATGACAATTTATGAGAAGCCTTTTAATGAGGTTTCACAAAATACTATTGATGCCATTCGCAATCAACTTGAAGCCCAGCAAAATACAGAACCGTTAGTGTCTGTAGTAGTCATTTCTTATAATGAGGAACGACGATTGGCTGCCTGCCTTTGGTCTTTAAGTGAGTTTAATACTCAATATCCCCTAGAAATTCTGGGTGTTAATAATAATTCCAACGATCATACAGAGGATGTATATAAGTCTTTAGGGTTACCTTATTTCAACGAGGCGAGGCAGAGTCCAGGTTATGCACGTTTATGCGGATTGCGTCATGCACGAGGCAAATATCATTTTTTTATTGATGCAGATACTTTCTATCCTTCATGTTATGTTGATAAGATGATGGAGAAGTTGTTACAGCCTGGTATATCGTGTGTTGGTACATTTTGGAGTTTTTATCCTGACAAACGGCATTCGCGTTTCAGCCTTTTCTGTTTTGAATTGGTTCGTGATATTTTCCTATGGATTCAACATTTCAAGCGACCGGAACTGAATATTCGTGGTATGACTTTCGCTTTTAATGCCGACTATGCTCGTCAGTGCACTATTCGAACTGATATTCGTAGAGGTGAAGATGGTTCTTTGGCTTTATCGCTTAAAAAGTATGGAAAGATAGCATTCCTTTATAATCGCAAAGCACGACCAGTTACTGGCTATGGCACAATTGGCAATCATTCGATGTGGAATAGTTTTATTGATCATGTTAAGTTTCAAATGAAGGATATTACTCGCATTTTTCATTCAACTGATTATTATAAAGATTCAGAAGATAATTTGATGAAGAAGTGATTGACGTTTCAATTATTATTCCCGTATATGGCGTTGAAAAATATATTCGACGTTGTTTAGAGTCTGTTATCTCTCAAGAATGTGATTCTGTGCAAATTGAATGTATCATCGTTGATGATTGTTCACCTGATGGAAGTTTGAGCATTATAGAACAAATGCAGTTAGGCTATCAGGGGCTTATTGAGTTTCAGATTGTAAAGCACGAATGTAATCGTGGCTTGTCTGCAGCTCGGAATACTGGGTTAAGGGCAGCAAAAGGTGATAATATCCTATTCCTTGATTCTGATGATTATTTATTGCCACATGCGATAGAATGTCTTGTTGACTCTAAAAGGAATTATCCTGAAGCTGATATCGTGATGGGAAATATGTTCAATAGTTACCAAGGAGAGGCTGCAATACCTGAAGGGGGAAAAGAAGTCCTTCTGAAAGGAAGAGAAAAAATTAGCCGTGGATTATCTATTATTACAGCGTGGAATAAATTAGTTAATCGCCAATTCTTGCTAGATAATGATCTTTTCTTTATAGAAGGTATTATGTTTGAGGATATTCCATGGACATATGATTTGCTGTCTCATGTAGATTCACTTTTAATTTTGCCAACTATTACATATTATTATGAATATAATGAAACTTCTATTATGAATACCATACAAGACAGGCCAGATCAAGCTGCCAAAAGTTGGGCAAAAATTGTTCGCCATTATCTGGATCATCCATATCCAAGTCTATATGTTGAACAAAGGCAGTTTGTATTGGGCTTTTTATTAAATGCTATTGATATATGCAATAAATGTACCATTTGTGAGGATACTCATCGTCTTGTTTGTGATGTGAAAAAGCAACTGCTGTTTTCAACATTAAAAGATGGAAGAATTATGATGAGTCTATATATGTACTTAATTCTTGATCTTTTTCATGGAGTTTTCCAATTTAGGTTTTTCCGAACCCATTATGATAAAATTAATAACATAGCAACTCAGTTTTTTAGATTGACCAATGTGTTTCACAAATGATGGTTTTATATAATATTTAAAGCCTTGAAGAAATCTTTGGCATACCGTTGTTCGTTATAGTATTTTGAGTGGGAGAGGGAGGCTACTCCCATCTGTTTACGCTTTTCAGGATGCTCATAGAGATCAAGGATAGACGCTGTCAGATTATCGATGAATTGCTCGTCTGTATTGAGCAGAATGGCGTTTTTCTCTGTCACTTCTTCTGGAATGCCACCTCTACGAGTGGTAATAATAGGTAATCCCATTGCTTGAGCTTCGAGAACGGTATTTGGACATGGGTCATCCCATAGTGACGGAATAACAGCAATATCAGACATTTTTATATATTGAGGCATCTGTTTATATGGGATGAATCCAGTAAAGACAATTCGGTCTTTAATGATTGAAGCTTGTTGCTTAAGAGCCCTGACGAAGTCATCTTCATTGGCAGTGTCTCCATAAAAAGGACTGCCAATGATTAACAGTTTGATGTTAGAATTGTCTTTAAGGCGAATCATTGCTTCAATCAGTTCTGACACACCTTTTTCTTTAGTTATTCTTCCACTGAATACCATGACAAAATCATCATCCGACAGTCCTAACTGTTGACGAGAGATGGTGGCCTCTATATTGGGAGAAAAAGCATTAAGGTCGATGCCATTCAGTATGGTAAAACATTTTGTGTCGTTTGGGTTGATGGTACGAACGCAACTGGCGATATAATCCGAAACAGTGAGGATACGTGATGACTTATCGTAGATGTCCTGATAACCTTTTGTTTGGTTGTTAAGCAGGTCATTATGGAGATATACAAATAGTCTGGTGTTATTCGGAACGTTCATGTTGACAGCATAGCCAGGACGGTTGTCTAGCAATATGATGTCATAATGCTCTTTGTCTAGTAGTTTCCAAGCCTTACGGAAATAGTATTCTATTGTGCGATGATAATACCCTACTCCGTGAATGCGCTCATAAATGTTTTTGCATATCTTTGCCCATTTGCTTTTTGTATCGATATATTTATAGTGATTGACCTCAGACTGCAAAGCTGGATGCCCGGCAATTTTTTCATCCCAGACGCTAAACACCGTCATGTCGTGAAGACGGTGTTCGTTGTTATATTTTAGGTAGAAATCTATATGATTTTCTACAGCTCCACCATTTACAGCTGGTACAGGTAATATGCCTGATGTGAGAATTGCAATCTTCATACATTGATATTTTTTGCAAAGATAGTCATTTTTTTTGTGAAAAGTGATGTGATATGCAATAATTTTTATAACTTTGCATGGAGTATTATAAGAATAAAGATGATTATGGCTAGTTTTGTACATAGTTTGTTTTGGAGTTTTGTAAGTCATACATATAAATGGTGGCCAGATACTTTGTGGTTAAAGATGATTTATCGAACAAGGTTTAAGCGTAGTTTAAATTTTGATGTACCAAAGTCTTTTAATGAAAAGTTGAATTGGTTAAAGGTTTATGACAGGAATCCTTTATATACCAAACTGGCTAATAAATATGAAGTTAAAGAATACGTTAGAAATAAGATAGGTGAAGAATATGTTGTTCCATGTTATGGTGTATGGGATGATTTTGATGATATTGACTTTTCTATTTTACCAGTTCAATTTGTTTTAAAGTGTACACATGACTCAGGAGGAATGTGTATCTGTAAAGACAAGTCTACATTAAATAAAGAAGAGGCTAAGAACAAATTGGAAAAAACTCTTAAAAATAATTTTTTTTGGTGGACTCGTGAGTGGCCTTATAAAAATGTCAAGCCTCGTATCTTGGCAGACATGTTATTAGATGACCATACGGGACAAGTGTTGCGTGATTATAAGTTTTGGTGTTTTAATGGCACTCCGAAATATATGTATTGTACTGTTAAATCAGACGACATTTATGAAAATTTCTATGACATGGATTTTCAACCTGTTGCCATAAACCATGGTTTTAAAAGGAATGTACCCGAATTTGAGAAGCCCCAATGCTTTGACTTGATGAAATCCTTGGCTACATCTTTGTCAGAAGGTATTCCATTTGTAAGAATTGACTTCTTTTATGTTGAGGGGAAAGTGTATTTCGGAGAGTTTACTTTCTATGATTGGGCTGGATTACGTCCTTTTGCTGATTATGGACAGGACTTGGAATTAGGTGAGCTTATTGCATTGCCTAAGTGATCATATCCTGATGATTCTGCATTTTTGAGCCAATAATCAACAGTACTCTCTCCGTTCTCAAAATGATAGAAGTCAGCAACTTTTGAAAAACTGTCTATAGTCATATTGTTTTTTTTGTCTTTTAGACAACACAGAGGAACTTCTCCTATGAACGATGCCCAACGACTATATGTACTCCATGGCCCGACTACCCGATCACAAAGAGAGAGTGTATGCAAGTCTAAGATGTCTCCAGATGGCTCTTTGCCAAAACGATAGCAACTGCACTCAGAAAAGATATCCACGGAGAAAGACTCATTGCTGCTAATGAAAAAAGCGACTCGTTTGTCCTTAAAGAGTTTCTGAATATTAATCATAATATGGTGGTACTCATCAAGGGAATAATAAAATATCCCCCCGAAAAAGTCTTTATAGTCTCCATGCCTAATATGTACTCCCACAACAATGTCAGCCTCTTTTCGGATTTTTGCAATCATTGCTTCTGCTTTGTCTACGATCTCTTGCCGCGGACGAAAGATATGTTGTAACTCTTTCTTTGTTTGCGCAAGATAGCGTGAGTCATTCATTGTGTCCCATCCTTTGGTGAACCCAAGGAAAGAGAATACTTTATCCCACGTATTATTGTGTGTCACTTTCCATGTTAGCCCTTTGTAGTTGTTCCATCCGTTACCTCGTTCCAAATACCATTTATGCCAAAGCGGGAAATAGATAAACGGGCAGTGGAGTAGGTTGGGGAAGTCCTCGATGGTCCAGTCGAAGAAGATTATCGCCATCTTCTTGTGCTCAGCAATACACTGAGCAACACTGGCAACGTAAGTCCATAGCCGGTTGCACGTTTGTCCTGGGGCGTCACAGATTACTCTCATTATTTACAACAGATGATATTGTTCTATTTATTGCAAATATAATAATTATATTCATAATAAAATGCTTTCCAGCTCCCATTTTGGCATTATTTAACGTTATGCGAAATATGATGAAGAATTTTTCCCATATTAATTTGGTAGCAAACAATCGAATTGCCAACACCAGTTACCTGCTGAATCACGCAGGTTACCTCGTGGTCCATGAAGGCGTCCACTTTTTCCTTTTTCTCCGTTGATGGCATATCGGATACGACAACTGTCTGGTTGTTCTGAGCATAGAATGTGCACATTATTGTCTTTCGTCGTAACTCGTTGAGCTATATCGCGATTGTCAGGTGTGATGACACTGAACCCATAATTCTTTGCTTTTTTTACTTGGATGGTGTCAATCGTCAGGTTAGGTTTGGGTATACTAAAACTAATGATTACCTCATTGTCTTGTTTTTCAAATTTCATTGGCAGTAAGCCTCGTATTTGTTGATGTCCTCTTAGAATGTCCAAGGCAGCTTGAGCCACAAGTTTTCCATGTTGTCGCTGACCATTTCCGTCAATATGTATTGCTTCTCGTGCAAAGTCGTATGAGTATGTAGGCCCGCTTGCATGGAACATGGAATTGTCGCGTACCAGCTCCATCAGCGTTTGGGGTACTTCTGTTTCAGGACATTCGAAGGCTAATGGATTAAAATCCCTGGCTCTGCTGACAGGATTAGTTTGGTAGCTAATGATTTCAATCTCTTGTTCTTGACCAGTAATATGTTTGACGTCTTGATTGATGTCCTTGGCAAATTGTAGTAGAAGTTGACGATAATTAGTGCCAGGATATTCTTCTATGTCACTTTCGCCCTGCATCCAACAAAGGGCAGGCATCACAAATGTCCAACCTCTTTCTTGTGCTGTGTTATAGGCCGTTTGGATATCGTCAATAAAATTTTGATAAGGCAAACTGCCTTTGCCTAACTGTGAGATTGTAGTAGTTCCTTGTCCACCAGGGAAGATGCAGATAAGTGTGTCTTCTCCAATACTGTCAGCAAGCGTTTCCGCCATACTGTAGACAGTTAGTTCAAAAGAACGCTTATCATAGTTAATCATTCTTTTTATCCATTCTTTATTTTGGTTATTGTCAAAGAATCCGAACTGATGGTCCAAACGTTCTGTTACGATACGTCCATTAGCATAATTTGAAAGAGAATCAAAGTCGGTAATTCGAGTGGCTTCTTCTCCTAGAGCAAGACTTTGTCCATATACAGGTATGCAGATAACAGTCTTAGGTTCATAAGTCTGGTGACAAGATTCCAGAGTTATAATAAGGAATAATAGTACGATTATTTTTATCTTCATAGTGCAAAAGTACAAAAAAATAATTAATACGGTTGCTTTCTCACTATTTTTTTGTAATTTTGCCAAATAAACAATATTATTATGCAATCATTTAAGCAGTTAAGGAAGAATTGTAAAGGCCAGTCGCCTGTAGCGAATGCTCCACGTATGGCTTTGGTAGGCGATACTGCCACTCAGTTTTTGGCCACAGCCCTCCGTGGAGAAGCAATTAGTCGTGGTTTCGATTTGAACCTTTTCGAAGCTGAGTATAATCAAGTTGAGCGTCAGTTCCTGGATCCGACGAGTGAGCTCTATGCGTTTGATGCTGAGTATATTGTCTTGTTTCAGTCAACCCATAAGTTGGGTGAGTATCATAGCATGCTTTCTGAAGACAAGCAGCGGCAGTTGGCGACAAGTCGTCTTGACTTTGTTGCTTCAATATGTCAGAATCCTCAGCTAGAGGGAAAGAAAATAATCTGTATGAACTATCCTGAGATTGAGGATACGGTTTTTGGAAGTTATGCTAACAAGATAGAATCATCGCTGACTTGGCAGGTTCGTCAGTTGAATATGGGGCTGATGCAGTTGTCCTCTCAATATGCCAATCTGTTTATTTGCGATATTGCAGCTGTTCAGAATAAAATAGGACGTGACTGCATGTTTGCCTCGAATGTTTATGTCAGTACAGAAATGGTGCTGTCTGTTGATGCACTGCCATATGTGGCTTCTCGAACCATTGATATTGTGAGTGCTTTGCGAGGTCAGTTTAAGAAGTGCTTGATTCTTGATTTGGACAATACGGTATGGGGCGGTGTCATTGGTGATGACGGTTTGGAAGGTATTCAGCTGGGACATGGTCTTGGTATTGGCAAAGCCTTTACAGAGTTTCAGATGTGGGTAAAGAAACTGAAGCAGCGTGGCATCATCATCTGTGTGGCTTCTAAGAACAATGAGGATACAGCCAAGGAACCTTTTGAGAAACACCCGGACATGGTACTTCATTTGGATGATATAGCTGTTTTTATGGCAAATTGGGAAACGAAGGTAGATAATATCCGTGCTATTCAGCAGATATTGAACATTGGTTTCGACTCAATGGTGTTCCTTGATGATAATCCCTTTGAAAGGAATATGGTGCGTGAAAACATTCCTGGCATTACTGTACCAGAATTGCCTGAAGACCCAGGTGAATACTTGGAGTATCTATACGGAGAGAACCTCTTTGAAACCGTGAGCTATAGTGGGTTGGACAAAGATCGCACCAAGCAGTATCAGGTAGAGGCACAGCGGGTGTCGTTGCAGAAGACCTTTACCAATGAAGCTGATTTCCTAAAGTCACTTGATATGGTGTCTGTCGTGAGTGGATTTACCAAGTTCAATACACCTCGTGTAGCTCAACTATCTCAGCGTAGTAATCAATTTAATCTTAGAACAGTGCGTTATACCGAAGCCGATATTGAGGCAATGGCCGCTGATGCTGATACTATTGATTTGAGCTTTACCTTAGAAGACAAATTTAGTGATAACGGATTGATAGCCGTCATTATTATGAAACGATTGGATCCTGAGAGGCTGTTTGTCGATACGTGGTTCATGAGTTGCCGTGTACTGAAACGTGGAATGGAGAATTTCACGCTGAACACGATGGTGGAAGAGGCGCGTAATCGTGGCTATAAATATATAATAGGTGAATATCTGCCTACTGCTAAAAATAAGATGGTAGAGCAGCATTATCCTCATCTTGGTTTTGTTAGATATGAGAATGCTGAAACGGCTCAGTATGTTTTAGATGTTGAGGCCTATCAGCCACGAGAATGTTATATTGAAAAGAAAAGCATATGAATTGTACTTTAGATCATGTGGGATATATTACGGATGACATTGTGCAGACGGTCGCGTCGTTCCAGTTGTTGGGCTATAAAGCAGATGCCATCATTAATGATGATACCCAGCGTACACGCATTTGTTTCCTTAGGAAGTCTGGAGAAACAAACATAGAGTTAGTGGAGCCCTATGAGGATAATAAGACCATGCAGAAGATGTTAAAACGGGGAGTTACTCCTTATCATACTTGTTATGTCGTCGATGACATCATGGCCTCCTATGAGGAAATGCTTGACAATGACTTTACGCCACTGTTCAAACCTGTGGCGGCACCAGCTTTTGATAATCGCTTGATATGTTATTTCTTTAAGAGCGACATTGGATTCATTGAACTGGTGAACCGATAATCTCCTTTATCTCTTTAGCCATTTTCTGGGAGAATAACTCTGCTCCCTGCCTGTTCAAGTGTCCAAAGTCATAGAAGAGTTCAGGATGTCCAACAAAGTCTGAGTCGCGGTAGTGGTCAAGGTAGGTTAGATTGTACCTAGCTGTCAGGTCACGGGGGAACTTAAAGGCGTCTTGTTCTGAGCATACATACATCGGTGATACAGCGATGATAAGCTGTATGTTGTGCTGCTTACAGTCGTTGATAAAACGCTCTAGCAGTGTAATCCTCTCATTGTCAATAGGGAATGGATACTCCTCTGCCTTTACGCCTAGTGTGTCTAGTACCCCATCCATGGGTTTCCATCCTTTCAGGCTTCTGTCCATTGATCCAAATTTCCCGGATAGAAGATTGGGAAAGCTACCTGTATATCGATAAACGTTTGACAGCAGACAAGGCCAGTATTTTCCTGATAATTTTAGCATCTCGTTGCAGCCCTCGCTCATACCACAATAGGGTGCTAATGATGTGGCTCGCTCTTTGCCTGAGAAAGGCGTCTGTAGCCAGTCGCAGGGATGTACTTCAAAGACAATTGTCTTAGGAGTATAGCGAGTTAGAATATTACTTAATAGCCCGTAGTGGTAGTAGATGTTCTTGATACCCCAATCAGCTACATTATAGCACGGCAAACCTAATTCCTTTTCAAAAATGGATGGTACGTAATGATGAAGCGTCCTGGAACTGCCGAAGAATAAAACAGAGTCACGAGTACTCTCGTTTGAATAACTGATCTTATACTCATCTGTGGCATTAGACTGACTATACAAATATTTCAGGCCCAGCCCCAGTGCTCTGTCGAACAAGAAGAACAGACAAGCTACGATGGCAATATGTATGAGTAATTTCTTCATTGTATCAGAACTGGAAATAGATAAACTGATTACTGTCAAAGATACCGAAGAGTAAAATGGCAACGATTTCGACGGCCACTGTCAGTTCCCAGCGCCAACGTTCAGCAAAGTTGGGCAAGTAGAGCTTCTTTTGTGTAAACCATTCTTCTTGTATGTCAACATATATAAGAGCTATCGAACAGATGGCAGCATTGACAAGAGTTGGCATGTCAAAGAAGAGACCACCATTCCATGCCTGAGGGATGCGGCAGAGCACATCCCAGAACTCACTGATGTTGTTGGAGTGGAATAACATCAGACCGAAGGTTACTACCAGATAGTTGCCTACCATCTTCAGAACAAAGGGGGCAGTAGGCCATCCAAGGCTGTTGACCTTGATTTTAGTTTTCTTAAAGAACTGACCGCTGACCATCAGTGGAATGTACCACAGACCATGATAGATGCCAAAAAGGAAGAACGTCCAGTCTGCACCATGCCACATGCCAATGAAAGTCATGTTGAGCATAATGGCAGCAATAGTTCCATTGGTACCCCAGTCGCGTAGCTTAATATTTAGCGGCATGAATACATAGTCTGTCAGCCAGGAGGTCAACGTCATGTGCCAGCGACTCCAGTATTGTGCAATGTTGATAGTGAAGAACGGACGCTTGAAGTTCTCGGCCACTTTGAAACCTAACATCAGTGCCACACCGATAGCCATTTCGCTGTAGCCGCTGAAGTCGGCATACATTTGGAAGGGGTAGAGTAGGGAAGCAAAAAGGATGGATGATGCAGAATGGTGCTCGTAATTGTTCCAGACAGCACTAATGTAGAGATCCAAACGGTCGGCAATGCACATCTTCATAAACATGCCCCATAGAACCCGTCGGAATCCCAGCATCAAATTGTCTGGATTGAAAAGGCGGCTCTGTGTCAGTTGCTTCAGAAACGGTTTCGGGCGGTCGATAGGACCAGAAAGGATGGTGGGGAAGAATGCTATGAAGTTTGCAAAGTTCAGAACACTCGATTCATGGTTAATCTTACCATGGTAAATGTCGAGCGTATAACTCATTAATTTAAAAGTAAAGAAGCTTAAACCTACAGGCACCACCAAATGTAGAGCTGTCCATGATAGATGCATTCCCACAAGATTAGCAGCTGCTACAAATGAACCGATAAAGAAGTCAAGGTATTTGAAATAGAACAGTGCTCCGATACCTACTGTAACACTGAGTGTTGTTAGCAAGGACGCCCGTCTCTCCTTCTCTTTCTCTATGGCTTTGTCTATACCAAGTCCCATCAGCCAGAAGGCCAATGTCAGAATGGCCAGAAGTCCTGTCATCCATAGGTCAATCTGAGCATAAAACCAATACGAACATACCAATAGGAATATGTTCTGAACTTCCTTTTTCTTCTGGCATAGGTAGTATACTACCAAGACCACCAGGAAGAACCATAGGAAAGCGAGTGAGTTGACAACCAATGCGATTTGCGAATTTTTGTAGTTTTACTTCTTGCTGATACAGTCTACCAAGTCACCCACATTGTCCCATGACAATATTTCGCGTGAGGTGAACTTGATTCCAAAAGCCTTTTCCAAAGCAACTACCAGCTGTACGTGACTGAGTGAGTCCCATTCCTCTACATCGTCGGCAGTCGTCTCATCAGTCAATACCAGGTCATCCAGTTCCAGTTCGTCACGGAAAACCTCTTGTACACGTGCTAAAATCTCATTTCTTTCCATCTTGTTTATACCTTATTATATATAATAGTCATCAAAAACTTGACAAAGATAGTTATTTTCTTTTATTCTTCCAAATGTTTTACTCGAAAAAAACAAAACTGAAGCCAATCTCCTTAGCCATCTCCAGTACTTGACGTGTTTTTTCTTCTGAAAACCAGTCGGGAATGGACGAATGGGTGCCGAAGATGATGAAGGCTTTCCGCTTGTAGGCGTTCTCCAAGAGCAGTCTCATTTCGGTTGTATCAGTCTGTGGAGTAATGCTAACACGTCCTAATTGGAATACGTGCCGGTCTGGGTTTACCAAACTGGCACCTGTGACCATCTGACAGCCTTGTTGCTTGATAACCTTTCTGATGGCCTGAGTGTTGCAGGCGTGGGGCGGAACGATAATCTTCAGAAGACGTGACGTGTCAAATCCTTGCTCTGCCAGTCTTTGGCGACTAAGCAGGATGTCATTCTCAATGATCTCCTTTTCCCATTCCTTCCACCGTTCGTGTCGCAGTCCGTGTAGTGCAATGTCCGCTTTTCCTTGTCGTTGCCATGAAGCCAGTGAATCGGCTACTTGAGATGTCATTTTGTCTGCAATGACGGCATAAACAGGTCGTATGCCGACTTCATTACTGATGGTATTAACAGCAAAAACACCTTCACCGCTATCATCATCAATCCACATGGCATGGGCCTTCTCGTCGATAGACCGTCCATGGATGATGTCTATTACCCAGACGAACAGCGTTTGCTTGTTCCATCTCTCATAGCTTAGAGGAGCCCGCAACCAAATGACGGACAATATTAGGAGGATGGTGACAAGCAACAACAATGTGGCTTTCTTGATAATACTCATTATAATGGTCCCCGATTCACCAGTTGTAGTCTTCTGTCCAATCGTCGTATTGGGGCTCGTTGGTCCAGCCTTTTGCTTTGCAGACTTTGGCTATGGTTTCCTGAGCTTCAGGAGAAATGGGGCGGGTGCCGTTGCGGTATTCGTAGAAACGCTTGCGGCTGAAGAGGTTGATAAGGGTGCTCTTGATGCTGCGTTCCGTCTGACCTGTCATTTGGTCGAAGAAGTGCATCATGCCAATGGCATAAGAGGCAGTAGTGTTTTCCCGATACATCGGGCATTTCCCTTCTTTGACCTCAGGGTTCATGGGGTTTACGCTCTCTGTCACGATAGCTTCTTTCTTTGACTGTTGCCCCACCAGCCATCGCAGGCATGTTTCGCGGCGTGCACATTCATTGACGTAGCAGAGCAGGTAGTGCTCTGATTTCTCGCGGAATATTTCTTCTTGTGTCATGATAGTATTGTTTTTTGCAAAGATACAACATTTATTTGAATCTGCCAAGTATTTTGGAGCCAAAATGATCTGTCTTTCTATATTAGGCTATTAAAAGTGCCACGATTATCAGGATAGATTAAAGAATAACATGCCATTGTTTCTATATTTTTTAATTCAATTCATATATTATTTATACATCTCTACATTTTATAATATAACATATTCATTATCAGCTAATTAATATAGTGTATAGATGAGTGTATAGACGTTCAACTATACATTTTGGTATTATATGAACTGCTGTATTCTGGTTGTAGATGCTTTAACTGTCTGATAATAAGCATTGTGTATATCTGTTTCTATGGTAGTTTCGAGTTGTTTCTATGCTGGAAACAAGTTGTTTCTCCCAGGGAAACAAACTGTTTCTGCCGTCGCCATAAGTCGAAACAGATATTTGGTAGGTTGTTGGCAATGCTTGTTTAGGGGTGGAGTTCTGACATATATTTCTCAAAGATGTAGTGTTGATGTATAGATAAGTAATCTATACACTATAATAAGCAGCTATTAATCAATGTGTTAGCTTTGTTTATGTATAGATGTATAGATATTTTGAAATTACACATAAAAGTTTGGATATCCCCAAAATTTTTATTACCTTTGTAGCAGAAATCTAAAAATTCTATTCCTATGGCAAAGATAACATTGATGAAACCCTATCGCCAGACAGAATCGCTGCGAGTTTATGAACTGGCTGAGATGGTAGAAGTGATAAGAAACGGTGAATACCGTCATGTTGTGGAAGAGTGTCGTCGGCTCTATCCGACTTTTAATCTCCGACGCGAGGTCGATGGTATGATTACTGGTGCTCCGTATGTGACGGGTAAGTTGCCTCGCATCTGCTTTGCTTCTGAAATGGAGAACAGGAACCATCAGCGCATGAGACTTAGCTATACTGGTTTCATTTTGCTGGAGGTCAACAACCTGACGGGTTTCGATGAGGCCGATGCGGTACGGAAGGGTGCTGGCGAAGTGCCTCAGACGATGGTGGCCTTTGTGGGAGCTTCAGGTCGCAGCGTGAAAATCATTTGTCGTGGTGAGTTGTTCCCAAGTGAACGGCTAAATGATGAACTTCTGCCTGTTGACGAACAGCATATCATTGATTTTCAGGAGAATCTGTATGAACGGGCACGACTTGCCTATAATGCACAGCTTGGCGTCACCATCGAGAAGCTGCAACCCAGATTGGATCGGACCTGTTATGTGAGTTACGACCAGGATGCTGTCTATAATCCGATGGCCATTCCGTTCTATGCCCGTCCTGAAAAGCCGACCCAGACCTTGTCGCTGGTGCGCGCTTCGACCCTTGAGAAAGATAAAGATGGCACTGGGCAAAGCAGTTATTATACAATGCAGCACGTTTTTGAGTTCAATCTGGAACGTGCTTACGACGATTGCGAGGGTATTACCGATCGTGACGAGCATCATCATCAGCTGCTGACCCGTTTGGCAGTCCATTGTCTGAAAACAGGCATCCCGATGGCTATTGCCAAGCGTATGGCTCGCTATCGTTCATATATTGTCGGTGACGATGATCTGCTGATTGACAAAGTGTTTGCCAACGTCTATCGTCCTCAGCTGGTGAAACGCTATGCGGAGCGTAAGGGCTATCGGCCAGAGGGTACTATACCTGCGGAAACGCTGATGACCATGAAGATTGACATCTTCTTGAACGAGAACTATGAAATCCGCAAAAATGTGATGCGTGGCGTAGCAGAGTTCCGTGAGCGTTCAGGCATCGGCTTCTCTTTCCGCGACCTGACGGAGGAAGCCCGTAACTCCATCACTATGAGGGCATTAATGCAGGGCATCAAGTGCTGGGACAAGGATATACGCCGTTATGTCAACTCGGAAGATATCGAACTGTACGACCCTTTGAACGAATTCCTGGACAGTCTGCCTCGTTGGGACGGCAAGGATAGGGTAGGGCCGTTGGCTCGTCGTGTACCTACTGACTACAAGGAGTGGCCGGAACTGTTCCATCTGTGGATGCGTTCGATGGTGGCCATGTGGCTGGGACGTGGTCAACTGACAGGCAATGCTCTCGTACCTTTATTAATAGGTCGTCAGGGCTGTGGCAAGAGTTCGTTCTGTCGCATTCTGTTGCCTTACGATTTGCGCGACTACTATAATGACCGCATCAATTTCAAGAATGAGAACGACCTGAACCTCGGCCTCACATCCTTCGGTCTGATCAATCTCGACGAGTTCGATAAGATTACCCAGCGTCAGCAGATTGTGCTGAAGTACCTCGTGTCGACAGCCGACTTGAAATACCGTCCGCCATACGGCAAGGCCTATTCCGAGCATCGCCGCTTTGCCTCGTTCATTGGTACTACCAACGAGATGATGCCGCTGTCGGATCCCAGTGGTGGGCGCCGTTTTGTCTGCGTGATGGTGAATGGCGACATCGACTTCCGTTCGCCTGTCGACTATCAGCAGCTGTATGCCCAGCTGTTGCAGGAAATCCATGATGGTGAGCGTTATTGGCCAACCCGCGAACAAGAGCAGCAGCTGATACTCCGCAATCAGAAGTACCTGCCTGTCAGTGGCTTAGGCGAGATGCTTATGTCCGTGATAGAAAAGCCGGAGAACGACGAGGATGGTCAGTGGATATCCCTGAAGGAGCTCTCCGCCCTGCTGAAGCAACACTTCAGAGGCTATAAGGAAGAGGTGGGCACCTTCCATAAAATAGGTCTCTTCCTGTCCCGCCCAGAAATGCTTTTCAAGAGCCGGCGCCAGAGTTCCGGTATGTTTTATTGGGTGAAGCTAAGGGAGTGAGTCATTTATTCTTGCTAAAGAAGTTGCTGTAGTTAATCCAGTCAGATAACTCCTGCGTTTTGTCTGTGACGGAGAACTCATATTTTTTGTTAAGAAGCGTATGTCCCAATCCTCGCCACTTACTTTCAATACCCATTATGTCAAGGATGGTAGTATAAACATCTAGTTGGTTACACTCTCCATGCCAGGCATCTTCTTTGTTTAAGCCTCCGTTAACAATGTAGAAAGGCAGATCCGGAGCTATTTTACCCTCCATATCTAAAAATTTCAGGTGAGCATCATGGTCAGATACAATAATAATCATACTATTGTCGTATATCCCCTTTTCTTTAAGATGTTGCAGGTATTTTCCAATTTGGATATCTGTGTAATGACATGTAGTTAGGTAGTTCTTGTACTTTTCAGGTATGGTGTTGTCGGATATCTGGAATCCATGTTCAACGCAGGAGTTGTATGGATGATGCATTGACATGGATAGAATCATCAAAAAGAAGGGAGATGTTAAACTTTGGTCTTTTTTTGAAGCATAGGCAAAAATCTTCTCATCGGACAAATCGTCGCTTTTTTCTTCATTCATTTCCCTCTTGTAATCCTGCTTAGAATATAATACATCAAAACCGTATGACTCAGACATCGCCTGCTGTTCCCATAATGTCGGATTAGTTGGAATAATCATTTGGCAGTTCATATTGGGATATTTCTTTTTAAGGAGCTTAGGAAGTCCTAATAAAGTATTGTGTTTTACTTTGCTTACTGTAATCTCCGAACGTAGAGGAAGCAGGCCTGTCATATAGATGAATTGACCGTCGGAAGATTCACCTGTTGCTACATTGGGGTGCATATGTCCATTGTAATAGACATTGCTGTCTCGTTTTAAACGATTCAAGTTCGGTGTTATCTCTTTTCCGCCAATAACTAAATCCGACGATGATGCAAGATAGGATTCTACAATAATAAAAATAACGTTTTTAATATTGTGAGGTAGAGTTTCCCTTGTAATTCTTTGAGAGTTGTTGCTAAGCTCTTTTTCTATCATATCTTTCTGCTCTTGAGAAAGATCTAATACTGAATCCCTGCTGATGTTGTCAAGTATTAGTGTCCTGAAACTGCCTTTATGAAAAACGGTCCAGTTGGGCCAAAGTGAATTATAAAGTGTTGGGGTAAAAATGGTCTTTCTTAATTGATAGGTAAATGTCATTTCCGGATGGAAGCAATAGATAGAGTGTACTGCAAGTCCCATGGATAAACAAAGTAGCCACAAGAAAATGGTTGACTTAACGCTCTTGCTACTCAAGTCATTTTGCTTGACTTTGCGAAATACTACGAAAAAGACAACAAGCATTAATGGGTAATATACATCAATAGGTTTAAAACCAGCCAACATACTGTTAATGACGACATCATCTGTCAGATTCCCTGCTTGTCCAATTGATGACAAGGAAAGATATTGTTGGAAAAAACGTGAATAAAATACATTGCAAAACGACCACAACAGTGTAATGATAAAGGTAATGACAAGGCTGACTCTATATTTCTTCCAAGTGATGAGCATCGAAAGGAGAAAAAGTACCGTCACATCTAAAAGACAAGCTATAAGATTGTCAAATGGCGATGACTTGAAACACTCTGATTCCAATGAAATGGTTAGAAGTATCTGATAGTGCATGAACAGTAGATTTACCACTGATGCCATGAATAAAAATAGGTAATTACAATTAATATAATTCTTAATACTCATTGTCATAAAGCTTTTTCAATTTTTCCATTGTTGTTATTCTATTTGCAAAGATACAAAACTCTATTGTATTTCGTGATGATATGTATGATTATTAATATATTTTAGCCTTAGTGAGCAGTTCTATTTTAATTACTACAATTATTATTTGGAGAATTGCAGGAATTGTTGTATATTTGCAAAATAATAGAAATTTAAAGGTCTCTGAAATAGCTTTCATTAAAGATTAAAAGTATGAATAGTTACGATAATAGAATGCGTATGTCTGATGCTATTACATGGCTTCGCTTTCCACTTATATTTCTAATTATCATGCTTCATTGTTATTCTGTTCAGAGATTGGAGGGTAATCATGAGTTGTATTTTAAGGTTCTGTATCCGTTTTCTCTATGGTTAGGTGAGACAGGTGTCCCTTGTTTTTTCTTCATTTCCGGATATTTGTTTTTTCTGAGCAAAAAGACTTATTTGCAGAAATTGACTAATAGAGTCCATACTCTGCTGGTTCCATATTTATTATGGAATTCTATGATGGTGATAGGTTATTTATTGGCTTTGATGATAGGTTATCCCCAAGAGATAAATGGTCATGCTCTGGCAGATTATCATGTTGTTGATTATGTTCGTTTGTTTTGGGATAGAGGCTCTTATGATAATGGTAACTTTGTTCCTATTCTTTGCCCATTATGGTATATTAGGAACTTGTTGGTGATGTCGCTTATTTCGCCATTAATCTATTACATACTAAAAAATCTGAGAGAGTTTTTTTTATTGTTTGTTACTATTTGGTGGTTAATGACCAATCACAATGCTTTTATCCCACAGACAATCCTGTTCTTTAGTCTAGGGGCGTATTTTTCAGTATTTTCTGTCAATCCTCTGAAAGTCGTTCTTGATAAAAAAGAAGTCTTCATCACTTTATTTCTTGTTTTTGCTATTGGGGATATTTTTTCTCATGTTGTATGTGGAACTCCTGTGAATCTGCAAATACATCGTCTCTCCTTACTATTCAATATTCCTGTATTATTCCTTCTTGCCGACTATGGCGTGAGGCGAAATTGTCAGTGTAAATCATTGCCTAATGCAGCGTTTATGGTGTTTTGTGTCCATTATCCTTTAGTAATTCTCCTGCGAAAATTGTGTGTAGTTTATTTTTCTGAATTAAACGATGTCTTTCAGATACTTCTTTATTTCTTCTGTGTTGTAATTGCAATGGCAGGAAGTCTGGGCGTCTATTTCTTTTTAGACAAGTTCTGTCCCAAAATTAAAAACGTATTATCTGGAAACCGATGAAAAGAAGCATGTTTTTTATAATTCTGTTCGTTGTTATCTTTTTAATACTAATGGCTGTGGCATATTGCTTTTATCAATATTATGCTCCACCTCAGCAAAGGCAGCCGTATTCTTTTTCTGTAAATACAGATGATACGCTAAGAGTTGCATTTGTTGGTGATAGTTGGGCGTATTTGCATAACAGTAATAATCGTTATCTGGGAAAGTTGCTGGAAGACTCTCTACATAGACCTGTTATGGTATTCTCTTTTGGAATCTGTGGGAAAACGAGTAAAGAGATTTATGAGAGTATGTTTGATGACACAGAATTCAAGTGCTTTTTGTCCGCAAGGCAATATGATTACTGTTATGTCTCTGCGGGCATTAATGATACTTATAAAAAGATGAGTACCTCATATTATAAGAAGAGCATGGATGGTATCATACGCATATTGAAAACAAACCATATATGGCCTATTCTTCAAGAAATTCCAGATTATGATATTCAAAAGACATATTCTAGACAAGAGTATAAAAGAAAGCTGCTCCGTCAACTCTCAATGCGTCTTAACGACACACCATTAAATTGCAAGCAGTCGTTTCGTGACGTACTTGATGAACTGATAAATGAAAAAGGCTATCAGGGCAAAGTGAGCGTTATTCGATATCAGTCGTGGAATGATCATTACTATGATGATTTGAAGCTACTATACCAAGGGGATGGAATGCATCTCAATGATAGAGGCTATGCAAGGCTTGACAGCGTGATTGCAAATGAAATTTTTAAAATGGAGATAAGAAGAAATGGATACAAATAACATCGCCTTCCAGCATCTGTCTGCTGCTATTGCTTGGCTGCGGTTCCCATTAATACTATGTGTAGTCATGCTGCATTGCTATTGTACAGTACCTCTTCCTGCTGGCGACCACTCATTATATTTTAATATGGTTTATCCATTTGGACTATGGCTGGGAGAATCAGGCGTACCTGCATTCTTCTTTATTTCAGGTTTTTTGTTTTTTGTTAGTCGGAAATCATATAAAGACCGAATAAAATCCCGAGTATATACACTGTTTTATCCATATTTGTTATGGAACACTTTGTTTTTGCTGATATATCTAGTTTTGTTTTTGGCCGGTCATCCAATGGATATTTTGGGAAAAAGTATCAGTGATTATGGTGTCGTGGATTACATCAGGGCATACATTGATCGAGGTGAATATAGCGATGGGAACAATGGTCCAATTCTGTGTACCTACTGGTATGTAAGAAACTTGTTCCTGCTGTGTCTGGTTGGTCCTCTGTGGTATTATCTGAATAAATACTTAAGATTCTTCTTTCCAATACTATTAATTATTTGGTGGATGTCGCTCCATCATAATGCATTGCTTGCCGAAAGTATTTTGTTCTTTAATCTAGGTGCATATTTCGCAATTCAGGAGATAAATCCTTTAGAACTAATAACCCGAAGGCGGAAATTGTTTATCTTCATTTGGCTTTTTATAGCCTTGGCAGATCTTTTAACTCATAGTATTATTCCCTTCGAGGGAGCGTTCTATTGTCATCGGCTCTCATTGATTATAAATATCTTTGCTTTTTTGATGTTTGCTGATATGGTTGTAAAAGGAGATAGGACTAAGGTAAATTCATTCTTAGCAGGGTCTGTGTTCTGGGTATACGCAATACACGACCATCTTGCTATTGCTTTGCGCCGTCTATGTATGACATATCTGGGGTCAGTAAATGATTTATTACATGTCCTTCTTTATGCGCTTACTGTAATAATTGTTACTTTGCTTTGTCTTGCGAGTTATTACATTATGAGCCGGTTATTCCCAAGATTTGTTAAGTTTGCAACGGGAAACAGATGAAGTGAAAGAATACATTGACCAACTAAAGGTGGTAACCAATTCTTTGTATAGTTTATTTCTTCATAAAGTGGAGCGTTTTATAGATGGAGTTGAATAATATAACTCTTATTTTGTCTACAAATATGCATAAAAGGCAAATGACAATAACGATTCCGAAACCATAGGTTTTTAATAATGTAGGGTATATATATATAGATAAAGGATGGCAAATGTGTTCGTTACTTGTTATAAGGCATATGGCAAGAACCGAAGATGCCATGTTGTTTATGGCCGGTATATAGAAGTATTTGTTGTCAAGAATGATAACAAGGCTTGCTGCCAGTGCTAAAAGAAGGATATTGTTGTTCGTAGAGATGATATTCATGATGGGATAGTGTGAAGTGCCAGCCATGCTGAAAAGTACAGGGATACCGCCAATAAGAATAATACTTGTGCATGCAATCTTAGAAGTATGTTTATAGAGGAATGAAGGCTTGTACATTCTTATATATCTAGCAGTAATGTAAACGGTAAAAAGGAAAACAAAGTCGTGGTCGTTTGAAAAACCGATGAGATGTGCCCCATAGATATAGGAAAGTATTCCTATAACAATGTTGCGGAAGGTCTTTGGGCTTATCTGCTTTATACCTGTTTCAATAATTGGTGCTATGAGGCAGATGACGATGTAATATGAAATGAACCAGATTAAATCAAATGCATGTAATAGTTTCCGAATGTTTTCTAGCCTTATGTGTGAATTAAACAAAAGTTCAATAATTACTGCATAGAAAGTTGTCATTATAATTAGGTCTATTATTTTATATTTGTTTGTCTTTATACCATAATATCCCGAGATAAACATGAATCCGGTGACACCAATTTGACCTATGCAATTTAAAGACAGGTGATGGCAAGTATTGAGTGAACGCCCCAACTCAAATATTTGGTCCGGGTATGATTCGACTCCAAAACCATAAATGTGAATTAGCACAATACAAAACATAAAGAAGAAGCGTAACAATTCTATGGAAGAATTCCGCCTTTTAATACTATTTTGGGTGTTACTATACATGAAAATCTAACTATAAATAAGTTGAAGAAACCTATTCTTATATACGGATTGAATATTGCTATTTATAGAAACGAAGAAGTCATCATTTTAAAATGTAACAAGTTCAAACTCTTTACCATATATCATAGCTGCTCTTCTTGCAAAATCACTATTATACATCTGCTCTGATTTGGCTAAATAAACTTTCTGGGCTTTGGCAATCATAAGGAAGTCTAGGAATGTTTTCATGTTAACATCATCAGAATTCTCAAAGTTTATATGCCCTACTTTTCCTTCTACAATATAAACGTAGGGGAGTTCTTTAGCCCGATCTAAGAATTTGCAGCTATCAGCAGTAACTAATACTTTAGGTATTAGCTCGTTTTTGGCTTTAATGTCTTTAATGACCTCAATGCTTTTATTAATTAAATCCTCTTGGTCTTTTGGGGAAAGTGTAATCCCGTCACAGTCAATAAAATCACCTAATAATTGCACAAATCGGAAAGAAATAGATATATATTGGTCTCCAATGGATTTGATGTGAAAATCGAGAACTTTTTCTAATCTAGGAGCCGGTTTGAATAGTTCTTGAAAATAGATTCCGAAAAGATAATTGCTCTCTGGTTGCATATTTGTGTAAAAATGCAGCTGTTTTTTTGAAGATTTTATCCTTTCATAAAACCATTTTTTCTCATAGGAGGCTATTTCTCCAGAATCAATTAATTCTCGTACTAAATTATTGAGCATCAGATGATTTACAGAGGTGTATTTTTGATGGTAGCAGATGTCTTTTTCGTCAATACGCCAATCATATTGATTGGGTACGAGATAATTTGCCAGATCAAATGGATGAATATGAAAAATGCGAAAGTCCAAGCTTTTTTCCTTACTCCATCCATAAAGAGTAGTCATACCTTTCAAACGATCACATAATCCGGCATGGTTACAATAACCATTTGCAATGTATATGACGGTTTTTGAGGTAGGTTCTATATCTACTGATTGTTTGTAAAAATGGTTTCTTACTCTTTTTTCGTGTTTACTCTCATCATAGAGGAAATAGTTCCAGTCGCCGATAATACGATGCAGGGTCTTTTTGTACCAATATTGTATTTTGTAAAACATATCCTAAATTATTGATTTGTTTGCAAAAGTAAGAAAAATAGGTGAATAAAATATTATCTGGTATAGAATCTTTTATTTATTTAATGAAAATAAGGTTTCTCCCAAAAGTGGTGAATAAAACAGCCGATTGATGTGCTGACAATGATGTATCCTACTGTCAATAAGTCATGATAGTAGTCGGGAAAGTCAACAAGCTTATAAATGACTAAATGATAAAAGAATCCTTGTACTAGATAGATTTCAAGACTTGCTTTTCCCATCTCAGAAAGGGAGCGATTGATGAGTTTAATGTTCGCATAGTGTACGAATAGTATCACGATGATGACAATTGTAGGCATTAAAAACAGGAAAGAGAAAAATCGGTAATTGTAAATCAGCGGATAATGTTTGTAGAGATATATAAATAAAGGCAATCCAATAATGGTCACCAGATAATAGAACTTTTTGCCATAACCATGTTTCACCCAATGTGCACAGAACATGCCAAAGAGAAAAGCAGGTACACGGTAGACTGTGAAATAATGAGCACGGTCAATAGTTATGCTATCGGCAAAATAGAATGCCATGAATAAGAATAATACTGCAATAAGCAGGCATAGATATTCTTTCTTCAGGTCAAATAAGCATTTTACAAAAGGAACTATTAGATATAGAATAATAACCGTTGGAATATACCAATCTGCATAGTCACCATTTATCCAAAAGCCTATAGTAGTATATCTGAATAAATATGATAAAAGGTTGTCATGGAAGACAATGATACTGTCTGCAATGCCAATGAGATAGTAAATTGGAAAGATTCGGAGAAATCTTTTCCTGTAAAAATGCATCAACGCATTATTTTTATCTAATGAGCAATATAATCCGTATCCTGAGACAAGCATGAAAATCTCGACACCAGCATACCCAAACTGGGTGATAAGACCTAACAAAGGAACCTGAGAAAAAGAGAAATGGTAGGTCATAATCCATAGGATGGCAAACCCCATCAATTCAGACCTGTACTTTGAAATGTCGCCAATGTTAAACATCCACTTACTAGATTGTATTTAATTTGTTGCAAAAATATGAAAAATTACTGAAAAGCACAAATTATCCTCTTTTTTTTTTGGTTTGATTGGAAAATATGTGTACTTTTGCATTACTATGAAAGTAGTTTCTCGTACCCGCCGTACAGTCCAGAATTCAAGAACATCTCTATTATTGTTCTTGTTTCAGGTTATAGTGGGTTTTTATTCCCGAAAGGTTTTCCTTGACTGTTTGGGAGCAGAAGTCCTAGGTGTTAATACGACGTTAGGTAATATACTTAGTTTTTTGAATCTAACGGAGTTGGGTATTGGTATTGCCATGGCAACATCATTATATAAGCCTATTCAAGCCCAAGACCATAGGACGATAAATGAAATATTGACAGTACAAGGAATACTTTATCGGCGTATAGCAATTATACTATGCATACTCTCAGTTCCCATTTTAATAGCCATGCCTTGGCTTTTCCCCTCGACGGAGTGTGGGTTGCCATATGTTTATTTGGCATATGTGGTTTTTCTTGGTGGTTCTTTAGCGGGTTATTTGTGGAACTATAGACAAGTGCTCATTGGCGCTGACCAGAAGAATTTTAAGTTGATGCCTTGGATTCATGTCATCAGATACGTGAAGATTTTCCTGCAGATTTTTTTTCTTCTCTTTACCAACTTTGGTATTTGGGCATGGATTTTGCTGGAGTTAGTAGGCAGCATCTTTTCAGTGCTTGTCATAAACTGGGTGTTGCGGAAAGAATATCCATGGATGTGTTCTGTTAATGTACCAGCAAAGGAGCTGCTGGCTAAGTATCATATACTGATGGTCAAAACCAAGCAGATTTTCATCCACAAAATAGGCCTCTTCGTCTTAGAACAAACTGCACCTTTGGTTATTTATGCTTTAGTATCACTCACTATGGTGACTTACTACGGCAACTATATGGTGTTGATTGGTTATACGACGACATTGATGAATGTGATTTTTGAAGGGATGGGGGCTTCTATTGGTAACTTGGTTGCCGAAAACAACAAAAGACATACTTTGGATGTGTTTTGGGAACTATTTACATCACGATTTTGGGTATCGGCACTTGCATGTTTCGGCCTGTATTTGTTTATGTCGCCTTTTATTATAGTCTGGATAGGTGAAAAGTATGTGATGGGCGATTTAACCTTAATTTTGATGTTAGCAACCATGTTTTTGCGTCTTACACGAAGTGTTACTGATTCATTTAATCATGCATATCAACTTTTTGGTGATGTGTGGGCACCCGTTGTTGAGGGCATTATTAACATTGGATGCTCCTTATGGCTTGGCTCAATTTGGGGGCTGAACGGTATTCTGACGGGTGTCGCTTTAAGTATGCTAACAACAGGGCTATTATGGAAACCGTATTATCTATTCAGCAGAGGACTTAAAACACCGACTAAGTTCTTCTATTATCATTATGCCTTGTTATCGTTGGTTATTTCATTTTCAATAATTGGTAGCTTATACTTATTCAATTTCTTGATGCCAATTAACGGTCAAGGAGTCGCCTACGTATTTATTCGTCAATCAGTTGTATTTATGTCCTTCTTCTCGTTATCCTATTTGTTATTGATGAGCACAACAAGTAGTATGAGACGATTCAATAGTCGGATTGTTGGTTTGATTATGAAGAGGTGAAGATGTTATACTTTGGAAATAATCATTTGCTGAATTCTCCATCTGAAATTCTTTTTGGCTGCAATAAAACAAATGGGAGGCATTAAGCATAAAATAAACAGAAAGCGATATATGGTAGTGTGTGATCTATATTTTAATGCGATAGAACATACATTCTTCCAAAAATGAAACCATAATTGTAGAGACTTGAGGGCTTTCAACTCAGCGGGACAACTGAGAAGATTTATGGCAAGATACTGGCGTTGGTATTTATTTGAACCATTTTGTTCCATATCTTCTAAATAGCGCCATGATGTCCATACGCGTGAGTTGTACCATCGAATATGATTTGCTGGCGAGGTCATCATACTTCCTTCATTGATGTAGTAGACATATAATCCCGAATTACAGAATGATGCTGCGTGTACATGCTTGGCCATAAAATAACACCAATACATGTCTTCTGTGAAATATCCCTCAGGAAAAAACAAGTTGTGCTTAAGGATAAATTCCTTCTTGACGAGACGATTCCAGGGAGCCGTTGTCGTCTCACTAAGTTGAATGCGATAGAGTTCTTCTTTATCGCATGTGTATTCTGGCATGTCGTGAGGAAATCCGTACGGACTAATATGACCATCTTCGCTTAAAGCATTGCCTTGGGCAAGATCAATGTCTGGATGCTTCTCGTATAATGAAAGAAGCGTCTCAATGCAATTATCTACAAGCGAATCGTCACTATCAAGAAAAAAAAGATACTCTCCTGTTGCCGCACGTATTCCGGTGTTTCTGGCAGCGGCAGCACCACTATTGTGTTCATGATGAAGCAGTCGGAAAGAAATAGGGCCATTATAGCTTTCCATATATTCCTTAGCCATGACAACACTATTATCTTTGCCACAGTCATCAACAAGAATACATTCCAATTCTTGATTGGTTTGTGCGGAAACAGAATCTAAGCAACGAATGAGATATTTTGATGCATTATAGACAGGAATAATAATACTAACTTTCATAAGCTATTTTTCGTGGGTAGTATGAATGAAATCTGTGTTCTTTCGATCTGTCAACCAACTGCTAATACTACGCACCTCAGTATCAAATGCCACGCCAACTTTTACCACTTTACGCTCATCAGTCGTATAGGGAATGGCATAGCCTTTGTCGTCAATTTGTTGAAGTGCTTCTTCTGCAGTACCACCTGCCTTAAGTTCAAAAACATAGATGGTGTCAGGCATCCATACCACCATGTCTGTTCGTCCACCAGCACACTTGACCTGTGTGCGAACATAGACGTTAAGCATAGAGAAAATCAGATACAACGTATATTCATAAAAGCCTTCAGCCGTGACAGCATTTTCTAACTTCTTTTTAAATCCCTCCACGTAAGGAATGCTGGCCAGATAGCTCTGCATTTCACGCATAGCCAAGTCAATATTTCTTTGCTTGAGAGCTTTCCAAAACTTCAGGGCGAACCCTGTTTGTACATCGCTGCTTTCAAGACCGATATACACAGGAAGCAGACCCTCGGTGTAGCCTACGCGCACTTCTCGGTTGGGAATGGAAAGCGTGTATATCCCACTGTCTTTATCGTAGTCTTTGATGGTGAGGTAGCCGCTCTGATAAAGCAGCGGAAGGGCAGTAGTCATTGCCTCTGTAGGCTTGTCGAAAGCTGTGGCAGGAACCTCCATTTTGTCCAGTGTGGTAATGTCAGTGCGGAAATGTAGCATCTGGCGGATGAGGAACATGGGGGTTCCGCTTTCAAACCAGTAATTACCCAATTTTGTGCTATCGAAGGCTTTCAAAAGACTGAAAGGATTATATACTTCCTCTGAATCCTCTGAGAAGTGATAGCCATCGTATTGCATTTTTAGCTTGGCGTGCATCTCGTCCGCACTGAGATGATTTTTGATGGCCATTAGCTCTATGTCTTCTTGCATTTGCTCAGAAAGTTCTTTCTCTGTAATACCACAAATAGCAGAAAACTCTGGCCACATGGTGATATTGGTCAGATTGTTGATTGTAGAAAAAATGCTGAGTTGTGAAAACTTAGTGATGCCTGTGATAAAGCAAAACTTCAGTTTAGGTTCCAGCATTTTTAATCGTTGGTAGAACTCCTGCATCACTTCGCGCATGTCAGCCAGGCGTTGGTCATCATGAAGAACATCAAGCAGAGGGGCATCGTATTCGTCTATGATGACAACGACTTGCTCCCCTGTCTGTTCGTAGGCTCGATTTACCAAGCCTGCCATGCGCATGCCAGGGGATGACTCAATGGGATTGGAGCCATATAGGTTTTCATATTCTTCAAGTAGACGGCCCAATTCGTCTTTGACTCCTTGTACATGCATGTGCTTCGCACCGCTCAAGTCAAAGTGGAGTACAGGGTAGTGTTTCCACTCCTTTTCTAATTCCATAATCTTCAGCCCATCGAATAACTCACTTTCTCCTGCAAAGTAGGAATGTAATGTTGATGACAACAGCGACTTGCCAAATCTACGAGGACGGCTTAAGAATATATATTTTCTTTTATGCTGCATCCACCACATCAAGTCGGTCTTGTCAATATATACATAGCCTCCTCGGATTATCTCCGAAAAAGTTTGGATTCCAACAGGATAGTTTCTTCTACGTGTCACCATTAGATTTGCATTTATTGCGCAAAGATACAAATTTTATTCGTAACGACCAAACTTTGTAGTCCTATAATTACTCATTTATCGTGTGAGGTGTGAATGAAATCCGTATTCTTCCGATCTATCTTTAGTATGTTGAGTGCCATCTTCCAAACCAGTGAAGGCAGAGAGAGGATTTTCCCGAAGACTGAATGGCTACGAAGTTGTTTTGGGGTAGCAATATAGAGTTCGATACAAACTGCCAAGAATAATAGCCACCATTTGATGCACCACGTCCGTGAGACAATAGTCATCAGAAGAGACATCCCGAAGGTCAAGACTACCAAAATAGAACGTGGAATCAATGTCTGCTGGATAGTCTTGTCAATGTAATCCAAGTTAAACGTGATGATAGCCTTTGGAATATAGGGTAGTAAGTTGAACAGGCTCTGAATCTGAGCTGTCATCCAACGAAGGCGTTGCTTCTGGAAATTATCCTTATTGCTGACTTTCTCGTCAAAGACATGAATGTCTGGCTCATAGTGAATATAAACTTTCTGCTTGAGTAGGAGCGCTTCCAATTCACGGTCTTCACCTGCTGTAGTCAGATGGTAGACGTTTTCCTTAAACCATTGGTAATCGAAACACATGCCAGAGCCAATCAGAGCAGAGGAGAGACCAGCCCGATTATGGGCCTTGCGGAATATCGTATTGTTGATTTCCTCGCTGACGCCATCGAGTACAGCAATGTCGTTATCGTTGTTTTTGGCACAACGATGACATTGGATAGCCTTATAGCCTTTGGCACACTCCTCATTCAGTTTCTTTAAGAAGTCCGACTCAACGACATTGTCGGCATCAAGTATAATGACGAAATCATATTCATCCTTGATCTGATCCATGGCATATTGCATGGCTTTGGCCTTGCTACTCTTTTCAAAGACGGGTTGGAGTAGGGTGATGGGGAGTTCTTTAAGCTTGTCATTGGTCTCAGGCTGCATGTGGTCGGAAATGACGGCTACATGGAAACTATTATAGGGATAGTATTGCCCTAAAAATGTTTGTACGGAATTGACTATGACTCGGTCTTCGTTATAGGCAGGATAGAGAATCAAATAGGTGAAATATTCTTTCCGGCGCATGGCTAGGACCTTGCCCGTTAAATACAATGTTAGGTGGGAGACACGCTTTTTCCATAGGGTAGACACAAGAGCAAAGAACAGAATGTAGGCAACTGAAAAAGCGGTCAGTAACCATAATATGATATCGACGATATGGATGGCGTGCCAAAACATAGACAATGGGCCTTATTGTTTGAGATTCACCTTGTCTTTCAACATCCTTCCTAATTTGAACTTTTCTAAGACGGAACTGAAAAGAACAAAGGGAAGTTTAAAGAATGTGCTATCCCATTTTTCATCTACCAGATAGTTGGGCGTTGCCAGAGCAAAAATAAAAACGACAATGGCAAACAGTGCCCACCACTTCAAAGCTGCTGTCATATAAATAAATGGAATGACGATACACATAATGGTGATAAGAGCCATCATCATCATGCGGGGCATGAGCATCCATTGCAGAAGCTTGTCAATTAAATCGTAGTGGCGATTCATAATGGCTGCTGGCAGGTAGCGAACATTACGGAAAAACGTCTTTGCTTGGGTTATCATCCAATTACGATGCTGACGATTGAATTCTTCAGCTTGGCGGGCTTTTTCGTTATAGACGTAAATCTTGTCAAAATAGTCGACATAGATGTGCTGATGGGCTAATAAAGCTTCTAACTCTTTCTCTCCCCAAGTGATTTTTGCAGCCAGTATATGCTCTTTAAACCAGTTGAAATCGAAGACCATACCTGAGCTGGCCATAGCAGCCGGTAATCCGATACTAATATGACCACGTCGGAAGATGGAATTGTTGATTTCTTCAAAGATGGCACTCAGACGTGCTGATGTGGTATCTCGGTTCAGTGAGAGCTTATGCGCCTGAATGGCTTTAGTTCCAGCTGATTCGTAGGCATCATTTATCTGCTCCAAAAACTCGGTTTCTACGACATCCCCTGCTTCTAAAATAACTGCAACATCATAAATCTTGAATTGTGGAAGGTTGTTGATAGCTAATTGCAATGACTTCGTACGGGAACTCTTTTCAAAGTTTGGTGTTAATAGGGTGATAGGCTGTTGGGCCAAATGGAACAAGGTCATCTCGTCTTCGTGGTCAGCAATAACGGTGACGTCGAATGAGCGTTGAGAAT